>Ga0081520_100118_pt1 | contig 58802 bp, 37 predicted proteins | sample HotLakmasection1_FD_70988 | JGI IMG/M metagenome (GOLD analysis project Ga0081520, IMG submission 70988) | Hypersaline microbial mat communities from Hot Lake, Washington, USA - Section #1 (SPADES assembly) (version 2) | ecosystem: Environmental > Aquatic > Non-marine Saline and Alkaline >... | reverse complement strand
CCTGATCTGCAATGGGAAATCATCATTGTGGATAACAATAGCCGGGATGAAACCGCGGCGATCGTAGAACAATATCAATCAACCTGGAATATTGACGTACCGCTACGCTACGTCTTGGAGCCGCTTCAGGGAGCTGCCTTTGCTCGTCAAACCGGGATCCGACAGGCCCATAGTGAACTGGTTGGTTTTTTAGATGATGACAACTTGCCCGCAACTAACTGGGTGGCAGAAGCGATCGCCTTCAGCCGTCAATTTCCTGCTGCTGGAGCCTTTAGCGGCCCCATTGATGGCTGCTTTGATATCGAACCGCCAGCGGGGTTTGACGCTATCAAGCCCTATCTGGCCATCCGCAATCATGGCAATGAAGTTAAGGAATTTGAGCCAAACAAGCTGCAGCTACCGCCTGCCGCTTCACTAGTCGTTCGGAAACAGGCATGGCTCGACAATGTACCCTCACAACCAGCCCTCATTGGTCGGGTCAAGGAGACTGGAATGTTAGGCGGAGAAGACTACGAAGTACTTTTGCACATTCACAAAGCAGGCTGGAAAATTATGTATGCACCGGCGCTGAGAACGACTCATCAAATTCCCGCTCAGCGCTTAGAACGAGATTATTTACTACAGTTAGCAAGAAGCTGTGGATTAACGACATGCCAGCTGTTATTAATCAATGCTGAAAATTGGCGTAAGCCGATCATCGTATTCCGTCTATTTTTAGGTAGTTTTCGGCGCTTATGCTGGCACATCTTAAAGCACAAAAAGCATACTCATGAAGATCTGGCAACCGCCTTCGAATTTGAGTTTCATCTAGGTAGTTTGCTCAGTCCAGTTTACATTCGTCGCTGGTCTTAAAAATGCTCTTATAGCGACCCCAGAAAAGAGCAATAATCTGATCTTGAATGAGTTCAATATTACGATCATGCCAACAGTATCGGTCATCATTCCTGCCTATAATGCGGCAAAAACTATTGCCGAGACGGTCGATTCAGTCCTACAACAGAAGTTTGATGATTTCGAACTCATCATTGTCAATGACGGCTCCACAGATCATACTCTGGAGATTCTTCAGCAATTCACCGATCCCCGCATCCGAATTTTTACTTTTGAGAACGCTGGTCCCCAAAGAAGTAGAAATCGTGGATTGGAAAAGGCTAACGGAACTTTCGTTTCGTTTCTTGATGCTGATGACCTGTGGACAGCAGACAAGCTGAAATTACAGATCGAGACTCTTCAAAATAATCCCGCTGCTTCCGTAATTTATAGCTGGTGTGATGTTATTGACGAGCAAGGTGAGTTTCTCCGAAGGGGCGGACACTTTATTCGCCGAGGAGATGTTTTCACTGATTTATTCCTTATCAACTTTGGAGAAAATGGCTCTAATTTTCTCGCATACTTAGACGCTATCAAATCGGTCGGAGGTTTTGATGAAAAGATTGTCGCAGCACAAGACCGCGACATGCTGCTTAGTCTCGCTAGCCAATATCAGTTTGATGTAGTTCCTAAAGTTCAGGTTTTTTATCGTAAGTCCACCACTGCCAAGTCGTGGTCAAGTAGTATCGAGCGCACTCGAGCGGGAATTGAACAAGTCATTAATAAGCATTCTGCAGATCAACCTGAGATGGCAGCCTATAAAAAACAAGGGCTCAGCAATTCATACAAACATATGCTTTTTGAATGCTTAAATAATCATTCCTCCAGGCAAAAAGGACTCTATGCCCTGAATCTTTTATGGATGATAATGATTAATGACCATAGCTTTGTCACCAAGAAAGTTTTTTTCAAGGTCTTGACTCGAATTTGGATAGCGATCGCGCTTCCTCAAAAGACCAGTCAGCAGCTTATCGAGCAATTCCCAAAAATCTTCAATATTACTACCATCTATGGGTATCTCAAGCTTGACAAAGCAACGATTCATCAGGACGTAGATCATTTCAGTAGGCGTCAATTTAATCATAATGTTTTAGAAAAATAAAAGCTTAAAGAAACAGCTCAAAACTCCCAGAAATCACTATGAAAAATCCAGTTGTATCGATCATAATTCCTTGCTATAACGCTGAGAAAACGATTAAGGAAACCATCGATTCAATCTTGCTACAGACATTTACTAATTTTGAGATCATTGTTATTAATGACGGCTCAACAGACAATACGTTGCCAGTCATTCATCAGTTAAAAGACGATCGCATTCGAGTCTTCTCGTTTGAGAATTCGGGTCCACAAAAAAGTCGCAACCGAGGCATTGAGCAAGCCCACGGCGAGTATATTGCCCTCATTGATGCTGATGACCTGTGGACTCCCGACAAGCTGGCATCCCAACTCGAAGCCTTACAGAATACGCCAGCGGCGGCGGTGGCCTATAGCTGGACAGACATCATTGATGAAACCGGACAGGTGATCCAGTCGACAGCTCGCTCACAAGCCCAAGGTGATATTTTTGCAGAGTTACTTAAACATAATTTTTTAGCTAACGGTTCCAATCCGTTAATCAAAGCCGAGGCGATGCGAGCCGTGGGCGGATTTGACGAGGCAATTTTGGCCGGACAAGATTGGGATATGTACCTGACGCTGGCAGCTCATTACCCTTTTGTGGTGGTACCCCAAGTGCAAATTTTATATCGCAAAGCCGAGTCAGCGCGCTCGTGGTCAAGCAACTTGCGGCGGCAAGAACAGGGCCTCATGCAGGTGATGGCAAAACATTTGAGCGATCGCCGCGCCGCCCCTCTGAATAAGTCTGCTTGCTTAGCAAATTGCTACCGTTATCTACTGTTTGAGTGCTTTGATAAATGCCTGCCTAATTTTGCCAACGGGCTCTTGGCGCTGCGCTTTTTCAGCCAGGCGATTTGGTTAGAGCCCGGCTGGTGGCTCAAGCGTTATCGCCTGATTGGCGTTGTTGTGGTCAAATCAGCCACTTATCTCCTGGCCTCGCCGCCACGCCCCACCAAAGCCCCTGCGTAAGCATTCCCCAGCAATCGGTTTCCTGTTAACCAGACTGAGGCTGTTGGGTGACAGCCTTACAGGGCCACAAGCTGGGCAATCATCGGCTCCGTCAGCGATTGCTGTTTGTCTTGCATGAGCATCGTGAGGTGGTTGCGCAGGCGATCGCGCTGGGCCGCATTCACCATGTAAATGTCGCGGGTTTGCTTGCTAAACAAACTACCGGCGGCGAGGTTTTGGTAGGTGGGACTCATTAAGGTTGCTCGACTGAGGAGTTCCCGCGTGGCGGCATCGGGCAGTAGCCCTGGCGGCAGGTGCCCTTCCAGAATTGCGGCAATCCGCGACTGACACACTTCGGTATTGATGCCCTGTTCTTCCAGCACATGCAAAATACCGTCAAAGGGCATGGGCGCATCGGGCATCACCCGCATCATTTCATAGAGCAAAAAGTAGTCGCTGTATTGGTGACGGGGCACATCCAACACCTGGGGATAGCGGCAGAGATTGACCAGGCCGTAAGCGACGCGGCTGCAGGTTTGGGGCCGGTTGCTCGGGTAGGTGTCTTGAATGATGGTGGCGTTGGGAAATTTTTGTCGGAGCCACTTGGCGATCGTGTTGAACGAGGCATTGCCGCCGGTACAAATCACTTGATTGATCCCCTGAGAGGCCAACCCCGTTTGGCTGAGCAGGGCATTGACCTGTTGATTAATTCGCTGAATGTAGGGCACCAGCACCCGACTCTCCAGATCACGGCGCAGTACTCGCCAGGACTGATCCGCCAGTTCGAGCTGATACTGATTTTGGTTTTGCAAAATCAGCTTGAGATAACGCGCCGCTTCGAGTAGGCTCTGCCCGAGGGGAGAAGCCCGGAGGTGCTGTCGCAGGCGTTGCCGAGCACTGGGGTCGGGTTCGGCCAGTTGGGGAAGATCGATCGCTTCAATCTGCAAATCTTCCCAGCGGGCATGGGCAACTTCGGGCAGCGCGGACTGCCAGCCCCAGCCCTGGTTGGATTGACGACGATCGCTTGGGCCCAGGGGCTGTCGTCGTTCCGGGGGAATCAGCAACTGACAGATGATATCCAGATCCAGGGCATCGCCGCCATAGGCCAAGTTGCGCAGCTTAAAGTCTTCGCGGCTGAGGGCATCGAGGGGCTGAGGCAGATCGACAATGCCGACCTCGGTACAGGAGGCTCCGCCACTAATGACGACCGTCCCCCCCTGCCAGTTGCACTGATATAGGGTTTGCACTTGGCGATTGGGCTCTAGTAGCGGGGCGCTGGGGTCAGGCAAGCCCGAGAGGATAGCGGCGATCGCCTCTTCGACAAAAAATATTTGCCCAGGGGACGCCACCAAGCCGGTGGTCAACACCGCTTCTCGCATATTGAAGCAGTAGGTATCTGACCAGTTGGTTGGCACGCCCATCACTACCCCTTGCAGGTGGTCGAGGGCAGTCTGGAGCGCATCGGCGTCTAAGCCGATCGCCTCCAAGCGTGGCCCTGCCTCATCGGGATGGCTGATCAACTGCAATAAGGCCTGCACCGCACTCATGATCTGTGGTTGCGAAACCGTCTGGGAATCCGCCCACTGAATAACGGGTTCGGCTCCGGCGTCTGGCGAGTGATAGGGAATGCCGACTCGCAGCAGCGGACGCAGGGTGTGCAGTAATTGCTCCGAGGCCGCCTCAGCCGCTTGCCCGACAGCGACTAATTCACCCACAGAGGCGGAGTTCGCGGTTGGGGGCTGAAAGGCGGCGACTGTCGGCATCCGAAAGTTTGCGGGTTGGTCTTCGGTTGCGGAGGCCGCCACCCAGCACAGGGGATGGGCAGAGCCGCTGTCAGGCTCCATCAGCACGGCTGACAAGCCCGTGGTGCCTAAGTCAATACCGAGATACCATTCGGCTTCTATCCCCGCCTCGGCGGCGGCATCCTCATCGGGCTGTCCCGCTGCGGGCTCATGGTCGCCCAAGGTCGCCAGCACGCCGGAGGAGGCAAAGATAGCGGCATCGGCGTCAGCCTCCGCCGGGGCCTCTTCGGTCTCCAGCGACGGCGGCGGGGCGATCGCGGGGCGATCTCGGCCCTCAACTGCCATTTCCGATGCTGACGGCGGCTCCTCATCCAGGAAGACCTCGGCTGGTGACTCCCCCTCATCCGCCAGCAGATCGGGGTCCGGTGAGAGGTCATCAAAGGCAGAGTGAAAGGCTTCGTCCATCTCAATCTCAGACTCGGAAATCTCTTCCATGGACAAGTCGAGATCGTCTAGCGCTGGGATAGCGGCGAAATCGTCATCGTCACGGTCGCTATCCAAGGGGGACTCTGAGGTCGACTCCGCCGAGGGAAAGTCCGCCTCCATGGGGTCCCAATCGAAACTGTCGCCGGCAGCGGGCTCGCCTGGGAAGGATAACTCGTCTGCGGCCTCTGTTGGCAGAGTGACTTCCTGACTGTCCGCCGGGGTGTCGTCCAGAACGGTGTCAATGGCCGGGGGCTCTGGTTCTGGCGCGATCGCGGGTTCACTTGGCGGAAACAATTCCGCAAAATCGCTGACAGTCTCATCCGATAGCGGCATGTCAGTCTCCGACGGGGCTGGCGCACTTTCGCCGAAGGCTGAAGCGGTTTCCCAGGAGACCACGTCAGCGGGCTGACTCGCGGGGGCTTCGAGGCCGAAATCATCCTCTGCGTCGGCTTCGGTCAGCAAGGCTGCGTCAGTGAGTGACTCCTCAGGTGGAAAGAGATCGGCTAATTCATCATCCGTCAGGGGACCCGCGATCGCCTCTGAAGACGGTGTTTCTGAGCTGGTCTTGCGGCCTGTGGCTTCCGTAAAGTCCGCGGCCATGCGGTCTTCCAGATCAGGACTCCAAAAGCCGGGGAGCGCGTCCGTGGGCTCTGAGTCGGCCTCGGTCTCTCCTGGATCGGCCTGCTCCGCAATCCTGGCGGAGGTGGGATCGGGGGATGCGGCCAGAATGGCGTCAGTCTCGCTGTCGGGCAGTAATTCCAGGGTGTCCCAATTGACCGGCTGCGACGTTGGGGACAGGGCGATCGTGAAGCCCGCTTCGACCGAGCCCGCGATCGGGAGCCCTGGCACCTCGGGCAAAGCCCGGTCAGCGGCGATCGCCCGGTCGCTGGGGGTGCCCGCAAACGCGATGGGGGCGTCGGTCTCAGGCAAGGCGGTCAAGTTAGTGGCAGTTGAAAACGGGAGCGCCGTAGCCGCCGTCATATCGGTCAAGGGTAAGAGCCGCTGCCCCAGTTGCCGCTGGAGTTGCGCCGTTTCCTCCGGCGGTTGGGGAAGACTTGCTGTCAGCGGATCCGGCGTATTGGCAAGCGCCTGGTCAATGGTCTCAGAAACGGGGGTGTCGTCTAGCTGCAAACGATAGCCCTCGTCTGCCGAGCCCTGAATGGACCAGTCGGGTGGGGGCGTTTCTGACGGTGGCGCAGCGGCGGCCTCGGGAAGGTCGACGGCGGGTTGTTCAGAGGCTAGGGGACTCCTGTCAGGCACCGGAGCAGCGATCGCGGGTTCGGCATCTGGCAAGGTTGCTAGGGTTTCAAATAGGGCCGTGCTGGGAACCTCTGACGTTAAACGGACGCCCTCATCCTCTGTTTCAACCAGTGAAAAGGCAGCAAGAAACTCGTTTTTGTCCTCCGGGCTGGGAACATCAGGAGGAAGGTTAATCGGGAACGCATCCCCCAGATCCCCCAGGGTCGAAATCGCGTCTGTGGGATTGTCATCGCGCTCATCAGTCACGGGGGCACTGGGCTCAAACGCGCTATCAGGGCGATTGGCATCCCGTTCCGTGTCCGCCATGATGGTGGCCTCACGGTCAGCGATCAGCGGCGCTGAGGCGGCCACCTCATCCAGGGTCGGCAACTCGACATCAGCCAGCTCAGAAAAGAGATCCTCGGGGGCTATGTCATCGGCCTCTGGCGTCGCCGATGAGGCTGGCATATCGGATGCCAAATCGAGCGATAGGTCAAAATCCAGATCCTCAAAGGACAAGCTTTCCGGAGACTGGGTTGTGGGGGCTTCGTCCAGCGAGGCTCCCCAGTTTTCCAACGACAAGTCATCGGTGACGGGCGGAATATCGTCGGGCAGGTCGCCGGGGGCTAAGTTTTCCACCAGTTCATCTGGGGTGACGGACTCTGCCCCCGCCGCATCGGCGGGGGGCGCAGAACTTTCCGCATCGGGAAATAGCTCAGTGTCAAGGGTCAGGGCGGTCAGGTTCTCGTCCGTGAGGCGATCGCTGACGTCAGTCTCTGGAGCAAAGTTGAGCCGGTTGCTGGACCAGTCAGGCAACTCTAACTCCAGGGAAATGTCTTCTAAGGTGAGGGACCAATCGTCTTCGTCTCCGGCTGAGGCCGCGTCAAATAAGCTCTCAGAGGTCAGGTCAGGGGCTTCAGTCTGGGCCGCGAGCGGGTCCGGCTCTGACTCCGCCCAATCTTCTAAGGCTTCTAAAGTCAGGGGCGCTTCATCGTGATCGGCGCTCTCTGGGGGATTCGCAAACGCTTCGGGTTCTTCCCCAAAGGTTGTATCGAGAGAGAACTCGTCCTCAGACGCCTCGGGCTCGGCAGGGGCGATCGCCTCGTCGCCAAACGCATTTTCCAGGGTGAAATCGTCCGCCTCAGATGGGGATATCGCGGGTTCATCAGGGGCGGCGATCGCCTCATCCCCAAACGCACTCTCCAGGGTGAAATCGTCCGCCTCAGACAGAGATACTTCCGGTTCATCAGGGGCGATTTCCTCGTCGCCAAACGCCTCTTCCAGCGTCAGAGGCTCATCCGTGTCAGCCTCTGACCAGGAGTCTGAGAAGGGTGCGGATTCGCCCAAGTCGGCAGATTCATTGAGGATGGGCTCTGATTCCGGTTCGTCGGTCGCAGCCGACTCTAAGATGGAGCCGTCAAAAAAGGTGTCGAGAGCGACGTCCTCGGTTTCCGTTAGTGGATCCGTTGGCGGGGAAGAGGCTGACGTTTCATCCCCGAAAAAATCTGCGATCGCGCTATTGGCTACCGCCTCATCGACGATCAGGTCGGCGCGGCTGAGCGGCGGGCGCACCACCTCAATATCCTCACTTTCTGGCTCTAGGGATGTCGCATCAGTTGTCGTTGGCTCAGCGATCGCTGAGGGGTTACTGTCTGCTGCCGGGGTTGCAGGCTCAGGGGCCAGGGGCGACTCATCGGTGTTGGCACGGTCAAAATCCTGACCAAATTCGAGGTCGATGCTCAGATCACCCTCATCCTCCTCTGCCGTCATAGCGGCCCCAAACAGATCGGCTAGATCTTGAGGGATTTCGTCGCCAGAGTCCTGGGAACGCTCCGACGGAGAGCCTAGCTCAGGCGTTGAGTCGGCGATCGCCTCGTCCTCAGGAAACAGATCATCCCCTCCCAGATCCAGGTCCGAATCGGCGGTTGGGGCCTCTGCCCAAGCGCCTTCGGATACCGTATCCGAAGGCGAGTCTGAAACATAAGCCGAAAAAGCCCCCATGTCTGGCATCAAGTCAGACTCATCGGCATCCAGATCACTATCTGCCGCCAGTGCTGGCTCATCACCACCCAGGTCAAGGTCGATCGCGATTTCATCGGCTTCATCGACCCCAGCCGACATCGCCTCCAGGCCCAAGTCAAAGTCCGTCAAAGAGGTCTCGACAAACGGGTCGGGGCCATCACTGGGCATCACCTCGGCTGGAGCGTCGACGGATGCCGCCTCATCAAAGTCGAGTTCTGCGGCTGGGATGACCGCTTTAGCAGGCTCTGCCCCCGCTGACGGTGCAGAATCGGCCTCGCTTACCGCCCCATCGGACCAGTCCAACGTCGCGGCATCAATTTCCGGTGCAGCGTCGGCTTCCTCTGAAAAAGCCGCTAACAAGTCCATTGACTCTTCTGACTCGTCGAAGGGAGTTGGGGCGGCTAAAGCCTCGTCAGGCTCAGCTAAAAATGAGGCGGGCGCATCAGCGGTTGCCGCTGTCATCCCTTCGAGGCGTGACAGATCGGAGGAGAGTTGGCCCAGGGTCGCATCATCCAGCGTCAACTCAACTTGCTTGTGGGGAATTGTCGTCTCCGTGTCGAGCAGATTTTCATCGGGGGGAGCCGGAATGAAGGTGTCCTCAGATTCATCAAAGGCGGCAAACGGATCGGCATGGCGCGTGCCGTGAGTTTGTTCGCTGGTCGGCAGCAGTTCTGTCAGCGACGTGATCGTATCGTGGCCCTCGACTCCGGCTGAGGTCGGTGGGGATAACTCAGCCGCCATTTCTGCACCGACCAAGCTTTCGAGGGAGGGGGGGGCAGAATCCGCTGCATCGTCAGTGCTGGGCGCATCGGCTGCGAGGAGGAAATCTAGATCTAAGGAAGGACTTTCGGTCGCTGGGGTCGCCGCCGCCTCAGCGACCGTCTCGGCTGGTTCGTGATCAGCAACCGTCGGGGCATCTGTGCTCAGCAGGGGTTGGTCAACGGCTTCATTGGCGTCCTGGGTTAGCGAGAGAGATTCAGGCTCCGCGATCGCGGTTTCAGAGTCCCCAAAAATGCTCGCATACAGCGCATCGATTTCCTCGGTGTAAGCTACGGTGGGCTCCTCCGCGATCGCCGCCGCGTCTTCCGTCCCAGCGGCGACTTGCCCCGTCATGACCTCCCAGGAGACGGGTTGCGTTTGGATGATGGTCTGCTCACCGGCATCCTCAGCAGCGTCCTCTACCGCCGCGATCGCTGCCCAGTCATCCGTTTCATCGAGTTCATCTAGCGGCAAATCGCTAAATTCTTCGTCTAGCTGAAACAGTGTGACTTCCTCGTCCAAATCAACATCTAGATCGACATCATCTAGATCGTCCAGGTCCACATCATCTAAATTGACCACCGCCTCCATCAATTCATCCCGGCTGATCAGTGCATCGTCGGGCTCATCCGAGGAGTCTGCCACTTGCCCCGGCAGACGAGCCGTTTCCCGGCGGGTGCTCAAGCGCGTTGAGAGTTCAGCCGACTCTTCCTGTAATTGCTCCGCCAGATGGTTGATAAACGTGCGGAAAAGGAACTCGCCCTGTTGGCCTAAGCCGTGCATCGCGTCTAGCCCCTGGTTGAGGGTGTCGCAATAGCTCTGGATACTTTGATCCAGTGATTCAAACACCGCCCGCAAATTAGCGTCTAGCCGCAGCAGCATCGAATCGGTCTGGGCTTGCACCAAACGCAACTGCTCCAAACGCTGCTGAGGAGTGAGTTGGGGCAGGTCAGGCGCGCCCTCAAGCAGCTCGGGGGTGGGGTGGCCATAGAGGGCCGGGTTGTCGTTGATCTGGCTCTGCAAAGCGCGGAATTGGGGGGCCAGTTGCTCTAATAAGGACGATCGCAACTGACCCACCACTTCATTCACCCAGGCGGGCGGCGGCCCCGACTCCCCTGCGGGCGATCGCTGCAACCGTTCCAGTTCGAGCTGCCGCACTTCATTTTTGAGGGTTTCCCGTTGTTGCTGCAGCGCCATCACCTCGCTGGTCAGGGGTTGCACCATCTGCACCCGCAGGTACTGCATTTCTTGCAGTAGGGCTTGCAAGAGCTGCTGGCTATTGGCTTCGGTGACCAGATCCGCAGACGCGGCCGCGCTCGGGGCGATCGCGCTGGCGTTAGCCGCCAACTCCCCCCCCGGCGACTGGGCTGCTGTATCCTGCCAGGTTTTGAGATACGTCAAAGCCTGTTCCATCACTCGACGCTGCTCGCCCGCTTCGCCCGGCATCATCCACGGCAATCTCGGCGTGGCCCTTCCCAACAAAGCTTCAATTTCGGTGATGAGTGCTTGCAGTTGCCCTTGTTGCGAAGTCACAGTAAACCCCTAAAAACCATCCGACTAAATTTACCCCCAACTCAATCCAGTATTCGGCCAATCCTGAAGATTCTTGAGGGGGGCTTGTTCTGGCTACTTGCCAGAGAATCCTGCAATTGCTCCTTAGCATACTCGCGACTTGAGTCTCTTATCAGTAGACTCCGGTTGACTTGCCCAAAGTGTAGGTCAGCAGACTCAAAACAGCTAAAAATTGTTGTCCTACAGCAACGATTGTCTGCAAAATGCCCCCTTCCTGAGGATTAATGGGGAGCCGCCATCGGGGGTGACTTTCCCGATGAGGGAGATGTTTGAGCAGCCATGGCGGCACGATTTCCGCAAAGGATTCTGAGTTTATTTTAAGTTGTTTGCGCGATCGCTATCGACTAACTGGCGATTAACGGGTTCTCGATAGGTGCGGGCAAACGCTCACTGCCGCCATCGTTGACCCCAATTTTACCCCGGCAAAGAGAGCCTCGTGAATTTGCCACGATTCGCGCTCAAGGGCGAGTAAAGGAATGGTATGGTAGGAAGACTGTAGGGAAACGCTTGGATTTCGCTGTTGAACGCAATTGGGGTGTTGAGCTAACTGCAGTCTCTGGGGGCCAATCATCTTTGGTCTGCTGAGGCCTCAAAAGCAGTAAATTCAGCCCGTCTTGCTGACAGCATTTTCCGTTGCGTCTGCTTTAATAAATTCCTTTTTGAGCTGTTTTATTTACTGTAGATAAATCATTGTCTATGGATAGCCGCTATGGATCCCGTGACAATTCCATAGGGGGAGTGCCATTAATAGAAACCCCCTTTTTTCAAGGACTTCCCCAAGCCACCGTTGAGCAAGCCACTGCCCAAGCGGTTACCCGTCGTCATCCGGCTAATCAGGTGCTACTGCTCGAAAATGATTGGGGTAGCTCTGTGTACTTCATTTTGGATGGTTGGGTCAAGATCCGCACTTATAACTTGGATGGTAAAGAAATTACGCTTAATATCCTGGGTCGCGGTGAGCTCTTTGGCGAGATGGCTCCCCTAGACGAAGTGCCGCGTTCTACCGATGTGATTACGCTGGTGCCGACGGTGATCAGCAACCTCCCCGCCCAAGATTTTGTCAACCTTATTCAAACTGAACCCCTGGCTGGGATCCGGCTCTCGCAGTTGATGGCGCGACGGCTCCGGCAGGTCAATCGCCGCTTACGATTGCGCGAATCCGACAGCACCTCGCGGGTGATCGACATCTTATTATTTTTGGCGGACGGTCAAGGGGTCGAGTCCCCCGAGGGGATCGAAATTCCCAACTTGCCCCACCGGGAGCTGAGCAGCCTCAGTGGCCTCGCCCGTGAGACGGTCACGCGAGTCCTCAATAAACTAGAGAAGAAATCCCTGCTGAAACGCGATCGCGATGTGATGCGTATCCCCGATATCGCCGCGCTCGAAAAACTTTTGGTGTAACGCTAACGATGGCAGAGTCTGCTTCAGACCCGACTCCTGATTCCGCCAGCCCCCGGTGGAATGAGGCTGTGCCCCCGCCTGACCCCGATGAGTTAGAAGCGGTAGAGGCGTATTTAGAGTATCGTCCGAGCTCAGTAGCCGATGCCGATGCCCGCCCCCGACGGCCTACCGTCGGGCCAGTAGCCATGGTCGAAACCGCCTTTTTGGCTAGCGCCGCCAGCTTACTCTGGCTAGTCAATGCTTATTTCCCGCCGGGACCGCTGTTGCGGATTGTCTTTCCGTTTCCGGTCGCCCTGGTGTATCTGCGTTGGGGTAGCCGGGCCGCTTGGATGGGAGCACTCGTATCGACCCTGCTGTTAGCCGTGTTGATGGGACCGCCGCGCAGCTTGCTGTACCTGATGCCTTACGGCCTATTAGGGGTGCAACTGGGGTGGCTCTGGGGTCGCGGCGCTTCCTGGTATATCTCCATCACCATTGGCACGCTGCTGAGTGCTTTAGGGTTTTTCGTGCGGCTTTGGCTGCTCTCTCTCATGCTGGGCGAAGATCTGTGGGTGTATTTAATCAACCAGGCGACTCAAATTATTAATTGGGTGTTGTCTCGCCTCGTCAGTTTCGGCCTGTTGGAGCTTGGGAGCTTGAGCCAGTCTAATACCACGCTCGTGCAGATTGTGGCGCTGATTATTGTGATCGTCAGTTCCCTGGTTTACCTGTTTACGGTACATTTAGCGTCGTGGTTATTACTCGAACGCCTGGGAGAAAAAATGCCGTCGCCGCCCGACTGGGTTCAACAACTGCTAGAAAGTTAGCGTTGGGATGTTATGAATCGTGTTTATACACAGACTGCGAAAGGCTATGCTTGGCTCCGGCGCTACTGGGGCCATCGCCCTCGTCTGGCTTGTGTTTTAGCATTTACCGAAACCGGTTTGATTCCAGGGATTTCGGCGGCTGGGGCGACCCCGGCCGATCGCCGCACCACCGCGATCGCTGATGCCGAGTTTCTCCTCCAGGGCTGGAAACCGCAGCCTCGTTATCCTCTGCCCCCGCTTACTGATGGGGTCTCGCCTGTGGTGATCTCCCGTGCGATCGTGGCGGCTCAACAGATTCCGGTGCTGCTGTTCAACGCGGGGTTACCGCTGCCCCCGGCAGTGCCCCACATTGACTTGCAGGGTCGCCCCGCCGCCTGTGTGAGCACCGGCCAAGCCCTGCCCCTCAAAACCGTAGAGCGCCTGTTTCGGCAGGGGCTGGCCTGGGGCCACCGCTTAGGGGCTCAGGCCGATTCGGATTACGTCATTTTGGGAGAATGTGTGGTGGGGGGCACGACTACCGCTCTGGCTCTGATGCTGGGGTTAGGGCTGGCGGTGCTGGACAAAGTCGGCAGCAGCCACCCCAGTTGCAACCATGCCCAAAAACAGGCGATCGCCCGCCAGGGTTTAGATTGCTGGGCTGAGGCCCGAGGCGATGCCGCCCCAACCCCGTTTGAGTTGGTCGCGGCGATTGGGGATCCCATGCAAATCGTGGTGGCGGCCATGGCGATTGGGGCCAGTTGCCACGGCGGGGTGATGCTGGCTGGCGGCACTCAAATGCTCGCCGTCTATGCGTTGGCCCAGGCTCTGGTGCGGACTCGTCACTTATCTTGGCAGCCCGATCGCATCGTGATCGGCACCACTCGCTGGGTAGCCGAAGATCCGACCTGCGATCCCATCGGCATCGCGGAGTTGATTGGCCAGGTGCCGCTAATCGCCACCGAGCTATCGTTTGCCGAGTCACGCTATGAGGCACTACGCCGCTATGAGGCAGGGTTTGTGAAAGAGGGGATCGCGGCGGGGGGGTGCGCGATCGCGGCCCATCTTTATCACCAGTGGCAACACCCGCAACTGTTAAAGGCGATCGAAACGCTGTACGAAAGTATGGTTAGACAGCAAACGGCGGCCTCTGCCTCGACCCTGTCAGCTTGAGTCATCCATAGAAGTGGGAATGCAGTAAAGTCCATAACTCCCCTCAAGGCGCGAGCATGATCCTTTGAGCAAAAGGCGTTGCTGCATCCAGGAATGAATCGGTTCAGCTGATAGATGCTGTCAGCCCCTTAAATTCCCCAATTCTGGGGGACTTCAAAGATCGATCCGGGAAATCCGGTTTCTCAGATGCCCCGCCGACCCAGCACAGAAATGATGTCGGAAGAGTTTACGAAATACCACACACTCTCCAGTTCACTAGAGGGGCAAGGTAACCTTAAGAACGAGATGATCGTTTAAGGGGCAATGTGTGATGGCAGACGCCCAACCCGAATTACTGAAAATTGGTCAAGTCAGTTCCCAAAGTCAGTTGCCGGTCAAAACGATTCGCTTTTATGAAGAGCGGGGACTAATCCAAACGGCTAAGCGCACCTCTGGCGGCTTTCGTCTATTTGAGCCGTCCGTTTTGTCACGGCTGAGTTTCATTCGCCAGTCCCAGGCTTTAGGGCTGAGCCTCAACGATATTCAAGATATTCTCGGCATTGCCGATTCGGGCGAACGTCCCTGTCAAAATGTGCGCCGCAAGTTTCAAGAAAAAATTGTTGAGATCGACGATCGCATCCATCAATTAGAAAACTTAAAAAACCAGCTACAGCTACTGATTAAAGAGGCTGACCTCCGCGAGCAACTTGACGCCGATTATTGTCCCATCATTGAGCATGCGCACGAATGAAAGGAGCCCCTCACCAATGGCCCCTCACTCAGGTCTGAAAATCGGAAGGGCGATCGCTGCAACATCAGCGATCGCCCCCCGCAAATTTCACCTAACTTTTGAGATTACTCGGCGACCTCGGACCCTTCAGACAGCTCCTCGAGATATTCCATCGTTTGCGAAGCCGGGATAAACTGCACCAGTTCCAACACCTGGTCAATTTCGGGATCATCTGCCGCCATGTTCCCCAAGATGGTTTCCAGCGTAGTGACTTCAACCCCAATCGAGTCTTGAATTTCGGGGTTACTTTCTACCAAAGCCGACACTTGAGATTGCAAATCGGCCAGGGAGAAAAACATCGGGAGCGTATTTTCGCCCGTCAACAGGTACTGCTCGCGCTCTAGGTCAACCGCCGCATACAGGGGCACACCCTCGATTTCCTGCTCGGCAATTTGCGAGGCCTGCTGCACAGAACTAGCACTGGGAACATACAACAGGAAGTTGGGGCTATCCAATTGAGAACTCGCCTCGGCGTAAACATCCCTCAGGGGTAAAATCGCAATCTGGGCGTCAGCCGCAATTGCAGAACCTTCATTTTCTGCTCGGGTGAGGAAGTTTTCGGCCTCCGTCGAATTCAAAAAGACGATCGGCACTTCGACGTCCTCGGCTTCCGTGTCGACGCTGGCGGTTAGAGATTGTCCTTCCCCATTCACGATCAAAAAGACGGGAACCCTGGCCAGCTTTTCGAGGATTTGCTGTTCGGTCAATGCCAGCGCTGGATCGGAAACCATCAACGCGCTACCTGCGATCGCCATCCCTGCCAAACCCGTGGAAGCCAATCGACGAAAAATCCTTTGCATAGGTCTTAATGATCCATTTTTAACAAACAACCACCCTTTACCGGTCGCCTAAGAGCTTCGGGGAGGGCATCTATAACCTTGTCAAGCCTGGCGCTTGACCGCCTACAGACTCATTTCGAGACATGCTAGCAACTTTCGATCCGATTGCGGCGATCGCCTCGTCCACCTCTCCAACCGGCCTTAAATTTGCGTAATCGGGATGACAGGATTCGAACCTGCGACATCCTGCTCCCAAAGCAGGCGCGCTACCAAGCTGCGCTACATCCCGTAATATGAACATCTTGCATCGTAACACAGTCCGCTGGGCGATCGCCCTGACGATGCTTCCGATCAGCGACAGGATTAATGGGCGAGGCCAGACCGCTGCGCGATCGTTCAGCCTTAGCAGATTCTGACAGTAAGAGATGTCCCTACAGTTGCAATATCTTCAGGCCGCTGTTAACTTTCTTAACAATTTCAGCATGATCTGTGGCATTTTGGGCTGGCTTGTTAACGTCTAGGCAAGGTTCTTAGACGCTTAGGGTGGCCTCTACCATAATTGAGTAAAAGAACGGTTTTCCGTGGAATCAAAGCATGATTGATAGCAAAATCCCTCTATTAGATTCGCAATCTTCATCTGAGTCTGAACCACCGTCTCAGATGGCCGATACCTCTGCAGACCGCTTGATGAATGAGCTGTTTGACGATGTTGAGCGGGCTCTAGAGGGGGATGTGGAGGCGCTAGAGCGGCGGGCTCAGCCCGCCATTGCAGAACCGGATCCTGAATCTGAACTGACTTTGAGTTTTACCGAAGGGGGGCTGCCTGCCGTCCTTTTGGATCAGTCTGTGGTGGCGGAGACTAGTGGTGATCTGGCACCGTTTTCAACGGCCCTTGCGCCCCCTCTCGCGGCTCAACCAGAAGTCGCCGATGAGGCTAGCGCCGCGATGCCTATTGCTCAGCAACGGCGGCGCTTTTGGACGCTCAATCAGACGTTGTTAGGCGCAGCGGGGCTCACCCTGCTAGCGACCTTTGGCCTCTGGCTCTACCAACGTCAAGCCGTAGAGGTGGCGGTGCCGGCGGCGGTGCCGGTGCCAGCCGATGTGCCAATGGCTGATGTCAATGCGGAGTTTTTGGAATATTTGCGGCGATCGCTGGACGTAATTGCTCAAAATGCAGCTAATACCAACCCGACGACCGCCGGCGTGGGGGATGTGGCGATCGCCCTCAACAATGGGGGCAACGCGGGCCTGCCCCCCGTCGGCAACAATGTCTTGCCGCCTGGCGCTCCCGCCGGGTTGCCCTCGGCTCCCGGCTCAGTCAACGTGATTGAGCGAGTTTACGTGCCGTACCCCTCCTCACAGGTGGCGGGGGCCGCCCCTGCAGTTCCCAATCAGACCAGCAGTGCCCCCACCAGTGCGACCGCCCCCGCCGCGGCAAGCTCCACCGCGAGACCCAACGCCCATACATTGCTCGGCGTTTTAGAGCTGGGAGAACGCTCTGCGGCCCTCTTTGAGATCGACGGCGTGCCCCAGCGGGTCTACATTGGTGAGCGGGTCGGCAATAGCGGCTGGTCCCTTGTCTCCGTCGCCAACGAAGAAGCCGTCGTGCGCCGCAATGGTGAAGTGCGAACCCTGTATATCGGTCAGCAGTTCTAAGGCTGACTCCTTTACATTGGGAATAGTGCACCAAAGGAGCCGCGCATGGGTCTGTTTGAAGATTTGAGTCGGTTTTTAGAAAATCGGCTAGATGAGTTTTTGAAAGCGAACCCCCATTTAGAGCTCATGGCCCTCGAAGAGCAACTGCGGGGTCAAGAAGAAGATTCGATCAACTTGCTGGGCGACTTAAAGCGGCGGCAACAGCAAATTGAAGACAGCATTTTGTCAACAGCGCAGGAAATTCAGCGCTGGCATGAGCGCATCCGCAAGGCAGAGGCCGCCAATCGTCAGGATCTAGTGCAGCCAGCCAAGGCCCGAGAAGCCGCCTTGCTGCGGCAGGGCAACCATTTGTGGGGGCAAATGCAGGGCATTAAAGACCGCATGGCACAAACCCGTCAGTTGCAGCAGCAGATCCACGATCGCCGCCGCGAACTCAAGGTCAAAATCGCCGCCGCCGAGGCCAACCAGACCGCCGCCCAGGCTGCCAACCCTGACAATCAGACCGCTGGCTGGCAACAAAGTGTCTTTCCAGAGTTCAGCAAACCCCTCGACCCGCTGGAGGAATCCTTTCAACGGTGGGAGACTGAAGAGGAGCTAGAAGACCTGAAACGCCAGATGAAATCGTCAGGCTAAGTCGCTGGTTAGAAAGCGATCGCCCGGCATTTAGAGCAAACAGACCATTTTCCCCTATGATTTATGGGCAGAAGTGAGCCTACTGTGACCATGCTGCCGTGATCTTGAACACGTGCTGCGGGCACTCTATAGATGATCGCAAGATGATGATCGCAAGATAAAGGAATGGTCATGATTGTATGCCCCAACTGTAATCATCAAAATCCCGATGGTGCAGTGCAGTGTGAAGCTTGCTACACTCCGTTGCCAGCTCTTGCTACGTGTCCTAGCTGTAATGCTTCCGTGCAGTCTGATGCCAGTTTTTGTGGTCAATGCGGGTTTGACTTAAGAACCGTGGGCACTGCGAGTGCGGCGAGTGCAGCACTGCCTGCTCCCGACGTAGAAGCGGCTGTTCCCAGGGTCGAGGAAGTAGACCCAGTGAACTATGAGCTCACCTCTCCGGGCATCAGTGAAGTTGAAATCCCCGATTTGTTGCCCCCTGACCCCTTAGTGGTAACCGAGCCAGCCTCTGCCTCGTCGAATGTGCCCCCCTCCAGCACATCGCCGCCCACGCCGTATCCCAGCATTCCTGCGCCCATGGAAGCCGCCACTCCCGAAACCGCGCCCCCAGAAGCCCCGTTACCTGCGCCGGTGACGGCGTCTACAGCTAACTTGGGTTCGACCCAGTTGCAAATTAATCAGGCCAAGCTGCTGCATGTGCAAACCAGCACCCCGATTGAGTTGCCCAGCCAGTTGAGCATTCTACATATGGGCAAGCCCAACGATCGCATCCCCCCTACTATTGACGTATCAGGATTTCCTAATTCTGAGATTGTGTCGCGGATCCATGCCAACATTCGGGTAGAAGGCGATATTTATTACCTCGAAGATGTGGGCAGTTCTAATGGCACCTATATCAACAACCTGCCGCTGCCGCCGGGTAATCGCCATCGGCTGCGTGCAGGCGATAGAATAGCACTTGGCAAAGGAGATAAAGTTACTTTTATTTTCCAATCGGGCTGAGTGATTTACCCTTAAGCTAGCTTCCAGCCATCTTCAAAATTTAGCCAAATCCTTATGGGTTGAGTGATGTGATTACTCTATCGCTACTACATCCTCTAAATAAAAAGCCAGTTCAGCATTGGACTTTCGAAGCAGATTCGGTCATCAGAATTGGACGCTCTACGGAGAACCAAGTCGTGCTATACAGTGCGGTGGTGTCTCGGCACCATGTGGAATTACGGCAGACCGATGCCGGTTGGGAAATCGTGAATCTCGGCACGAACGGGACCTACCTTGACGGCAAGCGGGTGGCCCAGGCGATCGCGGAAGATGGCATTGTGATTCGGCTGGCCCGTTCTGGCCCCAACATTCAAATCAACATCGCGGATGACGGTCAAGACTCGATGAAAGCCCTCCGCAAGCTGCGCGATGAGGCCGCCAATCGCACAAAAATTGAGCAGCTCACCGAAGCCAATAAACCACCGACGACAGAAACCCATCCTACTCGGATTGATGAGGAGCGAAACGAAACCTCTGCGGTTAAGGGGACAATTCGGTCATAATCTCTGATGTCTGCCCCTGAGAGGAAGCAATGGCACTGGGAGATCAGGTTTATGCGATGCGGGAAGTGGCTTGGGTGCCTGGGATGTATGAGCATCACGGCATCGACTGTGGCGATGAGTCGGTGATTCATTACTACAAAGGCAGTGAAGTCCCCACCGTGACCCGCACGCCACGAGAGTTATTTGCGCGGGGTGGGCGGATTTTTGTCAAACCCCGAGCCACCGCTTTTCTGCCCCATCTTGTCGTGCAGCGGGCGGAGAGTCGCCTGGGCGAGCAGCGCTATGACCTGTTGACCAACAATTGTGAGCACTTTGCCAACTGGTGCAAAACCGGGCGGAATGACTGTGAACAGCTCGCGGGCTTTGGGTTGCAGATTGAGCGCTACAACCTGCCCGATCTGCGTCGATTGATTGAGGGCACCGCCCGCGATCGCACCCCCGGTGAGGCGATGGCTCTCTTTCATCAAGCCCTGGGCAATATCGCCGCCGCTCACCACACCCTAAAGGCCCAATACGACCAGGCCCGTCAGGATATCGATACCTGGCAGCTCGTTGCCGAGGCGGCCTTGCGGCGCGATCGCGAAGACTTGGCCCGAGCCGCCCTGCACCGCAAAGTGGCAGCCCAGAAAAAAGCCGATCACCTGACAGAACAGTTAGCCGAATTGGTAGATGTGCAACTGACGCTGGAGCAAAACCGACAACTCGCTGCCGAACGTTAGGGATGGGCGGGAACGTCCCATTCTGGTGAGGGCGGTGGCTGGGTAGCTAGGTCAGTTTTGGGCCAGGCGTCGGGGCTTTGATGGCGATCGCGGCCCTGAACTCAGAGGTTCATCCCTGGCCAGGACTGCAGTGGCATGTCGGTGCTGACACGGTGCATCCCTGCGTCGGCAAACCGCTGGAAAGCCTCGTCAGCGGCTTCGCTAAAGTCGACCACATCGGGCACGACCACGGGGGAGGTGCAGTCTTCGAGCAGGTAAACCTTTTGCGCGAGCTGCGGATCGCGGGCCTTAATTTCGGTCAGCAGGTCCTCCACGGACCAGGCAACACAATGGCTCTTGGCCTGCCCCGCCACGACGATCGCATCAAATTCCAACAGCATGTTAGTAAAACGCTGATTTTTATCGGCGATCGCCTCCCCCTGGGCATCTTTGAGCACTTCGGGACGCAGCACAGAATAATTTTCCGTCAGGGGATTGCCGCCCTTAATCTCATAACGGGTCGGACTGTGGCGAGCGATTGAGTGAAAAAAGCAAGCTTCTTCGATTACTGAGACCAGGGCATGACCGATGCCCCCCAGCATGGAGTGGTAGGGCCAGATGGTGAGGGGATACTTGCTGTCGTAATTGAGTCGGCGGGTGTAGTGCAGCGCAAATTCTTGCAAGTCCTCAACCGCCATGTAGGGGGCCATTTCTGGATTGACTTGCCATTTGCCGGCCACGACCGCGTCGTAACTAATCATCGTCATCGGGGCGGGGGGCTGGCCTTCGCTGTCGACCCAAAACAGCGGGTGAAAAATTTGCGCCGCCGTGTGGGTGTCCAGGGTAGGGGCGATCGTGGTAATCACGCCCAGGTTTTGGTAAATAAACTGGCTCAGCCGTTGGTTATCTTCCACTGCGCCCCGTCCTGAACGCCCCCCCACGTAAAGCTCCCCCTCGGGCAAGCAAAAGGTGTTTTGCACATCGATGAGCAATAGACAGAGACGAAAGCGATCGCGGCTAGCGGGCGCGATGGCATGTTGCTTGGCCCAGGCGCGGGCGGCGGCAGCGCGCTCTTGGTAGGGCACCCGATAAACCTGATCGACTTTTTCGGCCTGAAAGAAATCGGGAACCGGCATCTGAGTAGGTGTCGTCATGGCGATTAGTTAGGTGAGCAAACAACCAGTCACAGCCTGCTGCTAGGGCACTGGTTCAGGATGGCTGAAAGCCCGGTTTCTGCGTGGTCGGGGGCCTGAAATTAGCCCTGTGCCAGGGTCGCAACCGGGGTTCTGGGCGGCGTTTTGCCGGTCTCGGCAAGACTGCTCTGTGACTGTATCTACTTTAAAACCTGTGGTGCCGATGCACAGTCATTGCCCATTGCCAGGGCTGGTAACGTCGTGCCCGCGTGCCGCAAGCATGATATCAGCGCCGCCAACCCGTGGCTTGATTCCAACTGCGATTGGCTGGAGTCCCGCCCTGCCCGCGATTGCACTGCGGCAATCGGCATTCTGCATGCCGCTGGCCCTGGGCTGGCAGAGGCCGGGCAAACGAATAGTTACAATTTTTGGCGTCGAAATCGATCGCTGGAAAGCAACCGCGATAATAAAGCCCAAATAACTTCAGACTGTGTGAATCATTTGTCCTACTTTTTTCGAGCATCCGCTGCCCCAACTGCGAACGTCCCATTCCATGAACGATGTTTGGCCGTGGGAGGCTCTAAGCGGCGCACCCCGATGGAGCGCGCGCGCATTGCTAATCCTGGGGGCGGGAGTTGTGGATCGCGAGGCGATCGCCGTTCCTCCCCTCAGTTACCTGCTGACTCCCCCCGATCACAGGGACGAGCAAGACAACCGTTGAGGCCTGGGGGGCCGATGGGGATGGCGTTGATCCAACAATTGCCACCGCTGCCACCGCTGGGGCGTTGGGGGCTGAGGCGATCGCCCGCCCTGACCCACCCCATCCCCAGTGGCCCCAGCGTTTAGAACGGTTTTGCGGAACTTATGAAAAAAGTTTTTTTGCTCGATACCAACGTCTTGCTGCATGACCCTGAGGCTATGCTGCGGTTTGAAGATAACGACGTAGTGCTGCCGATTACGGTGATTGAAGAGCTGGATCGGTTTAAAAAGCAGCCCGAAATGGTCGGTCGCAACGCTCGCCACACGTCTCGTCTGTTGGATGAGTTGCGCCAAACCGGCAACCTCACCGACGGCATTCCCCTGACGCCCGAGGGCGGCACGCTCAAGGTCATGCTATGTCACCGAGAAACCTTGCAAATATTGCCGGTAGAGCTAGAAGGCGACAAGGGCGATAACGCCATTTTGGCAGTGGCTTTGGAGTTAAAACACCGCTGCCACTGCCCGGTGATTTTGGTGAGCAAAGACACCAATCTGCGCATCAAAGCCGATGCCCTAGCGCTGGTGGCCCAAGATTACGAAACGGATAAGGTCGATGTTGACGAGCTATACAGCGGCACCGCCGAAGTCATCGTTACGCCGGACCAAATTGATCAGTTCTATGCCCATAAATCACTGGAACTTACAGAGACGTTTAATCCTAACCAGGCAGTGACGCTGGTTGATGTGACGAAGCCAGAGCATACCGCATTAGCGATCGCCAACGCCGACGGCCAGCATGTCGAGGCCCTGACGCGGCTCCCCAAAGCGGGGGTATCGCGGATTCGGCCTCGCAACCGCGAGCAGTATTTTGCGCTGGAACTGTTGCTCAACGAGGCGGTGCCGCTGGTGACGCTGGAGGGCAAAGCGGGCACCGGCAAAACGCTGCTCGCGATCGCGGCGGGGCTTCATCAAGTGTTAGAAGAGCAGCACTACACTCGCTTACTGATTTCGCGCCCGATTGTGCCGATGGGGCGCGATTTGGGGTATCTGCCCGGTGATATCGGCGAAAAGCTCAATCCGTGGATGCAGCCGCTTTACGACAATTTTGATCTGATTTTTCGCACGAGTGATCCGACGCATCAGGCAGCCCATTGGCGACGGGGCCACGAGGAGCTGATGGAACGCGGCATTCTCCAAATTGAACCGCTGACTTACATTCGCGGGCGCAGCATTCCCAAACAGTTTTTGATCATTGACGAAGCGCAAAACCTGACCCCCCATGAAGTCAAGACCATTTTGACGCGGGCGGGCGAAGGCACCAAGGTCGTGCTCACCGGGGACATCGACCAAATCGACAGCCCCTACCTGGATGCCGCCAGCAATGGCATTTCCTATGTGGTTGAGCGGTTTCGGGAAGATGCTCTTGGCGGGCATATGACGCTGCTCAAGGGGGAGCGATCGCTCCTGGCCGAACGGTCGGCGACCTTGCTGTGACCGCCTGAAATAAATTTAGAAGGCAGAATTGATGACCCAGCCACCGATCTGCCCATCCCTTGCCTATGGCGGTGGCAGTGGCAGCGTAAAGTAAAAGGTGGTGCCGCGATCGAGCTCGCTTTCGACCCAAATCTGGCCGTCGTGGCGGTGAATAATCCGATTGACGATCGCCAGCCCAATGCCGGTGCCCTGGAATTCCTCTTGCTTGTGTAGCCGTTGGAAGGGACTAAAGAGTTTGTCGGCATAGGCCATGTCGAAACCGACCCCGTTGTCGCGCACAAAGAAAGTGTGGTCATCCTGGCAACCCACGTGAATGATGGCGGGGGTGCGATCGCGACTAAATTTCACCGCGTTGCCGATCAAGTTGCTAAAGACCTGCTGCAACAGGGCGGTATCGCCCTCCACCGTCGGCAGGTCATCCACCGTGATTTGCACCTGCTCCAACGGCTGCTCGGGGCTGTCGCTAAGCAACGCGATCGCCTGCTCGACCAGCGGCTTGAGCGGCACCGGATGACGCGCCATGTCACGACGACTCACTCGGGAGAGGGTCAACAAACCATCAATCAGTAACCCCATCTTGTGGCTACTTTTTTCAATGACCTCAAGATAGTGGGCGACTTTGGGGTCTGGGGTGGGGGCGGTGGTTTCCAGGCGCTGCTTGAGCGCGGCAATAAAGCCGTTGACATGGCGCAGGGGAGCCCGCAAATCATGGGACACCGAGTAGGAAAAGGACTGGAGTTCTTGATTGGTGGCTTCTAGTTGGGCCGCCTGAGCTTCTAGAGCCTGTCGGGCTTCCACCAGCTCAGTCACGTCTCGGGATGTGCCAATGAGGGCATAAACTTCGCCATCCGGGCGTTTCAGCGGAATTTTGTAGGTATCTAAATAAATGCAGCCCTCATTGGTATCGACCGCTTCTTCTACATGCAAGACCTCGCCCGTCTCAAACACTTGTTGGTTTTGTTGCTCATATTGTGCCGCTTGCCCGGCGTCAAAGCAATCGTAAACATTCTTGCCCTCAAACTCACGACGGTGCCGTTTTTGGGCAAACTCGGCGACGACCTGATTGCCAAAGCTCATGATATTTTGCGCTCGATCCACCACAAAAATCTGATCTGGCAAGGTATTCATAAAGGTGACGAGTTCGGCGGTTCGCAATTCGACCAGTTCTTCCAGGCGTTGGTTTTGGTCTTCGAGCGCCCGGTTTAGCCGCCGGACTTCTTCTTCGGCTCGCCGCCGCTCGTCCACATCACGCACCAGCACCAACACTTCTTGCTGGGTCAGGGGCACAATACGAGATTCTTCCCAGCGGGGCTGGCCGTCGACGCAGAGTTGGTATTCACAAACTTGCGTTTGCTGGGTGGCGATCGCCACTTGGGCTCTGGCAATCCGCTCGGCGGCCAGGTCGGTGGGCAACAGCTCGCGCACGTTGCGGCCCACCGAGTCGTGACCTCGACTAACGTCAGGAAAGTTGTCGGGATGATGGGCATCCAGGCACCTGCCGTCGAGGGTCATGCGGACCAGCATGTCGGGCAAGGCATCAATGATGGCGCGGTTAAGGGCCTCACTCTGCTGCAGGGCGGCCTCAGCGCGTTTGCGATCGTCAATATCGCGCACCAACACCAGCACTTCGTCGCCCGCCATGGGCACCACGCGGGCTTCTTCCCAGCGCAATTCGCCGTTGATCGACACTTCATATTCGTAGATCTGCATTTCTCCGGTGGCGGTGGCCCGCTCCACTGCCTGCATGCGCTGGGTGGCTACCGGGGTTGCCAGGGTATCTTGCACAAACCGTCCGACATGCCGCTCTTTGGGGCAAAGCACCTTAAAGTAGTTGGGGTAATACATGTCCAGACAGAGGCCATCGCGGCGCAGGCGAATGAGTAAGTCCGGCAGGGCTTCGATAATGGCGCGGTTGAGGGCCTCACTTTGCTGGAGTGCGGTTTGGGTGGCAATTTGTTCGGTGACATCAATGACCAACCCATCCCACAGGCAATCGCCGTTCGGCTCGCGCACTGGGCGGGCCACAACTTTTAGCCATTTTTGGCGGTTCGAAGGCACGATAATGCGGTAATTTGCCGACAAGGGGGTGAGGGCTTGGGCCGATTGGGCAAATGCCGCTTGAATGCGATCGCGATCGTCTGGATGCACCAAGTTCCAGGCTTGGGCGCTGTCTTGCATAACCACTTCGGGGGCGATTTCCCAAATTTCGCGGCAGGCACGACTCAAGTAACTGAAGCGATCGCGCCCATCGGCACTCAGGTGATAGCGATAGATGATGCCGGGGGTGTTGCGGGCTAACCGCTGAAACCGATCTTCACTGGCGCTGAGTTCCGTCTCAGCCTGCTTGCGGGCGGTGACATCAATTAACACGCCATCCCAAGCGTAGCTGCCATCGGACTGGGGCTCGGCCTTCGCCACCCCCTGAATCCACTTGAGCCGTCCCGAGGGGGTCACGATGCGATGCTCATGAAACCAGGTCTGTTCCTGGGCCAACGCATCCGCAAGGGATTGTTGAAAATCGGCCAAGTCATCGGGATGGAGGAGGTGCCAGAGTTTTGTGGCATCGGCGTAGATCTCCTCGGGGGCGTATTCCCACAGGTCAGCACTGCCAGGGCTGATATAGCTAAAGCGATCGCTGCCGTCCGGATATTGGTGATAGCGGTAAATCACCCCCGGCATATTCGCCGCCAACCGTTGAAAGCGGGCTTCGCTCTGGCGTAGGGCCGCTTCGGCGCGGTAGCGTTCGGTCACATCCACCCCGACGCCCCAAATCCCCAAGGTGGGAATCGGGTATAGATCCGAGATGTTGGACCAGGCAATGACACGTTCGCTGCCGTCTTTGCACGTGATGGTCCATTCCCAGTTGCGATAGTTATTCCGACGTTGCTGCCAGCTCTCCATGTGGGCTTGGCGATGCCGGGCATCGGGATAAAACCGGGTAAAGGCCTCGGGGTTGCCAATCACCTCGGCAGCGGTGTAGCCAGTAACACGCTCACATTCCTTATTCCACAGGGTAATGACGCCCTGCTCGTCGACCGCATCTAGGAGGATCGGCATGTTTTCCAGGATATTGCGCCAGTTGGCTTCGCTGGTTTTGAGGGCGAGGTTGGATTGCTGGCGTTCCAGTTCCGCGCTGGCGCGGGCGGCAAAGATGCGGAGCAAGGCAACGGCGGTGTCCAAATTTTGAATGGGCTGACTGTGCAGCACACAGATTTCTCCCAGCACATGTCCTTCGGAATTTTGGAGGGCCACGCCGATATAACTCTCGGCGTTGAAGGCAACCAGGTCTTGATCTTCCGGAAAGCGGGCCTGCACCTGCTCAGGGCAGCAGTAAAATCCTTGCCGCAGGGTGCGATCGCAGGGGGTATCGGCTCGGTGGTAGGTAACGGCCGCTTGGGTGCGCTGATGACTCCAAAAAATCAGCGTCGTCAGGGTATCGTCGTCGTTGAGCTGGTTGATCAAAATGTGATCAACCCCCAACGTATTGGCAAGTTGCCGGGCTAATACTGGAAAAAAGGCTTCCCCGGTGACGGCGGCGGTGCCTTCAACGATGCTGCGCAGCGATCGCTCGGCGATGACTTGCTCGGTCACATCGTTGTAGACGGAGGATAAAAACGCGGGCTCGTTCTGATTGCCCTGCACTGCCGTGACCACCACCTGCACGTGGCGCACGGAGCCATCCGCACAGACAAAGCGCTTGTCGATGAACTCGGCAGGCACGTCGCCCCGCGCCACTGCATTACTCATCTGGGTATCGTAGTTGAGGTCTTCCGGATGGGTCACTTTAGCGTAGTGTTCGCCGATGAGTTCTTCGGCGCTGTAGCCCACCAATTGACAAAATGCCGGGTTCACTTTGATGTAGGTGCCATCCAGGGCGATTTGCGCCATGCTGATGGCCGATTGTTCAAAAATGGCTTGAAAGACTTGCTCGCTGTGGCGCTGGGCGGCTTCGGCGGCAACGCGATCGCTGACATCACGGCAATTTACCACCAGGCCCCCGATGATGGGATCCGCCAGCAGACTGGTGGCGACCACCTCAAAATCACGCCATTGCTGCTCAGTGTGATGCCACACCCGGCACTGCACCAGCGGTTGTGGCACCCCCGGCTGCTTAATGGCGGCCCGTCGGATGGCGCGGAGGCGGGGCACATCAGCGGGGGCGACCAACTCTCGCACGGAGCGTTGGCGCAACTGCTTGGGGGGATAGCCGAGCAAGCGCGTCACTGACGGCGTGACGTACTGCACACGACCATCCTGATCCAACAGCATCACCAGATCCGAGGCGTTTTCGGTCAGGCGGCGATAGTAATGCTCCTGATGGCGCAGGGCCGATTCCACTTGCTGGCGCTGGTAGGCATTGGCAAACAGATCGCCGACAATTCGCAAGAGGGCAATCTCATTCTCCGACCAGGGTTTGGGATGGGTGACCGCGAAACCGATATGGCCAATCAGCCGTTGACTGTAAACCATCGGCACAACCGCCAGCGATCGCGTCCCCACGGCCTCCATTGCCTGGCGCTCGTTGTCAGCTTCTGGGGGCAGCTGATCGACATCGTTGATCGCAATCACCTGACGGTCATGGAGCTGATCCATCCACCAGGGGAAGGGGGCCGCGGGGACCCGATGCCAGGGTTCGGCAATGGGCTCTAGAACTGCTACATGCCATTGGCCCAGGAGTTCTCCCCATTGCTGGTCTGCTGACAAAAGATAGACGTAGCTGCGTTCGGAGCCGGTGGCGATCGCAATTTCCTGCAAGGCTTGAGTAATGCCCTCTCGCAAGCGATCGCTGGGCAAATCGACAAATGCCGTCGAGAGGCGGCTCAACAATTGTTCAAACCCGAGGCGATCGCGCAGTTCTTGCTCCAGGGCTTTTTGGGGCCGAATGTCACGGGCAATGCTCGACAGCAGCTTCACCTCTCCCTGCTCATTGAGATGCACCGTCACCGTCTGGGAGACGGGCACCGCTTGCCCCGTCGGGTCGATTAGGGCCGTTTCCCCTTGCCAGGTGCCCTGGGCGATCGCGGTGGGCACCGCTTCTTGCAGCACTTTGCGCGCCGCCCAGTGAGGATAGTAATGACGCACATGGCGCAACGGCAGCGGGTTATGGCGATCGCGATGCAAAAACTGCTCCAGAGCCGGATTGTGGTAAACCACCTGGCCATTCGGCAGGGCCATTGCCACCAAGTCGGGGGTGGCTTCGATAATCTCAAATAACTGCTGCTGCTGGGCTTCGCTATGTTTTAAGGCGGTCAGGTCGCGAATGTTGGTGACGATCCCCGTAATTTCGCCGGTTTCTTCGCGGTAGGGGGTGAGGGTCACACTGCGAAACCGTTGGCCCAGGTGGGGAAACTCAAACCAGCGATCGTACTGGATGGTTTCGCCCTGCAAGCAGCGCTCTAGGAGCGATTTGAGGCGATGCTCAAAGGCCGACTGGCCCAACACTTCGGCGACAGTTTGGCCCAAAATTGGCTGACCATTGTAGCCATACCAGTCGCGATAGGTCGGGTTGATCACCTGATAACGGTAGTCGGTATCTAGCAGGCAAATCGCATCCCTAGCGGCTTCGACCATGTGGGCATAGCGCTGCAGCGATCGCTTCGCCTGGACGCGCTCGGTGATGTCTTCATAAGAGCCAAAGATGCCGAGCAGTTCTCCTTGGGGAGTTTGAAAGGGCGATTTAATGGTGGAAACCCAGCGCACCGTGCCATCGGCGTAGTGTTGGGCCTGTTCGGCAAACTGAATAGATGCCTTGGTGGAGATGACGGCCCGATCGCGATCACGGAAAATTTGCACCGCCTCTGGAGCCAACACCTGCAACTCCTCATCCGTTTTGCCGATCACCGCCTGGGGATCAGGTTGTCCCATATCCAGGGCAAAGGCCCGATTGCAGCCCCAAAAGCGACCGTCCAGGCCTTTCCAAAAAACCCGCTGGGGCAAATGGTCAAACATCAGCTGCAGCAATTCTTGGGAGGCTTGCAAGTCCAGCTCCGCTTGTTTGCGATCGCTCACATCAATGTGCGAACCGACAAATCGCACGGCTTGCCCCCGCTCATCAAAAATGGCTCGACCCCGAGACAAGATCCAGATATAGTGTCCCGACTTATGCCGCATGCGATATTCACTCTGGTAAGTCTCGCTCTGCCCCTGCAAGTGAGTCGCCATCGTCGCCTGCACATAAGACATATCATCGGGATGCACCCGACTGATCCAGGCGCTGCGGGTATTCTCCAGTTCGTCGTCGGTATAGCCGAGCAGTTCTTTCCAGCGGGGTGAGTAATACACCTCATTGGTGGGAATTTGCCAATCCCAAATCCCCTCATTGCTACCAGAAACCGCCAGTTGCCAGCGCTCTTCGCTGGCTTGCAGGGCTAACTGAGTGCGGCGGCGATCGGTGACATCTTGCACCAGTGACAAGATCGAGATGACCTGCCCCGCCTCATCGGTCAGCACCGAGTTGTGCCACTCACAGTAAATTTCTCGGCCATCGCGAGTCAGATTGCGGGTCAACGCGGTTTGGGGATGCGCCTCACCCCGCATCAAACCATGAATGTAATCGGGAATATTGGCGATCACTGCGTCTGAAAAGATCGGTAGCTCGGTGACATGACATCCCAGCATGTCAGCGGCGGACCAGCCAAAAAATACCTCGGCCTGGGGCGACCAGTTTTCAATCCGCTGGGCATCATTCCATTCAATAACGGCTAGGGGCGAGTTGTGAATATGCAGCCGCAAGCGATCAGTCATTTGACTGAGGCGATCGCGGGTCTGCTTGAGCACCGTCAAATCGCGAATGCTGTTGATCACGCCTGAGATTTCGCCATTGGCCTCGTAATAAGGCGCGTAGGTAATGCTGATAAATTTGGGCTCATCTTGACTGGGATTGACGGCCCACTCTTCGAAATATTGCGTTTCACCGGCCAGGGCTTGATCAATCCGGGGTTTGCAGATGGTGTCGAAAAAGTCGCGGCCAAAGCAGGCGGCAATGTGCTGACCTTGGATATCGACGCCGTAATTAGACCAGGCGCGAAAGGCCGGATTGCTCAACCGATAGGTGTAGTCTCGCCCAATCAAGCACACCGGATCAGGGTTAGCGGCAATCATGCGCTCATACTCTTGCAGCCGGGCGGCGTCTTGATGACTGGCGGTAATGTCAGTGGCAATGCCCGCCATTTTGATGGGCGTGCCCTGGTCGTCGAGAATGATGGAGCCGCGATCGCGAATCCAACGCGCTGTGCCATCGGGTAGTGCCAGCCGATATTCAATTTCAAAGTCATGGGGATCGGCCAAGCGACCTTGGATATTGGCCTGGACGCGATCGCGATCGGCGGGGTGCACTCGCTGCAAAAAGGCCATGGGGTCTGCATCCAGCACCGCCCGAGGCAGTTGCCAAAGGGTTTCAAATGCCGGGCTAATGTAATCGTTGTGGCCCGTGTGCAGATCGGCCAGCCAAAAGACGTCTTGGATATGGTCTGCCACCAGCCGAAAGCGCTCTTCGGACTGTTCGAGGGCCTTCAGCGTCCTCTGTTGTTCGGTGATGTCGGCGGTGACGCCCACAATTCTCTTGGGGCGGCCCTGCTCATCCAACAATGGAAAGCAGCGTTCGCGCAACCACCGCACTTCGCCGTTGGGGTGGCAAATTCTAAAGGTGTTTTCAAAGGGTTCTATGCGTTGATATTGCTGACTCAACGACTGCACAAAGGCCGCGCGATCGTCGGGATGCACCCGGTCAACGAGTGCTGGCAAGCCCGTTTGCAAGTCGGTTGACGACAATCCCCAGACTTTTTCGATATTCGGGCTGTCATAAAGGGGACTTTCCTGATCCGCCTCATCGATCCAAAAGTAGTCTTGAATATTTTCGGCAATCAGGCGAAACCGTTCTTCCGACTGGCGCAGGTGGGCTGCTGTTTGTTTTTGTTCGGTGATGTCGGTGGTGACGCCAACCACGGCGTGGGGGCGACCGGCGGAGTCTAACAGGGGGTAGGAGCGCGATCGCAACCACCGCAACCCTTTTTGAGCGTGCTCGATGCGAAACTCCAGTTGGTCCGGTTCAGTAGCCTGCGATCGCGCCGCAATGAACTGTGTAAACGCGGCTCGGTCATCTGCCTGCACCACGGTTATTAGCGGCTCTAAAGTATCCTGTAGGGCCGCCTCAGGAATGCCCCAAACACCTTCTAACTTGGGACTGCTATAGAGAGGGCGGCGATCAACGGCACTGTCTATCCAAAAATAGTCTTCGACGGTAGCGGCAATGACTTGCAGCAGTTGTTCGGACTGGGCGAGTGCCGACTCCGCAGTTGTGCCATCAGTTATGCTCCAGGGCAGCCGGAAAATCGGTTTGCCCTCCCCGATCTCGGTGGGCAGCTCAGTCCAGTTCACCAGATACGTTTGCCCCTGTCCGGCCTCGTCCCGCACGCTACTCACGGCGGCCTCAGCGAGGATGGCCGCCCCGGCTGTCGTTTGCAACTGTAGCGGCCCGGTGATAGCGGCCTCAGGATCCAGCTCCCGAGCCGCGACTCGCGATCGCGCCTCAGGAGCCAAAAAATCCTGCCAGGGCTGCCCGAGCACCTGCGATCGCCCATAACCCAGCCAGTCCAGCCAGCGATCGCTCACCGCTGTCACCCGCCCCTCCGTATCGATGGCTTGCATCAATGCCGGTATCTGGTCGTGAAAGAGGCGATCGCGCGTCATAACCACTCCATCCGCAGGGGCAATTAGCAGCACCTTGCCCAGATCGGGGGCACTGCATCGGGCAAAATCTTCGTTTTACAGAATGCCCCACTTCTTCCCCTGATGATGGTTTTGCACCGTGAGTCTTAATAGACGATAGAGATTTCCTGACCTATCAAAAGGGGTAAGGGGGCAAATCACGAATTGACCAAACAACCGGTCTCGTTTTGAACGCTATTTGGAAAAAGCAAGGGCAAAAATTCTGTAAACCCTGACGGTAGACCCGCAACTTCCAAAATCTCACAACTCTGGCGAAGGCAAGGGAAAACGCGATCGCATTGATGAACCCAAGTCCCTTGAGCTGTCGCCAAACCCTTAACCTGATACTGACACTCACGACCACCAATGTCGTTAGCTAGATCATGATTATTTCCAGAGCTGCTACTAAGTAGATGGGCTTAATTATTTGTAGGCTGTGTCAGTGCCAGCGTAACGCCTCAAATCCCTGTGGAATGGTGTGTTACGGTTTCGCCTCACAGCACCCTACAACATCGTTTATTGAGGTCCACCTGCTTACTAGAATCCCAATACTGAGTTGAACGAGCGACCAGCCAGCCTCATCCACCCCCGCAGCCCCAACAAAAACCAACCGGCACCAACAACCTGCCCATCACCTCCCCCATCCTCACACTCCCTACCCTCTCCCCCACTGCTGCTTCAGCCGCTCCACCCGCTCCAACAGACTCTCATTTGACATGCGCGTTCCCAACCGCTCCACCAACAGCGGAAACGCCAAAGGAGTCGGTCGAGACGTCTCTTGCCAGACCACCTGAATTCGCCCCAACTGCCGCAGTAACTTCGCCAAGCGCTGCGTCTCTAGCTGTTCCTCCAAGACCTCGCGCTCGGCCTGCTTCAGCAGCAAATTGTCCGGCTCATATTTGCTGAAAACCTCGTACAGCAGCGACGAACTCACCTGCAACTGCGCCGACGTTTTGCGCGAGCTGGGATAGCCCTTAAACACCAGCCCCGCCACCTGCGCCACGCCACGAAATTTCCGCTGGGTCAGTTCCGAGATATTCAAGCTGGCTTTGATATCCGTCTCCAAATTTTCCAGACTAAAAAACTCGTGCGAAAACAAGTCCTGAAAGGGATAGCCCTTGGGAGCCAGAATCTCGAAGCCGTAATCGTTGACCGAAATGGTGAAAGTTGCGTTTTTTTGCCTTGCAAAGCGATAGCCCCACAAAAATCCTAGCCCCTCATGCACAAACCGCCCCTCAAAGGGGAACACATATAGATGCTGCCCCTCGCGGGTTTTGCAGCACTCCACCAGCAGCTCATCCGTTGTGGGAAGGTGAGACAATCGCATCTGGGTCTCCAAAATCGGCGCAATACAGTGCACTTCCCGACTCCAATTACCGGGTTGCCGCACCCATTCCACTTCTTGCCGCAGGTGGGTGCTCAGGGTGTCCGAGATGGCTAGCTGTCCTCCACCCCAGGTCGGCGTTACCGTAGATTGGCGGCGCGTATTTTTCACATACACCGTCATGTCTTTCATCTGAAAGAACTCCAACTGCCGCCCCGCAAAGAAAAACACATCACCGGGTTTCAGCCGCGAAACGAAATTTTCCTCGACCGTGCCGATTTCACGACGATTGGTATACAAAATTTTGACGATCTGATTGCCGGTGATCGTGCCAATGCCCATGCGGTGCATCCGGGTAATCTGGGTATTCGTGACTCGATATCGTCCGTTTTCCAGCGTCACTTTTTGATAGCGAGGATAGGCTCCCAGGCACGTGCCGCCGTTTTCGATAAACTCCAGCACCCACTGGAATTCTTCGTCGGTGAGGTGCTGATAGGCCACGGTTTGACGAATGGCGGCCAGAGTCGTCTGGGGATCAAAACCATCCCCACAGGCCAGCGTCACCAAGTGCTGTACTAACACATCGTAGGGCTTGTCGCGGGGCCGTCGGGTTTCGATCGCCCCTGCCGCCAGCCCCCGCCGAAAGGCTGAAATCTCTAGCAGTTCCAGAGCATTGGTGGGCAAGAAGAACACCTCAGAAGTGCCCGCGGGCACGTGGGCCGATCGCCCTGCCCGCTGGAGCAACCGGGCCAGATTTTTGGCGCTGCCAATTTGCACCACGCGCTCCACGGGTTGAAAGTCCACCCCCAAATCCAGCGATGAGGTACAAACCACCCACTTGATATGCCCCGCTTTGACCCCCGCCTCGATCGCTTCCCGCTCTTGTCGGTCAATGGAGCCATGGTGCAGGGCAATCTGGTTTTCATGCTCGGGCAGGGCAAACTGCAACGCCTGAAACCACCGCTCCGCCTGGTTGCGAGTGTTCGTAAAAATCAGGGTGGATTTTGCAATATCCAGGGCGGCCACCAGCGCTTCAAACATGCGTAACCCCAGGTGCCCCGCCCAGGGAAAACTATCGACCGACTCCGGCAAAATGCTCTGGATCACAGTATCGCGTTGCAGGTCGGATTGCACAACGACCGGCTCAGTGTTTACGCCCACAGCGGTTTGCGCGGCTTCTGCCAGGTTGCCCAGGGTTGCCGACACCGCCCAGGTGCGCACGTCTGGAGCCAGCTCCCGTAGACGCGACAGGGCTAACTCCGCCTGCGTCCCCCGCTTAGAACTTAGGAGTTCGTGCCACTCGTCCAACACAACGCAGCGCAGTGCTTGAAAGCGCTGATCACTATCTTTGTAAGACAGCATCACCGACAACGATTCAGGCGTGGTGATCAGCACCTCGGGCAGGTTTTTGAGCTGGCGTGATTTTTGGCTAGAGCTGGTGTCGCCCGTGCGAACTGCGATTTGCAGATGCCAGCCCATCTCCTCGACGGGACGACGGATCGACTGCTCAATGTCTCGCGACAGAGCACGCAAAGGCGTGATGTAAAGCAGTTGCAGCCCTGTACCAGGGGTGGCAAGCATCGCCGCTAGAGGGCCCATAACGGCGGCATAGGTTTTGCCGGAGCCTGTGGGTACCTGGATGAGGCCACTGTGGCCGGCGAGGTATGCCTCCCAAACCTGTTGCTGAAAATTTAAGGGCTGCCAGCCCTGACGCGAAAACCAATCGATGATGGGGGTGAGTCGGATATCCATGCCTCCATCATTGCGGATTCTTTCCGGGCTTGGCTAGGGCGATCGCTCGCCCACCGTCCCTCACTCAGCCCCCATGTGTCTCCGGCCTTGTCAGCTCACCGATGGATGGGTTTCCGGCATGAGGTGCGATCGCAGCGGACTACCGACAAGCAAATCACAACATTAGTGACGACAATTTTGAAGGCCTATATTTCAAGATATGCAGCCAAAAATGCAAGTTTGCGACCCCGGAGTAAAGCTATTTCAAGTAAAGCAGTCGATAAATTTAATGTCGGTGGCTAGCAGCACAGTTTTTGAAACTAAATATTAGCGATCGAATCGCTTGAACATTGACTGCCCAGGCGAGATATATCAACTCTAATTGAATCCAGCGTATGTTTTTGGGCCATACTTTTTACAAAAGACAAGTCCTGTGCAAGCAACCGCAAACATTTCTTTGTAGTACTTTATAAAAGCCAAGAAAATAGCTTAAAATTTGGAGATTTATTTAATGTTTCATGACTGTAGCTGTTCCTGAAAAATGATACCTTGATAAGGTTTCTGGTTTCATGCATTCCTGTATCCCTCCTCCCCACAATGCGTTTAAGTAGATGGGCTTAATTATTTGTGGGATGTGTTAGCACCAGCGTAACGCGTCAAATCCCTGTGGAATGGTGCGTTACGGCTTCGCCTAAAAGCACCCTACAACATTGTTTGTTTATGTCCACCTACTTAGGTATCTAGACTATGCTCACCAGTATCCAGAAAGTTGATGCATAAACACTTTACTTGGCTGATTATAAAACACTTTTCTTAAGCAGTTTTTCGGAAAAAGTCTAGACATAGCGAGATCAGAGGTGTGATCTATCTCTAGTTCTTTGCCGCTAAATATATTCTGCATTGAACTCTGCCGGATGTGACGATTTTAGTTGGATAAGTCTTGGGAATTTGTTGTTGGTTTGGAAGATAAAAAAATGCTGCAAACCCCTGAAAAACTTTTTCGTAAGGCTACTGATTTAGGATTTAATTGTTCGACTAACTGGCAGGAGCATTGCATTCAACCGGCTGATGCCGGTGCGAATTGGCAATTGATTTATAAGAATGGCAACTGGATTTTACTGGTCAATGGTGTGCCTCAAATGCATCTCAAGTATTCTGAAGTGATTGCTTTTCTTGAGCGACGCTCCTCAAGCCGAGAGGCCCTGGCGGGTAATAGCTTGCTGACGGCTTCATCAGTGAGATTGCCCGTGGCCTGATGCCCATCATTGCCCTCCGGTGAGCAATTTTTCGTGCAGGGCAGATTTTGGGTTGGGGCGACGGGCCGCCAAGGCCGCCGGAGGCCGCGTGAGTAATGACTGAGTGCGATAAAGTGAAACAGCATTCAGAGGAGCGATCGCATGATCACGCATATCATCTGTGATATGGGCGGTGTCTTGGTACAGCTAGAGTGGAGCGAACGAGTTAGTGGTTTATTGGGCCGGGCTGTGCCCATTGAGGAGCTACATCACCTTTGGGTGAATGCTCGGAGCACCGTCGATTTTGAGTCAGGTCGCATTCCGTTTGATGAGTTTGCCCACAAATTTATCGAAGAGTTTGACCTTGATCTGTCGCCAGCGGTCGTGCAGCGAGAGTTTTTAGAATTTGTGCAGGCTCCGATGCCGGGGTGTGATGACGTTTTAAGCCAGCTAAAACAGCAGTATCACCTGTCCCTACTTTCCAATACGAATCCAGCGCATTACGAAAAGCTGCGCGATCGCTATGATTTTTATGCGCCGTTTGATCAGGTCTTTCTTTCCCACGAAATGGGGATCATGAAGCCCGCCCCAGAAATTTTTCAGCAGGTGTTGACAACGCTGGCGATCGCCCCTCAAGCCGCCGCCTTTTTTGATGATGGAGCCAAAAACGTTGAGGCCGCACAACGCGTTGGCATCCACGCCTATCAGGTGCATTCCCCCAGCGCACTGCTAGCGGTTGTGCAAACTTTTACCGATGCCTGACAGACCGCCGAGCCTGTGCCTATCCCGTCTGCTGGCATTGGTGGGGGTGCTCAGGATAGGTTATTCCTGCACGAATTCCGTGCCACTCATAAAGTGTAAAGTTTGCTCCAGATTGGGGGGCAGCCCCTCTCGCTCATCGGCGATCGTTTCTGGCATATCGTCCATGGGGGCAGTCGGGGGCACTGCCGATTCACTGATGACCCGCAAAATCTCGGAGGAAGGTTCGCCAACCCGGCGAAACTCAGCCCCGGTAAAAAAGCCAAAGTTCATACTGCCTAAACGCACTAGATCGCCATCTTTTAAGATCTGATTTTGGCGGATACGCACGCCATTGACATAGGTGCCGTTAGTGCTACCCAAATCATAGATCACGAATCCGCCGGTGGCGTCATAGCGAATGGCGGCATGGCAGCGGGATAAGCGGCGATCGCGAATAGGTAACGACGACTGATTAGGATCACGCCCAAAGGTCCAAATCTGACTTTTAAGCTGGGGCTGCAAGAAAATTTGGGATCGATCTTCGGAGACGTTGGTAATTAGCAGCGCTTGCTTATCGGTCACCAACCCCAGAACGTAGGAAAAGTTACCGGGATGTACGGGCATCTGTTTATCGACCGTCGCCAGACTCAAAATTTCGTTGAGCAATGCGGGGTTCTGCTCGTACAAGCGCTTAAACGTTTGAAATAACTTCAAACTAGTTTGAATGCTGTCGGCAGAGACATCCATGTGCGAGAGGGCATATTCACTCAGTGCTTTGGGATCAAACATGTTCTCCCGAGATCGTTTCAATTAACAAATGTGCTCAGATCGTTTTGGGTGGTTAGGCGGTTCTAATGGGGGCTGATACAGTCGCATCCAGCAATATTTCTCAGCAATACACCCTGGGGGAAAGACGCCCTGACTGGATCTAGCATCGGCCTGCGGCTGTTAGGACGGGCAATGGTCTAGATCAAAAAATTGTTATTCACAGTGTACCCACCTAATCAACCAATACCTCAGATAGAGGCGACGGAAATTGACATCTGCTTTTGACAAAATTTTACCGATCTATCGGTAACGCCAGCCGCCACCGCGATCGCGGCCAGACAGCTTCAACATTCCTGCTTAGCGACATTACTTAATGTCTCTTTTTATACCGTATGCGATTGAGGGTTGTAGGTTGTTTTGGGTTCTCTTGACAAAAACTTTTCAATGGCAACAAATATTTAAGATTAATACTTATCAATATCCCCGCTAACGTACATCACCACAGCACCTTCCGTGAAGGGCACAGCACCTTCCGTGAAGGGGTAAGTAGATGGGCTTAATTATTTGGAGGATGTGTTAGCACCAGCGTAACGCATCAAATCCCTGTGGCATGGTGCGTTACGGCTTCGCCTAACAGCACCCTACGACATCGTTTATTTATGTCCACCTACTTACGCAAAGGTTGGCGCTGCTAAGGAATGAGGATCAAATAACCTCCAGATTGTTAGGGCAGGCATCTTGCCTGCCTTAGGACAGCCGAGACGGCTATCCCAACTGATTCAATTCTCATTCCTAAGGGGAGCAAATGAATGAGCTTAGCGATCGGAGCCTGAGGCTCTTTGCAAACTGCGTATTGCCGTCAGCATGCCCTGAGATTTGTTCAACGTTTCTTGAAATTCTGACTCAGGGATCGAGTCGGCCACCAGTCCTGCCCCGGCTTGCACAGTCACGCGCTGCCGCCCCGCCGCCTCGGGCTGCACAATCATGGTGCGAATGGTGATGGCCGTGTTGAGTTGCCCCTCAAAGTCGTAGTAGCCATAAACCCCCGAATAGGGACCCCGGCGATCGGGTTCTAACTCATGGATAATCTGCATCGCGCGAATTTTGGGCGCACCGCTGACGGTGCCAGCGGGAAAACAGGCTTTGAGCAGATCCCAGGCGGTTTTGCTGGGGGCCAGTTGACCGACAACGTTGCTGACGATGTGCATGACGTGGGAGTAACGCTCAATCACCATCAATTCATCGACTTGCACCGTGCCGCTCGTGCAGACCCGCCCCAAGTCGTTGCGCCCCAAATCGACCAGCATGACGTGCTCGGCAACTTCCTTGGGATCCGCTAGCAAATCGGCGGCATAATCAGCGTCTTTGGCGACGGTTTGGCCCCGTGGGCGAGTACCCGCGATCGGCCTCACGGTGGCGATTTTGTGACCGGGCGATCGCGGGTCGTTGTCGGCTTTGACCATCACCTCAGGGCTAGAGCCGATGAGCTGCCAATCTTGGAAGTGAAAGTAGGCCATGTAAGGCGAGGGGTTGACCAACCGCAGCGATCGATACAGGTCAAACGGATTGCCTTGATAGGTGGTGGACAGCCGTTGAGACACCACCACTTGAAAAATATCGCCCGCCCGGATGTAGTCTTTGGCCTTTTGCACCGCTGCGCAAAACTCGGCCTGGGTGCGATTGCTGGAGTACTCAAGGGGGGCTGGGGTCGATCGAGCACTCGGGGGATGCCACTGGGTGAGCGGAGCCAGACCCTGCAGGGGAGCGGTGAGGCGGTCAACCAAAGTTTGGATGCGATCGCAGGCGGCTTGATAGGCCGCAGCCAAATCGCGCCCTGGGGCTCGCAGGTCAGCATAGGCAACGACCCAGATTTTGCGCTTCACCTGGTCAAAAATCAGCAGACTGTCAACTTGCATCCACAGGCCATCGGGCAGATCGGCGGCGGTGCGATCGTAAACGGGCACCGTCGGCTCAATCCACTGAATGAGTTCATAGCCCCAAAAGCCAAACAAGCCGCCGATGCCAGGGGGCAGTTCGGGCAGTTTGACGGGTTGGTAGGGGGCAAGGCACTGGGGCAAGATCGTAAACGGGTTACCGCTATAGGTTTTGACCGTGCCGTCGCGAAAGGTTTGCGTGGTGGTCTCGCCCCGAGTCTCTAACACCCACAGTGGATCACACCCCAAGAGGCTGTAGCGGCCCAGGGTTTCTCCCCCTTCTACCGATTCCAGCAAAAAGCTATAGGGAGCCGTTGCACAGACCTTATGCCAAGCCGAGACGGGGGTGTCTAAATCGGCTGCCAACTCTTGATAAACCGGCACAAAGTTGCCCTGGGTAACCAGGTCTTGGAACTGCTCTAGGGAAGGGAAAACCATAGGACGGTAGCAATGAGGAGATGAATCAGGCCGCGATCGCCCGCTTGGCGAGCTGCGATTAAGCAAGACAAAAATAGGGGTACAGCAATGCTACACCCCCGTTCAGTCTTATGGATTTATGAAACCAATTAAGCCTCGGAATTACACCTCGTAAGGTGCATTGCCGCTGAACTTAATGGTCGCCGGATCGGGGTTTTTGCCGATATTGCGATCTTTTTTACCAATCGTTTCCCGCCCTTCGTTCACCTTTTCAGGGAAGACGCCATCGGCAGGGTGCAGATACTGCATCTCGCCGCTGGGATAGATTCGATAGATTTTGTAATCTTGAATCTTGGGCTTAAATTTGGTCCGCAGTTGAGTGCCCAATGCTAAGCATTGCTCTTTGCGCGCCAAGTACAGGAGATTTTCGCCTTCGTTCATGATGGCCGAGCCACCCGTCGGCATTTCAAAGACTTGCTCTTTTGAGCTAGTCCAGGTGATAGCGTATTTTTCTTCGACCGCTGCTGCTGTCAACAGACCGCCAGTGCTACCACCAAATTTAGGAGTTTGTCCAGTCAGAGTTTCTGCCATAAAACGTTTTCTCTCAACCGTTTTGAGGCATCGTATCATCGGCTCAAGACGCGTTTATCGACTTATTGAGGAAAAGTAACAGTTCTTCAGAGTTGGGGGAGCCTTTAGTCAGCGATCGCCCCTTTGGGAGCAACCCTACCCAGCCGCCAGAGATGGGCAAGGCCAGCGACCCGACAAAGACGGTGTCGCCCCGATCCCCCCTTCAGTGGGCCGCAGCCGAGCCTTTGAGGGACTTCCACAGCCAACACCGTCCAGTCTGTAGGGCAGATTTTGTGGGTAGAAACCGCATTGGTCCCATCAGGTTGGGAGCAACCCGCCGGTAACAAGCCAGTTTTTGCTTAAAATCCTCTTATTCCAAAATGTAGGGGTTGCGGCGTTCGAGTTCACTGAGGGAAAGTTCCGCTTCATCGACAGGGTCGTCGAGAATCAGGCTGCCGCGGTCATGGCGGACGTGCAGAGCGGCCCGACCTTCGGCAATGGGTAGGGTGAAGTGAAATTGGCTACCTTGAGATTTGCCCTCAGAAGTGGCCCAGATGCGCCCTCCCAGGCCTTCGACAATTTGCCGACACATGGCTAAGCCTAAGCCCGTGCCGCCGGTCGTACGTCGTAGTGCGCCCTCTTCCTGGTAGAAGCGATCAAAGACGGCTTCTAAGCGATAGGGTTCGATGCCTCTGCCCGAATCGGCGATCGTGATTTGAATCATGTCTTCATCGACCCGCTGAGCAGAAATGGAAATGCTGTCGCCCGGATCGGTAAATTTGCAAGCGTTGTCCATCAGTTTGACAATGACTTCCACGACCCATTCGCCATCGGCTCTCACCATGGGCAGTTTGGGCGGCAGCTCGACCCGAATCGCGACCCCTAACTGCCCCCCCTGCCGGGCTTGCACGCTACTGAGGGCTAAATCCACACATTCCGAAACCGACAACGCTTCAAAGTTCCATTCGATGCGGCCACTTTCTAACCGCGAGAGGGTTAAGAAGTCCTGTACGAGTTTTCGCATCCGCTCGGCGTCATCCAGCGCTGAGGACAACATGGTGTTGCGCAACTCCTCAGGCATATCGGGCTCGGTCGCTAAGCTTTCTAAGCAGACCTGAATGGTGGAGAGGGGGGTGCGCAGTTCATGGCCGGTGATGGCGATGAGGTTGCTGCGGGTGCGCTCCAGGGCCTCAAGCTGCTGGTTGAGGTCTTGGAGGTGGGCGTAGGCATCGGCTTGAATGATGGCTACGCTGAGTTGGGCGGCGACCGCTTCCACCAGGGCCAGGTCATCTTCGCCCCACTGGTAGGGCGTTTCCTGGCAGTGGTGTAGCTCAATCATGCCCAGCAGGCGTTGTTGATATACCAACGGCACCAGCGCCCAAGAGCGAATCTGCCATTCTTCGATCAGGTAGTTGACGGCGTCAAGGGCGGTGGCGAGCAATCGCGGGGGCTGCGCCGTATCAGGAATGATGATCGCCTCATGCTCTTGCTGGATGCGCTCCAGCAGGGGGTTATCAACGATGGGCCATTCGACCGCCAAGAGCGAGGGCATTTGGGGCTGGCGAAATTCGTGATGAATCTCGACATCGGCAGGGTCCGGAGGGCACCGGTAAATAATGCAGCGACAAATTTGCAGCGCCCCACCGAGCTCGTTGACCGTGATCTGAAACAGTTCTTCAGGATCTAGGGACCGACGAATGGCCGACGTGATGGAATTGACCAAGCGTTCGCGGCGTTCTTTGACCGCGATCGCCCGATAGGCCTTCAAAAGTTTGTATTGACCCGCTTGGAGATAGGTGACTAAACGCTGGGTAAAGGGGTCTGCCCCCGCCCCGACCTGCACATCCTCAGTGGTGGCCGACAGCAGCAGATAGCGCTTTTTGGCGGCCTGGATTTTGGCCAGGAGGGCGGGCTCATAATCAGCGATGCGATCCAGCAACAGATTAGCGGCGCGATGGCAGACAATGCTTTCTTGTGTCCAGACCCCTTCAAACCGACGAGTTTGGTCAAGCGCTGGCGTACCGGGGGCGACGATGGGCGCAGGCAGGGTTGCCGAGTCCCGTTCGCGACAAATTAAGCAAGCACTGTAGGTGGCACCAATCACCACTAAATGCCATTCATAGTTCAAGGCATCACCCTCTGCAAAGGCGATCGTGGCGTAATGCCCAGCCGCATCCTCAAAGCTCGTATCGGCAGCCGACAGCACATAAACCTGATCACTAATTTCAGCGATGCGCTGATAGCGGCTGGCTTCTTGTCGATAAAACCGCTCCTGCTGAAAACTGGCAATCACCAACGGGGGTTCGCTCCCTGCCAGCACCTGATCCTCCATTGCATGGGAAAGGGCCGTCAGAGAGGTTTTAAAGAATAGTTGCGATCGCAGTTGAGGAATTGCCCGGAGCAATAACTCGACAACAGAATCCGAATTAGGCATGGACGCAGTGAACTAGTTGATACAGCCAGAGGCAAACTAGACAGCAAGGCACGTGTTGAACTGCTCAAACATCGCCCAGAAAACATCAGATTTCCGGAGCCGTCGTTAGGCCAATCATACGCTTCTAGAATTCACCCTAGCAGGCAGACTCCCCGAGGATTAAGGATTTGTTACTAATCTCTGTGCAGCGGCCCTGATGGACAGTGCCAAAACCAAAAATGGTGCCGGAAACCTTTCCAGCACCATTCAAGGATTGCTTCCCAAGAAGCCGATTCAATCAGACAAGGGTGAAGAACCAGGATGCCGGTTAGGAAATACCGCCCATATCACTCGTGTCCTTCAGGAAGCCGCTGTATGCTTCCATGCCATGCTCACCGATATCCAAGCCTTTCATCTCTTCTTCGGGGGCGACGCGAATGCCCAGAGTAGACTTCAGCACGACCCAAACAATAGACGTAAAGACTACAGTAAAGAGACCAATGCTGAGGATGCCCAGGATCTGGGAACCCAACTGCGCAAAGCCACCGCCAAAGAACAGGCCCGTTGAGGTATCAAACAAGCCGACGGCTAAGGTGCCCCAGATACCGCAAACCAGGTGCACCGAGGTGGCACCCACTGGGTCATCAATCTTGATGCTGTCAAAGAAGCCAACCGAGAAGACCACAATAATGCCAGCCAGCAGCCCAATGATGACGGCACCAATGTAGTTGACCCCTGCACAACCAGCCGTAATACCCACCAGGCCAGCCAGAATGCCGTTGATGATCATCGACAGATCAGGCTTGCCATTGAGCGCCCAAGCCGTAAAGGTTGCCGCAACACCACCGGAAGCACCAGCCAGAGTCGTGGTGACGGCAATAAAGGGCACAGCCGTGCTAGCCGCCAACTCAGAACCAGGGTTAAAGCCGTACCAGCCGATCCACAAGATCAGACAGCCCAGCATCGCGATGCTCATGTTATGGCCAGGAATGGCGTTAACGCGACCATCCTGATACTTGCCAATGCGCGGCCCTAAGAACGCTGCGCCCATCAGCGCGGCCCAACCGCCCACAGAGTGCACCACGGTAGAACCAGCAAAGTCAGAAAAGCCCGCTGCCCCTAACCAGCCGCTACCGCTCCAAACCCAGTGGCCGGTGATGGGGTAAGCAACCCCGGTCAGCAAAATGCTGAAGATCAAAAAGTCGGTGAACTTGATGCGCTCAGCCACGGCACCGGAAACAATGGTGGCTGCCGTGGCAGCAAAAGCCGACTGGAACAAGAAGAATGTATCAATGGTGAGGCCCGCACCTTCTTCCAAGCCATAGACTTCGGGCGTACCAGTTAAGAACCAGCCACCGCCACCGATGAAGCCGTTGCCCCCGCCAAACATGAAGGAGAAGCCGATCGCCCAGAAGGCGAGCACTGCTAATCCAAACACAATCAAGTTTTTGGAGAGAATGTTAACGGCATTCTTTTGGCGACAGAAGCCCGTTTCTAACATCCCGAAACCGGCGTTCATAAAGATCACCAGCACCGCGGCGATGAACACGAAAATATTGTCAAGTATCGTCTGCACATCGGCAGCCGTCAGCTCATCCTGCGCGTAGGCAGCCACCCCCCAAACCGCTAAAATGGTTAAGGCGAGGGGAACACAGGCAACCCATTTCCAACCGTTACGGCGACCAAAATACGATTGCACTGCCTCAGAAATCGGAGGCACATTAGCGTCCCAGAAGGAGGACGACCGCCGCCTCTGGAAACGACGACCTTTTCGAAGAACTAATCTAGACATTTCAACAAACGTCCCTTTAACACAAATCAGACAGCAAATACAACCTCATCGACAGCAAAGAAATTACTGCCTTGAGGAAGCCCTGAACAATTCTCCGAGCATGGCCACTACAGTCATCCCCAAGCTGCTTGCACACGCAAATGTAGACAAGCGCCTGTGCCCCGTAGGTTACTCGCGGCGGATACCTGCTAACCAAACTCTTTGAGTATCAAGATTCCACCAATTATGGCGGTGATCAGTTGTATCGGAAATTACATTTCTCAAAGCGTTGATTGCCTACGTAGGATCCATCGGACTTTGTAGAATCTTTATCTGTGTTAGAAAACCTTGACTTTGCAACGATTTCGCGGATTCACTCTAAATTTTAGGGAACTTGAGGCCGCCGTTGACGTCCGGGATTTTTTTTGAGTTTTTGCAAGCAGTCAAAGATTAAGATTGATTTTGATTCGCCGGAATTTAAATAAATATTAAGCTTGAGTGGAGCGGACGCTGATTTGCGCCTTTGGTTTCAGCGATCGCCCGGCGTGAGATACTCCCGATACCCCACTGCCGACAGTTTTTCCTGTTTGGCCATCACCTGCTGCTCCAGGTCGTCGCGATAGGCTTGCACCCGCGTCATCAATTCCGGGCGGGTGGTCGCTAAGATTTGCACCGCGAGCAGTCCCGCGTTTTTGGCATTGCCGATCGCCACCGTTGCCACGGGAATGCCGCCGGGCATTTGCACGATGGAATACAAGGAGTCAACGCCGCTGAGGGCGCGACTGGTGACCGGCACCCCAATGACGGGCAGCGGGGTGAGGGCCGCTACCATGCCGGGCAGATGCGCGGCCCCCCCCGCTCCGGCGATGATGACCTGGAGGCCTCGGGAGTGGGCCGTTTTCGCGTAAGTCACCATGCGGTCGGGGGTGCGGTGGGCCGAGACGATCGCGACCTCGTGGGCAACCTCAAAGTCTTCACAAATGGCGATCGCCGCCTGCATGGTTGGCAAGTCCGAATCGCTGCCCATAATGATGCCGACCAGGGGAGTCGTCATACTGCCCATCCTTTGCTGATTTCTTGATATAAACGGCGCTGGTGTGAATTGCGATCGCGCTCACGATCCCATTCAAGCAGCCATTGGCGGCGAAATCTCATCCGCTTGTGCAGACGCTGCCGATATTCCAGACAACCAAGTGGGTGCCGAGTGTGGACAATACCCGCTGCCATGGAGAGAGCTTCTCTGAGATACTAGGCAAGTACTTAGTTGCCGCATTCATTTATGTATACGCTCGAACTCAATTTGAAGCACTCGCCGCTACCCCTGATGGTTCAAAAAGAAACCCTGGAGGCGGCCCAAGCCGATTACCAAAAGGTGCTGTCGGCCCTGCAAGGGGGTAACACCGTCGTTTTAGAACTGACCTGTGATCAAGTGCCCAACAAGCACATCAGTATCTTGGTGAGTGAAATTGCCGCCGTGCAGCTATACGAAAAATCCGGCACAGCCTCAGCCTCGGGACGCCCTCCCGGATTTTTCTCCCTAGCGGGCGAACCCACGAAGTAACGCCGTGATTGCCACCTCGGGTGGGCTGCTAGGTGACTGATGACAGATTCTGCGCTTACTTCCGATATGGGGCCAGCCATTCAAGTTGAGGATGTCGCTTTTGAGTGGTCACCGCAGGCTCCGGTTCTGCAGGGCTGCTCTCTAGCCGTGCAGTCCGGCGAATTTTGCATGCTGTTGGGCGACAACGGCAGCGGCAAATCGACCCTGCTGAAGTTGCTTACGGGGCTGCTGCAACCCCAGCAGGGCCAGGTCAACATTCATGGCACGTTTGGCTATGTCTTTCAAAATCCCGATCATCAATTGGTGATGCCGACGGTCGGGGCCGATGTTGCTTTTGGCCTAGTGCGGGAAAACCTGCCCTTGCCGCAGGTGCGCGATCGCGTATCGGAGGCCCTGGCCGCTGTCAATCTGGCCCACCTAGCTCGTCGGCCCATATATGCCCTCAGCGGCGGGCAAAAGCAGCGGGTGGCGATCGCCGGAGCCATTGCCCGTCATTGTGAAGTGCTGCTGTTAGATGAACCCACCGCTCTGCTCGATCCCGATAGTCAGCTTGAGTTGGTGAAGTTGGTGCGCACCCTGGTCAAGGAGCGACATCTGACGGCGCTGTGGGTGACCCATCGCCTCGTGGAACTGGACTATTGCGATCGCGCCATCCTGCTGCGGGGGGGACACGTGGTTGCCGAGGGCGACCCCGCCCGCATCCGCAAAACCCTGAAGCAATAACGCCCACTGGGGCCACATTGGCGATTAAGAAGACGTGCGGCTAACGTTTGCCAGAAGATTTGGGCAAAATAAGTTAGTTTAATATTACGAAAATATTAACGATTGCCAACGCATGTCTTAAATCCATGAAACCCTCAATTCCCCAGCCGCTCCTCTTGGTGGATGGTTACAACATTATTGGCGCTTGGCCGCAACTCTCTCGCCTGCGCGATGGCGAAAGTTTAGCCGTCGCCCGCGCCCAGCTGGTGGAAGAATTGACCAACTACAGTGCCTATCAAGGGTTTAAGACGCGCATTGTCTTTGATGCGTACAATCAGCGGCAACCCAGCCTGCAAGAAGCCGTGACCCACGACGTTTCTATCCATTACACGGCTTACGGACAAACGGCGGATACCTGCATCGAAAAATGGTGTGCCGAGTTGCGAAAAGATGTGCAGTATTTCAACTTGCGGTTGATTGTGGCGACCTCTGATCAGGCCCACCGCCACACGGTGACGGGCTACGGGGCCGAGTGGATGTCGGCTCAGCGCCTCGCCCGAGAGCTGACAGCGGCCCTCCGTCAGGGGCGCAGCCAGTATCAGAACCAGGGGCACGGCAAGAAGCCCCCCAAGCGGTTACCCACAGCGCTGAAACCGGCAGTCCACGATCGCCTGCGGGACCTCCGCAACCGACTGGATCAGCATCCTCATCTGGGTTCTTGATGGCTTCTTGAAAAGAGGGGCAATTTTTTTCCGGATTAGGTTGCCAAAGGTGCCCCAATCTCGTTAAGATAGCATTCGCGTTCCTCAGTAGCTCAGTGGTAGAGCGGTCGACTGTTAATCGATTGGTCGCTGGTTCGAATCCAGCCTGGGGAGTTTAATCAAATCATCGGTTGGTGAAAGTGCCAGTCTTGTTCCCACCCTTGTCCGCCGACTTCCAGGGCCGCTAGGGAGGTCATGGCCTGCATGAGCAGGGTGTCAGGGGCACTCGCCGGGTGCGATCGCTCCCAAACCTGCAGGGTCAAATCACCGTGGGTTGTATCCCAGCACTCAAAGCGCAACCCGGTCAAGGTGGGAACCTGCACCGGAGTCGGCGCTGTGGCCGCCCGCCCCGCCAGCACAATGCGATAGCGCTGGTTAGCCACCGTCAGGTGCCAGTGGCCCCACGGGGTGACGTGCCAGGTCATGGCACCCGTGAGGGAATCCAGATTGATGAAGCGATCAGCAAAGTGGACTCCGACCAGGCCCACCGTTTGCGATCGCCCGAATACCTGACGTCGTCCGCCCACCGCCGTGACCGTTAACGCTGGCTGCTCTTTGAACGCATTCGCCTGGAGCCAAAACCAGCGTTGCGGAAAGGCTCCACCCCAATTTTTTTCGGCATAGATCGGCACCCGCTCAAAGTCATAGCGCTGCCCCTGCCATTCGGCCCAACCCGTCGCCCACCCGTGCGCCATGAGCACCTGCCAACCCGGCTCAAAAATCGGCAGATAGGACAGCCAGCCAGCGGTAGCTAGCTGCGTGCCCTGGGGCGGCCCCCAACCGTAAACCGGCTCAATGGTGTAGTCCCACCGGGCGATCGCGCCCGTGGCATCGTCTGTCATGCAGCCCTGATGATGGGTGGCCGTCAGTTGATAGCCAGTCTTGACTGACTGCCAAAACTGCTCTGGCGACAAATAGCCAACCTGGGGCGGAGCCACCAACAGTGGCTGCCAGTGACCAGCCCCCCAACGGTGACGCCAGGCCCAAAATTGATCGACATGGGTGAGTCGGCAGAAGAAATACTGTTCCGCCGGTCCCAAAATTTGGATCGCCCCACCACTGCACGCCGTGTCCCCCGCTGGGTCGTCGACGGAATACATGAACGAGAAGCTTTCGCCCTGGTGGGGCAAGGTCAGCCGCACGTACCACCCTTCAAAAAAGCGTCGCGCCGCGCCATCCCAGTGATAGCCGCTATGGGGCGTCCAGAAAAACTTAGGCATCAACCCAGTGGGGGACATATTGCCAACCTTTTTTGAGCTCGGCTTTGGCTTGGTCTAACTCAGGATAGTACTGCCGGACCAAGTGCCAAAACGCTTTGGAGTGATTCATATGAACGGTATGACACAGTTCATGAATCAGGACATAGTCCACCAATGTCGGCGGCAGAAATAGCAGCTTGTAGTTCAAACTGATGGACTGCTTAGAGGAGCAACTACCCCAGCGAGTGCTCTGCCCCCGCACCGTGAGGCGACTGTAGGCCAGGTCACACTGCTGACTCAACTGTTGCAGCCAGGGCGACAGCTCGAGTCGGGCTTTGCGCTGTAGCCAGTGGCGCAACAATTCGCGACAGGCGGCGGCATCCTCGATGGGGCCGCGCAGGGTCAGCTCTTGAGGATTGCTCTGGGTCAAGGCGACGGTGGAGCCACGGGCAGCTTCGTAAACCACTGTCCACACTTCATCGCGCGATCGCAGTTCGAGGGCGGTCGGCTTCTCGACGCTATGCTCTTTGGGTAGGGCATCCCGCTGTTTTTCGATGCGCTTGAGGGTTTTGGTAATCCATCCCCGGCGGCGCTCCAAGATAGCAGGAATTTCTTTCGCGTTAAAGCCTGGCGGCACGACGACTTCTAGAGTGCCCTGAAAGGAGACTTTGAGGGAAACGTGACGGGCGCGTTGACTTTCGCGAACCTGATAGTTCGGTAGGGGGGCTTGATGGTCACTCAAGGAAAACAAGGTGAGTTGCTGAGCAGTCTCTGACATAAGGGGAGCGATCGCGATCGCACAAGCTTGAGTTTATCGCTTTCTAGAAGCAATGAGGAGGTGAATCGAGCAATTCAAATGTATCACTCGCCCGCGAACGATTCAATCAAGGGTGAGGGCAGCGGTGGCCTTGAGCCGAATTTTGGGCGGTGCGGTGGCGCGGCTCAACGGGTCGGTTGGGTGGCGGCATGGGGATGCAGGCAAAAGCGATCGCGGCCCTGCTTTTTGGCCTGATACAGGGCGCGATCGGCGGCTTCGAGAATTTGTTCGGGGGTGAGGGCCGAATGGGCATAGCTGGCAAATATGCCCATGCTCAGGGTCATCCTCGCACCTAGCGGCGAAGCGGGGTGAGGCATCGCCCGCTTTTGTAACTCCGTCTGGATGGCTTCGGCAATGCGGGCGGCCCCCACGCGAGTGGTATTGGGCAAGATGATGGCAAATTCTTCTCCCCCATAGCGAGCGACCACGTCGCCGGGGCGTTGCACGGTGTTTTTGAGCAAGCGGGCAATAGCTGTAAGGGCTTTATCGCCTTGCTGGTGGCCTACGGTATCGTTGTACAGCTTAAAAAAGTCAACATCACACAAAATCAAACTCAGGCAGGTATTTTCGCGACAGGTGCGTAACCATTCCTGTTCCAGGTATTCGTCAAAGTAGCGCCGATTGGGAATTTGGGTCAGGCCATCTAGCAGCGCCAGTTCTTGCAGTTGGCAGTTGGCTGCCTGCACCTGCTCAAACAACATCGATTGTTGAATCGCGATCGCCAGGGTATCGGCCACCGCTTTAGCGACTTCTTTTTGCCAGGTTTGCCAATGATCTTTTTGAATGCAGTGCAGCACGCCCCAGGTCATGCGATCGAACTGAATCGGTAGCAGTAACCAGGCTCCGGGAAAGGTCTTGGCCAAAATCTGGGTGAGTTCTTCGGGATGGGGGTGGGAACTACAAAAACTGAGGGTATTGCCCAGGTGAAATAGGTCATTCAGGGGGCTCGGCTCATGAGGGACCTCAAGATTGGCAAAACTGGTGGTTTTATGGCCGCTGTGATCATCGACCCGCAACAACCACAATCGCCGATTGGGATCAAACTCCCAGATTAAAATGCGCTCGATTTGCAACAGTCCTCGCAGTTCTAAAGGGAGCCGATTAAAAATTTCGGTCAAGTCTAACGAGTCGCGAATGACATGACGAATGTGATTTAGTTGGGCTTGTTGTTTGGCCTGGTTTTGACACCGTTGGTAAAGCATATTTTGCTGAATCGCGAGGGCCAGCTGGCGGCTCATGAGCTGTACAAGATTCAACTGGGTAGGCCCCCAATGCGGGTCTGGGCCGGGGGGGCGAGCAATGATTAGGCTGCCCCACAGGTCTTGATTGATGAGCAGTGGCGATATGACCCATTGGTCTTCTTGCTCAGCCACTCGCAGCTTTTGGGCCAACACTGGGCTGCGAGACAACGCCTGCGTGATGACCGGTTGGAGCGGCTCAGATGCTCCCCAAAAGCAGGTCGGTGCCAGCGACAATTCTTCGCCGAGCAAATCGGGGGCAGCGGGGCGCTGTTTTTCTTCCGCGATGAGCAACCAGCGATCGCGCTCAGCGTGGTGTTGACCAATGATGACGCGCTCAGCCTGGAAAATTTCCAACAATTTTCGCAGCGCCAGACTAAAGAAGGCGTCGAAGTTTTGCACGCTGAGAATGGCTCGGGAAAGCTCATTAATAGCCTGTTGTTGCGTGGCCTTTTGCTGCGCCTGCTGATAGAGCTCACTGTGCTGAATGGCGATCGCAATCTGGGTGGCAACCTGCTGAGACCAATCGATTTCGTCGGCTTGCCAGGTCCGTCGGGCGTGACACTGCTGCACTAATAGCAGCCCTCGTAAATCCGCATCGCGCAAGATGGGCACGGTCAAATTGCTGATGACCTGGTATTGGCGCAGCCATTTGATCGCCTGCTCACCCCAGTCGGCCTGGTCAATATCGCTAACCGCATACACCTCCCCTTGCTGGTAGCGCTGCCTCCGCTCAGCCCAGAGCCAGTGGGGGTCGTCAATGCGGTAATTGAGCAAGCTGGGTAATCCCGGTGCGACTGACTCAACGATGAAACTCCCGGCACTCACGAAACCGGAGGCGTTCCTATCGGAATCGGGCCGGCCCCCATCAACGCGATAAATGATGACGCGATCGGCCCGAAGATGTTGTCGCACTGCTTCCACTGCAGCAGGCAAGATTTGCTGTAAGTCCAGGGTTTGCAGCGTTTTTTGGGTCAATTTGGTGAGCACGCGCTCTTGCTCGACCCGATGCCGCAAGTGCATCTCTAGCTGCTTGCGCTGGTCAATATCTTCGATGGTGAAGGCGATGCAGGGCTCATCACCACCGCTATCGGGCAGCAAGGTGAAGCGCGTGATGACCCAGTGACTTTCGCCCGATCGCCGGAGGAGTCGATGTTCTAATCGGAGCGAGGGATATTGTCGCCGCTGGAGCTGCTGACAAACACTGCGGTAGGTTTTGCAATCGGCTGGGTGAATGAAATGATGCAAACGGGTGCCAATCACTTCGGCCATGGCATAGCCTAACAACTGGCAAAAAGCGGGATTAACCTCCAGAATGGTCTCTGAGAAGTTGATGCAGCCCATGCTGACAGTTGATTGGAGAAAAAATGCCCGGTAGCGATCGCTGGACATGAGTTTCAATAAATTTCCAAATTGAATGGCAGACAGCTTTGTTAACCAACGCTAAAAGATTGGCTTCGATACTGTCTTTACACCGCCCATCGCTCAACGCAACATCAAGGCATTTATATCGCTATTTCAGTATTCCCGACGGAGCCTGTCTATCAACGAACCAGGACCTCATCTGAGGGTACCTTGGCCTTGTCAACCAACCCCAGTCGCACGACTTTCTATGAATCAGCGGGATTTGTGTACCATGGCTTACCTATGCATCGTTGACATTATTTCCTATCTTGTTAATCCTATACAAAACAACTTTTACCATTAATACTGTGAAGGGCACCTGCATCGGATTCCACCCGAGTCGTCAGACCGGTGCCGGACACTGCAATAAGCCTGATTTCCCCTTGTCAGGAATGGAAATTCAATTAAGTTGGGATAGCCGTCTCGGCGGTCCCTTGTCCGGTTCGGTCTAGTCTCTTCACGAAAATTGGATGTTAAATGATCCTCATCCCTTAGAGCTGCTTTGGGGGCTTTATAGTGATCTTGCTGAGGTCTGGCCAGACTGATCGCCATCCGACCCGTTCGGTAACTGACCCAGACTTTTCGCCGTACTTTGTTCCACTGCCGATTGCCATGATGTCAGCGAATCTGTTCACAGAACTGTTTCCATTTTCCTTTTCAGTTAATCCGCTGGTGGTCTCTGGGGCCACCCTTTGGGCGTTAGCCCTGTATCTGGCTTTCTCTCCTGTCAGTGACTGGGTGATGCGACAGCTGACCCGGTGGTTTAACTTTGCCGAGCGCGCGCTCTATTTGTCTCAAGAGGAGTTTGAAAAAACTCGAGTCGGTCGAGAGTCGCAGAATGCGTTTTGGGCGTCTTTATTTAGCATCGTGCCATTTATCGCCCTGGGCACCTTGATTCACTACGGGGTGAACTTTGGTCTGGGCGATAGTTGGTCGATCAGTCTGGGGTTGCTCTGTGCCGTCGGGAGTGGAGTTTATGAACTGGGTAGACGGGACAGCCAAGCTTCAGATTCTGATTGAATTCCAGTTTGCCATCTGCTTGTAGGCTGACTTGGTGATCGAGGTAGTCAAACTTCTGTGAGGTTTTGCGACAAATCACAAACTTGAGTGAGGTTTTGCAACAAATCGGGTGGTCGTCAGCTCAGTATGAGTGCGATTAAAAATAAATTTATTGATATAGCTTTTCGACACGCTTTCAAGAAGACTTCGTTTGCAACTAGGTTTCACCTGGAAGTGTTTTGCCGGTGAATTTAGTCAACCAAGTTTTGTTGAGGCTGTTTAAGCGCGATCGCTGAACTTTTTTTGACGTAAAGAGCAGCTTATCGTGGCCTTAAAGTCGTTTGGCTTTAACTGTCAAGTGGATGTCGGGCCTTTCTGCCGGAGGCAGGAGTCGGCCCGATGTCCCAGTCGTTTCTGAACAAGGTTTTACACTATGCCGTACAGTCAATCTTTTCGTGATTTTGATGCTTGGGCTTCCGCCGTTCGCCAACAAATGCTGGAATCCTTAGCCCGGCGACGCAATATCGTTCAGCAATCCATTGAGAACGTCACCACTGCTCGCCAGGTCAGAGAATCAGATAGTTAAGGGGGCTACGGGGCCGCCAGTCGATCTAGCAGTTCGATGTGTGGGATGATTGAACGCTCGGCTCGGCCCCATTAAATACGAACCCCCTTGATCAGCTTGGGTTTGAAGACCCTCAGGGATGAGATTTTCTCCCTCACTCTCAGCGCCGCCAGGTGGGCTTTGAGCGTTGGGAATGGGTGAGGAAATGGGTGGGCGATCGCCCTTGGCGGCAGCATCCCTTGATAGGCTGAAGCAGAAGTCACCCTCACAGAACTATGACCTCCGCTACCCAGCTCCCTCTGCACCAGCAAACCTACTCTCTGGATCATGAGCGCTTTGTCGATCTGCTGAGCCAGACCGAAAATTTGCTCATCATTCAAGACCTGGATGGCGTCTGTATGGGGCTGGTCAAAGATCCCCTCGATCGCCACATTGAGACTGACTATGTGACTGCCACTCAAGCCTTTGAGGGGCATTTTTATGTGCTGACCAATGGTGAACACATCGGCCAACGCGGGGTGAACGGCATTATTGAACGGGCGTTTGGTGACGCTGCTGTCGGTTGCTATTTACCCGGTTTGGCTGCCGGTGGGGTGCAGTGGCAGACCCGCCAGGGCGAGCTGTTCCATCCCGGCGTGAGTGAGGCGGAACTGGCGTTTTTACAGCAAGTGCCAGAGCGCATTCGCCAACGGCTGCGGGAGTTTGCCCAGACCCAGGGCCTGCCGCTAGATGCTGCTACACTGGAGCGCTGTATCCAGTCTTCGGCGCTGGAGAATGTGGCCTCTCCCACGGCCAATCTCAACACCTTTCACAGCGTTTTGGCGGGCGATCGCGAGACCTATCTGGCCTTGCAAACCACCATGCAATCCCTAATGGCAACGCTGTTATCAGAGGCGGCGGCCCAGGGCTTGGGCGATGCTTTTTTCGTCCATTACGCCCCTAACCACGGGCGCGACCCCAACGGCCAGGAAATTATCTGGCTGAGTCAGGGTGACGAATCCGGCACGACCGATTTTCAGTTCATGCTGCGCGGGGCGATCAAGGAAGCAGGGGTGCTAGCGTTGCTCAATCGCTACTATGCCCAGCGCACCGGCACCTATCCCCTGGGAGCAGATTTCAGCGTGCGGGTCGCGCCCCATGAGCATCAAGCGCTGATGCAATTGGTGACAGATCATTTTGACCCGGCGGCCATGCCGGTGATGGTCGGGGTGGGCGACACGGTTACCAGCAAAGTGATGGAAATCGATGGTCAGCGGGTCGCCAAACGGGGCGGCAGCGATCGCAACTTTTTGCAGCTTGTGCAGGATATTGGACGGGCTTTTGACACGGGCAATGTCGTGACTTACGTCGACAGCAGCGGCGGCGAACTCAAAAACCGTCGGCCCCTCACCGTGGAGCAGCAGGGGCATCGCCCCGTCGTGGTGGCTGGCCCTGGCGATCCGGCAGACCAGCACGATCCCCTCACGCTCAATGTGGTGTTTCCGGGGGGATATCAGCAATACTGCACAGCATTTAAGGCAGCAGCGGCCAGACGCGGATGAGGGCGCACGCGCGATCGCCCTAACGGGGTTTGGCTGCTCCGCCTGGGGCGGCGGGGCGATCGCCCGGCCCCTATTGAGCGGCTGACGTCGCTTGAGGCATCGGCGAGGGACTGCTTAACAACTCTACCGCAATCAATTCACTGAGTTCCACCGCATCCAACAGCGCATTCCACTCGGAGGGGCGATCGTCCTGCTTTAACGCGGCAGAGGCCGCCAGGGCGTCCACCCACAGACCGGCCTCTGCATACAACGCAGGCAACTCCGCCATCGAGACTTCAGCCGTGTCGGCTAAGGGGGCGACGCGGGCAATTTGCCCTTCGGCAACCACATCGGCGCTGCGGTCAGTGGGATCACAAATGACCGAGATGTACCAAACGTACGCTTCATCCACGGCTAGCGGTTGCTGAATGCCGTTGTCCGGCAGGCTGACACTGGCAATGCCGTCGCTACCCTTGATCTGAAATTGGCCTTCGTAGACCAGTTCATTCGTCGCTTCATTGAGCAGCACAAATTTGAGGTGTTCCGCAGTGGTCGCGGGCAAGTAAAAATAAATGGTCGGATAGGCACTTTGGGTCAATCCGTAATTCGTTTGGGGCATCAGCGCCACGAGATTCTCATCCGCTGCAATACAAGTGGTGCTGCGGGTTGAGCCCGACTCGCGATTGCCGGGAGCACTGATATCAGGCAGCCGGAGCCTGATCGTTCCTTGCGCGATCGCCGGGCCGACCATGGCCCCGAGACTCCCGCCGAGTAAGATACCAGCCGTCGCCCCAACCCCAATACGCTGTAATTGCAAAAGACTTTTCATAGAAGTGAATCAACCTAATGTGAGCAGTGATGAAGCAATGGATCAGCGTTAATTCCATCAAGATGACGAATGAGCCGATCGCTGAGCGGTCACCATTCGCCGTGAGTGCCATGACCTCAATCCACGCAGTCGCGCCGTTTAACGCCACCAGCCACCCGCAAAATGAGTTTAATTTTAGTTATAAACGCACTGATTCACAACTTCACGAGAACTGCTTTGGATTTCCGATGACTGTTACGGTTCTTGAGCGAAGTTTATAATCACAGCACCCAGACCTCAATTCACAAATGCCGGTGGTTACAATGAATTGACGTGGAAGGCCCGGTTTTGCTCCCCCATCTCCCCTTATGGCTTTTTCGCCCCCTCCTAACAGTCGTCGATCGCCCCAGCTCCCCCGCCGCTTAAGCTGGGTGAGCCAGCTTGGGCAGCCGCCGGTTTTGTCGACTTTAGCAGCCGGTGCTCTGATCTTGGGCTTGCGAGCGGTAGGCGCTTTGCAAGGTCTAGAGCTGGGGGTGTATGACCAGATGATGCGGTTGCGACCGACCCTGCCGCCGGACGATCGCATCTTAGTCGTGGGCATCGATGAAGCCGACATCCAATCCCGGCAGGAATGGCCCATCGCAGACAGCACCCTGGCGGAGCTGCTAACAATCCTGGTCGCGGCAGAACCGCGCGCCATTGGGCTGGATATGTTTCGCGATTTGCCCATTGGTGACGGACGGGCCGCCCTGCTGGAGCAAATTCAAGCCAGCGATCGCATTATTCCCGTGTGCAAAATTAGCAGCCCCGCTAATCCGGGGGTACCCCCGCCCACCGACACCCCCGAGACGCAAGTCGGATTTTCCGATTTGGTTGTGGATCCGGGGGGCATTTTGCGCCGCAGCTTGCTGATTGCTGCTCCCCCCGCCGACTCCGAAGTTGTGGGTACCCATTTGTGCAACGATCCCGAGGCGCAACTCTTTTCCCTGGGGCTGCAACTCGCCCTGCTGTACTTGGCAGAAGACGGCATCACCCCCGAGTTGACGGCGCAACAGGAGTTACGACTAGATCAGACGGTGCTGCCTCGGCTACAGCCTAACCTGGGGGGCTATCGCAATGTCGATGCTCAGGGGTACCAGATCATGCTCAACTATCGGTCTGCTAAAACTGCCGTGCCGCAGGTGAGCTTGACGGAGGTGTTGTCTGGCGAGGTTGATCCCGCTCAGATTCGCGATCGCGTCATCCTCATCGGCGCAACGACCCCCGAGGCCAAAGACGAGTTTTACACCCCCTTTAGCGGCGGCCTGCGAGATAGCCAAAAAATGGCAGGGGTCACCGTACATGCTCAATCGGTCAGCCAACTTTTGAGCGCGGTGCTAGATGACCGCCCGCTGTTGTGGAGTTGGCCTACCTGGGGCGAAGCGCTGTGGATTGTCCTCTGGGGCCTCAGCGGTGCCCTCTTTGCCTGGTACATCCGTCGCCCGCTGACCTACGCTGTGGTCGCCATCATGTTGCTGGGAGGACTGTACGGTCTCTGTTACGGGCTGTTTTTGCAGGGCGGCTGGATTCCCCTCGTACCGCCCGCGCTGGCACTGGGATTAGCCTCCGGCGGCGTGGTGTTGCTCGATCGCTTCAACAAGAGCGACTATGGGCAAGCCGTTTACAAGCAGATGAAAAACCTGCTGCGGCTAGAGATTGAAATTGACAAAACCAAAGTGGGCGAGCAGGTCGCCGAAATCACCGATACGGATTATTTCAACAAGTTACAGGTGCAGGCTAAGGAGCTGCGTGAAAGACGCCAAGCCAACCTCAACCACCCGACTACTGACGATTCGGCAGCGGACGATCCGGCAGCGGACCAGCTACCAACGCCCCCGGCTGACGCCGCACCATCGCCCGATCGCACCCCCGATTACTTTGATGACTTAAAGCAAAAGGCCAATCGCCTCAAATCTCCTGGTGAATCTGAATCCCGCCCCCCTGCAGAGCCGCAGGACTAGGTTTCCCACCGCTTGAGAAAGTTGCAGGCAGGGGCTTGGACCCGCCAAGCCCCCACAAAATTTGGACGCCCTGGGGGATCTTTGAGCGAACAAAAAAACCTGG
>Ga0081520_100117_pt1 | contig 59004 bp, 56 predicted proteins | sample HotLakmasection1_FD_70988 | JGI IMG/M metagenome (GOLD analysis project Ga0081520, IMG submission 70988) | Hypersaline microbial mat communities from Hot Lake, Washington, USA - Section #1 (SPADES assembly) (version 2) | ecosystem: Environmental > Aquatic > Non-marine Saline and Alkaline >... | reverse complement strand
ATGCGCCCCGCAGTTGGCGAGCACCACCGCTCCGCCTGCACGGTCGTTTCGCGCAAGGCGCTTGTAGCCTGCATAGGCATCGACCTGCAGGGTTCCGTTGAACCCAGAGAGGAACCCTTCGGCATGCTTGCCGCCCCGGCCATCGGCGTAGAAGTAGACAACCCCTGGCGGACCGGTCCCACCCCATCCGCGTTCGTCCCGGGCAAGGGCCCAGAGATAGCCGCTCTTGGTCTTTCCTCGCCCGGGGTCGAGCACAGGACATTTGGTTTCATCCATGAACAGATGGCCCGAAGCCTTGAGGATTTCCGCAAGCCGCCGCGTCAGCGGCGCAAGATGATAGCCAGCCGCGCCGCTCCAGCCCGCAAGCGTCGAGCGATCGAGCAGGACGCCGGAGCGGGCAAAGATCTGCGCCTGCCGGTAAAGCGGAAGATGGTCAGCGTACTTGGAGACCAGTACCTGCGCCATCAGCGCCTCGGTCGGCAGCCCGCCTTCGATCAGGTGCGCCGGGGCCGGCGCCTGCGTCACGCCAGCCTCGCAGGTCCGGCAGGCATACTTGGGACGGACCGTGACGATCACCCGGAGCTGCGCCGGTACGCAGTCGAGCCGCTCGGTGCGGTCCTCGCCAATCTTCACCATCTCGCCGCACCCGCACGGGCACTCGAGGCTCGTGGGCTCGATCACCCGTTCGATGCGCTCAAGATGGTCCGGCAGACGGCCGATATTGCGCTGGGGAGGCGTGCGCGCCGTGCGCCTGCTGCCGCGCGCTTCGGCTTCGGTTTCGGCCTTTGCAACCGCTGTCTCGAGATCTTCAAGCAAGAGGTCCAGCTGGTCTGGATCAAGCCGCTCGGACTTCTTGCCATAGAGCGCACGTCGCAGCTCTTTCACCAGATACTCAAGCCGCTCGTTCCGGGCTTTGATTTCCCCGATCTCGTCGTAGATGGCAGCGGCGCTCTCTTCAGCCGCAGCGGCCTTTTCTTCAGCTGCCGCAGCTTTCTGTTCGTGCGCGGCGATCTCGCTTTCACGCGCCGCAATCAACGCCGCCTGCGCCGCCAGAACCGTCCGCACCTTCGGCGGAAGTCTGGCAAGTTCAGCGGCAGAGAGCGTCTCGGTCATAAGCATATTATACAGCGCTTCGCGCGCCCTGACTCGCCTATTCGACAAGATGAGGACGGCGAACATTCACAGCCCGCACCTTGCGCCAGTCGAGCCCTTCGAACAGCGCGCCGAACTGGGCGGCCGAGAGTTTCATCACCCCGTCCCGGATCGGGGGCCAGGCAAAGCTGCCCTCCTCCAGCCTTTTGTACGCCAGCACCAGCCCGCCACCGTCCCAGGTCAGCACCTTGATCCGGTCGGCCCGCTTCGAGCGGAACACAACGATGATCCCCGAATGAGGATCAAGCCCGAGTTCCGACTGCACTACCGCCGCCAGGCCGTCATGACCCTTCCTGAAGTCTACGGGTTTTACAGCGACGACCACGCGCAGGTTCTGTCCGGTCAGGATCATGTCAGGCGCAGGACACGGACGAAATCAGCCAGACGCACCGCGCTGATATCCATCGGCACCCGAACGACGATCCCGCCCGTCTCGATGCTGATCGTCGCGCTGCAGACCGGTGTCGTGTCGGACGGCTCACCCACAATCAGCTGGGCAAAGCTCTGTTCGCCCGCCGCCGGCAGGACCAGCCGTCCCTCGCGCGCTAGCCGGCGCCATCCTGTCAGATGCTGTGGCGTCAGGCCATGGCGGCGCGCAACCGCGCTCACCTTCACGCCCGGCTCGAAGCTCTCCGCGACAATCGCAGCCTTGACCTCATCCGGCCAGGAACGCCGTCCCGTCGGACCTTCCAGGACCTCAAGCCGGCTTGAACTTCCCCCAGGCGAAGCCAGAAAATGTTGCACCGTTTGTTCCATAGCTTTGCTCCAATCGAAAACGCAAAGCTCGCTCAAACCCCGACACAAGAGAACCCGTCAAAACGGTGGGGAGCTCCCACCGCTTACGCTTCGGCACGCCCGATTGTCCGACCTTGCCATCGCGCACATCGACTGTGACGCCTTCTATGCCGCCATCGAGAAGCGCGACCGGCCGGAACTGAAGCACCGGCCGGTGATTATCGGTGGTGGCCAGCGCGGCGTGGTGGCCACGGCCTGCTACATCGCCCGGCTCGACGGCGTGCATTCCGCCCAGCCCATGTTCAAGGCGCTGCGCGCCTGTCCCGATGCGGTGGTGATCAAGCCCGACTTTGCAAAGTACAGCGCGGTTGGCCGGGCGATCCGCGAGCGCATGCTGGCTTTGACGCCTCTCGTCGAGCCGGTCTCGATTGACGAGGCCTATCTCGACCTTTCCGGCACCGCCCGGGTGCATGGTGCCATTCCGGCTGAACTGCTCCTGCGACTCCAGAAGGAGATCGAGCGGGATTTCGGTATCACCGTCTCGGTGGGCCTTTCATCGAACAAGTTTCTCGCCAAGACCGCGAGCGAGATCGACAAGCCGCGCGGCTTCGCCGTGATCGCGCCGGAGGATGCGCCCGGCATGCTTGCTCCGCGACCGGTTGCCTTCATTCATGGTGTCGGCAGACAGTTCGCCGCGAAGCTTGCCCGCGACGGGTTCGAGACGATTGGCGATCTGCAGGCGGCCCCCGCCAGGCGGCTGGTGAAGGCCTATGGCGAGATGGGCCAGATGCTGCACGAACGGGCCTTTGGCCGCGACAACAGGCCCGTACGCGCCGATCGCGAGCGCAAAAGCGTTTCCGCTGAAACCACATTCTCCAATGACATCGGGGATATCACCACGCTCGAAGACCGGCTCTGGCATGTCTGCGTGCGCACATCCGACCGGGCGAAGGAGGTGGGGCTTGCAGGCCGGGCGATCACGCTGAAGCTGAAGACGGCAGGGTTCCGGACGCTCACGCGGCGCACCTCGCTTCACGAACCCACGCAGCTCGCGCGCACCCTGTTCGACGTGACGCGGTCCCTGCTGGCGCGCAGCGTCCCCGAGGGACCGTTCCGCCTGATCGGGGTAGGCATCGCTGACCTCTCGCCAGCCATTGGCGACGCGGTCGATCTCATCGACCCGCGCATCGCCAAGCGCGCCGCCGCAGAGCGCGCCGCAGACCTCGCCAGGGCGAAATTCGGCGACGGGTCGGTAAAGACCGGGCGTGCGGCGCGCACCGATCTGGAACGCGCACGCGACAAAGAAAAACCCAGCCGATAAGGGCCGGGTTTCTTCAAACAATTCAACGCGCTACGTCTATTTGATCTTGCCTTCCTTGAACTCGACATGCTTGCGCACGATCGGGTCATACTTCTTCATGACGAGTTTCTCGGTGATGTTGCGCGGGTTCTTCTTGGTGACATAGAAGAAGCCTGTTCCCGCCGTCGAATTGAGGCGGATCTTGATTGTGGCGGGTTTGGCCATGGTTCGGGTCGCTCTTTATCGCGTGTGAGAACGTAAGTCGCGCATAAACACTGGGAGTGCGGGCGAAGTCAAGGCCTTCCTATAGGCGAACCATGGTATGTGCCCCGCGCAGCCATTTCAGAACCGGAGGGCGCGGATTGGCCCGGTCGGGATCGAGATGTTCGGCGACTTCCGCCAGCATGAACTGGGTGATTCGGGGAAGGTCCAGCCCGCGGGCTTCCTCTACCGTGACCCATTGCAGATCGTGCAACTCACGCGAGTCGAGCGGCGGGCGGTCATCGATCAACGCCTGGTCGGCCTCGGCCATGAAGAATCGCGCATCGAAACGCTTGTGGCGGTATGGCGGCGTGATGGCGCGGCCGATAAAGGTGAGGTGCTGCAGGCAAGGCAGGGCGCCGGTCTCAACGAAGGGCTGCCAGCCGGGCGGCACGCGGTCAGGTGCCTCGCCAGGCTTGCCGACAATCAGTCCCGTTTCCTCGAAGGTTTCCCGAATCGCTGTCAGCGGAAAGGCGCGCAGCGCCCGTCGGGTCTCATGACCGAGAGGGGCAAGCATGTCGGCGCGCGGCTGTGTGCAGGAAGGCATGCGCCCGTCGGACGCTTCCACCCGCCCACCGGGAAACACGTATTTGTCAGGCATGAAGCTGTGCTTGCCGGAGCGTTTGCCCATCAGGAGCCGTGGCTCTGCACCGTCGCGACGCACGAGGATCAGCGTGGCGGCATCCCTCGGTCGCGGCGCGCGGGAACCCGTCTCGCGTTCAGGTGCCGGATCCCTGTTCAGGGCGTCAAAGAATTTCGCGCTTTCGCTCATCGCTGGCGCCCATTCTTGCCACGCTTGGGCCCCTTGCCCCTGGGGTGGCCCTGGCCGCGCCGGAAATCGTCACGTCTGGAGGTCCGCTTCATGCGGGGCTGGTCCTTGCGCGCAGGTTTTGGCGGCGAAAGCATTTCGAGAATGATCCCGCCGGTGAGCGGCGTGGCCTCGGACAGGCGCACGCGCACTTCCTGGCCGAGCTCGTAGCGCTTGCCGGTATCGCTCGAGACGAGCGCATGACCGGCCTCGTCATGGCCCCAGTATTCATCACCGAGCGAGCCCGCGGGCACGAGGCCGTCGGCGGCGGACTCTGTCAGCCGCACGAACAGGCCGAACTTCGCCACGCCGGAAACGCGACCATCAAACTCCGCGCCCACGCGGTCAGCGAGGAAGAGGGCGAGATAACGGTCATTGGCTTCGCGCTCGGCGGCCATGCTGCGCCGCTCCGTCATCACCAGGTGATCAGCCGTATCCTCCAGGACCTGCACATCATAATCGGTCAGCCCGTCCGACCCGAGGCCAAGCGAGCGGATCAGTCCGCGATGGACGATCAGGTCTGAATAGCGCCGGATCGGCGATGTGAAGTGCGCATAATGGGTCAGCGACAGGCCGAAATGGCCGAGATTGTCGACCGCATAGACGGCCTGCGCCTGGCTGCGCAGCACCATTTCCGACACCGTTACCTGGTGTTCGCTGTCATGGGCCTGAGACAGCAGCCGGTTGAATCGCGCAGGCGTCACGCGCTCGCCCTTGGTCCATTTGATGCCGAGCGTGCCGAGAAATTCGCCGAGCGCAGCGATCTTCGCATCCGTCGGCTGGTCATGCACGCGGTAGAGCAGGGGAGAGCGTTTGGCTTCCAGTGTCTCCGCTGCGCAGACATTGGCCTGGATCATCATCTCTTCGATCAGCTTGTGAGCGTCGAACCGGTCCTTGACGCGAACACCGGCCACCCGGCCATCCTCACCGAACCAGACCCGGCGCTCCGGCATGTCCAGTTCCAGCGGTCCGCGTTTCACGCGAGCTTTCTTCATTGTCTCATATGCCGCCCAGAGCGGCTTCAGAACGGTTTCGAGCAGTGGCCCAGTCTTATCGTCCGGGCGACCGTCAATTGCGGCCTGGGCGTCCTCATAGGCGAGCTTTGCGGCCGAGCGCATGGTCGCGCGCATGAATTTGTGCCGCTTCTTGTGACCTTCGGCGTCGAAAACCATTTCCACCGCCATGCAGGGGCGCAGTTCCCCCTCGCGCAGGGAACAGAGATCGGCCGAAAGTTCTTCCGGCAGCATGGGCACGACGCGGTCGGGGAAGTAGGTCGAGTTGCCGCGCTTGCGGGCCTCGCGGTCGAGCGGCTCACCGGGGCGCACATAGGCGGCCACATCGGCAATCGCGACGATCACTTTCCAGCCGCCGGGGTTCTTCGGATCCGTATCGGGCTCGGCAAAGACAGCATCGTCATGGTCGCGGGCGTCTTCCGGGTCGATGGTGATCAGCGGCGTCCCCGTAAGGTCCACGCGTTTCACGCCCTCGGTCGCCTCCGCATTCTGCGCCGCGCGAAGCACCTCATCGGGGAAACTGTCCGGAATTCCGTGGGCATGGATGGCGAGCAGGGAGGCGGCGCGTGCATCGCCCGCCTTGCCGATCACCTCCAGCACCAGCCCACGCTTCGGGCCATAGCCTCGCTGGGGTTTGGCTTCGGCGCGCACCAGATCGCCGTCCTCGGCGCCCTTGGTGTCGCCCGGCTCGATCAGGAGCTCATGCTTGTCCTTCTTGTCGGCCGAGACGACGCGCCCGCCATTCTGCACGCGCGTGAAAAGGCCGACAAAGCGGCGCTCGCCCGCCTCGATCAGCTTGATCAGCTTCGCGGTCCATTCGCCATCGACGCGCTCGATCCGGCAGAGCGCGCTGTCGCCAATGCCAGGTGCCTTGCCACCGGATCGCTTTCCCGAAGGCCCGGCATAGCGAATGTCCGGACCGAATGGCCCATCGCGGCCTGAGGCGCGACCGATCAGGTCACCATCGCTGTCGAGGCGTTCAAAGATCACGATGCCCGTGGGCGGTGGATTGTCGGTCGCTGCGAAGGCCCGCTTGCCGACGCGCGAGAGGATGCCCTCATCTTCTAGCTCCTTCAGGATCGCGCGCAAATCGGCCCGGTCCTCTCCTTTCACCTTAAGCCCGCGGGCAATCTCCCGCTTGGAGGTCGCTTCGGGATTGTCAGCGATGAAATCGAGGACGTGCTGTCGTGTGAGTTCGGTCATGGCCGACATATAGGGGATTCTGGCGTGGCATGCGCGTGTCAGTCCTTCTTCGCGGTCACTTTCTTTCTCGGCGCTGCTGTCTTCTTGGCCGGTGCCCCGGCGCTTGCAGAAGGCTTCTTCTTCGCCGGTGTCTTCTTCTTTGCAGCCGGCTTCTTCTTGCCGCCCTTGGCTTCCTTCTCGGCGAGGATTTCGAGCGCCTGGTCGACGTTCAGTTCCTCCGGTTTCATATCCTTCGGCACGGTGGCATTGGTCTTCTGGTGCTTGATGTAGGGGCCGTAACGACCCTCGAGAATCTGCAACGGCTCGCCTGTCTCAGGGTGGGCACCGAAATCCTTGAGCACCTTGGCCTGTCCGCCACGCTTGAAGGCTGCGCCGGAGCGCTTGTCGGCGATCAGGGTCACTGCCCGGTTCAGGCCGACCTCGAAGACCTCGTCCACCGAGGGCAGGTTCGCATAGGTCTTCTGGTGTTTCACATAGGGTCCGAAGCGGCCAATGTCGGCAGTGATCATCTCGCCGTCTTCCGGGTGCGGGCCGACATCGCGCGGCAGCGACAGCAGCATCAGCGCCTTGTCGAGCCCGAGGCTTGCAACATCCCAGCCCTTCGGCACCGATGAGCGCTTGGGCTTTTCCTCACCCTCCGGCTCGCCAAGCTGCACATAGGGTCCGAAACGGCCCGAGCGCAGGGTGACAGTGAGCCCGCTGGCCGGATCGACGCCCAGTTCCTCGCCGTCAGGACTGATCTGATTGTCAGTCTCGGCGTTTGCGGAGAAGGAACGGGTGAATTTGCAATCGGGATAGTTGGAACAGCCGACAAAGGCACCGAGCTTGCCAATCTTGAGCGAGAGCGTGCCGGTGCCGCAGACCTTGCAGAGACGCGGATTCTCGATCGTTTGCCCGTCGGCATCCTTGTCGGGAAAGACAAATGGCCCAAGCTGCTCGTTCAGTGCGTCGAGCACCTCCGAAACCCGAAGGTCCCTTGTCTCGCCGATCGCTGCAGTGAATTCCCTCCAGAACTCGGTCAGGAAATCCTTCCAGGCGAGCTTGCCGTCCGAAATCAGGTCGAGCTTTTCCTCAAGCGAAGCGGTAAAGCCATACTCCACATAACGGTGGAAGAAGCTCTCGAGGAAGCCGGTGACGAGCCGTCCCTTGTCCTCCGGGATCAGCCGCTTCTGGTCGATTCGGACATATTCGCGGTCTTCCAGCGTGGAGAGCGTGGAGGCATAGGTCGAGGGTCGCCCAATCCCGAGTTCCTCGAGCTTCTTCACGAGACTGGCCTCGGAATAACGCGGCGGCGGCTCGGTGAAGTGCTGTGTCGCCTCAGCCTTTTCGAGATGACAGGCTTCACCTTCCTTCAATTTGGGCAGGCGGGCCTCATCGTCATCCTCGGACGGCTCGTCGCGGCCCTCGGTGTAGAGTTTGATGAAGCCGTCAAAGACCACGACCTGGCCGGTTGCGCGGACTTTCGCGCGATTGTCAGTGGTATCGAGTTCGATCGTCGTGCGCTCGAAGACCGCGGCTTCCATCTGCGAGGCCACCGCCCGGCGCCAGACCAGCGTGTAGAGCTTTCGCTCATCGGCATCCTTGACAGCGATATCCTCCGGCCGGGCATTGAAGCGGGTGGGACGGATCGCCTCGTGGGCCTCCTGGGCGTTCTTGGCTTTCGAGGCGTAGCGGCGCGCCTTCTCCGGCAGGTACCGCTCGCCATACTGCTCCTTGATCGCTTCACGGGCGTAGTGATAGGCCTCCTCGGCCATCTGCACGCCGTCGGTCCGCATATAGGTGATATGACCCGCCTCATAGAGCTTCTGGGCAGCTTGCATGGTGCGCTTGGCCGAGAAGCTGAGCTTGCGGGAGGCCTCCTGCTGGAGTGTTGAGGTGATGAAGGGCGGCGGCGGGTTGCGCTTCACGGGCTTGGCCTCGACGGAGCTCACCGTGAACCCGCCGGCCTTTACCGCAGCAAGCGCGTCATCCGCGAAAGCCTTGTCGCCGAGCGTCAGCTTCTGCAGCTTCGTGCCGTCCAGTTCCACGAGCCGGGCGCGGAACTCGCTGCCATCGCCTGATTTGAGGTCAGCAAAGACCTGCCAGTATTCTTCGGCGCGGAAAAGCTCGATCTCGCGTTCGCGTTCGGTGATGAGGCGCAAGGCGACCGACTGCACCCGTCCGGCTGATCGCGCGCCAGGCAGCTTGCGCCACAGAACCGGCGACAGGGTGAAGCCGACCAGATAGTCGAGCGCACGGCGCGCTAGATAGGCCTCTACCAGCTCCTGGTCGATGTCTCGCGGCTGCTGCATCGCATTGGTCACGGCCGTCTTTGTGATCGCGTTGAAGACCACGCGCTGGATCTGCTTGTCCTTCAGCACCCGTCGGTTCCTGAGCGCCTCCAGCAGGTGCCAGGAAATCGCCTCGCCTTCGCGATCAGGGTCGGTGGCGAGGATCAGCGTGTCGGCTTCCTTCACCGCATCGGCGATCTCGCGGATGCGCTGGTTTGACTTCGAATCCGCCTCCCACTTCATCGCGAAACCATTGTCCGGATCGACTGATCCGTCCTTGGACGGCAGGTCCCGGATGTGGCCATAAGAGGCCAGAACCTTGAAATCCTTGCCAAGATACTTGTTGATGGTCTTCGCCTTGGCGGGGCTTTCGACAACGACGACTTTCATGCGCGCTCCCCTTTGAGAGGGCGGTAACTGTGATTGCCGGGCGGGCTTGTCAACAGCCAAGCGATCAACCGTCCTCCCTGTACGCCACGAAAGCGAGTGCGCCGAACAGTGCTGCCAGCGCCGGCGACCAGGCCGCAATCGCTGGCGGCGCAGCCCCGGCAGCACCGAGGCTGGAGGACAGTTGCGAGACGAAGAAGAGCACCAGCGCAACCACCGAACCCGCCGCGAGCAGCTGCGATGTTCCGCCCAGCCGCGACAGGCGCAGGCAGACCAGCGCACCGATCAGCGCCATGGCGACAAAGAGGACAGTCGAGGCCAGCAGGCTCTGCCAGCGCATGGTGTAGCGCGAAGCGTCGAGACCTGCCGACCGTGTCTGCTCGATAAAGCCCGGAAGCGACCAGAAGCCGATTGTTCGGGGACTGGCAAAACGGTTGAGCAGCTTCGTGGCGTCGAGATTGGTTGGCAGGGTGAGAAATTCCGAACGCTGCGGCGCTGTTCCCGGGACATTTTCGAGCACACCTTCCAGCTGCCAGAAACCGTCGCGAAGGAGCGCCCGGTCGGCATCGATCCGGCGTGTGAACTGAAACTCCTCGGTGGGTCGCCCCTCGCGATAGATACGGGTTTCCTCGATGAGCTTGACACCGACCAGCTCGGTTCCATTCTGCTCGACAGTTTCTGCGTGAATCACGACCTGACTGTCGGCGTCGCCCTGACGCAGCCACACGCCGGACTGGTCGATGGTCACGCCACCTCGCGCGCTCTCGATCAGTTGCGCGCGCTCACGCTCGAAACTCTCCGAGAAATGCGCGCCGGCCGGATTGAGCACGAAGGTGGTAAAGAGCCCGGCCAGCGTCGCCAGCGTGATGACCGGTCCGAGAAAGCGCCAGCCGGACACGCCGGCTGCCCTGATCGCCGGAAGTTCGGCGCGCCGGCTGAATCTGGAGAAGGTGATCATGCTCGCCGCGAGCAGCGCAAACGGCATGGTGAGCTCGATCAGCATGGGTAACTTGTAGGAACTGAGGCGCACGGCGGCCAGCAGGCCGATCTCGGTGCGGGTGCCGACGGTACGCATCTGTTCGACCACGTCCACCAGAAGGATGGCCACACAGAACACAGCGATTACCGTCAGGAGGTTGCTGAGGTTTTCCTTGAAGATGTAGCGCTGGATACGGCTGAGAGGATTCATGCCGGGACAGCTCCCCCGATCTCACCCCGGCGCAGCTTCAGCCCCCTCCGGCGAACCCGAAGGAAGCGAAAGAGCAGGACCAGAAACACAAGGGTCGGTACCAGATACTGTGCCGTGTTGAGTGCAGGCTCGTCCACGCTCGCGGCCTGCAGGCTGAGCTGCACAACCAGCAGCAGGACCGCACCTGCGACAGCAATCGTGATGCGCCTTGAATAGCCGCGCCGTGAAAAATCTCCGCCGAGCACGGCGGAAATCGCGATCATGGCCATGACAAGGGTGATCAGGGGCATGGTGAGACGGGCATGTCCTTCGGCAAGGTAGCGGTCGGCGTCCTGGCGCTGCAGATAATTCGACATGTCGGGGTAGAACAGCTCCCAGAGAAAGCGGTCTGAAGCCTTCAGCACGACATCGCCGCGCTCCTTCGTGAAGGGTGTCAGATCGAACTGGTACTGGTCGAAGGTCAGTATGGAAAGCGCTCCATTCTGGTCGGTCTGGTGGATCTGCCCGTCATCCATGATGATGGCCGGAGCGCCGTCCACCTCAACCACCGTGCCTCTGAGGGCCAGATAGTCGCTCTCGGCGTTCGGGTCGCGCTGGTCGGAAATATAGATGCCCTGAAGCACGCCGCCTGAAATGTCGCGCGTGAAGATGGTCAGCCGATCGGCAGCGCTCGTGAAGGCACCCGGCTTGACCAGCGAGGTGATCAGGTCGGCGCGTGCCTCGGTGATGGTCTCGCGCATTTCGCGTTGTGCGCTCGGCTGGACCCACATATTGACGCCAAGCTGAAAGATGGCTGCAAGCACAGCCAGCCGGAGCACCGGCGAGGCGGTCTGCCATTTCGTCATGCCGGCGGCCTGTGCGACAACAATTTCGGAATCGCGGTGCAGGCGGTTCAGCGCCCAGATCGTCGCGATGAACACAGCCAGCGGCAAAAGGAGCGCCATCACCTGTGGCGCGCCGAGAATCACGACAAAGAAGTAGGTCATGGCTGACTGGCGGTTCTCAACCAGAAGATCGGTCTGCGACAGGCCCTGCGCGAGGAGAGCGAGCAGGGCGAGGCCGCCGACAATCAGCACAGTCGTTCGCATGACCGCGAAGAACAAATATTTCTGAACACTGTTCATCCGCGCGCCGGAGCCATGCAGCCCTTCCCGTTGATTGCGATCATCATTCTCCCGCGGAGAGGTAACGAGTTGCAGTGGCGGCGTCGACGCCTAAGTTCACCGCTTTCAGGAGATTCAACACCATGAAGATCAAATTCGCGAAATCCGCGAGCGTCGATGTCCACGCCTTCATCACCAGCGACAAGGCAAAGCTTCCTGCCGGTGCCGGCGAAATGGACGAGGCCACTGACGGCCTTCTGTCCCATGCCGCCAGTTCGGGTCGCTTTTCCGGCAATGCCGGAGGGAAGGTCGAGATTGTCATGCCGAAGGGGCACAAGGCGAAGAAGGTCGTGCTTCTTGGCGGCGGCAAGGCCAAGGCGCGCGATGCCCGCTTTTACGAACTGGCCGGCGCGCGTTTCGCGAAGGCGAGCCTCACGAGCGGTTTCAAATCCGGCGCCCTTCACCTTGAGGATGCCAGCGCCGAGGACGCCGCCCGCGCCGCGCTCGGTTTCCGTCTCGCCGCTTATCGCTTTGATGCCTACAGGACGAAGCAGAAGAAGGCCGACGAGCCGAGCATCGACTCCCTGACCATCGTCATTGACGACATGTCGGGTGCGAAGAAGGCCTGGGATGATTTCGAGGCGGCCGCTGCCGGAACCGTGCTCGCCCGCGACCTGATGAATGAACCGCCGAATGTGCTCTACCCCGAAAGTTTCGCGGCGAAGCTGAAGGAAGAGCTCGAACCGCTTGGCGTGAAGGTCAGCGTGCTCGGCGAGAAGGAGATGAAGAAGCTCGGCATGGGCGCGCTGCTCGGCGTCGGCCAGGGCTCGGTGCGCGAGAGCCAGCTCGTCGTCATGGAGTGGATGGGTGGCGAGGACGGCAAGGCACCTGCTGCTCTGGTCGGAAAGGGCGTGTGTTTCGATACGGGTGGCATCTCGCTGAAACCCGGTCCGCAAATGGAGGACATGAAGGGCGATATGGGCGGTGCAGCCGCCGTGTCCGGCACCATGAAGGCGCTCGCCCTGCGCAAGGCGAAGGCGAATGTGGTTGGCCTGGTCGGTCTCGTCGAGAACATGCCCGACGGGAATGCCATTCGTCCCGGTGACATCCTGACCTCGGCCAGCGGCCAGACCATCGAGGTCCAGAACACCGATGCCGAGGGCCGTCTCGTCCTTTGCGACGTGCTCTGGTACGCGCAGGAGCATTTCAAGCCGACCGCGATTGTCGATCTTGCCACGCTGACCGGTGCGATCGTGATCTCGCTCGGCCACGAGCATGCCGGTCTTTTCTGCAATGACGACAAGCTGGCCGCTGCGCTCGACACTGCCGGCAAGGCCGAAGGCGAGACGGTCTGGCGCATGCCGCTTGGCGAGAATTACGACAGGCTGCTCAAGTCCCAGTTCGCCGACATGAAGAACATTGGCGGGCGCTCAGCCGGTTCCATCACGGCCGCGCAGTTCCTCCAGCGCTTCATAAATGAGGGCCAGGCCTGGGCGCATATCGACATTGCGGGCGTCGCGTGGAAGGAAGGCGAGAAATCGCCGCTGGAGCCGGGCTGGGCGTCGGGATTCGGTCCACGCCTGCTCGACCGCTGGATCCGGGACAATCACGAAGGCTGATCCACATGGCAGAAAAGGGCGAGGCGCAGCCGGCCGACTGGTGGTTCTATCACCTTGAGGGCGCGCGCCTTGTCTCCGCGCTCGCGCCCCTGCTTGAGAAATGTCTCGAAAATCACTGGCGCGTGCTCGTCTCAAGCCCCTCGGCGGAGGTTCTTGAGGCGCTCGACCATGATCTCTGGAGCTACAGGGATGGCAGCTTCCTGCCGCACGGGTTGAAGGGGGCAAGCATCGACGCCCGCCGCCAGCCCGTGCTCCTGTCGACCGCGTGCGAAGGGGTGAACGGAGCGAGGGCCCTGATGCTGCTCAATGGCCAGGATGCCACCGGCGAAGGCTTCGAGCGCATCATGGTGGTCTTCGACGGCAAGGACACGGCTGCAAGGGAAACCGCCCGCGACCAGTTCCGCCGCGCCCGCAAGGCAGGTTCCACTGTGCGGTATTTCCAGCAGAAGCCTGGCGGCGGCTGGGTCGAAAACAAGGCGTGATGGGCGGTTGCCGCGCGCATCTCCGGCGGCTATAGCGCGCGGGTCTCAATCACTTCCCCAAAAGATAGCAGGACACGAACATGGCGACCCAGCGCACCTTCTCCATCATCAAGCCCGACGCCACTGCGCGCAACCTGACCGGCGCGGTCAACAAGGTGATCGAGGAGGCCGGGCTGCGCATCATCGCCCAGCGCCGCATCCAGATGACCGAAGCCCAGGCCAAACGCTTCTATGAGGTGCACAGCGAGCGCCCCTTCTACGGTGAACTCGTCGAATTCATGACCTCCGGCCCGGTCGTCGTGCAGGTGCTCGAAAGCGAGGACGCCGTGGCGAAGTATCGCGAAGTCATGGGTGCGACGAACCCGGCTGAAGCCGCCGACGGCACGATCCGCAAACTCTACGCACTGTCGATCGGCGAGAATTCGGTTCACGGTTCGGATTCCGCCGAGAATGCCGAGATCGAGATCCGCCAGTTCTTCTCCGAAGCCGACATTGCAGGCTGAGCCTTGGGCGACCCCGATCAGATCAGGAGCCTGCGAAGCCATTTCGCAGGCTCTTTCGTTTTCGAGCTTGGCGCGGTTTTCACCTCCGCATCGCCCGAGAGCGTCTCTGTCGCGCTGGACATGCGCCCTGGCCTCGCCACACCTGAGGGCGGAACACACGCTGCCGTGCTCACGGGTCTCGCCATCTGCGCCGGCGCGGCGCTCGGCAAGTTGCATCTGGCGCCCGGCGAACGCGCCTCCACCTTCCAGAGCGCAAGCAACATGATGGGCTCGATCCATGAGGGCTGGCTGGTCGCGACTGCCACCCCCGTTCATCTCGGCTCGAAAACGCTCGTCATCCAGTCACGCGTCACGGAAAAGGCGAATGGCAGACTTCTCTGTTGCGCAAGCCAGACCCTCATGCGCCTTGCGGCCTGATCAGCAGACAAAGCGCCCGCGCTGCAGGCATGTCTTCTGCACCCGCCGGATCCAGTCGCTATAGCCGCTGGTGCGGACATAGAAGCTCGTGGTCTGGGGTCGGCAGTTGTCATTGGTCTGGAAACCCTCCTCGTCATACTTCGCTTTTGGCGGAACGATGGAGGAAAGCAGGCCGATCACCAGAGGTCCGTTTGGGCCCTCCACATAGAGCGGGCCGCCGGAATCGCCCTGGCAGGGGCCGAAACCATCGACCGCCTCGGTGCGCAGGATTTGCCGCCCGACCACTGTGGCTTGCAAGCGCCCGCCCTGCAAAAACCGAGCGCCATCCTCAATGACAAGGCCGTCCTCTGTCATCTTGCTGACTTCCGAATTCTGGCTCCAGCCCGCAAAGTAAGGGGCCTCGATTTCACCAGGCAGAAGCGGCGTTTCAGCCGACTCGATACTTGTGACGGCGACTTCCTCCAGTCCCGTGACGTCAGGCACATAGACAAGCGCAATGTCGTCGCCGAAACGGCCTGCTCCGAGAAAGAAGTCCGAAGCCGAATGGCAGATCGCATGGGAGGCCGGCTGAACGGCCAGCCCGGCCTCCAGCGAATCGGCCCGCGCCGGATAGATCAGAATGTCGAAGGCTTCCGTTTCCGGCTTGATGCAGTGCGCGGCGGTGAGGAACCAGTGCTGCGATATCCGTGTCGATCCACAGTGAAAGCGGATGTTCCCGCGCAGGCTGCCCCGGTCCACGCGCGACAGCTTGGCAAGGCCGGGCAGCCGGTCGAGTTCCGGGAAGGGGCGCGGTGGCCGAGCTTCGCTGCCATCCTGTCCGGACTCAAGGCGGGGTTCGATCCAGGACGGGCCGTCCGGCAATTCCTCCGGATACTGACTTTCGCGGCGGAAGCAGGTGCGCAGCCCGATGCCCGCAAGCTGCTCCCCCGAGAAATACTCAACTCCCTCTGGCAAGTCTTTGAGCCGCAGGGGCGGGCCCTTGCCGAGCAGATCCTCATTCAGAAAGGATTTGGTCGGCTCCAGGCGGCTCGCCGTGATCCCGCCCACGCCACCGATGACGAGCGCGAGAAGCGCGATAACAAGTGTTCTCATGGCCGTCCCCCCTGCCCGCCGGATGCAAATGCGAGACTTGCCTCAATCAGTCCCGGCTGCAACCAGCTTTTCGCAGGCCAGTCTCAGCGCCTCCGGATAAAGCCGGTGCTCGACCGGCAGGATGCGCGCGGCAAGCACTTCAGGCGTGTCGCCCTCAAGGATCGGCACCTCGGCCTGCGCAATGACTTCACCCTCATCGACGGCCTCATCGACATAGTGCACGGTACAGCCAGCCGTCCTGTCGGCGGCTGCGATGGCGCGCGCATGGGTGTCGAGACCTGGATATTTCGGCAGGAGGCTCGGATGGATGTTGATCAGCCGTCCCTTCCAGCGCGAGACAAACCATGGCGTCAGCACGCGCATGAACCCGGCCAGCGCGATGATATCGGTTCCGGCGGCGCGCAGGGCGGCGTCCAGCTCGCGCTCGAAGGCCTCACGGTCCTTTCCGAAACGCCTGTGGTCGATCGCGAGCGCCTCGATGCCCTCACTCCGGGCCGTTTCCAGCCCCTTCGCCTCCGGCCGGTTGGAGACCACAATGACCGGACGGGCCGGATAGCCCGGTTCCTTGGCAGCGTTGATGAGCGCTTCCATGTTCGAGCCGCGCCCGGAAATCAGTATGGCGAGGCGCTGAACGGGGCGCGTCATTTGAGCGTCCCGGCGATCCAGGCGCCTTGGGCGGCAAGTGCATCGACGATTTCATCAGCGCTGTCGCGTCCGACCGCCAGCATCATCCCAATGCCGAGATTGAAGGTCGCCGCCATGTCGTCCCGGGAAATCTGGCCCTCTGCCTGCAGCCAGTCAAAGACCTCCGGCCGGGTCCAGGAGTTCCATTCAATATCGGCGGCGAGCCCGTCCGGCAGCATGCGCGGGACATTGCCGGGCAGCCCGCCGCCGGTGATGTGGGCGAGACCCTTGATGCGCCCGGCCTTGAGCAGGGGGATCAGCGGGCGACAGTAAAGCGCTGTCGGCGTTAGCAGCGCCTCGCCGAGAGGTGTTCCCGGAGCGAATGGCGCAGATGCGTCCCAGCCGAGTCCCGTGCGCTCCACAATCTTGCGGATGAGCGAATAGCCATTGGAGTGCGGTCCGGTCGAAGGCAGGGCGATGAGCACGTCACCCGACTGCATGTCGCCAAGGCGCGGCAGGATATGCTCGCGCTCCACCGCACCAACGACGAAACCCGCAAGATCGTAATGACCGGGCGGATACATGCCCGGCATCTCGGCCGTCTCTCCGCCGATCAGCGCGCAGCCTGCCCGGCGACAACCTTCCGCAATACCAGCAACGACCTGCCCGGCGGTGCCGAGTTCGAGCTGGCCTGTCGCGAAATAGTCGAGGAAGAAGAGCGGCTCGGCACCTTGCGCAAGAACGTCATTGGCGCACATGGCCACAAGATCGATTCCGATCGTTTCGTGAAGGCCGGTCGCGAAGGCGAGCATGAGCTTCGTGCCGACACCGTCGGTGCCAGACACCAGAACGGGATCGCGGTAACCTTCGGCCTTCAGGTCAAAGAGGCCGCCAAACCCGCCAAGATCTGATACGACGCCGGTCCGGCGCGTCGCACGGGCCAGGGGCTTGATCGCATCGACGAGACGGTCACCGGCTGCGATATCGACGCCGGCGGCCTTGTAGGAGAGGGGCTTGTCTGATTCTGCCATGATAGAACGCTATGAACCGAAGAGGCCAGACCCGTAAAGCTGTGATCTGTCGGAGATTGACGGTTCGCAAGTGAGGAGCGGCTTGGTAAAGACGACTCGCCCATCACGAGATCGAGGAGACGGGGTCCATGGTGAAATCATTGGTTGGACGCTTGCTGAAGCTGGCGCGCGCCCGGCACGGAGCCGTTTTTGCAGCGGCAGCCTGCCTCATTGCGACGGGACTGCTCCAGACCGCACACGCCGATCCCCGCAATGTCTACACCATCATTGACATTCCCGTCGACGAGACCGCCGAAACCACCATTGCCGCTCAGGAGAAGGCCTTCGCAGCGGCGAGGATTATCGGCGCGCGCCGCCTGATCGACAAGATCACGCTGCCTGAAGACCGGGGCACCGCCGGTGGCCTGATGATCGATCTCGATCTCGCCAACCGGCTCGCCGCGGCGGTTGACATTGTTGAGGAGGCCCGTGGCGGCGGGACCTATCGCGGCAAGCTCTCGGTCGTCTTCAATCCACAGGCCGTGCGCGCCTATCTCGACGAGCGTGGCGTGCCCTATGTCGATCGCCAGGCCCCGCTTGCCGTGATCGCGGTCGATGAGGGCTCTGCGCTCGCCGCCACGCTGCCCGAGGAAGACCTCTTTGCCATCGCGCCGTTCAGGCTCGCCATCATTCCCGGAGGTGCCGATCCCGATCTCGACTATCGTGGCATCCAGAACGAACTCGGTGCGCGCCGCGTCATCATCGCGCGCCAGCCCGCAGCGGGTTCTGCCGTTGAACTCCTGCTGTGGACACCGGAAGAAATTGTGCCACTCGGGCAATTGAGTGGAAGCGTCTTGCCGGCAGACCTCGCCCGCAGCCTGCGCGCCAGGCTCGACAGCGACTGGAAGCAGCAATCGGTGGTGCGGTCCACGACCCGCACCAAGGTGCGCGCGTCGGTTCGTTACAACTCGATCGCGGAGTGGGTGGGCTTGCGCCGCGCGCTGTCGCGCTCTCCGCTGATCTCGCAATTCAATGTCGAGGCGCTTGCGAGCGACGGTGCGGTGGTCGATTTCGCCTTTGCCGGGGACATTGACCGTTTGCGCAATGACCTCCTGCAGCGCGGCATTGCGATTGACGAGGATCCCACCGGATGGAGCATGCGCTCGGCCGGTTTCCGTCCTGTCGCTGCGCCGGTCGGCCCGGCACCGCAGACGGAAGGCCAGCGCGCTCCGGACGTGCTGGAAGTGCCTGAAGAAGACGATGATGAGGGCTTTCTCGACTTCCTGACGGAAGAGCGCGCCGGGGAGCGCTGAGTGCGCGGGATGGGGCGCACGTGATGAACCGCCCGAACCGTCCATCCTTTCCGCGTCAGGGCATGCTCGACCTCCAGCCGCGCGATCCGGACCTCGACCACATCCTGCGCTCACCCGCGAATGCGGATGCCATCGAACGCCTGTCGGACTGGGAGAACTGGCCGACACACTGGCTCGCGGTGCTCGGCCCGCCAGCCTCCGGGCTGACCACGCTCGCCAGGGCCTTCTGCCAGGCCAGTGGTGCTGTGGCGGTGGATGGAAGCGAGCTTTCGGCGGCGGGTCCGGCGGAAATCGAGGCTCTGGCATTGACGGGCGCGGCGGTGGACCGTGCCGAGACGGTGACGGATGGGCCGACGCTGATGGCGCTTCTGAACCGGGCTGAGGAACGCGGCCGACCGGTTGTGCTGTTTACGCAAAGGCCGCCGGCGGATTACCAGCTCCGGCCTGCCGATCTCGTTTCACGGCTGAGATCCATGCCTGTCGTCGAGATCGCCCCACCCGACGACGCGCTGATGCTTGCGCGTCTCGAGGCGGCTTTCCGCGAGCGTTTCATTTTTATGCCCGACGAAGTGGCTGAACTCTTGCTCTCAAGGCTGCCGAAGCGCTACGCCGAGATCGGAAGAATTGTCGATCGGCTGAACCGCGCCATGTCAGACCAGAGGCGTGGACTGAGCGTGGCCCTTGTGAAAGAAGCGCTCGCCGAGGGGCCTGACACCGGCGAATTGTTTGAGGCAGTGGACAAGAGCGATGAGCGAGACCCAGAGGACTGATGCCGGGGCCAAGGCGCTCAATGTTTCGGGGCGAGCCTCGCCTCGCGCCGGCGTGAAGCGCCATGCCGGCCATGAGGTCCCTGCACTTGATTCGCCGGACCGCTTCTTCAACCGCGAACTGTCATGGCTCGATTTCAACATCCGTGTTCTGGAGGAAGCGGCCAATCCCTCGCATCCGCTGCTGGAGCGGCTGCGTTTTCTCTCGATCTCGGCCAGTAATCTCGATGAGTTCTTCATGGTTCGCTATGCGGGTCTGCGGGAGCAGATGCGCCAGGACATCACGACCAAGTCACAGGACGGGCTCACGCCGGCCGAACAGGTGGATCGCATCAGGACGGTCTCCAACCGGCTGATGATGGCCCAGCAGAAGCGTTGGGAAGCTCTGCGCGAGGAGATGCGCAAGCAGGGCATCGAGGTTGTGAATGCCAGCGAGATCGATGATGAGGACCGCGTCGCGCTGAAGGCGCATTTCGATGCGGAGCTGTTTCCAATCATCACACCGCTTTCGGTCGACCCGGTCCATCCATTCCCCTTCATCCCGAATCTCGGCTTCGCCATGGCGTTCACCCTGACGCCAGAGCATAATGACACCCACCAGATGATGACGGGCCTGGTCCCCATGCCGACCCAGATGAATCGCTTCGTCGCGCTGCCCGAGGACGATCCCAACCGGCTGCGCTTCATTGCGGTGGAAGAAGTGATCGGCATGTTCGTCTGCGACCTCTATCCGGGCTACCGGGAGGTCGAACGCTGCCTGTTCCGCGTCGTGCGCGACAGCGATATCGAGATCGAGGAAGAGGCCGAGGACCTGATCCGCGAATTCGAAATCCTGCTGAACGAGCGCAAGCGTGGCAAGATCGTGCGCATCAAGATCGACAATCGCGGCGGGTCGGAGTTGCAGGAACTCATCCTGCGCGAGATCGAGGCGGATCCGGGCGATGTCGTGACCACTGACGGCATGCTGGGCATTGCTCAGCTTTCGGAGTTGATCACGAAGGAGCGGCCGGACCTCATCTTCAAGCCTTATGAGCCCCGCTTCCCGGAACGTATCCGCGAATTCGGCGGAGACATCTTTGCCGCCATTCGCCACAAGGACATGATCGTCCACCATCCGTTTGAGAGCTTTGACGTGGTGGTGCAGTTCATCCGCCAGGCCGCGCGCGATCCCAATGTCGTCGCGATCAAGCAGACGCTCTACCGCACCAGCAAGGATTCCCCTGTCGTCGAGGCACTGATAGAGGCCGCAGAGGCCGGCAAGAACGTGACCGCGCTCGTCGAGATCAAGGCCCGGTTCGACGAGGAGGCCAATCTGCGCTGGGCGCGCGATCTTGAGCGAGTGGGCGCGAAGGTTGTCTACGGCTTTCTCGATTACAAGACCCACGCCAAGTTGAGCCTTGTCGTGCGCCGCGAAGATGGCGAGCTTCGATACTATACCCATTTCGGCACCGGCAATTATCACCCGATCACGGCGCGGATCTACACCGACCTGTCGCTCTTCACGGCCGACAACGCCTTCGGACGCGATGCCCAGAAAATGTTCAATTTCATCACCGGCAATCGCGAGCTTCCAGCCGTGACGCCAGAGTTCGAGCGCATCTCCATGTCGCCGAAAACGCTCGAGGCCGATCTCATCCGGATGATCGAGCAGGAAGCGGCCAACCAGAAGGCCGGCAAGCCATCCGGCATTTGGGCCAAGATGAATTCTCTCGTCGATGCCGACATCATCGATGCGCTCTACCGGGCAAGCCAGCAGGGCGTCCCGATCACGCTCATCATTCGCGGCATCTGCTGCCTGCGGCCGGGGATCGAGGGGCTGTCGGAGACGATCAGCGTGAAGTCGATCGTCGGGCGCTTCCTTGAGCATTCGCGCATCTGCTGCTTTGGCAATGGCCACCATCTGCCGAGTGCGAAGGCGAAGGTGTTCATCTCCTCGGCGGACTGGATGCAGCGCAATCTGAAGCGCCGGGTGGAATCGCTCGTGCCGATCCTCAACCCGACCGTCCATCGCCAGGTGCTGCACCAGATCATGGTTGCCAACATCAATGACGACACGCAGAGCTGGGTGCTGGAACCTGATGGTCGCTACAAGCGCATCAAAGCGTCTCCCAAGGGAGAGCCTTTCTCCTCGCATGAGTATTTCATGAGCGCGCCGAGCTATTCCGGTGCCGGCCGGTCTCTGGAGGTCAACATGCCGCCCAAGCTGACACCGCGAAAGCGGAGCGTGAAGTAGGATGGGCGTGCTCGACCTCCTTCGCGCCGGCAGCAGTCACGACAAGACAGTTGGCGGCGCCGGCGAAGCCAGCGAGACGCTCAGGGGGGTCATCGACATCGGATCGAACTCGGTTCGCCTCGTCGTTTTCGCCATACGCGGCCACAGCGTGACGGCGCACTACAATGAAAAGGTGATGGCGGGCCTCGGTCGCGGACTGGGCCAGACCGGTCGGCTCGATCCCGATGGCGTCGCAATGGCGCTGCGGGCGCTGAAGCGCTTCCGGGCGATTGCAGACGGCCTCGGCGAAGTTCCTGTCGAGGCCTTTGCAACAGCGGCCGTGCGCACTGCCACGGACGGTGAGGCTTTCGTCCAGCGCGCGCGCAAGGAAGCCGGTTTCGACATTCACGTCCTTTCAGGTGCTGAGGAGGCCCAGGCCTCGGCGGAGGGTGTGCGGGCGGGCCTGATTGGCGTCGATGGTGTGATCGGCGACCTTGGCGGATCGAGCCTCGAGCTCATCGCCTGCAATGGCGGCCAACTGGGCGAGGGCGAAACCCATCTCGTCGGGCCGCTGGCCCTGCAGCAAGGTGATGGGCAGCTTGATCACGAGAAAGCCCGCGCCAAGATTGCCGCCTCGCTGAAAGGCTCGCGCGTCCTGCCGCGTGCCGGTGACACCTTCTATGCCGTGGGGGGCTCCTTTCGCGCCTTTGCGAGGGTTCATATGGAACTGACGGGCTATCCGCTCCTACTCTTGCATGGCTACGCCATGACCGGGAAGGATGTGCGCAGGCTTGCCAAACGCTTCACCGACACGTCGGACGACATCCACGCGGTTGCGCGCAATGTCTCGCAAAAACGTGCGCCCCTTCTGCCCTATGCCGCCCTGGTGCTGGATGAGATGCTGCGGGCCAGCGACACGCAGACCCTGCAAGTGTCGGCCTATGGTCTGCGCGAAGGCCGGATTTTCATGGGCTCTGAAGCTCTGCACATGCCCGAAACGGTGTTTCTCGACGGGATCGAACTCATCGGACGGCTACGGGCGGACAAGCGGCCTTTCACCGAAGCGCTGGAGCGGTTCATCAAGCCCGTGATCAGCGCGCTGCCTGCGGTCTTCGATGCCGGCGAGATGGAAGCGCTCCTGCTGCGCGCCGCATGCCGCCTTTCCGACATCGGGGCAGCGCTGCACCCGGAATACCGCGCACAGCTTTCCTATGACCTTGTCCGGCATGGGCCCTTTGCCGGTGTCGGCCACATCGAGCGCCTTTTTCTCGCCTCCGCGGCCGGACGCCGGTATTCCAAGGGTTTCAAGCCACCAGAAACCGACGCGACCCTGATCGGGGAGGAGCGCAGCCGCCGTGCCCGGCAGATCGGTGCCCTGATGCGCCTCGGGGCGGCCTTTTCAGGGCGGACAGCCGAACTCCTCGCCGGGGCCAGCTTGCGCATCGAGGACCAGAAGCTCGTCTTCGATCCAGGCGAGCATGAGGAGGCCATGGTTTCCGATTTCGTCATGCGGCGGCTTGAACAGGCCGCCGCGACGCTTGAGCTTGAACCGGTGATTGCCTGACAAGCCTATTCTGTTTCGAAGAATTCGACCTCGCCTCCCCGGAAACGCACCGCCAGATGGCCATCGAGCAGCGCCTCGGCACGCTTTCCAAACAGCTCGTAGCGCCATCCACTGCCCACGGCGGTGTCACTGATCCGGCCCTGCGCGATCGCTTCGAGGTCGGCAGCGTTCGCGATCAGGCGCGGCACGACATTGCGATCATCGGACACGGTCTTCAGGAGCACCTTCAACATGTCGGTCGCGCCCGGCGGGGCCGGATTGCGCTGCGGCTCGCGCGGGATATGCGGCGCATAGGCCTCCGGATCGTTTATCGCATTGCGAATCGCGGTCAGCAGGCTCTCGCCATGCTTCGACTTCCCGAAGCCCGTCGGCACCGCGCGCAGGCGGTCCATGGACTTTGCGTCAACGGGACGCTGTTCGGCAATCTCCTGTATCGCATCGTCCTTCAGCACGCGCCGGCGCGGCTTGTCGAGAGTCTGGGCAAGCTCCTCCCGCCAGGCCGCCACAGCGGCCAGAACGGCGAGATAGTCCTTGCGTGGCCGGCGTACCTTCAGGCGCTGCCAGGCATTCTTCGGGTCGGCATCGTAGAGTTCGGGATCCTCATAGACCGCCATTTCCGCGCGCACCCAGTCCATGCGGTCCTGCCTCTCAAGCGTCTCGCGCATCCTGAGATAGGCGTCACGCAGATGGGTGACGTCGCCGAGGGCATAGCGCAGTTGCTTCTGTGTCAGGGGACGGCGTTGCCAGTCGGTGAACTGGCTCGACTTGTCGATACTTGCGCCGGTCAGCCGGGCGATCAGATTGTCATAGGAGATCGAATCGCCAAGCCCGAGCGCCATGGCCGCGATCTGGGTGTCGAAGACCGGGGCAGGTGGCGCACCTGCAAGCTCGACAAAGATGTCCATGTCCTGCCTCGCGGCATGGAACACCTTTACGCGGGACGGCTCCATCAGGAGGGCGAGGAAGGGGCTGAGATCGAGCCCGTCGGCAAGCGGATCGATGATGAATTCGCACCCTTCACCGGAAACCTGTACGAGGCAGAGTTTCGGATAATAGGTCGTCTCGCGATGGAACTCGGTGTCCACGCAGAGGAATTCCGAAGGTCTGAGGGCTTCGCAGGCGGCGTCGAGCGCCGCTGTGTCCGTAATCGGAACGAGGTCTTGTTCTGTCATGGGAAACGGGCCTATCCCACCTTCTTGACAAAGGCGAGCCGGACATGGCCACGTCCGCGCAAATTTTCCCGATCCGGACCCGGAGCCCACCACCCATGCATGAATATCGCACCCACACCTGCGGCGAGCTGCGCCAGTCGCATGCCGGAGAGACCGTCCGCCTGTCGGGCTGGCTGCACCGCCGTCGCGACCTTGGCGGTGTGATCTTCATCGACCTGCGTGATCATTACGGAATCACGCAGATCGTCTTCAATCCGGGCGCGGAAGGATTTGCGACCGTCGAGCGCCTGCGCGCCGAGAGCGTGCTGACAGTCGAGGGCAGGGTGGTCGAGCGCGACCCGGAACTCGTGAACGACAAGCTGCAGACTGGCCGGATCGAGGTTGTGGCCGGGCCGGTCACGGTTCAGTCCGAAGCTGCGGAACTTCCGGTGCCGGTCTTCGGCGAGCCGGACTATCCCGAAGACACCCGCCTGCGTCACCGCTATCTCGACCTGCGCCGTGAGACGCTGCACAAGAACATGATCCTGCGCAGCGATGTCATTGCCTCGATCCGCCGGCGCATGGTGGAGCAGGGTTTCACCGAGTATCAGACGCCGATCCTGACGGCTTCGAGCCCTGAAGGCGCGCGCGATTTCCTTGTGCCCTCGCGCCTTCATCCGGGAGAGTTCTACGCGCTGCCCCAGGCGCCCCAGCAGTTCAAGCAGCTGCTCATGGTGTCGGGTTTCGACCGCTACTTCCAGATCGCGCCCTGCTTCCGTGACGAGGACGCCCGCGCCGACCGCTCGCCGGGCGAGTTCTACCAGCTCGACATCGAGATGAGCTTCGTCACTCAGGAAGACGTGTTCAACGCCATTGAGCCGGTCCTGCACGGCCTGTTCGAGGAATTCGCAAACTGGGACGACAAGGGCCGTACAGTGCCCCCGGGCCCGTTCCCGCACATTCCCTATGCCGAGGCCATGGCGAAGTACGGCTCCGACAAGCCCGATTTGCGCAATCCGATCGAACTGAAGGACGTCACCGACTTCTTCGCCGACGACAAGAAGACCGGTTTTTCCATCTTCGCAAAGATCATCAAGGGCGGCGGCAAGGTCATCGCCATCCCGGCACCCGGCGCCGCGGCGAGCCAGTCGCGCAAATTCTTCGACGACATGGACGGCTGGGCCAAGAAGGAGATGCAGGCACCGGGGTTAGGCTATTCACGCCTCAAGGCGGGCGAGGACGGCGCGGTCACGAGCCCGGATCCGGTGCTCAAGAATTTCGACGCTGACCACCTCAAGGCCCTGCTCGATCATATGTCTCTCGGCGATGGCGACGGTGTTTTCTTCTCCGCCGGCAAGAAGGATGCCGCCTACAAGCTCGCGGGTGCGGCTCGTATCAAGGTCGGCCAGGAACTCGACCTCTATGAGAAGGATGTCTTCCGCTTTTGCTGGATCGTCGATTTCCCGATGTATGAATGGGATGAGGACAACAAGAAGGTGGAATTCTCCCACAACCCCTTCTCCATGCCGCAGGGCGGTCTGGAGGCGCTGGAGCGGGCGCAGGCCGAGGGCGATGAAGCCGTGCTCGATCTCAAGGCTTTCCAGTACGACATTGTCTGCAACGGCGTGGAACTCTCCTCCGGCGCGATCCGGAACCATCGTCCGGAGATCATGCTGAAGGCCTTCGAACTTGCCGGTTACGGCCCTGAGGTGGTGGAGGCTGAATTCGGCGGCATGCTGAACGCCTTCCGCTATGGTGCCCCGCCGCACGGAGGCATCGCGCCGGGCGTGGACCGAATTGTCATGCTGCTCGCCGATGTCGAGAATTTGCGCGACGTGACGCTCTTCCCGATGAATCAGCAGGCACAGGATCTGATGATGGGCGCGCCCTCCAAGGTTGACGCGAAACAGCTGAAGGAGCTTCATATCCGTCTGGTCGAGCCACCGAAAAAGGTCGGCTGAACCGCTGGAGGGGCGACATGATCTGGTTCATTGCGGGTCTGGTGATCTTTTTCGGGACGCATCTGTTCAGCGCGTTCCGCTCGCGTCTCGAGGGCCGCGACCTGCGCCGCCAACTCGGCGCGCCCGCCTTCATGGTTGGCTACGGCGTCGTGGCGCTGGTCGGCTTCGTCCTCATCGTCTGGGGCTATGGCGAGGCACGGCCCGGCGGGCTTCTCTACACGGCACCGGTCTGGGGACGACACCTCAACTATATTCTGATGCCTATCGCGCTCATCATGCTGGTCGCGGCCTACGCACCGACCGGCCACATCGCGAAGACGCTGAAACATCCCATGCTGGCCGCCGTGAAGCTGTGGGCTGTCGGCCACCTGCTCGCCAATGGGGAGACCGTGGCGGTCATTCTCTTCGGCAGTTTCCTGGCTTACGCGGTTCTTGCACGCATCATGGCCAAGCGACGGGGCGATATCGGTGCAGGAGCTGCGACGAAGGTCAGTGCGGTTGGTGACCTGATCGCCATCGGCGTTGGCCTCGGCGTGTCCGCCGCCCTGATCCTCTGGCTGCACCCCATCCTGTTTGGCGTCGCCGTCTGGCCGCCGAGTTGACCCGCGCTAGTCCATCGTGGCGGTCTGCTGAAGAAGTTCAGCGCAGTCGGCGAGTTCCAGCCCAGAGGGCAGGACAGTGTACTCATCGCGACACGCACCACTGAAATCGGCCGAGCGCGACCCGCGAACATCGTCAAATCGTGCGCCTTGGAGTCTCGTATCGCGGAAGCTCGCATTCGCGATACGAGCACCCGACAGGTCGGCATTGCTGAGATCGGCACCGTCAAGAATCGCCGCAGAAAGATCGGCGCGAACAAGGATCGCGCCGGACAGGTTCGCCGCTGAGAGGTTTGCGCCCGACGCATTGAACTCGATAGCCGACGCCGCACTGAAATCGGCTGCGATGAACAGGGCCTGCTCCGCATTCGCTGCATCAAGGCGCGCCCCGCCAAACCTTGCGAGGACGAAGCGCCCGTCGCGCAGTCTCGCCTCGCCGAGATCGGCCTTGCTGAAATCGGCTCGCTCGGCCTCCGCACGTCGGAAAATGGCTCCCGACAGCGTCGCATCGCTGAACACGGTGTCGTTGAGTTTCGCATTTGAGAAATCGACGCGCGCGGCGCTCGCTTGCTTGAATTGTGCGCCCTCGGCAATCGTGCCGCGCAGCCGGGTATCCGTGAAATTGACGCCGGGAAAGCGGGCTTCGCGAAGGTCATAGCCGGAAAGCTCCCGGCGTGAGAAATTGCAGTTCTCGCAATAGCCGCCAAGCGTGGGCGCCCAGCTCACCAGTCCGGGGTCGGCTTTCGACTGGGCGATGGCCGGAGGCAGGAGTGCAGATGCACAGAGGCTTGTGATCAGGTATCTCATGCACTCAGGCTAGTGGTGAGCCGGCGCGCACAAAACTAAAATTGCCGTCAGGCGCGTCTCTCTGGCAATGATGTGGCAATTCTGCATCGCTGCAGGCCATTGTCAGCGGCAGCGCGGGATGCCGAGGCCAGCCGGGAGGCGCGTCGAGGCGTCACCGCAGGCGGCATTGAGCTGCGACTGGGTCAGGCCCTTGGCAGTTTCGAGTTCTGCGCCGGAAAGGTTCACACCGGCCAGATTGGCACCGGAAAGGTCAGCGCCACCGAGATAAGTGCCCACCATGACCGCTCGCCCAAGATTGGCATTGCCAAGCTTCGCCCCGGTCAGCCGCGCCCCAAAGAGATTGGCGATCGAGAGGTCCGTGCCCGAGAAATCGGCACCGTTCAGGGTCGACAGGCTGAGATTGGCCTGCCGGAGGCGGGCTCCGGACACATCAATGCCCGGCAGGTCACGATAGGCGAGATCAGCCTGGAAGAGGTTGCAGCCGGGGCAGGACTGGCCCGACTGCACACGGGCAATCTCGCCGGCATTCTGGGCGCTCGCCGGAATCGCGATGAGGGCGCAGGCAAGTCCCAGTAGGAATTGTTTGAACATGGGAGGTCTCCCGACAGGCGAAATGGACAACGCCTGTCTTCCGCAAGTTCCGGGCCAGTTGTCTGTTCCCATGCTCCGAGCGGATCAGTTCTCGGCGCGCTGCTGACCGCAGGCTTCGCAATTCACGCGGCCCTCACTGTCAGCGACCAGCGTGAAGTGACCACAGGCCGGACAGGCCTCGGAAAGATAGTCGGGATCGTCCAGCGCTTCGGAAATCAGCGAACCGGGCGTGTCGGCCCCTGAACTGGCACGCGCTTCTGCCTGCTTCTCCTCGCGCCGCCGGTCGAGGATGACGATATTGTCCGGAATCTGCCCGCGCGAGAAACCCCTTGAAATGAGCTGCGCGGCTTCCTCGGTGAAATTGCTTCCCGTGCGCCGCTCGATCCCGTCATCGAGGCCACGGCCGAGGCCGTCATGCGTGACATCGCCCAGTTCCGCGAGATCCTCGCGGCCGAGATAGGACACCGCCAGCTCACGGAAGAGATAGTCGAGGATCGAGGTCGCCCGCGAGATCCGGTCATTGCCGGTCACCTCTCCGGCTGGTTCGAAGCGCGTATACACAAACGCATCGACATATTCCTCCAGCGGCACGCCGTATTGCAGCCCGAGCGACACCGCGATCGCGAAATTGTTCATGAGCGACCGGAAAGCGGCACCTTCCTTGTGCATGTCGATGAAAATCTCGCCGAGCGAGCCGTCATCGAATTCGCCGGTGTGCAGATAGACCTTGTGACCGCCAACGGTCGCCTTCTGTATGTAACCCTTGCGTCGGTCCGGCAGCCGCTGGCGCTCGGCACGGCCAGGCCCAGGCTGTGGCATCTCCTCATGAGCTTCACCCGCAGACAGGGGTTCATCCACATAATCCCGATCGCTTTCGAATTCCTCGGCGAGCGATTCGATATGGGCGAGGCGGGCGAGCGTGGCATTGGAGGTCTGGCGCGCCTCACCGACCAGATGAAGCCCGAGCCCTGCCGCCTTCAGCGCATCGAAATGCTCGCGGGCATCGCTCGTCGGCATCGAGACCACCACGCAAGCCACGCGCTGCGCGAGGCCGGCGAGTTCCAGCCGCGTCGCGCTGTCGAGTTCGGTCGGCAGGCCGACCTCTTGGACGCGTCGGGCAATGTCATCGCTCCCCCTGGCGACGCTCGAAATTGCCTTTTCCACTTCACTGCGGGAGAAACCGATGGCGCGCAGCAGCGCGAGCCCGTCGGTCTCGAAACGCTCCGGCGGCAGCTTCAGGTCGCGACTGATCACCTCATCGCCGAGCACCCAGCGCGAAAAGGCTGCCTTAAGGTCAAGCCCCTCGCCAAGCGCCGCCCTGACCCGGCCGATCGCAGCCGGTCCGAGCCCGCGCGATCGCAGGGCATCCTCCTGCAGGCCGAGCCCCTCCCGCAGTCCCGAAAGCCGCGCCTCTGTTTCAGCTAGCGCTTCGGGATCGGCGAGGCCAAGCCCGCTTGCATACTCCTGCGACAGGCAATCCTGTGTCCCTTCGCCGTCTGTCAGAAGCGCCGGACAGGCCAGCGGATCTGCGGGGCAACCGAGCCAGTCGGCAGCATGCGGGCCGAGTTCACGGAGATGCAGGACGACCCCGGCATCTGCGACAGGCACATTGGCCTGCTGGAGCTTCAACGCGCGGGCGTGGGTCTGGCTCATCGCCGTGCCTCTGAAGACCGAATCGATGAGGGCGAGGAGCGCCTTCGCCACGGTTTGCCCCTTGCGGCTGCCGGGCGGGGCACCAAGCGAAATCACTGCGCCGGCGAGGTTGGCGATGCCGATCACCGCGCCGGTCTGGCCGGCAAGCTTGGTCAGACCGTGCAACGCAGCAAGTGTGCTGTCTCGATCTTCGCCGAGACGTCGCGCGAGCCGGGCAAGGTTCAGTCCGAAGGCTGGCTGGCCTGCGCGCGGCGGCATCGCTGTTTCAAAAATGGCAGAGAGACGGGTCGGGAGCACATTGTCTCCCGGAAGCTCGTCAAATCCGGCAAACATTGCGTCTGATGATGCCGCGAGCACCCGGAAACGGCGTGCCACACCAAGCCCACCGCTCTTTGTCTCGAGCACCTCCTCGATAATCTCCGGAGGCAGTCCGGCGGCCATCGCCTCGGCGAGTTCGGCGTCTCTCGGCGCCGGCCCCAGCCCTTCGACCATGTCGGCAAGGCTGACATAGCCAATCGCTGCCAACCGCGCCTGTTCGGCCCTGACAACAGCGCGCTCCAAAGCGGCAGCGTCCGGTGTTTCCAAATACCTTGGCAGGCAGAAAAGGAGTTCGGCGCGTACAGGAGGGGTCAGGATGCCGCGAAAGATCAACGGCTCGACCGCAGTGAGGCCCGGCAGGTCCGGACATTCAGACGCAGCTTCGCTCATCAGGCGCGCACGTCCCCAGTCGAGACACTTAGCGAGTGTTTCCCCGCCGATGTGCGGGCTTTCTGACGAATCGCTCATGACCGGACCTCTCATTGGACGACATCCATGCTGTCGTGCGTCGCGCCCGGGATCAAGCTTTGCAGACCACGGCCTTGCGCCCGGCCACGGCTTTGTTCACAAGGCTGCGAACGTCTGTGGCATCACAGGCTCTTCATCGCCATATTGGTGTCGGAATTCGGGATCAGGACCAAGGCCCATGTTTGCGAAGCTTTTCACCTGGTGGCACGGCTCCACCATCGGCGCGCTGTTCGACATCAAGCGCCGCTCGGACCTTGTCGGCGAGGACGATTACGGCAATCGTTATTATCAGGACCGCAAGGCCTCCATCGAAGGCCGCCAGCGCCGCTATGTGGTGTACAAGGGGCTGGCGGAGCCCTCCAAGGTGCCGCCGGACTGGCATGGCTGGCTGCACTACACATTCGATGAGCCGCCGACCGACAAGCCGCTGTTGAAGCGCGCCTGGGAGAAGCCGCACAAACCGAATTACACAGGCACACTTGAAGCCTACAAGCCGAGCGGATCGCTCGACCGCACCGGCGAACGCCAGCGCACCGCAGGCGACTATGAATCGTGGAAGCCCGATGCGTGAATCCATCGCCGAAACCCTGCTCGGAGCCCTGGTGGTGGCGATTGCCGCCGCTTTTCTCTGGTTTGCCCTGTCCACAAATGATGATGGCAGCGCTGGTGAGCGATACGAGCTTTCAGCCTATTTCAGTGACGTGTCCGGGATCGAGCGGGGCACCGACGTGCGCATGGCAGGAGTGAAGGTCGGCCTGGTCACCGAGAAGGAACTCGCCGAAGGGGGCGCGGAGGCGCGCCTGTCCCTGGCGATTGATGAAGGCGTGGATGTGCCCGCCGACAGCCTCGCCAAGGTCGTCTCCGACGGCCTTCTTGGTGGTGCCTATATCGCCATCGAGCGTGGCCAGGCCAGCGACACGCTGCCCGTCGACGGGTCCGGGGACATTCGTTACACCCGAGGCTCTGTTGATCTGATTGATGCCTTCGCTGCCTTTGCCAATGTCGATACAGGCGAGAGGGGTCGCGATGGTCCGACCTACCGGCTTTCTGCCGCGTTCAACAATGCCTCAGGTGTCAGCCCCGGAACCGAAGTGCGCGTCGCAGGTGTGAAGATGGGCGAGGTCGTCGAGAAGCGCTTCGACCCGAACCGCTTCGAGGCGACGCTCGTCATGGAAGTCTCCACTGATCTCGAACTGCCCGACGACAGCGATGCGCGCATCGTCAGCGACGGCCTGCTCGGGCGGTCCTATATTGCGGTCCAGCCGGGCGGTGGCTTCGACACCATCGCGCAGGATGGTAGCGGAGAGATCATCTACACGCGCGGCGCTGTGGACCTTCTGACCCTGTTTGCCTCCTTCGCCCAGGGCAATGGAGAGACCGAATGACGCTTTCCCGCCTTGGCCTGATCGCCGCCATTGCGCTCGCCTGGCTCGATGCCGGTGCCCCGAGGGCGCAGGAACAGGAATCGCCCGCAGATGAGCAGCCCCTGAGCGAGGAACCCTTGGACGAGGACGATCTCGACGCCCTGTTCCGTGAACTGGAAAAGGATGTCGCTCCTCCGGCCGAACCTCCGGCTGATGCCACGCCGGATGCAACAGGTGAGGACGCGCCAGATCCCCCCGTTGAACCCGGTGAGGAAGACACAAGCCTGCCGTCCGGCGCCGAGGCCGATGAAACGGTCGAAACCGAGCGTCGGCAGGCCACTCGCCTGCGTCCCGGCAAACGTTCCGAGGAGGACGCCGAAGAGGTAGGCGCAGACGCTGATGACGAGGCCAGGCAGGACCGAGACATCGTTGAGGGGGAAGCGTCGGAAGAGGACCCAGCATCAGAAGACGCGGCAGCCACAGAAGGTGTGATGATCCCGCGCGAGGCCTTCATCCAGCAGCCGGGCGCTGAACTGCGCGCACTCGACAAGATCACGGGGCGCTATGTCGACCTTTCGGTTGACAATGGCCAGCCCGTTGTTTTCGGCACGCTGGAGGTGACGGTCGAGACCTGTTACGACACGCCACCGGAGCTTCCGCGTGAGGCCTCGGCCTTCGTCAAGGTCAAGTCGCTTCGCCCGATCGCGCCGGAATCCATGCCCGAGGACGTTGCCCAGCGTCTCGAAGGCCTGGATGAGGATGACCCGCGCGTGCTCGAGCCCCTGGTCTTCTCCGGCTGGATGTATGCCAGTTCCCCCGGCCTCAACGCCATGGAGCACCCTGTTTATGACATCTGGGTGATAAGCTGCAACGCGTCCCCGCCCGAAATCATCGGGCCCACGCGATGAAAATCGCCTTCGTCCTGGAGTGACTGGTCAAGCAGAACCAGAAAGTCGGCGCGCTCGACCTCGACAACCCCGAACTGGACGAGATGCTCATTGACGAATTGTGTGTCGAGCAGCGTGTAGCCACCGGCCAGCAGGCGGGCCACGAGATGCACGAGCGCGACCTTGGAGGCATCCGTCGCGGTGGAGAACATGCTCTCGCCAAAGAAGGTCCGCCCAAGCGACACGCCGTAGAGCCCGCCCACCAGCTCCCCGCGATGCCAGGTCTCGACGCTATGGGCGTGCCCGCGCCGGTGCAACTCGGTGTAGAGCCGGTAGATGGTCGGATTGATCCAGGTGTTCTCCCGCCCGGGCAGGGGCGCGGCGCAGCCTTTCACCACTTCGGCAAACGCCCGGTCGGCCGTCACCTCATAGACGCCTGATCGAACACGCTTCTTGAGCGATCGCGACACATGGAAATCATCCAGCGGGATGAGTCCCCGAAGTTCCGGATCGACAATGAACAGGTTCGGGTCATGCGCACTGTCGGCCATGGGAAACATGCCATGGCGATAGAGCCGCAGGAGTGTATCTGGATCGAGCTGGGCGCCAAAGCGGGCAATCGCCATCAGATGTCCCCGGAACCTTCAGCCAAACCGATCAACTCATTCACTGTCATCAGTCTTGCTGAGGAATTTTTCGAGCCAGTGGATATTGTACTCACCATTGGTGATGTCGGCATTGTCGGCAAGCCTGCGGTGCAGCGGCAGCGTGGTCTCGATGCCCTCGATGACCATCTCCTCCAGCGACCGGCGCAGGCGCATCAGGCATTCATTCCGCGTCCGCCCGAACACGATCAGCTTGGCGATGAGCGAGTCGTAATAGGGCGGGATGCGGTAGCCATTGTAGATCGCGCTGTCGAGACGGACGCCTGGGCCGCCGGGTGCGTGGAAACCGGTGATCTGGCCGGGAGACGGCGCGAAGGTCTCGGGATGCTCGGCATTGATCCGGCATTCGATCGAATGGCCGAGAAAACTCACATCCTTCTGTGTGAAGGGGAGTTTGCCGCCCTGCGCTATCCGGATTTGCTCGCGCACCAGATCGACCCGCGTGATCATCTCGGTGACAGGATGTTCCACCTGCAGCCGGGTGTTCATTTCGATGAAATAGAATTTCCCGTCCTCATAGAGGAATTCGATCGTGCCGACGCCGAGATAGCCGATCTTCTTCATTGCATCGGTGACGGTCCGGCCGATCTCCTCGCGCTGTTTCTGGTTCAGCGCCGGTGAGGGGGCCTCTTCGAACACCTTCTGGTGTCGGCGCTGCAGCGAGCAGTCGCGTTCCCAGAGATGAACGACATTTCCGTGGCTGTCGGCGATGATCTGGATTTCAATGTGGCGCGGCTTTTCGAGGTATTTCTCGATATAGACAGCGTCATCGCCAAAGGCGGCCTTGGCTTCGGTGCGCGCCGTCTGCAGGGCCTGTTCGAGATCGGCCTCGGTACGTGCGACCTTCATGCCGCGCCCGCCACCGCCCGATGCCGCCTTGATCAGCACCGGAAAGCCGATCTCCTTCGCGACGCGACGCGCCTCCTTCATGTCGCTCACGCCGCCATCGCTGCCCGGAACCACCGGAATGCCCGCAGCCTTCACCGTCGCCTTGGCGGCGATCTTGTCACCCATGATGCGGATGTGTTCGGGCTTCGGGCCGATAAAGGTCAGCCCGTGATCCTCGACCATCTGAGCGAACTGGGCATTCTCCGAAAGGAAGCCGTAACCCGGATGGATGGCATCGGCATGGGTGATCTCGGCGGCGGCAAGAATCGCGGACTTCTTGAGATAGCTTTCCGAGGAGGGTGCCGGACCGATGCAGACGCTCTCATCGGCGAGGCGCACATGCATGGCGTTCTCGTCGGCCTTGGAATGCACCGCAACCGTCTCGAGCCCCATATCCTTGCAGGCCCGGTGGATGCGCAGGGCGATCTCGCCGCGATTGGCGATCAGGACTTTCTGTATCATCGCCTCAGGCCACCACGATGAGGGGCTCGCCGTACTCCACCGGCTGGCCGTCGGAGACGAGAATCGCTTTCACCGTGCCATCGACGGGTGCGGTGACCGGATTGAAGGTCTTCATCGCCTCCACCAGCATCAGCGTGTCGCCCTTGCGCACAGCCTTGCCCTCCGTCACGAAGGCCGAGGCACCGGGTTCCGGCGACAGATAGACCGTACCAACCATGGGTGAGGGGATCGTTCCCTCCTGGGGCGCCGAACGTGCTTCGGCAGTTGTGGCGCTCTCTGCGTGAACCGGTGCGGCCGCCGTCGGTGCTGGCGCGCTCGGCTGCTGCACATAGGCCATCTGCTGAGGCATGGGCGCGGGCGGAGCCAGCGCCGAAGCGGTGGAAACCCGGATGCGCAGTTCGCCATGCTCGATCTCGATTTCGCCGAGCTCGGCATCCTTCAGGATGCTGGCCAGTTCCCTGACCAACTCAGTGTCAATTTGCGGCGTATCAGACTTTGGGGATCGCTCGGAGGCTGCCATCATTCTGTCCTTGTTAGGGAAATTCGCTGCATCAGCGCGATGAATGCCAGTTCATAGCCGTCTGCTCCCAGCCCTGCAATCGTACCGGTGACCGCCGGTGCGACAAAGTTCACGTGGCGGAAGCTCTCTCGCGCGGCCGGATTGGACAGATGCACCTCGATAACGGGGATCTGCAGGGCCCTGAGTGCGTCATGCAGCGCCACGGAGGTGTGGGTGTAGGCCCCCGCATTGAGAATCAGGCCGTCGCTGGCCTCACGCGCCTCCTGAACGAAGGTGACAAGCTCGCCCTCGCCATTGGTCTGCGCGAAATGCAGCGTGACGTCCTTCTCCTTGGCAAGTACCCGCAGGCGCGCCTCGATGTCAGCGAGGGTCTCGCGCCCGTAAATGTCCGGCTCTCGCGTGCCGAGCAGGTTGAGATTGGGGCCGTTAAGGACGGTGATGTGCGCCATGCGCCTGCCTGTCGGTTGCAGAATCGATGCCGCAGGCTGGACCTGATGCGGCGTGCTGGCAAGCCTGATGCCCGGTTGTGGCGCTTGCGGCGGGCCGGGGAGTGGTCCATCTGTAGGGCATGGAAAACACGACTCTCATCAGGATCACGCTCAACGGAGAGCCCCACGAAGTCGAGGCCGGATGGACCCTCGCCGACCTTGTTGCTGCCGTTGCGAAGTCGCCAAAGGGCGTCGCCATCGAGCACAATGGGGAGATCGTGCCGCGCACAGTGCATCCAGCTACCGTCATCGCGGCCGGCGACCGGATCGAACTCGTCCAGTTTGTGGGAGGCGGCTGATGGCCGATACCGAAACACATCGCCTTACCGAGGACCCTCTTGTCATTGCGGGGCGCACCTTCCGTTCCCGCCTGATCATCGGCACGGGCAAGTATGCCTCCTACGCGCAGAACGCCGAAGCCGCCCGTGCCGCCGAGGTGGAGATGGTGACTGTGGCCCTTCGCCGGGTGAATTTGTCCGACGAAAGCCAGGACCGGCTGAACGATCATGTCCGCCCTGATGAGTACACCTACCTGCCGAACACCGCCGGGTGCTTCACCGCCGAAGACGCAATCCGCACACTGAGGCTCGCGCGGGAGGCGGGCGGCTGGAATCTCGTCAAGCTCGAAGTGCTTGCCGACCAGAAGACGCTTTACCCTGACATGGCCGAGACACTGCGCGCCGCTGAAATCCTCATCAAGAACAGCTTCGAGGTGATGGTCTATTGCTCGGACGATCCGGTCTATGCCCGCAAGCTGGAAGAGGTCGGCTGCTGCGCCATCATGCCTCTCGGCTCGCTGATCGGGTCGGGGCTCGGCATTCAGAACCCGGTCAATATCCGCCTCATCAAGGAACAGGCGCGCGTGCCGGTCATTGTCGATGCCGGCGTCGGCACGGCGTCAGACGCCGCCATCGCGATGGAGCTTGGCTGCGACGGCGTGCTGATGAACACCGCCATCGCCGAGGCGAAGGACCCCGTCCGCATGGCCCGCGCCATGAAACATGCCGTGATCGCCGGACGGGAGGCCTATCTGGCCGGTCGCATGGGCAAGAAGCGCTATGCTGACCCCTCATCGCCGCTGGCGGGGCTCATCTGAATGGGAAAGGACGGCCCGCAGGCCGCCCTTTTGACTTTCTAACGGCTACCGAGTTCGACAAAGTCGCGACGCTGCGCGCCGGTATAGATCTGGCGAGGGCGACCAATGCGCTGCTGCGCATCCTCGTGGAATTCGTTCCACTGCGCGATCCAGCCAACCGTGCGTGCAAGCGCAAACAGCACGGTGAACATGGTCGTCGGAAAGCCCATCGCATTGAGCGTGATGCCCGAATAGAAGTCGATGTTCGGATAGAGCTTGCGCTCGACGAAGTATTCGTCCTCAAGCGCGATGCGTTCGAGTTCCATCGCCACCTGCAAGAGCGGCTCGTCACGCTTGCCTGTCGCGTCCAGCACCTCATGGGCAGTCTTCTGCATCACCTTCGCGCGCGGATCATAATTCTTGTAGACCCGGTGTCCGAAGCCCATGAGGCGGAAAGGATCGTCCTTGTCCTTGGCGCGCCGGATGTATTCCGGAATGCGGTCAACCGTTCCGATCTCGCGGAGCATGTTCAGCGCGGCCTCGTTCGCCCCGCCATGGCTCGGTCCCCACAGGGATGCCACGCCCGCGGCGAGACATGCAAACGGATGTGCGCCGGAGGAACCGGCAAGCCGCACCGTGGAGGTCGAGGCGTTCTGTTCATGATCGGCATGCAGGATGAAAATCTTGTCCATCGCCCGCGCCATGACTGGATCGACGACATAATCCTCGGCTTCGACCTTGAAGCACATGCGCAGGAAGTTCTCGACATAGGAGAGTTCGTTTCGCGGGCTGACGAACGCCTGGCCAAGAGAATACTTGAATGCCCGCGCCGCGATTGTCGGCACCTTGGCGATCAGGCGGATGGTGGAGACATGACGCTGGTAGGGATCCTCAATGTCCTGCGCGTCGGCATAGAAGGCCGAGAACCCGCCAATCGCCCCAACAAGCATTGCCATGGGATGACTGTCGCGACGATAGCCGTCGAAGAAGCGGTTCATCTGGGTGTGGACCATGGTGTGATAGCGGATATCGTTCTCGAAGGCGGACAGGGCATCGGCCTTTGGAAGTTCGCCATAGAGAAGCAGATAGCCCACTTCGAGGAAAGTGGCATGGTCGGCCAACTGGTCGATCGGATAGCCGCGATAGAGCAGGGTACCCTCATCTCCATCGATATAGGTGATCTGGCTTTCGCAGCTCGCCGTGGAGGTGAAGCCCGGATCATAGGTGAAATGGCCGGTTTCGCTGAAGAGCTTGCGGACATCAATGACCGGTGCGCCATGCGCGCCGGTATAGACCGGCAACTCGACCGTCTTGCCACCGACCTGCAGCGTCGCCGTGCCGCCGGGTTTGATCTTGTTTTCCATGACCCCAGTCCTTCCTGCTTTTTTCTGCTGGCCGCTCACCACGCGGATCACGCGGTGGCCGCCTCGATCTGATCCATCAGCCGGTCGAGCACTTCCTCGCGCCCGAACCATTCCATGACAAGCCCGATATCGGGCGAAGGTTTACCACCGGTCAGCGCCGCGCGAACCGGTGCGCCAATCGTGCCGAAACCGACCGCCATCTCCTCGGCCAGTCCTTCCAGCCGCGCCTTGAGCGCCTCCGCCGTCCAGGTCTCCACATTGGCGAGCCCTGCATGCACAGCCCGGAGCGTGTCGGAAACATCGTCGCCCTTCAGCGCCTTGCGTGCGCCCTTGTTCAGTTCCAGTGGACGCTTTTGAACGAGGAAATCGCATGCCCCGGCAAGCTCGACAATCGTCTGCCCCCGGTCGAGCAGGTGGGCCATGGCCGAGCGGATGCGCGCCCTGTCAGCGTCATCAAGGTCAAGCTTGTGTTCAAGCTTGGCAATCACGAGACCGGCGATGCGGTCCGGATCGGCACTGCGCAGGCAGGCAGCGTTGATCGCCCCCATCTTGTCGAAATCGAGGCGGGCGGGCGAGGCGTTCAGGCCATCCAGCGTGAAGAGGCGAATCGCCTCCTCGTCGGTGAACATTTCCTGGTCGCCATGCGACCAGCCCAGCCGCAGGAGATAATTGCGCAGGCCCTCAGGCAAATAGCCCATGTCGCGATAGGCCTCGACGCCGAGCGCGCCGTGACGTTTCGACAGTTTCGCCCCGTCGGGCCCATGGATCAGCGGGACATGGGCAAACTCCGGAATGTCCCATCCCATCGCCTGATAGATCGGCAATTGCCGGAAAGTGTTGCGGAAATGGTCGTCACCGCGCACCACATGCGTCACGCCCATGTCATGGTCATCCACCACGACGGCGAGCATGTAGGTCGGCGAACCATCGGCGCGCAGCAGGATCAGATCGTCGATTTCACTCGCATTGATCGACACTGAACCCTTCACATGATCATCCACCGTGATCTGACCGTCATCCGGGGCGCGCAGTCGCACAGTGTATGGCGCATCCGGAGCAGGCGGCGTGCCGCCCTCGCGCCAGGGCGAGCGGAAGGGTGCGAGCAGTTCGTCGGCTTTCGGATCCTTCTCGGCGCGCAGCCTCTCGCCCAGTTCACGCCGCTCGGCCAGTTCTTCCTGAGTCACGTAGCAGCGAAAGGCCGTTCCAGCGTTGAGCATCTCCTCGGCAACCGCGAGATGTCGAGCCTCCCGCGCTGACTGCATCACGATGTCGCCGTCAGGTCTCAGGCCGAGCCAGGCGAGTCCCTCGATGATCGCCTTGACGGCCTCCTGCGTGGAGCGCGACTTGTCGGTGTCCTCTATGCGCAGCCGAAACTCTCCGCCAAGGTGGCGGGCGAGGAGATAATTGAAGAGCGCCGTCCGCGCGCCGCCAATATGGAGAAAGCCAGTGGGCGAAGGTGCAAAGCGGGTGACGGTTTTTCCGGGGTGCGGATCGCTCATGCTCCTCCTTTCGCGTGGCTGCGATGGCGTTGCAGCATGAAAGCGATTGCAGTGCAACAACCCGAACGCCCGCTTCTTCCAACAGATGATCCGGAATCACAAGGCCGCCCGCTCCGCCGGAACCTGCTGGCGGTCTTGCTCTATGACGGTTCGGGACGCCTGCTCGGCTGGTTCGCCCTCTCCATGGCCTTCGGGGCGGCGGTGTATTTCCTGTCGCCGGATCCCTTTCCCGCGCGCATGGAGGTGGGCGCAGGCCTTTGCGCAGCGCTTGTCCTGACCCTGCTTGAAGCGACGCGACGCTTCGGGCACATCTTCGCGCAACAGGCTGTTCTGCTCGTCGTCCTTGCCGGGCTCGCAACCGGTTTCACTGCGGGAGCGCTGCGCAATGCGAGCACGCCCGTTACCGCCCTTCCGGCCAGTCTCGACCGCATCATGGTGGAGGGCTGGGTGGCCGGCATTGATCCGAGGGAGACCGGTGCGCGGGTCAGGCTCAGGGTGCATGCGATGTCCGGCGTGCCCGCCGCCCAGACACCGGTTTTCGTCCGCATGACACAGATGCGGGGCGATCCGCCCTTTCCGGGCCGATTCGTGCGCTGCTATGGCGCGCTTAGACCGCCGCCGGGACCGGGACTCGCGGGCGATTATGACTTCGCGCGCGACGCCCATTTCAAAGCGCTTGGCGGTGTCGGTTTCGTCTTCGGTTCCTGCGAGCCTGGCAGTCTCGGACCGGCGGATGGCCATGAAGCCAGTCTCGCGCTCGCTGCGCTGCGCCGGCGCGTCGCGGAAAGGGTCTATGTCGCCAGCGGACCGGAGGCCGGAGGTTTCGCCGCTGCGCTCGTCTCGGGAGACCGCAGTCTCATGCCGGAGGCTGACCGCGAAGCCCTTCGCGCCTCCGGCCTTGCCCATCTGCTCGCGATTTCGGGACTGCATCTCGGACTGGTGGGTGGCATGGTCTACCTGCTTGTGCGCCGCAGCCTCGCGCTCTGGGAGTGGTTTGCCCTGCGAGTGCCGGTGCAGAAGCCGGCCGCAGCTGCGGCCCTGATCGTGCTGGCCTGCTATTTCGTCATCTCCGGCATGAGCGTGGCGACCCAGCGGGCCTTCCTGATGGCAGCGGTGTTCTTTGGCGCGATCCTGTTTGACCGTGCGGCGTTGACAGCCCGTTCGCTCGCTTTCGCCATGATCCTGATCACGCTCGTTCAGCCCGAAACCGTCGTGACGCCGGGTTTCCAGATGTCCTTTGCGGCCACCGGCGCGCTGATTGCCGTGTTCCGCCTCCTGGAACGACCGCCAGCGCGACAGGTTTGCGGTGCGCGGTGGGCTTGGCCGTCTTCGCTCTGGCGCGGCAGCCGTCATCATCTCCTCGATCGTCATCAGCGCCGCAACGACGCCCTTTGCGCTGGCGCATTTCGACAGGGTTGCACCGCTTGGCCTGATCGCGAACCTCATCGCCATGCCGCTCGTCTCGCTTTTCGTCGTGCCCGCTGCAGCGCTCACTCTCATCCTTTGGCCTCTTGGTGCCGCCGATACAGGTCTCGCCCTGCTCGGCAAGGCCCTTGATCCCATACTCGCCATCGCCCACTGGACCGCTTCGCTGAACGATCAGGTGAGTCCCGGCTCCGGCCCGCCGAAGCCCTTTGACGGGCTGGAATGGCTGCTTGCCACGCTCGCCATCGGCATTCTGTCGATCCATGAGGGCCGGGCGCGTATCCTGCCGGCAATTCTCATCAGCGCTTCCACAGCGGTCTGGACTGCAAAGCCCGTCCCGCTTGCCTGGGTCGACGGCTCAGGCTGGGTGGCGATACGCATGGCGGACGGCGACCGGCTGTACTGGACAGGTGAGGCGCGTGCCCCGCTCACGCCGCTGAGCTTCAGCGATCTCGACGTCAATCCCTGTCCGCTGCCCTGCACGCTGGCGCTCTCCCGTGGAGCACTCAGCGCCACGCGCGACAGGGAAACGGGCAGGCTGATTGCTACGGCGAGCCGTGATCCCGGCCAACCACCATCTGTCCTGAACCTGATGCCGCGCGAAACGCTCGTGCTCTCCTCCCGCGGCGCGACGATACGCCATCGCCCGGACCGCGAATGGTCGCCTCTCCCAAGCCCTAGTCGTAGTGACGAATGAGCGCCACGAGACGCCCCTGAATGCGTACGCTGCCCGGCTTGAAGATGCGTGTCTCATAGTCCGGATTTGCGGCCTCGAGCGCAATGGTGTTGCCGCGCTTGCGCAGCCGTTTCAGCGTGGCTTCTTCTTCCTCGATCAGCGCGACGACAATGTCTCCCGAGGCTGCATCATCGGTGCGGTGGAGAATGACGATGTCGCCTTCGAGAATGCCCGCTTCGATCATGGAATCGCCTTTGACCTCGAGAGCAAAATGGGATTCCGGATCGGTGATGTCGGTCGGAGCGTTGACCTCGTCGATCTGGTTCTGGATCGCCTCGATCGGCACACCGGCCGCGATACGTCCGAGAACCGGAATGCGGTTCGACGGCGATACAGGTGCCGGCCGCTCATCCCCAACCAGGGAGGGCCGGAAAGTCTGGCGACCGCGCGGTGGCGCTGCGGGCGTCGCCGATTCGGGAAGCTTCAGGACTTCGAGTGCGCGCGCGCGGTGAGCGAGGCGGCGGATGAAACCGCGCTCCTCCAGCGCCGTGATCAGGCGGTGAATCCCCGATTTCGAGGCGAGATTCAGCGCTTCCTTCATCTCGTCGAAGGAGGGCGAAACGCCCGTATCCTGAATACGCTGGTGGATGTAGAGGAGCAGCTCGCGCTGTTTGGAAGTGAGCATGGCGGAACCCTTGTCAGCCGGGAATCAGTGTTGCATAAAAGTTCTACACTTGTTCACAGGTGGCGTCAATTCGTGCCCGCAACGGACAACTCCCGTGTCGCAGAGCGCCGGTCCCCGGACAGCATCAGGCTCTCGCCGATCAGGAAGGTGCGGAAGCCGCTGGCCCGTAGCCTCACAATGTCCTCAGGCGTTCGGATGCCGCTTTCCGAAACAGCGACTGCGCCCTTCGGCAGGCAGGCCGCGAGCGCTTCTGAAGTGGCGAGATCGGTCACCATGCGCTTCAAGTCACGATTGTTGATGCCGATCAGAGTGGCACCGAGACCGGCGGCGCGGTCGAGTTCGGCCCGGTCATGCACCTCGACAAGCACATCGAGTCCGTGATGGGCTGCCGCTGCCATCAACTCGCCGGCTAGCGCATCATCCACCGCGCTCATGATGACGAGCACCGCATCTGCACCGGCCGCGCGTGTCTCATGCACCTGAACTGGATGGACCATGAATTCCTTGCGCAGGATGGGCAGGGCGATTGTGCTGCGCGCCTGTTCCAGGTCGGCAATATTCCCGCCAAAGCTCGGCCCGTCGGTCAGCACCGACAGGCATGAGGCACCGGCTGCGGCATAGTCACGCGCCACTTCGAGCGGATCGGCCCCCGGCAGGATGTCTCCGGCCGAAGGGCTCTTGCGCTTGATCTCGCAGATCAGCGCGTTCTGTCCGCGATCATGGGCGCTGACCAGCGCATCGATGAAGCCTCTTGGTGCCGGCGCCGGGCTTGCCTCCGCGCGCGCCAGCCAGTCCTTCTCGGACGCCTGACCCAGCAGTGTTGCAACCTCGTCACGCTTGTAGGCGATGATCCTTTGCAGAGCGTCCATCTCAGGCACCACCGTTGGAAAGCGCCGCGAGCCGGTCCAGCGTGCGCATCGCATCGCCGTTGTCGATTGCGCGACCAGCGGCGGCGATCCCGGAAGCCAGATCATCGGCAAGGCCAAGAATCACGAGCCCCGCGGCAGCATTCAGCATGACGGCGTCCCGAAAGGGCCCCGGGCGTCCCTCGAACAGTTCCCTTATCGCTCCGGCATTTTCCGCCGGTGCGCCGCCTTCAAGCGCGCTCAGCGGCGAGCGCGCGAGGCCTGCATCCTCCGGCGTGATCGCGAAGTCCCGCAATTGCCCGCCCGACACCTCGCAGATTGTTGTCGGGCCCGAAACCGAAATCTCGTCGATCCCGTCGGTGCCATGCACCACCCAGGCACGCCTCACGCCCAGACCCCGAAGCGCCTCGGCCATCGGGCGAACCCATTCCGGAGAGAAGACGCCGAGAATCTGATGGTCGGCCGCAGCCGGATTGGAGAGCGGGCCAAGAAGATTGAACACCGTACGAATGCCGAGTTCGGCGCGCACACCTGCGACATGGCGCATGGCGGAATGGTGGACTCTTGCAAACATGAAGGCGACGCCTGCGCCATCGAGGCAGCGGTGGAAGGTCGCCTCATCAATGTCGAGCTCCACGCCGAGCGCTTCCAGCACGTCCGCCGATCCCGTCTTCGGGGGCACCGACCGGTTGCCATGCTTGGCGACCCGCCCGCCACAGGCCGCCACGAGGATCGCGGTTGCCGTGGAGGTGTTGAGCGACCGCCAGCCAAGCCCGCCTGTGCCACATGTGTCGAGCAGGGGGCCTTCGACATGCACCTTGCGGGCAGTCTCCCGCAGGAGCCTTGCACCGACCGCGAGTGTCTCCCCGGTCTCGCCAACGCCGCGCAGGCCCATCAGGAAGGCACCGATCTGGCCGTCCGTCGCCCCCCCTTCGAGCAGCGTCCTGAAGGCGCCTTCAAGCGTTTCGGCATCGGGCTGCTGACCCTCCGCCAGCGCCCTGATCGACCGCGAAAGCGGCTCGCTCACGACTTGCCCTCCACGATGCGAATGAAATTCCGCACCATCTCCTTGCCGGTCTCGGTGCGAATGGATTCGGGATGAAACTGCACGCCGTGCAGCGGGCGGCTCTCATGCATCAGCCCCATGATCTCGCCATCCTCGCTGCGCGCGGTGGGCTTGAGCACCGGGGGCAGGTCTGCCTGCATGACGGCAAGGGAGTGATAACGCGTCACGGTGAGCGGCGAGGGCAGGGCGTCGAACACGCTCGCACCGTCATGGGTCACCGTCGAGAGCTTGCCGTGGCGGATGCGTCCGGCACGCGAAACGGTCCCGCCAAAGGCCTGGCCGATTGCCTGGTGGCCGAGACAGACGCCCAGAATCGGAAGGCCGTCCGGCGCGGAGCGGATCAGCTCGACACAGATGCCAGCCTCATTCGGCGTGCAGGGGCCGGGCGACAGCACCACCCCCCCGGGCTTCAGGGCGAGCGCCTCGCTGACGCTCAGCTCATCATTGCGCACCACTTTCGTGCGGCCGCCAGCCTCTTCCAGATAATGGACGAGGTTCCAGGTGAAGCTGTCATAATTGTCGATGACAAGGATCATTGCGGTGGCTCGAACTCCGCAGCGCGCTCGGCGGCCCGGATCAGCGCGTTCGCCTTGTGCAACGTCTCGTCATACTCATATTGCGGGTCGCTTTCATGCACCACACCGCCGCCGGCCTGCACATGCATCCGTCCGCCTTCGAGTACCGCCGTGCGCAGGGCGATGCAGGTGTCCATGTCGCCATTCCAGCCAAAATAGCCGACCGCCCCGCCATAAATGCCGCGCCGCGCGGTCTCGATCTCGTCAATGATCTCCATGGCGCGAATCTTCGGCGCACCCGACACCGTGCCCGCCGGAAACCCTGCCATCAGAGCATCCACGGCATGCATGCCGTCTCGGAGATTGCCTTCGACATGGCTGACAATGTGCATGACATGGCTGTAGCGCTCCACAATGAACTCCTCGGTCACCTCGACCGAGCCATAGGCTGCGATCCGGCCGACATCATTGCGTCCGAGATCAAGCAGCATGAGGTGCTCCGAGAGCTCCTTCTCGTCGCCGAGCAGGCTCTCCTCCGCGGCCTTGTCTGTCGCCGGATCGCCGGTACGCGGCCGCGTGCCGGCAATCGGGCGGATTGCCACACGACCGTCGCGCAGGCGCACCAGTATCTCCGGCGATGAACCGACCAGGCTGAGCGATCCGAGTGCCATGTGGAACATGAAGGCCGACGGATTCAGCCGCCTGAGCGCCCTGTAGAGCGAGATGGAGCGATAAGGGAACTTGGCGGTGAAGCGCTGGCTCGGAACCACCTGGAAGATGTCTCCGGCCTCGGTATAGGTCTTTGCCCGTTCGACCATGTCGAAATAGCGCTCGCGGCTCGTATTGCTCTCAAACGGCACCGGTGCTCGCTGCCGGCCGGGCAAGGCGAGGGGAGGGGGCGTCTCCAGACGCCGCTCCAACTCGTCCAGCCGAGCCAGGACCAGCGCCGGATCCTCGCCGGCTTGCTGCCGCGCAACAAGGATCATCTCCTGATAGAGATGGTCGAAAATGATCATCAGGCGCGGACGCAGCATGACCGCATCGGGCACGTCGAGCGTGCGCGGCGACTTCAACCGGATCGGCTCATAATACTGGATCATGTCATAGCCGATGGTGCCGAACGCCCCTGACGCCATGGGCGGCAAGTCCTCGTCCGCCTCGGCGCGCGCGCTCTCGGCAAAGGCTTTCAGGCTCGCCAGCGGATCGCTGCTGGTCGACAAGAGTTCTGAGAATGTGTGGTCAGGCGCGGTCTCTGCGACCCCGTCCACGACTCGCCACCACAGGTCCGGATCGAGGCCGATGAAGGAATACCGGCCCAGGCGTTCGCCGCCATGGATCGATTCAAACAGGAAATGTCCCGGCGTGTCGGGGCCGAGCTTCATCAGCGTGCTGACCGGCGTGTCGAGGTCGCCGGGCCGTCGGCGCACGACCAGCCGAGCAGTGGCCTTCGCAGTTGCGCCCATCACTGATCGCCGGCCGCGTCAGCCTTGAACGCGGCATAGGCCGCATCGTCGACATCGAGTTCAACGGCGTCACCGAGTTGCTGATAGGCGGCATTCAGAACGTCATTTGTCACCGTCTCGGCCAGCGCCGAGCGCACTTCGGCAATCGACGTATCACCCGCGCCGCCCTGCTTGCGGATATCGGTTACACGCACCAGCGTCACACCGCCAAAGGCGCTCGGCATGGCAAAGACGCTGTCCTCGCGCACATCGAAGGCCTGGCTCAGCACCATGGGCGACAGCTCCGATGGCGGCGCGCGTCGATCAACATCCTGCAGTGTGGTGACGACCGACCCGGCCGCTTCGGCTTCGGCCTGCAGCGTCGTCTCACCCGATTTCAGCCGGGCGTCGAGATCGTCGGCAAACAGTCTAGCCGCATCTGACCGGCGCTGATTGGCAAGCACCGCAGCGAGATCCTCGCGCACATCATCGAGCGTTGGCGTATAAGGGGGCAGGACACGGTCGACACGAACGAGCGCATAATACTCCACGCCGGTCTCGATGGGATTGCTGATCTCGCCTTCAATCAGTTCCTGCGCGACCTCAAGCCCGTCCGGGACCTCGACAATCCCGTCCAGTCGCCGGCTTCCGGCCGTCGCGCCATCCGCCGTCACCGGCGCATAGGACATGACGGGCGCGCCCACGGCATCGGCAATCTCCTCCAGAGAAAAGCCGCCGCCGAGCAGGCGCGAGGCTTCATCTGCGGCATCGAGATAGGCCTCGCCGGCCAGTTCCTCGGCGAGGCGCTGACGCACCGTTTCGCGAACCTCCTCAAGCGGCTGGACATCGCCGGCAATGACCTCCTCGATCATCACAAGCTGGAACGCCTCGCCAGACTCGTAGGGGCCAAAAACGGCGCCGGGCTCACTCAGCGGGCCGAACACGTCTGTCCTGATGTCTTCAGAGGTCATGTCGGCCTCGGCGACAATGGCATCAAAGCTGTCGATCGGCCGGAGCGCGTCAGCCAGTTCGCCAAGCGGCGTTCCGACAGACAGTCGCGCAAGCGCAGCGTTCGCGTCTGCGCGGCTGGCATAGGTCAGATAGTTCAGGCGACGCTTGCCCGGCGCGGTGAACTCCCGCGATTTCAGGGCCTCATAGGCCTCGGAAATGTCTTCCTCGCTCACCTCAACTGCGGCGACGAAATCGGCTGCCGTGAACGACAGGACCGAAATCGCCCGACGCTGAGGCACCTCCAGCGAGGCCTTGCTGGTCTCATAGAACGCTGCGAGATCGGCCTCGGTTGCCGGTTCAGGTTCCGGAATGAAGGCCTCCGGCAGGCGCACATATTCGATATCGCGCGTTTCGGTCAGGAGGTCGAATGTCGGGCGGGCAATGATGTCCGGCACCGAAATGGCTGCGCCGAGACCCTCGCGAAGATAATCGAGGGACAGCCGCTCACGCGTGTCGCGCTCATAATCGGCAACGATGATGTTGGCGCTCTGCAGCCGACGGAGATAGGCCTCGGTGCTGAACGCGCCGGTGGACGGGTCCTGAAAGGCCGGTATCGACGCGGCATCGGCGGCGAGGGCGCCATCGCTCGCAATCGCGCCGACACTGTCGACGTAGCCCAGCTGCACGAGCTGACCGAGTTCGCTGCGGAACAGGCTGTCGAGATCCCCGCTCTCGACGAGGTCGCGCCGTGTCACGACCTCGCCCCTGTCCTGGGTCTCGGCGGTGAGATAGTTGCGGACCCGCCGGTCGAAGGTTCTCACGAGCAGGCGCTGGTCGCCCGCCTTGGCGATGCTTTCGCCCAGTCCACCGCGGAAAATGTCGGAAATACCCCAGACGGCAAGGCTGACGATGAGCAGGCCAACAAGCACGGCCGCCAGTTTCGTCCGCAGGAGGTCTCTCAGGGCTGTCAGCATGGGGATGGTCTCCGCCGGAACAAACGTCGCACTTTTGGCTGACGCTGTCAGAATTGTTTGTGGTACCACCGCTTGCTAGGCGCTCGGCGGATATCTTGCAAGACGTTGACATCACCGCACCGGAGCGGGCCGAAATTGAGCCTGCACCGGGCCTGTACCGGATCAGCGCCGGGCCAGACAATGCGTGCCGAAGTGGAGACCTGAATGCGAAAGCTGATTGCCGGAAACTGGAAAATGCATGGCCTTTGTAGCGACCTGGCACAAATCCACGCCGTCGCCGAGGCGCTGGGCAATGCCACCGGGCCGGTCGCTGCCGACGTGCTGATCTGCCCGCCGGCGACGCTTCTGAGCGGCGCTGTCGATGCCGCGCGCGGGACATCGCTGATGATTGGCGGCCAGGACTGCCATGCGGTTTCCGACGGCCAGTATACAGGCGAGATCTCCGCTGAAATGCTGACCGACATCGGTTGCAGCCATGTCATCATCGGCCATTCCGAACGCCGCGTACAGCATGGTGAAACCGACCGTGTGGCCGCGGAGAAAGCGCTCGCCGCCGCGCGGGCAGGGCTTGTGCCGATCATCTGCATCGGCGAAAGCCTTGATGAACGCGAAGCCGGTCAGGCGCTCTACACGCTCGCCACCCAGCTTGAGGGTTCACTGCCGCCAGACCTCCGCAATGGCCAGTTCGTGCTCGCCTATGAACCGGTCTGGGCGATCGGTACCGGTGTTCCGGCTGAGAACGATCAGATCGCGGAGGTCCACGCCATGCTGCGCGAGCGCCTGGTCGGTCTCTGCGGACCGCGCGGAGACGACATAGCGATTCTCTATGGCGGCAGCATGAAGCCGGACAATGCCGCCGACATTCTCGGGCTCGACCACGTCAATGGCGGCCTGATCGGCGGGGCGAGCCTGAAGGCGGAATCCTTCCTCGCCATTCTCGCCGCCGCCTGATATTTCCTCCTTGCGCGAAGCAGTTGAAGTGCGGCGCTTGGCATGAGGACTGATTGCGCCTAAACGGGCGACAACCCATGTGAAGCGCGAGACGCTGCTTCACTGAATGAGTTGGATTTCCTGCCCATGATTTCTGTCATCACGAATGTCGTGCTTGTCCTGCATATTCTCATCGCCATCGCGCTGACCGGCGCGGTGCTCCTGCAGCGCTCCGAAGGCGGTGCGCTCGGCATGGGCGGCGGCGGCGCAGGCGGTGGCCTGATGTCGGGACGCGGCGCGGCTGGCGCGCTGGTGCGCACGACCATGTTCCTGGCCATCGGCTTCTTCGCCACGAGCCTCGCACTCACCACGATCGCCAACCGGACCCAGTCCGGCGGATCGGCGGTCGAGGGCGAAGCAGGCGAAACCGGACCGTCGCTCGACGAGGATGAGGACATCCGTTTCCGTCCCATCGCGCCGGGCGCGCTCGACGCCGAGGACGGCGAAACGCCTGAGGTCGCTCCCGAGACATCCGAAGACGCGACCGAAACGCCGGACCCCGCTCCAGGTGAGATCGATCTCGACCTCGACGCCGAGGACACGCCGGAAGACGAGGCACCGAACTGATTGCCATGAGGGGCTTGAGGCGAATCACCCCAATCTGAGGCGCCATGATCAGATACATTTTCATCACCGGCGGCGTGGTCTCATCTCTCGGAAAGGGGATCGCCTCAGCCGCCCTTGGCGCGCTCCTGCAGGCGCGGGGCTACCGCGTGCGCCTGCGCAAGCTCGACCCCTATCTCAACGTCGATCCCGGCACCATGTCGCCGCGCCAGCATGGCGAGGTGTTCGTCACCGATGATGGAGCAGAGACCGATCTCGACCTCGGTCATTATGAGCGCTTTACCGGCGTCTCGGCGCGCCGCTCCGACAACATCACCACCGGCCAGATCTATCGCGACATTCTGGAAAAGGAGCGGCGAGGGGACTTTCTCGGTGCCACGATCCAGGTCATCCCGCACGTCACCAACGCCATCAAGGAGTTCATTCTGTCGGACCCCGGCGATGTTGATTTCGTGCTCTGCGAGATCGGCGGCACGGTCGGCGACATTGAGGGCCTGCCCTTCTTCGAGGCGATCCGCCAGATGCGCCAGGACCTGGGTGAGGAGCGCACGCTCTTCATTCACCTGACGCTTCTGCCTTTCATCGCCTCGGCCGGGGAAATGAAGACCAAGCCGACCCAGCACTCGGTCAAGGAACTCCGCTCCATCGGTATTCAGCCCGACATCCTGCTCTGCCGCTGCGACCGGCCGATTCCCGTCGACGAGAAGCGCAAGATTGCAAGCTTCTGTAATGTCCGATCCACCAGCGTGATCGAGGCGCGCGATCTTGGCCACATCTATGACGTGCCCGAAGCCTATCATTGCGAAGGACTCGACACCGAGGTTCTTCGCCATTTCAACATTCAGGGCGCGCCGGAACCGAACCTCGCACGCTGGCAGAAGGTTCAGGAGACGATCCACCAGCCCGACGGCTCGGTCACCATCGGCCTTGTCGGCAAATATACCGACGTGCCCGACGCCTACAAATCCGTCATGGAAGCGCTCGGCCATGGGGGCATCGCCAACCGCGTGAAGGTCAAGGTGAAACTGATCGACTCCGAGGCCTTCGACAACACCGGACGCTCGCTGGAGGAGCTTGAGGGCGTCCACGCCATCCTGCTGCCCGGCGGCTTCGGTGAGCGTGGCGCGCTCGGCAAGATGCGTGCGGCGGGCTTTGCGCGCACGAAGAATGTGCCCTGTCTTGGCATCTGCTACGGCATGCAGCTCGCCGTTATCGAGGCCGCGCGCAATCTCGCGGGTCTTTCTGAAGCCTCCACCACTGAGTGGGGGCCGACCTCGACCCCGCTTGTCGGCCTGATGGAGGAATGGACCCGTGGCAACACGCTGGAAGTGCGCAGCGAGGCGACCGACAAGGGTGGCACCATGCGCCTCGGCGCCTATCCGGCGGTTCTGGAGGCGGGCAGCCTGGTCGCAGACATCTACGGCCGTACCGAAATCTCCGAGCGCCACCGCCATCGGTACGAGGTAAACGTCGCCTACAGGGACGCGCTCGAACAGGTCGGGGTGAAGGTCTCTGGCCTTTCACCCGATGGCAAGCTGCCGGAAATCGTGGAGATTCCCGACCATCCCTGGTTCATTGGCGTGCAGTTTCACCCGGAACTGAAGTCACGACCCTTCGAGCCGCATCCGCTCTTTGCCTCCTTCATCGCCGCGGCCGTGAAGCAGAGCCGGCTCGTCTGATCCTGTCCCGCACTTGCCACTTGCATCGCCGCGTCCGGTGTGTTTTACACCGCGCTCCTGTTTCCGGCGCTCGCGAGGGTGCCCCTTATGATTCCGAGTGAGAGAAACCCATGGCAGTCCCCAAGCGAAAGACGACGCCGTCCAAGCGCAACATGCGCCGCGCCCATGACCGTCTGAAGTCCAACACCTATATCGAGGACGCCGATAGCGGCGAGTTGCGCCGTCCGCACCATATCGACCTCAAATCCGGCCGCTACCGTGACCGCCAGATCCTTGAGCCCAAGGACGACTGAGGCCTGACCCGTATTTAAATGGTGAGAACGGCTCCGGAAACGGGGCCGTTCTTATTTTCGGGTGAAGCGCGTAACATCGCGCAATGTGGTTCACTGGCGAAAGCCGGGGCCCAAGGCGTGAGTTTGAATGGCTTGGGCGCTCCGCGATATCGCACTCGGGTCCCCACAAGCGCTGTCCGTGCAAACCGCCAGGTCCGTTCAAGGGCCCCGAATTGCGTCTGAACGGCCAGAATGCTCGACGGATCACCGGAAAAACTTATCCTACACCTATCCCGCTGCGTCTTTAATGCCATGCATGAGCCGCATCGACAGTCTCCGCTTCTATGCCGCCACGCCGGTCCGGTTCTGGCCGGTGCTGTGGTGGAACCTGTTGTGTTTTCGGCGTTGGGTGCTGACGCTCGACCATTCCCAGGCGTTTCTCTTACGCATCCACACTGACGGACGCGGACACATCAGGATTGAGTGGATCGCCGCGCCGGTGCGCCCCGTGCAGTATGATTTATCCTGCACCGGACTGCGCAGCCACGACCTTGCTGATCTCGACCTGCAGTCGCGACTGATCGAACGCCAGGACGGCGCCGGGATCATCGTCTTTGCGGGTGCGGTTGAGTGCGCGTCGCGGGAAGGGGAGTGCCTCGCGAGGCTTGAGCCGGGATAGCGACGCTCATGCAGATTTGATGTTCCCGAAAACTGGGCCTTTGCCGGATCGTCAGCGTACGATGCGGGCGAAGCTGCTGGAGAACTCACCCACACTGATCCAGCCGCGAATCCGATAAGATGTATTATGTGCAATCAATCAGTGGAATAAGCCGCATGGGCCGCAAAACGGTCGCGATAATGTATGCCTGAGCCATCGATCACCACGCTCATGCCGTCATAGGCCGGCTCGACGGTCTCCGGCAGTTCCCGCTTCAGCGTCGCGTAATCCATGTCGATATGCAGATTGGTCAGCACCGTTCGTGCAGCGCCGATCCGGTCGGCCCATTCAAGCGCTTGAGCGAGATGCGCATGTGTCGGGTGCGGCGCATAACGCAGCGCATCCACCACGAAGACCCCGACGCCCGCAAGCAGCCGCAAGCTCTCATCAGGCAGCGTCACCACGTCGTTGCAGTAAGCCAGCGGCCCGAAACGGAAGCCCAGCGACCTCACCGCACCATGATCCTGGTCAAGCGGCAGCACCTCCACCGGCCCGCCCGGCCCGTCAATCCTGAAGGCTTCGCACGGCACGATTTCCGGCCCGTTCTCGATGATCGCCGGATAGCCGCCCTCCTCGAAACCGTTGAAGCAATAGCCGAAACGCCGAATGAGATTGTCATGCGTCTCGCCCATCATGCGCACCGGCACTCTCGCCCGCATGCAATGCGCAACAAGGCGGAGGTCATCGATGCCGTGGCACTGGTCGGCATGATCATGGGTGAAAAGCACCGAATCGAGCCGGGTCACGCCGGTGCGCAGGATCTGTTCGCGGAAGTCAGGTGATGTGTCGATCAGAACATTCGTGGTCTCGCCGCCGTCGCGGCCGACCTCCAGGAGTGCCGAACAGCGCATGCGCCGGTTCTTCGGCTCACTCGGATCGCACACGCCCCAGTCCGGGCCGAGCCGGGGCACGCCACCGCTCGATCCGGTGCCGAGCAGCGTGAATTCCATGCGTGGGCCGCTCAAGCGGGCACCTTCCAAAACAGCCTCAGCGCGTTCTCCTCGGTGATCCTCGCCATATCGGCCTCGCTCTGCGCCTTCAGCTTCGCCAGAGCACTTATGACATGCGGCAGATAGGCTGGCTCGTTGCGCCGTCCGCGCATCGGAACCGGGGCGAGATAGGGACAATCGGTCTCCACGATGAGTCGGTCGAGCGGCACGGTGGAAATCACGTCACGCACATCATGGGCGTTCCTGAAGCTCAGTATACCGGACGCCGAGACATAGGCCCCGAGCGCCAGCCCGCGCCGGGCGAGCTCATGCCCGCCGGTATAGCAGTGCAACAGGATCGGGAAGGCCTGCTCGGCATGAGCGGCTTCGAGAATGTCGGCAGTCTCGCTGTCGGCCTCACGCGTGTGGATGATGATCGGCAGGCCGGTTTCCTGCGCCGCCCGGATATGCGTCTTCAGGCTCGCGATCTGTGCTTCAAGCTCGGAATAGCCATAATGCTGGTCGAGCCCGGTCTCACCGATGGCAACCACTTTCCGATGCGCCGCCGCCGCAATCAGCGCCTCGGCCGTCAGGTCGGGAAAGTCCTTGGCATGGTGGGGATGGGTGCCAACCGTGGCGAAGATGTTGTCTGCGCCCTCGGCAATCTGACGGACACGCTCGAAATGATCAAACCGGTCGCAGATGGCCAGCATGCGGGTGATCCCCGCCTCAGAGGCGCGGGCGAGCACGTCTGGCAGGTCTTGCTCAAACGCCTCGGCATGGAGGTTCACATGGGTATCAAACATGGTGCCGACCTAGCGCGTCTCGGCGAGCGAGAACACCGTCTTCATGAGTACATGACTGACCTGCCGGGGTTCCATGGCAAGGTCATGCGCCTCTGAGGCCTTGCGTACCAGGTCGAGCCAGGCCGTGGACCATTTCTGCTGCGCCCTGCCGGTCGATCTGCGCGCCTCGTCGGCAAACCAGGCCTGCAGCGCCAGGAGCCCCGCCTCGACCGCTTCCACGCTGTCTCCCGCCCGGCTCGCAAACAGGCCGAGGCTCGTATCGCTCGGACGCGGCCACTCTTTCCTGATCACAGCCGCCGCCTCGACCGCCTGCCGGGCCTGAGCCGAGGCGAGATGCGCGATCTTTCCCGGCCGTCCGGGCACCAGACCGGCGATGGCTTCCCAGCCCTCCGGCGGCTCCTTGTCCAACACTTGCCGGGTTGCGGTATCGTCCATGGCATGAAGCTTCAGCACACGGCACCGAGAGCGGAGCGTTGGCAGGATCGGGCGGGAACCATGATGGATCAGGAACAGGACGGCGCCGCGCGGCGGCTCCTCCAGCGTCTTCAGGAGCGCATTGGCGCCGAAGCGGTTGAGCTCGTCCACGCTGTCGATGATACCGACCCGAGCCCCGCCCATGGCCGGACGCAACTCGAAGAAGCGCGTGAGTTCGCGCACGTCACGCACCGGGATATCGACCGGGAGCTTGCCCTTTTCGTCCGGCTGGCGTTGCAGCCAGCGAAGGTCCGGATGGCCGCCGCCGAGCACCAGTCCGGCGATCCTGTCTGCGGCCTTGTCCGGATCACCGCCGAGCAGGCCGACAGCAAGCCTCAGAGCAAGCTGTGTCTTGCCAATGCCGGAAGGCCCCTCCAGCAACCAGCCATGATGCAGTCTTCCGGTCCGGCTGGCGTCGAGAAAGGCCCGCTCGGCATCACCATGTCCATGGAGCCGCGTCAGATCGCGCATCACTTCGCCGCCATCCGCTCCATGCGCGAAAGGATTGCCTCGTCGGCACGCCGGGCGAGGTCTTCGGGACGCTCCAGCGCGTCCATGATCAGGAACCGGCCGGGCTCCCTGCGGGCCCGGTCAAGAAATCGCGCGCGCACCCGATTGTGGAAGTCCATGTCAGCGGTCTCGAACACGTCCTTGCGCGCCTCGTCGCGCCGCATCCGGCGGCCCATGAGGTCAGATGGCGCGGCATCGAGCAGGATGGTCAGATCAGGACGGCAATGACCGCAGGCCATCGCTTCGAGTTCCATGAGCACATCATCCGGCACGCCACCGGGCCCGCCCTGATAGGCCCAGGTGGAATCGGCGAACCTGTCGCAAATCACGATCTCGCCGCGCGACAGGGCCGGCGCGATCAGCTTCCCGACATGATCGGCACGGGCCGCAGACATCAGGAGAGCGGAACTCACAGGCGGCCAGGGATCGGCTTCCGGCGGATGCAGGACGAGTTCGCGAATCCGTTCAGCCCCATGCGACCCCCCGGGCTCCCGGGTCTCGGTCACGGTGTGTCCGGCCTGCGTGAGACGCGCCGTCGTGGCACCAAGCAAGGTCGACTTTCCGGCGCCTTCCCCGCCCTCGAGCGTGACAAAAAACCCCCCTCTCATTGTGGGGCCTCTGAGGCTCCGAAAAGCATCTCACTGAAACCGGCGAGCGCGCGCTCCAGGAAACCCATGCCGGAAACATCCTCGGCAGCCAGCAGCGGCACCGACACCGCATCGCGTTCCGGCAGCGTGATTACCAGCCGTGCGATCTCGTCGCCCGCCTTCACCGGTGCCCTGACCGGACTGCGATACACGATCTCGGTCTTGCCATCGCGAAAGGCGCGCTTGGCCGCTGTGAGGGTGATGGGTTCCTTCATCACCACGCCAACCGATCTCGCCGATCCGAGAAAAACTTCCACCTCGCCGACCCGCTGGCCCGCCTCGCCGATTTCGCGGGTCTCGAAAGCCGTGAAGCCGAGACGCAGGAGGCGCTCGGTTTCCTGCGCGCGCTCGGCCTCGCTCGGAAGGCCATTGACCACCACAATAATGCGCCGGCCCTCAAGCTCTGCGGAGGCCACCATGCCATAGCCCGACTGGCTGAGATGTCCGGTCTTCACGCCGTCGGCCCCCTCGAACCGATCAAGCAGCAGGTTGCGATTGGGCTGCGTGATGCCGTTCCAGGTGAATTCCTGCTCGGCATAGAGGTCGTAGAAAGAGGGAAACCGTTTGATCAGTTCAGCCGTCAGCCGGGCGAGGTCTTCAGCCGAGATCCTGTGGCTGTCGCTGTAGAGGCCGGTGGAGTTCTCGAAATTCGCCGAGGCGTAACCGTTCTTCCGGGCGACGCGGGTCATCTCCCGGGCAAAGGCCTCCTCGGTCCCGGAAATACCTTCGGCGAGCACGATGCAGGCATCATTGCCGGAGACCACGATCATGCCGCGAAGGAGTTCCATCACGGTGGCGCGCTGACCGGGCTCGAGCCCCATGGTCGAGCCGCCCGAGGCAAAGCCGCCCTCGCGCCAGGCCCGCTCGCTGGTGACGAATTCCTGCGCGGTGCTGAGTTCGCCGAGATCGATCCGGTCGAAGATGACAAAGGCGGTCATGATCTTCGTCATCGAGGCCGGGATCATCGGTTCGGTGCCCAATTTTGAATAGAGGACGGTGTCCGATGTCGCGTCATAGATGACCGCATAGGGCGCCTTGCTCTCGATGATCTGCGCCGATGCCGGCCGCAAGGCCGCCAGAAGAAGGACCAGACCGAAAAACACCGAACGCCAGACCGCCATGATTCCACTCCGCGACAATTCAAAGCCCGTTACAGGACACGCTGTAACGGGCTTTCAGACAAGCGCAAAGAATGTGGCGCGCCAAGGGCCGATGCTGTGATCAGCCTTACGGGCAGATGCGATGCTATTCGCCCCAGCGGATCAGCGTTTCGCCATAGCCGCGGTTCGCCAGCATGTTCTGCACGCGGCTCGCTTCGGCGCGGTCAACATAGGGTCCGACAACGACGCGGAAATAGTCCGCACCATTCACCCGCGCGGGCTGGATCTGGACATCCATGTCGCGCGAAAGGCTCGCAAAGACCTGCTCGGCATTGCCGATATCGGAGAACGCACCGACCTGCACGACAAGGCCGCCTATCTCGTCGGTGCGGGGTGCCGGGACGCTTGCCGACATGACCTGCGGCGCGGGGGCGGCGGGGCCGGGTTTCGGCCGGTAGACCGGTGCCTGGCTCTCGCGCGAAACGGTCTGCACACCGGCCTCCCCCGCCGGTCCGATATAGCGCACCGACACTTCTGCGGTGCCGGCGGTCTCGAAATCGAGAATTTCAGCGGCCTTGCGCGAAACGTCGATGATCCGGTTGTCGATGAAAGGCCCGCGATCATTGATGCGAACGACGAGCTTGCGGCCATTGGCGAGATTGGTCACTTCGACAAGGCTCGGCAGCGGCAGGGTGGGATGGGCACCGGTCAGGGCTTCCTGGTCGAAGATCTCTCCGCTCGCGGTTGGCCGGCCGTCAAAGTTCGGCCCGTACCAGGACGCGGTTCCGGTCTCGACGCGATTGGCACCGGCGACGGGCTGGAAGTCGCCTTTCTCAACGCGCGGGGCGCTGTAGTCGATCGCGGTCGCCTTGGGCGGCTCTACGGGGCCGAGCGCGGCGGTGGCGATTCGCGGCTCGGGGCGGGCGACCGGAATGACGGGCGGTTCGACGCGGGGTGAATCAGTAACACTGTAACGGCGGGCTTCCTCGGGAGAAATCGCAGCGGTGGAGGAGGAAAAGGCGAACGGATCGGCTTCCTTGCCGAGTGCACGGGGGCCTTCGGGACCGTAGGTAATCTCCGGCTGGTCGGGATAACGGAACTCGATGCGCCGACTGCCAGGTGCCGGAGCGGTCGGGCTCGCGGCGCGGATCGGACTTTCAATGCCCCTGCCCTGCCCTTCGCGGACCTCTGCGGGCTTGTCGCCTGCAAAGGTGATCGGTGCCGGATTGCGCTTGCTGGCCTCGGCTGTCGGCGTCACGATGAAGCCGATGCCAGAGGCGGCGGCAAGAATGAGAAAGCAGCGCTGGCCGACAGGATCTCTGGACATGGATACACAATCCTTCTGTTTGCTCGACCGGCTTCTGCCGATCCGTGTCAGATGCCCTCTTATCCCATTAAGCTTGTCAGCCGGTTCGGGGCCTTTTGAACATTTCCATCAAATTGCAAATGAATGCGCGATGAAAGTGAAAACCTGTTCTACCTTGCAATGTCAGCAGATCGGTTCGCCGACAGAGGCGCTTGCAAGCGCGATGCAAAACGGCCAAAAGCATGCCTTCCCGGATGGGTGGCAGAGTGGTCGATTGCGGCGGTCTTGAAAACCGTTGAGCCGCGAGGCTCCGGGGGTTCGAATCCCTCCCCATCCGCCATCCTGGGATCAAAACCGGGTTTATCCCATTCAGTCCATCGGCCTCGCGGCCCAGACATCCTTCGCCGAGTTGAATGAGTGCAGCCTCGAAGCGTCATTCGACCATGATTATCAGGAACGTGGCCGGTTCGTGTAGGTAGCGTCCCACCAGATGGTGTAAATTGTGCACGCCGTCTCGGCTGCGGTGATGTGTTCAGCCGCCCACGCCGGGCAGGCTGAGAACTGGGTTATCGACGATCCTGGCGAGACTTTCCAGTGACATGTATCGCCGGGCGAGGGCCCACTC
>Ga0081520_100116_pt1 | contig 59091 bp, 58 predicted proteins | sample HotLakmasection1_FD_70988 | JGI IMG/M metagenome (GOLD analysis project Ga0081520, IMG submission 70988) | Hypersaline microbial mat communities from Hot Lake, Washington, USA - Section #1 (SPADES assembly) (version 2) | ecosystem: Environmental > Aquatic > Non-marine Saline and Alkaline >... | reverse complement strand
GGTAAAGGTCGTCAGCATGATTTCAAGCTGTTTCAAAGCTCTGGTCTTCACTTCCATCCCGACACCCGGAGTTTGCAAGACAAGGGATATCAAGGGATTCAACACCTGCATCGCAACAGTGAGGTGCCGAAAAAGAAACCGAAAGGGGGCGTGTTAAGTCCACAAGACAAAGCCTACAACCGCGCTTTAGCCAAAGAACGGATTGGCATTGAACATGTCAATCGTCGGTTGAAGACGTTTCGGATCTTGTCCGAGCGCTATCGCAACCGCCGCCGCCGCTTTGGCTTACGCTGCAATCTGATTGCTGCCCTTTATAACCTGGAATATTCTCAGACCGCTTGATCCAAGCAATTCAATTTAATATGCAAGAGGTCTAATGCCTCAATCCATACCAGCAAAGCGGTGAGCTATGCTCAAAAGTGGTGTATGAGCCAAGGAGAAAAAAAGGGCGTATCCTGCTGGATAAACAAAAAAAGACCAGACGAGGATACACCATGAGTAAGGACAATCTTATTGCATTGCAGTCTTCAGAATCATCCGCATCCTTTAACGATGCCCTGACTGAACTGGTCCGTAAAGGCGCACGCCAAATCATTGCTCAAGCGGTCGAAGCGGAACTGGCTGAGTTTTTAACGCAGCACCAGTCCCTGAAGGACGACCAGGGACGAGCGGCGGTCGTTCGCAACGGATACCTCCCGGAGCGCACGATTATGACCGGAATTGGGGACGTGGAAGTGCAAGTGCCGAAGGTCCGCGACCGCAGTGGCCGTGGCATCAAGTTCAATTCGACGCTGTTACCGCCCTATCTCAAGCGTGCTCGAAGCGTGGAGGAGGTGCTGCCGTGGCTGTATCTCAAGGGCGTATCGACCGGAGATTTCTCAGAGGCTTTAGCATCGCTGCTGGGTGCGAACGCTGAGGGGTTGTCTGCCAGCACCATTAGCCGATTAAAGTCCAAGTGGATAGAGGAGCACCAGCAATGGCAGAAACGGTCGCTGAGCGGTAAACGATATGTGTATCTGTGGGCGGATGGGATCTACTTCAACATCCGTAATGAGGATGAGCGTCAGTGCATCCTGGTCGTCATCGGGGTCACCGACACTGGCACCAAAGAACTGCTGGGGCTGGAGGCTGGATTTCGAGAGTCCGAGTTAAGTTGGAAAGCGTTGTTGTTGCGGTTGCAAGACCAGGGGCTGAAAACGGCTCCAGAGCTAGCGATTGGGGATGGAGCCTTAGGGTTTTGGAAAGCCTTAGCCCAAGTGTTTCCCACCACTCGTGTACAACGGTGTTGGGTGCATAAAACCGCCAATGTGCTCAACAACTTGCCCAAGAGCCAGCAACCACAAGCCAAATCGGCTCTCCATGAGATCTATATGGCAGAGACGAAAGATGAGGCACTGAGGGCATTTGAGCGTTTTATCAAAACCTATGATGCTAAGTACCCTAAGGCGGTGGAGTGCTTGTCAAAAGACCGTGAGGCCCTGTTAGCGTTCTATGATTTTCCAGCGGAGCATTGGGTGCATATTCGCACCACGAATCCGATTGAATCGACCTTTGCGACGGTGCGCTTAAGGACGGATAAAACACGAGGATGTGTTTCCCAAGACAGCATTCTGTCGTTAGTGTTCAAGTTGGTACAGAGTGCCCAGAAGCGGTGGTTGCGAATTCGAGGCTTTAAGCGTTTAGGAGAAGTGATTGAAGGAGTCAAGTTCAAAGATGGAATTCGAGTAGACCAACAACCTGATTCCAATACCAGCATGAACGCCGCTTAATTCTTCTTCATACACCAGATTTGACAATAACTCCGAAACATTGCCACAACTGAATGACACCGACTTAATTATTCTATTTGGAACCAATTTCACAGAACTTGAGCCGGGCGGGGGCGCTAACAGTTTTGAAGACCATCAACTATCAGGCTTGAAACAGGCGTGGGAAGAGAATGCGATCGCCCAATCCCTAGATGTCAGCAAAGCGGGGCGAGTGTATTTTATTCCTGCCTACCTCTGCCGAGGCTTACCCGGACCCATCGGCACTGAACTATATCTCGACGAACTTAGAGAGCAATTGCTGCCAGCAAACTAACAGATTACTAGCGGCTCATTTAGGATTGAAAATAAAATAAAACCCGGAATTTTTGATGAGAAGCGCGGCAATGCCGCGCTTCCCATCAAAAATTCCGGGTTTTATTTCGTACGTGATCCTTAACTTTTCGGTTGCTGGAACTGTGCTAACAACCAGGCACTGACCTTGCCGTGATTGGTATCGCGCGATCGCTGCAATGCCGCTTTCAATATCGCCAGTTCTAAACCCGGTAATACCTGGGACTGCTGAATTCTTCGACTGCCCTGATTTTCAATCGCAAAGGCAAAAATCTCAACTGCTTGCACATCCACAATCCAATATTCACCCACCCCCAAATCTTCGTAGAGCAGGCGCTTGTTGCCCATATCATCTGACAAAGATGTATGGGCAATTTCAATCACCAAATCAGGAGCCGGGTATTGATCCAAATTCACGATGCCTGTTCCCCAGGGAATCGCCTCCGCTGTTTTGCCAATGTAGAACGACACATCTGGCTGAGCCTCGCTTACACCCGGTTTGCGGTAAGTACAATTGTCTTTTCCGTTTAAGTCAATGTTATTAATCGCAGCAAATAAATTTACAGCATAGATGACAATACTATGATCGCTGGCATGGTCATTCCCAACTGGCGACATCTCGACCCTCATCTGATGGCTGTAGTAGTAGCTCTTGGCATTTGCACAGGCAGGATCTCCGATGTCATTTAGATAATCATCCCAGGGTGTGGTGATCCAGGTGTCTGTAGGAATTTGGGTTTTTGGCATGGGGTTTGTCCTCACCTGCTACGACCAATTCAGGTCACTTCAAGACTGATGGGGTGAACAGCGCTCTTACTTGTTCATTTTACGCTGCTCCAGGCGATCGCCCAATCCCTTGCCTCCAGTCAAACCGGGGCAAGTCTAATCGGGTAATTGGTTGGGATCAATGCCTTGCGATCGCAAATACGCCTCCAGCCGTTCCACCCGCTGTCGTTCTTGTTCTGTACGCTGCCGCTCTTGTTCTTCTGCACTCAGACAACGGTTTCCCTGAGCGTCGTACCAGGTCAAAATTTCCTTGGGTAAACCACCGATCTGGGCTTGATAGCGACCGATGCCTAAGCCCACCTCCGGCATCCAGTAGGGTTCGCCAATCTGCAAACGATAGGTTCCTGCTTCAAGCTTGTAGACCTCGAAGGGTTGATGGCGATCGCGCTGCCAAAACTCTGGGTTATAGACCACGTAATACAACACTTGCAACCGGGTATAGAGCGCCATCTTGCTCTCATACTCTTCTCCCGGTTGATGGGACACCATTTCCAGCACCATCATGGGTGAAATGTCTTGCTCTTCCCACATCACATAACTGCGGCGAGACTTTCCCCCCTTTTTCCGTGCCACCCCTAAGCTCAGAAAAGCATCCGGTACCACGGGCACACGGGGATTGAGTCCAGCGGTGTGATAAATCGCCATATCTACCCCAAAATACCAATCCATGCGGTCAGCCCAGAGGTGGGTCAACAGGAAGAGCAGCAGGTTGGGAAGGAGATTCTGGTCTTCGTTGTCCACGGGTGCATCATCCGAGCTGAGTAGCTCAGCAGAACTGGGTAAGGGTTGATTGACGGATGAGAACGTCATGGGTTGTTCCACTCCGTAATGGACGATGGGTTAATTATAGGGCGAATTACTCCTGGGCTGGAGCATTGAGCAACGGGCAAAAAGTCCATATGGCGAAGAAAAAACTCCGATTGACAAAGAAATCTTCTGCAGGAAGTCGGTATGATGCCTCTGCCCAATGTTTAAAGTCATTTTGTGCGAACGTTTATCCTTCTTTGGCTGGGTCAGTTAGCGTCTTCCATCGGCAGTAGCATGACCTACTTTGCGCTGACGCTATGGGTCTGGCAGCAAACAGAATCGGCAACGGCGATCGCCCTCATCCTGGTCTTTTACCAACTGCCTCAGATTGCCACAGCTCTCTTTTCGGGCATTCTGGTTGATCGCTTTTCGCGCAAACATCTGTTGATGCTGAGTGATACCGCGTCTGCCTGCTGCACGATTTCCGTGGGCATCCTGGCGGCATTGCAGATGTTGCAGCTCTGGCATATCTACTTAATTGCCGCCATCATTGGATGTTTTGGCAACATCCAGGCACTCACCTATGCCACCCTGATTCCGTTGCTCGTGCCAAAACAGCATCATACCCGTGCCAGCAGTATGGGAGCCATGCTGGGTTACGCCTCAGGAATTCTGGCACCTGCTCTTGCCGGAGTTTTGTATCCCATCATCGGACTGTTGGGAATTACCGCCATTGATATGGGCAGTTTTGCGATCGCCGCTCTCACGCTACTTTGGCTTCCTATCCCATCCACAGCCTCGGAGCAAGATAGCCAGGAACCGGAGCAAGATTCATCTTCAAGCACCTGGCAAAATATGACATTTGGGTTTCGCTACATCGCCTCAAAGCCAAGCCTCTGGATGGTCGTTGTTGCCATGTCAGCCTTTGCCTTCCTCAATCAAATGACGGAAACCCTATATCAACCGCTGGTGCTGGCACGTACAGGAGGCGACTCGCAGGTGTTGGGCATCGTCGTAGCCGCTTCTGGGCTGGGGGGCGTGGTGGGGGCGATCGCCCTGACCCTGTGGCAGGGCTTTCGGCGGCGCATTACTGGAATATTCGTTGGGTTTCTTGGCACTGGCATCAGCCACCTTTTGCTGGGTGTGGCGAGGGGGACTGGAATGTGGGCGATCGCCCGATTTGGAGCATCATTCCACAGCCCTTTGATCTTCAGTTCCTATATGGCTATTTGGTATGCCAAAGTCGCTCCCACGTTGCAGGGGCGCGTTTTGGCAGCAGATTATGTCATCGGGATTGTAATTGAGGCGTCTGCTGGATTGAGTGCAGGGCTGTTAGCCGATCGCGTGTTTGAGCCGTGGATGCGATCAGGGCATAACGTTGCAACAGTCCTGCGTCCTATCGTGGGAGAGGGTTCGGGGAGTGGCATGGGTTTGTTGTCTATCATCTGTGCAGCAGGAATGGTGCTGATTGCTTTTCTGGGCTATCAAACTCGCCCCCTGCGACGGATGGATGACCTGCTACCGGATCATGGTTTAGATCCCCTGCAATCTGTTGATGCACCAAATCCCTGATTGGGCTAAGGGATCTGCGGCTTAATAAAATCCCCATTTTTGAGAGAGAAGGCTGGCAAAGCCCTCCTTCTCTCTCAAAAATGGGGATTTTATTTTCTTGCAAGTCCCTAATTTAATTGTCGTAAGGGTTTTAGCAAAAAGCCGCTGAGTCCAACGCTGATCAACCCGATTGAACTCATCACATACAACGCTGCGATTCCGGCTCCTGGTGGAGTTCCGGTGATGGGAGTGAGTAGGGTCGTGAGGGGATGGTCGGATTGCAGGAGGGGTTCAAAGACGCGATCGGCAAGGGGACCGGCGATCAGAGTGGCGATCGCACTCACGACTTGCAATACCAACGAATTGGCTGCAAACACTCGTCCCTGAAGGTTAGGGGAAATTTGGGTCATCCAAATCGCTGTCTCGGAACTGCCCAGCAAGGGAAAGTTCAAGGATGAACAGAACTGGGCTGGGAGCCAGATGAGCGGCGATCGCCCTAAACCAAAGACGGTTTTACTCACTCCAGCACCAATAAATCCTGCCAACATTCCGGTTACTCGCCGCTTTGGCCCACCCCAAAGGCTGAGTAAAATCGCTCCGGTGATGCCGCCAATCCCTGCGGCTGCGGCAGTGCCCGCCAGCACTTGGGCGCTACCATCGGTACGGGACAGAATCATCGGGTCATAAATGGCTCCGCCTAAATCATGGAAGAACCAGAAGAGGGTGCTGATCAAGAGGAGCGATCGCAGGCTCGACTGTCGCCAGACTTCCCGAAACCCGAAGGTGAGTTTAGCAAACAGGGTTTCTAGTTCTGCATGTAGATGGGAGGTAGGTTGGGGGATTTGGACGACGACGAGAGTGGCGATCGCCGCTCCGAATGTCAGCAAATCAATTCCCACAATCCCCAGAAGACCGATGAGCGGATATAGCACCCCCGCCAGCGCGGGTCCAAAAATATTGGCACCGTAATGCACCACTGAACCCATGCTGTTGGCTCGCGTCAACTGGAGGGGCGGCACCAGACTCGAAATGGAGGTTTGATAGGCAAGGCTTTGAATTTGCCCAAAGCCACCGTTAAGCATAGCAGCTCCATAGAGATGCCAGATTTGCAGGCTATGGGTGAGATGCAGCAGACCAATCCCAACCGTCGAAAGGACAGCGACGGTGTCTCCCAAGATCATCAGTCGCTTGCGGTTGAATCGGTCCACAATTAACCCGGCGACGAGGGTAATGGGAATGCGAGGAATCTGGGAGAAGAACCCTACCAGCGCCAGTGCCGTAGCCGACCCGGTCGCTTCCCAGGCCCAGAGGGTCAGGGCAAACTCGGTCATGTAGCTGCCGATGGTGGAAACGAGTTGACCTGCCCAAATGAGAGTAAACGTCGATAGTTGTCTAGGTGTTATTTTACGGCTGTAGAAATATCAGAACCTCGTTCCAGCATGTATTGCAATCTTCAGCGGCGCATTCCTCTGCGAGAAGCAAAATCCATTTCTCCTGTAAATCTGGATTAAAAACCGGGAAAGGAAAAACGGCTATTTCTTGATAGTCTTGCCATTCCTGGCTTTCAGATTTCTTTTTCCACGAATTAACACCTAGACAACTATCGAGTAAACGTCCTCAAAAATCTACGACCTCTCTTCGGTCAGATACTTAAATAAATCATCAATCACCGCATCCGCTGCCAGTGGATTGCCCCCGCGCCAGGTGGCGAGATTGACCACATAAACCTGCTCTTGCTGCACGGCGTTGAGTTGATTCCACAGAGGCTTTCTTTGCAGTTGTTCAAAGATTTGTTCGGAGTCTTCATCTTCATCCAACACCACAAACATGACGTCGCCATCCAGTTCGGGGAGAAATTCTTCTGAAAAGAAAACCAATCCCCCATCTGCTTCACCCTGCGAGGGGGGGCGGCGCAAACCTGCATCCTTCAGAATGCTACCGCTAAAGGAGTTTTCAACATCGCTAGCCACGGCGTTGCAGCAAATGCGGACGATTGATATTTCTTTGTCTTGATAGGTGTCGCCCAGGGCGGCTTTCAGGGCTTGAATGCGCTGGTCGTAGTCGTTCCAAACCTGCTCAGCGGCGTCTGTTTTACCCAGCGCTTCGGCAACAAAGTCAAAATGTTCCTTCCAAGAGGGATAGCCGTCCCAATCATCCATCACCGTGGGTGCAATTTGGGAGAGTTGTTCGTAGGTCAGATCCAAGGCATTCATAGCGATGATTAGATCGGGTTTCAGGGTCACCAGTTTCTCTAAGCTAGGTTGACCTCCGGCTGCACCCACTGGCTCAATACCCTCTAGCTTTCCCTGAAGGTAGGGGGGCGGTGTTTGAAAGTAGAGCAGGGTGCCAATAGGTTTAACGCCCAATATCAGGGCGTTACCCAGGGTCGGCACCCCAAGTACCACCACACGGGAGGGTTGGTTGGGCACACAGGTTTCTCCGGCGGCGTGAACGATGGGGCGACAATCCGCTGATGCTGAGGGGGCGGGGGGAGGTGACGGGTTGCAGGCGATGACGAAAGCGGCGACCAATCCACAGAGCAAAATCTGCTGATAGATTCGCTTGAGTGGGTGTTGAACTAAGGATTTAAGCAGCATGGGATAAAGCGTTGGGAAGATAAAACAAATGGACAAAGGGTTATCGGATCAGACGCTTACCCCGTCGGCTCGGTGCTTAATCGGGCAGTTGCCGCAGTAGTGACTGTCGGGCAGGCGAAAGAGGAGACAGCAGGTTCGCCGTAGGGTCATGGGGGTTGAGCCATCGGCATTGTTGACCGTTTTACAGACCACGGTTTGATACAGCGGGTTGCGTCCCTTTCCGGCTGGATTTTCAGGACAATCAAAGATCAGTTGGCGGTCGCCTTGGGCAGCGATCGCACCCCCCGGACAGTTCGCCAACTCCCCATACAAGTAGTCACAAACATTCCCGGTGTTGCCCCACATCACCGAGGGCGGCAGTCGGGTGAGGTGGTTGATGTGGGCGATCGCCACGCTGAGATGTTCAAGCAGCGATCGCAAGCCAAATCGATAGAGGTCAGCGCACTCTCCTACTATGTTTGCCTGCGGTAGTGCATCCCGTCCCCAGCGCGGCGGATAGATCACCGCGTCACTAAGCTGATGCAGCGCGATCGCCTGGGGGATCTGGTTTTTCAGCACCAGACTGACATTCTCTAGGGAGGCATTTAAGCCAACGCCCAGCAGCGTCATGGCAGGCAATATCGCCGGAATCAACGCATTGTTGTAGTGCTTGTTCCAGAGGGATGCGGCGATCGCCAGGTCGGGTATTTCCCGTGCCGCCGCAAACCCCTCCAGGTCGTGTCGAAAGCGGCCAGAGTTCCAGTAGTCTTTAGCCAAAATCACCTCATCGGCGGTGGGGGGCGGAGCAAACCAGAGGCGATGTTGCAAGAACGCATCCAAGTGGGAGGAAATCAGAATGAGTTCAGCCTGTAAGTCGTCCGATTCTGCCATGAACTAAAACTCCCAATCGATGGTAAACAGTACTTCAAACGCGGGAAGGCGATGCCGCGCAGGAATCACGGATCAGGTAATGACACACATCGTCGAGAATGGCGTGGGCGGAAAGAATGTTGCCAAACACCCAGTAGCCGGAGTCTACAAAGTAAACTCGCTCCTGATTTACCACCTCCAATTGTTGCCAGAGGGGGCTTTTTGCATAATGCTGAAAACTCTCCTCAGCCCCCGGATCTAGTGCAATTAAGAGCGCATCAGCCTCCAGCCAATCCAGTTGTTCCAGGCTGGTATTCACATAGCCCCAATCGGAATTGGGAACTTGCTGCAACTCTCGCTGGTGGGGTGGAATGGATAGCCCTTTAACTTCTTCTAAGACACTCACCGCAAAGGAGTTTTGATTGAGAAATTGGGTTAAACGCACATCTGTATAGAAGCGCATTACCGTAACGTCTAACGTGCCGACAACTTGAGAAAAAAGGTCTCCAAGCATGTCCACACGCTTTTGATAATCGACCAGTAATTGATCGGCTTCGGAGGTGCGATCGAGAATATCCGCTGCTTGCTTTAAGGTTTCTCTCCATCCAGTTTGAGAGTATTCCACAGAAACCGTAGGAGCGATGTCTGAGAGGAGTTCATAATATTGGGGCAAGATGAACATTCCCAGGATCAAATCGGGTTTCAATTCGACAATCTTTTCCAAGTTGGGTTGCCCTTCTTTGCCTAAATCAACAAGGTCACCAACGTTATCCTGAAGGATGGCGGTTTTACTTCCTACACGGTTGGCTGAGGTCGTGGCAATCGGCTGTAACCCCAGAGCCACCATCACTTCCAGGCTTTCCTGATCCATTGCAATGACCCGCTGGGGGTGTTGGGGAATGCAACTTTCCCCCAGTTGATGGTGTACAACGCGACAGGTCGATGATACCAACGTCGGGCGCGTGTTCGGGGAGGGTTGCTGCACCCGTCCCACGCAGCTCTGGAGCAGACTAGCAATAAGGAGTCCACTCAGGAATAATAGGATGGGTTGCAACGGAAACTTCATACCTTTAAGAACCTAGAACCGCCATGAAACCGTACCTCGGATAGTAAAGGGTGCGCCATAAAACACCCGCAGTTCGCTTTCTGATGCCTCAAAGTAGCGAATATCAAACAGGTTTTCGATGTTGATGCCAACCCGGAAGTTATCTCGGTTGTAAAACAGGGCAGCATCTGTGCGGGTGTAAGCGGGAACCTGGAAGGTGTTTTCTAAATTACCTTGACGTTCGCCCACATGGAACAAGCCCAATCCAAATCCCAAACCTTGCAAATCCCCTGATTGAATCTCGTAGGTTGTCCATAAACTGATGGAGTTTTCTGGCACATTATTCAGGCGATTGCCGACTTCAAGATCATTGTCTTCGGTAATGGTGGCATCGGTGTAGGCATAACCCCCCACAATGTTCCACCCCGGCAGGATTTCCCCGGTCGCAATGAATTCCACGCCACGGCTACGCTGTTCCCCGGTTTGGATGGAGAAACTGGGGTTATCAGGATCGGAGGTCAGCACATTCGAGCGGGTGATGTCGTAGAACGCTAAGGTGGTGGACAGACGGTCATCCAGCCAGTCGGATTTGATGCCAATTTCGTACTGGGTGCCCCGTTCGGGGCGGAAAAGGGTATCGTCGAAGGCGGTGCCAACGCTCTGGAGGAAGGAGCGGCTATAGCTGGCATAGAGGGCATGATCGTCGCTGGGTTGATAGACCACCCCCACCCGTGGGCTAAAGGCTTCATCTTCCTGGAAGGACTCAGAGCCATCGGCAAATTCGATTTCCTGGCTCACCACATCAAACCGCCCGCCCAACAGCACAATTAACTCCGGCAACAGGGTAATTTGATCCTGCAAGTAAACGCCAAAGCCGTTGGTGATAAAGGGTTCTTCAGGAAAGGTTGCGATCAGTTCCCGGCGCGATCGCCCATATTCGGGATCAAAGATATCGATCGGGTCCAAATCAAATATCCGAACACTCGCTGTATAAACGTCCCGGTTAAAATCGAAACCAAACAACAGCCGATGGGAAATACTTCCCGTCTGGAAATTCCCCACAACGCTGGTGTCAATCGCCCAGTTGTCCTGGGATTGATCACTGGTGCTGGCCAGCCTCCGTTCCAGAGTTCGCTCGTCGTCCAGTAGTGCCGTTGGAAACAGCGAATTTTGAGGGGTTCGCAAAAAGCTGATGCGAAACGCATTCTGAATTTGCCAGTCAGGGCTGATCTGATGGTCGAGAACATACCCCAGTCGCAGGGCATAGCGCTCGTTACTGTCCAGATCATCATCGGGTTCCCCAATAAAGCGATCGCGGGGCAAGCGCCCGTTGATGTTGGGCAGCACGGTTCCTCTGGCAGGCAAACCGCGATCGTTGGGCGATTGACCAATAGTGTATTCGCCTTCCAGGGTCAGTCGAGTGTCTGGGCTAATCTGCCAGGCGAGGGAAGGGGCAATGAGATAGTTTTGGCGATCGAAAAAGTCAATAAAGGTGTCGGTAGTAGAAGCGCCTGCGATAAAGCGATATAGCAAAGATTCCGATTCATTCAGAGGTCCCGTCAAATCCAGCGACCCGGCATAGGTGCCGAAGTTGCCAATCGTACCCTCCAGGATGTACTGAGGATCGGATAAAGGACGCTTGGTGATAATGTTGACGGTGCCGCCGGGTCCGCCCTGGCTGAATAATGCCCCGGCTGGTCCCCGAAGCACTTCAATGCGCTCAACGTTAGGAATGGCAATACGTGTGGTGATGCTGGTATCATCTCGCAATCCATTGCGGATGATGTCTCTGCCGGAAAAACCACGAATGGTGAAGCCTTCAAACGCTGATTGGGAAGAGTTGTCGGGGTTAACGCCGACCACAGTACGCAGGGCTTCATTAACACTCTGCACCTGCCGATCTTCCAACAGTTCTTGAGGAACAACCTGGACAGAAAAAGGCAAGTCCTCTAGGGGGGTGTCGGTTCTGCTGCCTGTGGTGGCGTTGGGGACACGATAGCCTTCCGCTTCATCCGTCGCCACAATTTGAATGGCATCGTCTGCCTCTTCCCCCTGTGCCAGTCCTGGAACTACCTGCAATACCAGCGTTCCGGCAGTGCTGCTGACTTCAGCGGTGGGTGGCCCCTCGGCTCCAGTAATGGCAATGCGAACACCGCCACTGGCGGTATTGGTCAGTTGCACCAGGGCAATACCCTCGGCGGGGCTGAATTGTTCTGCAACGGTCTCGTCTGCCAGATCCAGCACCGCATTGGGAATGTCGATGATCAGGGCATTGCCTTCCACCCGCGAGGCTTCTGTTGACAGCGGCGGAATCTCCCCCGTTGCATCGAACAACTCAATCCTCAGCCCCTCCGGGGTATCCTGAAGTTGCACATCGGTAATGACAACGGTATTGGCTTCAATTTGGGCTAGCCAATCCTCTACCGTTAGAGAAGTCTGGGCATCTGAAGCGGCTGTACTTGCCAGATCCGAAGGCTCCAGAATTTCCTCATCTCTTACTTCTGCCTGGGCTGGAGCCATCACCAGCAAACTCAACACCCCAGCAGCAAACATCCAACCACTTAGCTTTCTTGCAGTCATCCTCAACCCCACACACAAAAGCGCTTAAACTACTTTCCAGCCCTATTCCCGCAAGCTTCGATAGCACAGACACGGTACAGACTGGAGATTAGATAGTAATTATTCTCAATTAGAGTAGAGGATGTTAAGAAGGCTTTTCTCTTTAAACCGGACTTCTTTCTCTTCAATCGGGACTTTCTACAGCGACTCTTATAGCCGATTAACTGACAAAAGTTGTGATCTAGGTTGGCGTTGAGCGAAGCGTCTCCGAAGGAGAAAACCCAACAGCGGAAATGGTTTTGATGGGTTACGCTGACGCTAACCCATCCTACGGTGGCTTAGTAGGGGATCTGCGGATTAATAAGATCCCAATTTTTGAAAGAGAAGGCTGGCTCTGCCAGCCTTCTCTTTCAAAAATTGGGATCTTATTTTCGTGCAAGTCCCTAGGCTTCGAGCACTTCAGATAACCGTCATTCCCGCGAATGCGGGAATCTAGAGAGACTGGAATATCTGTCCGATCAGCGCTTTATGGATGCCCATTTTCATGGGCATGACGAAAATTACAGCGCTTTTCAAGCGCTTAGACCCAGGTTGTTTTTGTGAGAGCCGCGCTCTGCGCGGCTCTCACAAAAACAACTGTGGCTGATTCAAGCGCGAAGCGCTGTAATTGCTTTGATGGATATTTGGATGGCTAAATTTCGTTGTTACGCTCTGAACCTCTGACCGAGTTGATAGCTCTTTGGCGTGACTCCAAATTGGCGACGGAAAGCGCCACTAAAGGCGGTGGGACTGGCGTAGCCAACGGCGCTGGCAACGGTGGCAACAGGGTATTGTTGTGCCAGCAGTTGACAGGCTTTTTCAAGACGCTGCTGGGTCAGGTAGCTGAAGACAGTGGTGTTGAAGACCTGACGGAAACCTTCCTTGAGTTTGCGATCGTTCAACCCGACCTGACGCGCCAGGTGGAGGATCGATGGAGGGTTTTGCAGGTTATCCCGCAGGATTTGTTGGGCATGGTGGAGGCGATCGCACTCATCCCGATTCAAGCGCCCAGGGGCCGCAGTCGTTTCTTGAAACGCCTCCATGAAAAGGGCGATCAACTCCAGAGATTTGGCTTCCAGATACAGTTTTTGAGTTAACCCTTGATAGGGACAGTGCAAAATTTGTTGCAGCGCCATTTCGATCGCAGGGGTGATGGGAGTGGGAGCGATCGCCGCACCACATTCCACATCATCGCCATCCGCCCCCCCCTCCAGGATACGCCGGAGCCCATCAGGCAATACTGCCTCATAGCTATCGAGTAACGCCGCCATCAAAGTCGGCTCCAGATGAACATCGACAGACAGGTAATCCTCTCCCGCCAACTCCCGCCAGCGACTATCCCGATCGGCAGGACCCATCAGATATGCCTGATGCTGTCCCAACTGTAGTTCATCATTAAGGACATATTGGGTCGTCAGGCTGAATACAAATTCAAAACAGTCTGACGTATCAGGTTCGCAAAGGTTGATCAGTTCTTTTTTCAGGTGATAGTGATGCAAGGTCAGGGAAACGCCACTGGGCAGGGCAATATCACGCTTATGACCACAGCCCAGCCAATCAGGATAGACCAGGGTTTGATCTTGCTCATTCGCCAACAACCCTGGCTGTGTCGCCTGGGTGTGCTCCCGCAGGAGATGCCGCAATTCCCCGTCTTGAAATGTAATGGTCACAGTTCGCTCACCTGATAATAATTACCATTGTTAAGCAGCGCTTAGATCCCCGGTTTTTTGAAAAAACCGGGGATCTGGATACACACCCCTAGCGTTTTACTTTGGAACGGGCGAGGTAAATGAAAAAAGGTGCCCCCACCAGAGCCGTCATAATCCCCACAGGGAGTTCCTGGGGACGGATTACCAATCGTGCTGCCAGGTCTGAGAGAGATAGCAAAACGGCTCCCCAAATCGCGGCATAGGGGAGAATCCAGCGGTAATCGACCCCCACCCAGAAGCGTACTAAATGGGGCACGACTAGCCCCACAAATCCAATGGGACCCGCCAGGGCGACGGCACTCCCGGCGAGAAGGACAACGGCGATCGCCACCAACCCGCGAATCCAGCCCGTCCGCAAGCCCAACCCTTGCGCCACATCCTCCCCCAAGGCTAAAGTCGTCATCGGCTTTCCCAAACCAAACGCCAGCAGCAAACCAACAGCCACATAGGGCAACACATTCATCAAAATGCTCAAATCCCGTCCTGCCACCGATCCCGCCAGCCAGAAGCGGACTTCATCCAGCGTTCGCTGATTGAGAATCAACAATCCCGTTGTAAAAGCTGCCAGCAGATAACTCAAGACGGCTCCTGCCAGAACCAGCTTCAGGGGACTCACACCCCGCCGCCCCATAGAGCCGAGGGTGTAGACGGCGATCGCCGCTGCCGCCGCTCCCCCAAAGGCAACCCAAGCGTACACCTGCATGGACGCATTGCCAATTAAAGAAGTCGTAGCTACAACGGCTAAAGATGCCCCAGCACTAATTCCCAGAATGCCGGGATCTGCCAGAGCATTGCGGCTTAAGCCCTGCATCAAGGCTCCGGCAACGGCGAGGGCCGCACCCACCACCAGGGCAATTAGCACTCTGGGCAGACGGACGGTTTGAATGATCAGATGCTCCGTGGAACCGTCGAAGGTGGTAAGCGATCGCCATACCGTCATCGGGTTAATATCCGCCGCACCCAGTGTCAAATTCAATAGGAGACAGAGGAAGAGAATCGCTACTCCCAAAACCAGCCCCAACCATCGCAAAGAAGGTCGCAAGCCATCCCTGGCAGATGCAGATAGAAACGATCGAGTCATAAGCAGTTATGGCGTAGATTGAGCCGACGAACGTTGGGTGGCAATGCCCACCTGTGCTCCCTCAACCGTACGCAGCGCATCCATCACCGCAATCACTTGCCCATGTTCAACTTTGGTATCGGCATTGATTACAACCAGAGCATTGGCTTGCGGACCCATCAGAGCTTTGACTTGATCCGCCAATTCACTCATCGCGACCGATTGACGATTGAGAAACACTTCACCGGATTCATCAATGGTGATGGTGATTTTGCTTTGCTGTTGCGACTGGGCAGTGGCGGCATTTGGCAAGTTGACGGGCAAGCCCTCCGAACGGTTGAGAAACAACGATGCCATGATGAAAAACGTCAAAATCGCAAAGATGACATCAATCATCGGCACGATGTTAATCTGCGGTGAATCTTCAAAATCATCTGGAATATTCATGGCTTACTCCACCGTTGCAAGGGCAGCTTGAAATCCTTCGTGGCGGCTGAGATGCAGCACCTCTAGCTGGCTGCCATACTCCCGAATGGCCGAAACCTGCCGCCGATAAAACCCCCGAAAGACATTGGCGAAGAACAGTGTAAACACTGCAACGACCAACCCGGCAGCGGTTGAAACGAGCGCTTCACTGATCCCCCCTGTGACCTGCACGGCACTATCCGCCCCCACATTGCCCAGATTTAATGAGGCAAAGGAACGAATCAAGCCCAGCACTGTCCCCAAAAGTCCCAGCAGGGGAGCGGTTGTCGTAATGGTGTCGAAAATCGTGTTAAACCGTCGTAGCATCGGTAGTTCCGCTTGCGTTGCTCCTTCCAACGTCAGCCGAAACGCATGGGGCGGGAAGTGCTCTACTTCCATGGCTTCCAAAAAGATACGGGCAATGGGCAAATCGATATTCTGCTTCAGCTTCAGCAGCGCGGCTTGAAAATCAACGGGATAGGTGCGCAAGACCTCGCGCACAACCGGTTGCTGGCGACGGTTAATTCGTGCCCAAAATACAAGCCGCTCAACAATGAGGGCGATCGCTACTACCGAAAACGCAAGCAGGGGCCACATCACGACGCCTCCTGCCCAGAACAGGTCAACAATCAACATTGCAAATCTCAGTAAAGGTTAAATCAATGAACGAGAGCAAAACCTCGTCCAAGCTGAAATCCGAAATTAGTGCCACCCCGAAAGGAATCTTTCTTTATTCCCCAATCCCTCCTTACACAGCGCAGAAGGGTGGTGGATCTTAAAACCCCTCTCCCATAGGGAAGGAATTTAGGGCGAGGGCAAGCCGATGAAGCTCAACGCGGAAGCTCAGCATCAGAACTTGATGCGAATGAATCGGTTTCAGAGAAAGCGTTCTAATTTTATTGCAAACGCTTCTCAAAAGGAAGAGTAGTAGGCAACTAAACTAATGTCAATCTCTATCAAAGAAGGTTAGGCAATTGCAAGAAAACAAAATCCCAATTTTTGAGAGAGAAGGCTGGCAGCGCCAGCCTTCTCTCTCAAAAATTGGGATTTTATTAATCCGCAAATCCCTTACTGGGAATTTATTACTTAAAAAAAAGTGGGCGATAAGACAATCGCCTAACGCAGGCTTGATTTATTACTTCAGCGATCGCCTACTTTTCCAAAGACCTACTTTTCCAAAGATAAGTTGACACCCAAAGCACCGGACTTTAGGATAAGCAGGTTGGTTACAACTATTCTCAATAAGTTTTTGCAGGCGGGTGAGGCGCATGACGTTCTCAAGCACAGTTGCCGAACAGCGAGCGCGGCAGACGATTACTATCAAACGATTTGTCACCTATAGTTTGGCGGGATCGCTTGCATTTCATGGGTTGGGAATGTTTTTGAAAGTAGCTCAACCTGTCGTCAGTGAAGACTTGACGCCGGAAGAGATTACTATTGTGGTCACAGAGCCGCCAGAGGAAACCTTGCCAGAGGAAACCTTGCCAGAGGAAGAGCCGATCACTCCTCCCGATCCCCAGGTTCCAGCCGTTGCCAGTGCCCCTGCAGCCCCCGCAGCCCCGACTGCCACCGTTGTCGAAACGCCCGAACCCGTAGCAGAAGCGCCCGCCAATGAACCGGAACCGCTACCCACTCCGGTGACGGATCTTCCCATTGAAGAAGAAGTGACGGAAGACACGATCGCCGAAGCACCCGAACCGCGCGATCGCAACCTGCGCGATTTGCTCAATGATCTGCAATCGCCCTCCACCGACACCCCCAGCACCGATCGCGAACCTCGGGGCTTTGATCCCAACCAGTTCAACCGTCCAGGTACCGGGGAAGGGGAAACAGCGGCAGCGGGTCCAAGCTCACCGGGGACAGGCACTAGCCCGGCACCAGAGCCAGGGGGAGACGGTGAGGGCGATCGCCCTTCCCAAGGTTCCCGTTCCCGCGAAATTAGTTGCCAGGGATGTGACTTCGACTACCCCGATGAAGCCGATGGCGCAGAGGGGCAAGCACAAGTCATCGTAGAAACCGATAATCAGGGACGAGTCATTTCGGTGACCCTTTCCCGTTCCAGTGGTAACGCCGCGTTAGACCAGGCGGCACTGGAACAGGCGCGGCGGCGCGTGCGGCTCAACAATGCCCAGGCAGGCGAAAGCTATCCCATTGAGATTGACTTCGTGCAACCCGATTCGGATGCCGCACGACGGGCAAGGGAACGGGGCGATCGCCGTAGCATTACCGTCGATGAGCCAGAACCCGAAACCGCCACGGAGCCAACACCAGAAACAACTCCATCCCCCACGGGGCAAACTCCCAGCCCCCAACCAGACGCATCTCCAGAAGCAGAGCCATCCCCAGATGCCGAGGATGCCGAGACTCCAGCGGCTGATTCCCCAGCGGATGCGGACACCCCTCCTGCACCCGATGATGCAGATACCTCCCCAGATGCAGACGCCTCTCCGTCTCCCCGCCCAGAACCTTTTGTTCCCGACAGAGAAAGAGAACCCGCTGCTACCCCAAGCCCAAGCCCTGCTACCCCGGCATCAACTCCGGCAGCGGAGTCCTCGCCTCGTCCGGCTCCTCGCCCAGCTCCATCGGTTGCTCCTCCTCCCAGCCCCCCAAGCGCACCACCTCCACGCCCCGTTCGAACCCCTGCCCCTGTAGAAAACCGTGCGCCATCTCCAGATCCATCACCCGTGGAAACATCGCCAGGTGAATCCGGGGATGCTGATTAATCTGGAAAGTTAGCGCTCCTGTGGGAGCGCTAACTTTCCATTGACCATTCTTCAGGGGCGCTTGAGTGATAACAAGTCCTCAAAAACCAAAACCAGATATTTGTTTGAAACACCTGCTGCGCGCGTGTTTCAAGCAAATATCTGAAGTGGAATTTTAGAGAGCTGATAGCAATTTGAAAGCTTGGTACAGCAAAGCTTTCAAATTAACCCTCCAAGTCGTGGAAAGAGGCGTTCCAGGCTTTCTTGTAGATGGCGATGGGGATAAATATCGAGCTTTTTGCTCCAGACATAGTTGAGAGTCTGGTCGTAGCTCCAGGTGGAATTTTTCTGGAAGCAGTAGGCGACGCCGAGGGAACCGCTGCGACCAATTCCGGCGCGACAGTGGAGGAGGATGCGCTGCTTGCCCTGGTGCTGCTGTTCCTCGATCCAGCGGAGCGCATCGAGGAGGAGGCTGTCGTTGATAGGATGCTGAGCACCGTCGGTGGTGCCGAGCTTTTTGTAAGCAATGCCAGAGTCAGGGGGATACGCTACGGTCAGTTCTTCTGCCAGGTTGAGGACGGCATCAAAGCCCAGTTGATCCGCCTGGGAAGCTGCGATAAAGTTACCGACAAAGATCGTTGGCATCACTTCCACATGGTTCGGTCCCTGGGTCCAGAGGGCATTTTGAGAAGGCGGTTTGATGTGGAGGTTGCCGTTCGTTTTGAAGTTGCCTGCCCATTGCCACTGGGGCTGGGGGTCGCGGAGCCCAACGCGATAGGTGTAGGCGTAAGAGCCTGCGCTGGTGGGGCGAAAGCCCCCCTCAAAAACATAGTGCCCGTCAATGGTTTGGGTTTGATATGTCAGTTCGATGGGATGCCAATCGCCCTCGCTGTTGTGCTTGTTGAGGGTGTTTGTCCAGATCTGGACTTGCAGGGCTGTGGGGGGATGGGAACTGGCAAGGGTAACGGTCGCACCAAAGAACTCCAGCATAAAGAGCGCACGTTCTTGGAACAGGGCAGGCTGGATGTCGATAAAGTGGGCGATCGCCCCAGAAGTCTTGATACTCATGGATGAAGTAGAGATAGCGACGCGCATGACAAGAGCGATCCTCTCCGGGAGAATCGCTCTATATCAAAATCAAATCAACCTACAGGTTATCGTGCTCAGCTTCCCTCGCGGAGTTTGTCGAGCACCGAGCGATCTTCCAGGGTAGAGGTATCTCCAGTCACTTCCTGACCCGCTGCCAGGTTCCGCAGGAGGCGGCGCATGATCTTGCCCGATCGCGTTTTGGGCAACGCATCGCTAAAGCGAATTTGTCCCGGACGTGCCAGCGCACCAATTTCCTGAACCACATGCTGCTTCAGTTGCTTATCCAGCTCCTCGCTAGGTTCATAGGCGCTTTCCAGCATGATGAAGGCGACGATTTCCTCGCCCTTAAGGTCATCAGGACGACCGACCACAGCGGCTTCTGCCACGGCGGGGTGCGATACCAGAGCTGACTCAATTTCCATCGTGCCCAGGCGGTGCCCCGACACGCTGATCACATCATCAACCCGACCCATCACCCAGAAATAGCCGTCTTCGTCGCGGCGTGCGCCATCTCCGGCGAAGTAAAGGTATTGCCCATCTTTGGGAGCGATATGCTCCCAGTAGGTGCGGCGGAAGCGATCGGGATCGCCGTACACCGTCCGCATCATGGAGGGCCAGGGGTGCTTCACCACCAGGTAGCCACCGGAGTTGTCGGGAACCGGGTTGCCGTCGAGATCCACCACATCGGCAAGGATGCCGGGGAAGGGGCGGGTAGCGGAACCGGGCTTGGTGGGGATGGCTCCAGGTAGGGGTGTGATCATGACGCCGCCCGTCTCCGTTTGCCACCAGGTATCGACAATGGGGCAGCGCTCGTTACCAATAACGCGGTAGTACCACATCCAGGCTTCGGGGTTGATGGGTTCGCCCACGGTGCCCAGCAAGCGTAGAGAGGACAGATCCCGCGATTTCGGCTCATGTTCACCCATTTTGATGAAGGCACGGATGGCAGTCGGTGCGGTGTAGAAGATGGTGACGCCGTACTTTTCCACCACATCCCAGAAGCAGCCAGGATTGGAGGGGCGGGGCGCACCCTCATACATCAGCGTGGTTGCGCCATTAGACAGGGGACCATAGACGATGTAGCTGTGTCCCGTAATCCAGCCCACATCGGCGGTACACCAGTACACATCGGTGTCTTGCAGGTCGAAGATCCACTGGGTGGTCATGTGGGTGTAGAGGTTATAGCCAGCGGTCGTATGCACAACGCCCTTCGGCTTTCCGGTGCTGCCAGAGGTGTAGAGGATGAACAGCATGTCTTCGCTGTCCATTGGCTCGGCGGGGCAGTCGGCAGAAACCCCTTTCTGGAGGTCGTGCCACCAGTGATCCCGTCCGGGTTCCATGTGGATTTGTTGCTGGGTGCGCTCCACTACCAGCACGTTTTCTACGGTGTCAACGCCTTCAGCCAGGGCTTTGTCTACCTGCTCTTTGAGGGGCACAATCTTGTCTTTGCGCCAGCCGCCATCGGCTGTGACCACGAGTTTGGCTTTGCCGTCGATCAGGCGATCGCGCAACGCCTCGGCACTAAAGCCACCGAAGACCACTGTATGCACCGCCCCAATGCGGGCACAAGCCAGCATGGCGATCGCCGCTTCGGGAATCATCGGCATATAGATGCCGACCACATCGCCTTTCTGCACACCCAGTTGCTTCAGCACATTGGCAAACTGGCAAACTTCCCGGTGCAGTTGGGCATAGGTGAGGGTGCGCGAGTCGCCCGGTTCCCCTTCCCAGATCAGCGCCGCCTTATTTCGCCGCCAGGTGGTGAGGTGGCGATCGAGGCAGTTGTAGGAAATGTTGATTTTGCCGCCATCAAACCACTTCACAAAGGGTGGTTGCCAATCCATGACGGTGTGCCATTTCTCGAACCAGTGCAACTCCCGCTGCGCCAATTCTTCCCAAAACTTTTGCGGATCGGCTTTCGCCCGCTCGTACAGTTGCTCGTACTCCTCTACGCTCTTGATCCGTGCTTCTTGAGCAAAGGCAGCAGGAGGAGCAAACGAGCGCTTTTCTTGCAGAATTGATTCAATCGTGGGCTGCGACATAACCGTGTCTAATGTCTAGTCTAAGGTTCTAAAGGGTTCTAAAGGTTGGACATCATGCCATGTAAAGGGAGTAGGAGGCGATCGATGCTGAGCGTCCTCTTCCTATCATGTTGAATTTTGTATCCTTCAAAACCATACGGTGTTTTGAGTCCCACTGATCGAGACTTTACGGTTCTTTAGAGTGCTCCAACGAATCAATGCCTTCACCAATTTTTCTACAACCCTTGATTTTGCCTGCGCGGAGTGCAGGCAAAATCAAGGGTTGTAGAAAAATTGGCGATCATCTTTTGGAAAATTTGGAAGAAAGTGCAGCTAAGCCGCACTTTGCTTCCAAAAATGAGTTTTTATTTGTTGCTCAGCTCTGAAGATCACGGAGCTGACTTGCCCCATCTCCCTGGTAAGCCATTTGCCAGAAGTTTTGCTCCAGGCGGGCGATGTCGAGGAAGATGGCTTCGGCGGCTTGCTGCTGGGTTTTGTCGGCAAGGGCAAGGGCTTCGTCCGCCTGCCGCGCCAATTCTTCCACATAGGCAGAGAAATTGGGATTACCCCAGCGATCGCCAAATTCCGTATAAGGTTCCGGCATCGGACTGTGCCCTTTCCACGCCTGGTTATAAGCCGCCTCGATCGCCCAAAATGCCAACGCCTGAACCGCATAGGGCTGATGTCCGGCACTCGCCATCAAATGGCAATATTCCCGGCAAGTTGGTTGGGGTGGTGTACCCAAAACTAACTGTCGCTTTGCAGCATTTTCGCGAAACCACTGAATCTCATCCTTAATCGCGCCCAACCCACCCAGCAGCACGTTGAAATGGTCGGGCGGCGACAAACTCAAAAGGCGAGCCACCATGCGGGTACATTCCAACGCAAACAGATAATCCTGCACCAACCAGGTATTGAACTGCGCTGGCTGAATCGTTCCCGCCTGACACTCCTGCAAAAACGGATGCTCAATCGCATTCTTCCAAACTTCGGGATAGGTTTCGAGCAAAGATGCACAGGTTAAAGCCATTGGATTCGTTTCTTCAAAAGACCATCAAGAATGCAGATTAACCCAAATTCACGATAGTTGTCTAGGTGTTAATTCGTGGAAAAAGAAATCTGAAAGCCAGGAATGGCAAGACTATCAAGAAATAGCCGTTTTTCCTTTCCCGGTTTTTAATCCAGATTTACAGGAGAAATGGATTTTGCTTCTCGCAGAGGAATGCGCCGCTGAAGATTGCAATACATGCTGGAACGAGGTTCTGATATTTCTACAGCCGTAAAATAACACCTAGACAACTATCCCCAAATTCACCCAAATTCACCCAAACACCGTAGGGGCGGGTTTCGCCTCAACCTCTCCAACCATCCCGCAACTATAACCAAACCCGCCCCGGCAAACGCAGAGACAGGTTCCAAATTCAACCTCAGCAAACGCAGGGACGGGTTTCGCTTGCAACGCCCCAAACTCAACCCACCCCAATGTCGAGTGCCCTAAGTTAGCCCTAAATCAACCGCTTGCCTGTTCTTGTTGAGAATAGAGCTGCCGCCCCTCCTCTAGTTGCGCCGCAATTTGCTCCCGGTCGTCAATGAAGGTGTACTGCTCATTGAAGCTGCCAGCAGGGCGATCGCCAATGACAAAGTGACGCACAGGAATATCAGGCGCATTGATGACAATGCGATCGGCGGCACGCACTGTCGTTTCGGGGGCAGCAGGATCAAACTCCTCCAGCCGTGAGACCACCCAAAGCTCATTGTTCACTGCATAGACGCTCTGGATTGCCAGGTCATAGCCGCCCGATGGCACCTCGACCTCCACAGTCAGAGTGCGTTCCTGGCGATCGGCTCCCGGCACGTTGATATCCAGATAAGGAACTTCGACCGTTTCCTCTTCCTGCAGGACAACTACCCTGGGCACCGTGACAGTACGCTCAGTTACCCCAACATTCACGTCCGGTCCTTCTACATCGTATTCCGGCAAATTACCAGGTTCGACTTCCACATCCACATCCGGCAGTTCACCTGTTTCTTCTTGCTCTACACGGCAAGCCGTGAAGGGAATGAGGACTAGAAATAGCGATAGGGGGATAACTTTTCGTAGAGATAATCGTTGTTGTGATTGCATAGCTTTAACTTTAAACGACAAAAAATCAGGTCAGTCATTGCAGCACCAAAAAAAGCTGGGGAAAATTCGGACGCGTTGCCAGAATAACCAACAAGCTTTTGATGGGACTTAATTACTTCCCTTCTCTTTATCGTTACTAGCATTCATGCAATCGACATCATTCTTTAGTTACAAATTTATTCTTTTGTACGTATTTGTAATGCGATCGCCCAATACCACGCTTCACCAGCCTGGTAAGGGACTTGCAAGAAAATAAAATCCCAATTTTTGAGAGAGAAGGCTGGCTCTGCCAGCCTTCTCTCTCAAAAATTGGGATTTTATTAATCCGCAGATCCCTAAACATTGGTCATCCTCAGGAGCACAAACAAAAATTATCTACGTGCCTGGGTCTAATTAGGCGATCGCCAAGAAAGAATATCCTTAAACCTGAAATTCAAAATGCTGTGTCAAAAAAGTTAACTTCTAACTCCAAAATTCATCCAAATTGACTTCTGCCATTTCCTGCTGCACTTCCTGAAAATAGGTGCTGGCAGTGAGGTTTGCGACTTCTTCTTCCCGTTTTGTATGGTCGATTTCGATCTTTAATTCTTCTAATTGTTTCCGCAATTCATCTTCCCGTTCTTTGCGTTCGGTAATGTCTTGCACCATGCCTTCGTAGTACAACACATTCCCATCGTTATCCCGCACGGCACGGGCATCAATTTGTGTCCAGATAATACTGCCGTCTTTACAGTAGCAACGATACTCAAAATCTTTAACGGTGTCTCGAGTCACAAACAGGCTTCTAAACTCTGCTCGCTTTTCTGGATCAACATACAACTGCTCTCCAATATTTGTAATGCTTTTGAGCATTTCTTCAGGAGAATCATATCCATAAATTTTAGCCAGTGCAGGGTTCACGCTAATGAATCGTCCTTCTGGGGAAGATTGGAAAATACCTTCTAATGCATTTTCAAAAATGCTGCGGTAGTTTCCTTCCGCAATGCGTAACGCATCAAAAGAGTTTTTGAGTTGCCCCGTCATTCCATTAAAAGAATGCGCAAGGGTATTGATTTCTGTGACTGGACTGGGAGCGATAGGTTCAATCCGATCGCCCTTTGCCAGGCGATCGGCAGCATGGGAAATTTCCAGAATAGGGCGAGTAATCCAACGTGCCGTAAGAACACTAACGGCGATCGCCAGCCCAGCGGTAATCAAGCAAAGCAGAATTGTATTACGAGTATTGGCATCGATCTGTGCCATAAAATCTGCTTCGGGCACGACGACGACGATCAGCCAATCCAGCCCAAAGCGATCGCGAAAGGGAAGCACCTGCAAAAATTGGCGTTGTCCATGAAGCTGAAATTCAAGCTGTTGCGCTTCTGTGATCGAGTTAAAGTTACCAAACTGGCTGAGTAAATACTGGGCTGATTCTCGTACCAGGGAAACATTACTTTCCTGGGCGGGGAGCGATCGCGCATTTTCCCCTTCTCCAATCATCAATGGTTCATCGGTGGAGGTTGAAATCAAGTTTCCCGCGCGATCGACCACAAACGCTTGACCATTTTTGCCAATTTCTAGATTCTGTAAAAATGTTCTGAACTCTTCGGGCAGCACCACATCTGTTGCACACACCCCCAGCAATCGCCGTCCCGAGCGGTCGTAGACCGGAAGCGCAGCCGTAACGTTTGGCAACCCCGTTGTAAAAGCAATATAAGTCTCTGTCCAGATCGGTCGTTCAAGAGAGGAAGCTTGCTGATACCAGGGACGACTGCGGGAATCAAACGGCTTATCGGCTTGCCAGAGCAAATAGGTTCGATTCCCAGAAACATCCAGGCGATAGTAGTAGCGCAAGTACTGGTTTGCCTCGTTGCCGTAGGACAGGATCAGAGAGCCATCGTCGGGCGATCGCAACACCCCAAAGAATTCTCCGCTCTGTTCGCTGCCACAGTAGACGAATGCCACATTGGGCGAAACCACCATTTGCTGATAGAGCTGACTTTCGCCCCGACTGCCTGTCTCCACATCCATATCCCCACGGGCAAAGGCATCCGCATTCAAACGGTTGATGTCATGGGGGGTGGCAAAGTACCCCTGTAACTCCCGCTCAATGCGAGCAGAAAGTTCTCGCCGCAACTGGGATGCCAGGTCATTGACGGCTTTTTGACCATTGCGAAAAGACAAGTAACCCACCAACCCAACAGCCGTAATGAGCTGGCTGATAACCGTGAAGATGAAGATGACTCTGAGCGGCAATCGACCCGAGGCAGTTTGAGACTCAGAGGTAGAAGGAGTGGGGGACATAACGCGTGACAATGACAAGGAACAGATAACTGGAGGGCACAGACAGCGATCGCCCCTGGCTACATAAGTAAGGCAGAACCCCAAACAAAAGATTTTCCTAGCTATATCGTAAAATAAACTGAGAGATAAGATAAGAGTAAATGATTGATACTTTCTATTGTTAAATCTCCCAACAAGTCTATCAACAAGCTTTATATAGCTTTCCTCCTCATCCAAAGTGGCTGATGCCGCTTCTGGAGTAGGTTTTTATAGTCAATTCTCTCCTTTAACAAGACCTTTGCCCTTTTCCAGCAATTCTCATTTCGGCGTTCCAATTCATCATGAAAACTGCTGTTAATTTTCCAGGTAATCCTCAAAGGGTAACGATTTCTGGGGATGTGGGCGCTGCCCATATCCCCAAAAATCATCACCTCCATACCACTATCTTTTTTTAAACCTCCTGATTTTGCATGTGCTAAGCGCATGCAAAGTCAAGGGGTTTAGATAAATGGTGAGTATGTTATTTTAATTCCTCTAATTTTTCGCGTAGTTCTTCCTTTCACTTAGGCGATCTCCAGAAAAGAATATCTCCAATTTTTGAGAGAGGGCGCGGCTTAGCCGCGCCCTCTCTCAAAAATTGGGATTTTATTAATCCGCAGATCCCTAAGTTAAAAGAAACCATTTTTAGGAACGTGGTAGGAACGTGGCGCTCCGTGCTACGTTCCCAAGAATTATTGACCTTTGAGGACTCCTGGTATCAATTACCAAATCAATTACCAAATATCGAGATCGCCGTTACCGCTAATCCAATCGTCTAAAACTTTTTCTGGGTTCGCAACATTGAAAATATGTAAACCAAAATCTTTCGAAAGATCTTCACAGACATGGATACCGCGTACGCTGTTACCTTTGACATCCAGCAACGGAGAAAAAGTGCCAATGCCTAATTTGCCGGGGGCGATCGCCGTAATCCCTCCCCCAACACCACTCTTAGCGGGCATCCCTACCCGATACGCCCATTCCCCCGAACCGTCATACATCCCGCAGGTCAACATGACGCTGATCACATCCTGCACATAGTGTTCGTCGATCGCTCGTTCCTTCGTTACCGGATTCACACCGCCATTTGCCAGGGTTGCCGAAAGCATCGCCAGGTCACGGGCGTTCACCAGAATCGAGCATTGCTGAAAATAGAGATCCAGGGTTTCGTCGATCTTCTCGCCCACCATGCCAAAGTTCAGCATCAGGTATGCCATCGCCCGGTTGCGGTGCCCCGTCGCCTTTTCGGAGAGAAACACTGGAACATTAATGTCATGGTCTCGCCCGGTGTAGCGCTTGAACATATCCAGCATTCGCTTCAGACGATTGGTGCCGCTGTCGCCTTTGATCAAGTCGGCAGTGGCGATCGCCCCCGCATTCACCATCGGGTTGTAGGGGCGGTTTGTGGTTTCGTCCAGCACAATAGAGTTAAACGCTTCCCCCGTTGGTTCAACGCTCACTTTGCTGTTGACATACTCACGCCCATGATCTTCCAGCGCCATTCCATATACAAAGGCTTTGGAAATGGATTGAATGGTGAACAGTTGGTCACAATCGCCCACCTCAAACACCTGCCCTTCGGTAGTGACCACACAGATGCCAAACCACTCTGGCTTGGCTAGCGCCAGTTCGGGAATATAGTCGGCAACGGCTCCATCGTTGACTGATTGATACTTCTCATGCAGGTCAGCCAAATAGCGACGAAACGGAGAGGCGACAGCTGCAATTGAACTGGTGAGGGCTTGTAAATCTCCAATATTCGACATGCTGCTTATGCCTCCGAAATACGCTGTGCGACCTTGAGAAATTCTTGACTGATCGGATGATCGGGGAACTTCACACAGAACACTCCCTCACTGGCCAGTTGCACCAGATCTTCCGACAGTGGAAAAATACCTGCTACAGGTTCACCATAGGTTTCTTCAACTTTCTGCTTTAGCGCTTCCGGATTCAGCTTGCTATGGACTTTATTAATTGCTAACAGCATTTTTCGGACGTTCAACTGTCGCGCCACGTCCATCGTTACAGCCGTTCCCTGATAGTCCTGCTTATCGGGACGCAGGATGAGAATCAGAATATGGGAGATGGCGATCGATAGAAATGTTTCTTTGGATAGCCCCGGATGGGTATCAATAAACAAGTAGTCCAGCTTCAGAGCTTTAACGAGATTGCGAAAGCCATCATTCATTAGCCGCACGTCGTAGCCATCTTTCAGAATGCGGGCAATGTCGTCGGCTTTGACGCTGGAGGGAACCAGAAACAGTTGACCGGACTCACCAAGCCCCAAGTTGGCACCGATGTCATAAGCTGCATCCTCGATGCTACTCTCGCCCCACAGATAGTTATTGAGAGTTTTCCCGGTCTGTTCGGGTTCTAAACTAAACAGGTTATGAATCCCAGGGGAGGGCAGATCGGTATCTACAACGGCAACCCGATGCCCTTGCATAGCAACAGCGGTTGCCAGGTTGGCAGTGAAGTTGGATTTACCCGTGCCACCCCTGTAGGAATGTATCGAAACAACTTTCGGCATAATTTGGAGAAATACGAACGAAGATGCAAAGAGTTAAGAATTTTTATGGGAAAAGGCTTAAGCTCAGCGAATCATAGATTACTTTTCTCTAGCAGAAAAGCTTATTTTGAAGACGAAGAATGTAGCCTGAACAACACTTTTTCTTCTGCTTTTTTTTTCGCCTGCAATATTTACCCTCAGTACAGGACAAAAATTCAAAAACCCAGAATTATAGCGTTTTGCAAGCGCTTTAAGTACAGCACATGGGAGGGGCGGCGCACCGCGCCGCCCCTCCCATGTGCTGAAGCAACTTGCGCACCGCTATACCCTTTGCGACAGCAGCACCGTCACGACCAGTAAATCTGGGTTTTAGAGCAATCTCCTCATCATTTTTCTAAGCCCTTGCTTTTGCGTGCGCGCCGCGCACGCAAAAGCAAGGGCTTAGAAAAATGGCAAGCATGTTGATTTTTTGGAGTGCTCTTAATCGGTTGGAGAGTGGGGTGAATGGTCCTTTTGAAGGGCGATCGCCCGGCTCTGCACCGGGCGATCGCCCCAAATGATAGGTGAGAATTGATTTGAAACGAGGGAAACCTGCCCTACCCTGCGATCGCCATCTCTTTTGGCATTTCATCCTTCTCCAGGTCTACCGGAACCCCCTCTGTCACCAGCGATGAGGTCTTAGCATCGCGTTGCACCATGCTTGTCACCATAGCCAGCAACGCATTCACCTTGCGGGTTCGCCACTCGTCCACTAGCCGATTCACCTCACTGTAGCTAAAGCGCCGTTCCATCGCTTCCCGCAGGTAGCTAGCATGGCGGTGCTCGTCCCGTGCAATGCTTTCCAGCCCTTTGCAGAGGTTGCTACTTAAGGGATCATCCCGCAAGGCACTTGCCATGCGCAGGAAATCCTGGCTGGCATCCAGTTCCAGAATGTAGGTACTGGCAAAGAAAACATTCCAGTCGATATTTTGAGGACTTAACTGTTCCTGGTCGTAGCCCTCGAAGTACGCCTCGAAGAAGGGACTGCGCCGCCGCTCATCGGGGGTGCCATCGGGCTTGGTCTTGGGTACACTGGTCAAGTCGATGGCTTGCTTGTTCAACTGTTTCAATGCATGGGCAAAAATCTGACCATGCCGCCGCTCATCGCTGGCATGGTGCGCCAGTCTTTCTGCCAGCCAGCGATCGCCCTCCGCTTCGGCGCGATCGCGCAATGCCTCCAAAAAAGGCACTGAACCCGACTCCGCCAACTGCAGCCCCGCCAACATATTGGGGCGCGTCTCCAAATTCCGTAAATTAAATGCTGTGATGTAAGCTGTTGCCCCCGAACCAACCAGATGCAACAACTGGGTCAAAAGATTCATAGACTCTCCGCTCGATGCAACAATCGCTAGATGAGTACCGCTTGATCCTAAACGATTCGCCCAGAGAAAGAAACCTGAGACAATGGTAGAAAAGCGGTTAAAGGAAAGGATTTAGGGCGATCGCTGTCAGCGTTTGTTGATAGATCTCGTGAAATAGCGATCGGGTTCCTGAACAGCATTCTGGAGAGCGGGTTATGGTAGCAGGAATTCACCTGGGGAGATTGCAGGACTTACTGAGCCAGGGAAATTGGCAGGAAGCCAATCAAGAAACCTTGATTGTTATGCTGCGGGCGATCGGCAAATCGGAAAACGAATGGTTGACCGATAAGGATTTGATGAATCTCCCCTGCGCCGACTTGTTAGCCATCGACCAACTATGGCAACACCACAGCCAGGGGCACTTTGGATTCACGACTCAAACCCAGATCTACCAGGAATGCGGCGCAAAGCTCAACGGCAACTACCCAGGGCACCGCATTTGGGGAGAGTTTGGTACCCAAATCGGTTGGCGTACCTTGTCTACCCCCATGTCTTCTTCCACAGAACAGGGATGGATAGCGTTTAGCAAAGCCACCTTCAGTCTTGCTGCACCCAGAGGGCACCTTCCCTGGTTCAACGATGGCTGGATTCGCTACCAGTATGCAAAAAATGGAATCCTGTTCATGGCTGTTGACTCTGGCGACTGGGATGGTGTTGTTTGGGTACTGTACTCACGCCTCCAGCACTGCCAGGGGAACTAAGGCGCACTTTCGAAAAATAGGGAGATTCTTTCCTAAAAAGCCTCTAAGGGACTGGCTTAAAAATAAAGTTCCAGAGAGAGGGGGCGCGGGCTTCGCCCGCGCCCCCTCTCTCTGGAACTTTATTTATTTGATAACCCCTAATTACAGGTCGGTGACAGGCAAGAGCGCCCATTTGTCCAGACAGCGCCACGCAAAAAAGCTCCATCCAGGTCAGCATCCGTCAAAATAGCATTGCGTAAAACCGCATTTGAAAGATTGGCACCAACAAAGTTAGCCCCGGTCAGATTGGCATTTGTAAAGTCGGTATATTGCAAATTTGCGCCCGCAAAGTTTACTCCGCTGAGGTTTGCCCCTCGCATATAAGCCCCCCGCAGGTTGGCTGCACTAAAGTTTGCATCGGCGGCATCTACCCCTTCAAACCCCGCCCCAATTAAGTTGGCTCCCTGGAGGTTGAGATTGCGCAGGGAAGCATCTTTCAAATCGGCACGTAACATTTTGGCATTGATCAGGCTGGCATCCTGAAGATTCGCATCCACCAAGATGCTTTCTTCTAGATCAGCATCTAGTTTGATAATGCCTGACAAGTCCGCCGTTCTCAGGTCGCAAAACTCACAAACGCCTGTTTCTAAGAAACGTGCAACATGATCCGGGTTAACTGCATGGCTGGGACGGATGAAGATAACCAATAAAGCTGTGACCAGTGCAAGGCTAAACCATTGTTTGAGCTTTTTAAGGCGAAGCCATATAGGGGAAAAAATCATAGACAGACACTCCTTTCAGGGTGAGCGCAGGATTGTGTTGGAAAATGCACCGACTCTCCCAAATTTTACGCAGATTATTGCCAGATGTCGCTATTGCTTTTTTCCCGTGTGCAGCAAAGTGGGTAGCAGAAGATTGGCAAGACCAGAGTTACTGGGTATGCAAACCATGCTCCAGAGCATAGCGCACTAGCTCTGTGCGGCTGTTGGTTCCCGTTTTGCTGAATAACCGACTGACATACTTTTCGACATTGCGGACACTGGTATCGAGGCGACGGGCAATTTCTTTGTTCATCAACCCCTCAACGACCAGATCCAGCACGCTCTGTTCGCGGGGCGTAAAGTCGATTTTGATGGGAGCCGGGGTCTGGGTAATGCCTGTCTTGCCCTGGGTCAACATGCTGCGGATCTGGGCAATTTGTTCGCGAATGTCAGCGATGTCAGATTTATCAGTGTCGCTGGCAGCTTTGTTGAGCGCGGTGCGCCGTTCGAGCAGGCTGGTGACGATCGCCACCAACTCCTCTGGGTCAAAGGGCTTGGGCAGATAAGCATCGCACCCCGCCTGATAGCCCTGAATGCGATCGGCGGTCATGCCCCGTGCGGTCAGAAAGATAACGGGTAGGGTTTCGAAGCGATCGTCTTCCCGCATTTGCTGAAGAAACTGGTAGCCATCCACGTGGGGCATCATGATGTCGGAGATCACCAGATCAGGCATGGCTTGTTCGAGCTTGCCCCAGCCTTCCTTTGCATTGCTGGCAACCAGCACATCAAAGCCACTGTCTTCCAGATACGCCTGGACGGCTTCCCGCAATCCGGGTTCGTCGTCTACAAGCAGGATTTGTCCGGGCATGGTATGTCCCCCTTGTTCTGTATAACCAGTCTAAATTTAGTTCAATATGTCCAACAATATGTCCAATATGAAGTCTCTATTGGATAAATCCGCCTATCAAAAGTGGGCAAACCAACGGGGGCAACCCCCTCGCCGAGTCGCAACTGGTTGGAAAATAGCACTGAAAAATCCCCATTCTATTTGGAGGGAAGCAATAGCCAAGATGCACTCTCCAAGCCGGAATGGGGATATTGACAGCTTTATGGGGCTGGGATTATGAGACCGCAACGGCAATCCAAAACAACCCACCTACCAGGGATAGAGCAGCAACGCCCAGCACGATGTAAATCATCTTCTGGCGCTTTGAGGGTGGTTCAGCGGTATACATCTTGGGTTCTGCGGCAAAGTTATTGAGCCGTCCCCCTTCTTCGGTCGTGTAAGGCATAATTCATCAATCCTATTTACATTTCTCTGGATTGTAGCAAAGTGAGTATGTGTACTTAAAGGGCGATCGCCCCCTCTCTTTCCACTGATCCCCGCTATGCCACAATCAATCAGCATTCTGAATAAATTCTCCCATTTTTGCTACCGCTTCTCGCAGCACTGCCGGATCTTGCACCAGGGCAAACCGGACATAGCCTTCCCCCGCTTTGCCAAACCCTGAGCCGGGGGCGATCGCCACCCCCGTCTGCGCCACCAGTTCGGTGCAGAAACCCAAAGAATCCTCTGCCCAGCGCTTGGGCAAGGGCAACCAGATATACATCGTGGCAGGTGGAGCGGAGAGTTCCCAACCCTGTGCCTGAAGCGCGGCTACCAGCACATCCCGCCGCTCCCGGAAGCGCTCCACCGTCACCCGCACGCCATCCTGGGATCCTGCGAGGGCGGCGATCGCCCCATTCAAAATGCCTGCATACGGGTTGAACCCCATCACCGCCTTCACCTGGCGCAATTTCTGAATTAGCTCGGCATTGCCGATGGCATAGCCCACCCGAAACCCACCCATGTTGTAGGACTTAGACAGGGAGAAAAACTCGATGGAACGGCGCTTTTCCGGATCTGCCTGCAACACCGACGGGGCAGGCTCACCTGCAAATACCAGATCAGGATAGGGGAAGTCGTGTGCCAGCACCAGGTCATGCTGCTCGGAGAAGGCAACGGCACGCTGGAAGAAGGCGAGGGGGGCGATCGCCGCTGTAGGGTTGTGGGGGTAGCTCAGCACCATCAGCTTTGCCTGTGCCAGCACCGGAGCCGGAACCTCCTCCAGCACAGGCAGAAAGCGGTTTTCTGCCAGAAGTGGCATGAAATAGGGTTGCCCACCCGCCAGGTAAATGCCGCCTGTGTGGGAGGGATAGCTGGGGTCTTGCACCAGCGCAAAATCGCCTGGATTGAGCAGCGCCAGGGGCAACATAGCTGTGCCTTCCTGTGACCCAATCAGCGGCGTGACTTCGGTTTCGGCATCTACCGAAATGCCAAACTTGCGGGTGTACCAAGCTGCCGCCGCCTGCCGAAAAGGTAGCGTGCCATTCAGCAGCAGATAGCCGTGGGTGGAGGGATCGGGAAGGGACTGGGCGATCGCCTCCAAAACCCGTCCGTCCGTCGGTAAATCAGAGGAACCCACCGACAGGTCGATAATTTGTTGCCCCGCTGCCTGTGCCTGGGCTTTGGCGCGATCCATCTCCCCAAACACATTCGACTTCAACGGTTGGAGGCGATCGGCAAACTGCATGGCTCTATCCCAAAAATCCTGTCCTGAAAATCAACAACGAGCGAAGCAGAAATTTTCCAACTTCGCCGTAAACTTCGCCATAATTTTCATGCTATCTGGCATTGCTGTCAGGTAACAAAATAACTGGCGTGATAACACAATCTTGTCGTTCTGCGCATGATGGCTAAAGCTCTTTGATTATAAGGGTTTTAGCCATTTTTGCGATCGCCAGCCCGATAAACGTCCTTAACACAATCTTTGTCGTCTCTTGGGTTCTTCACACAATATGTGTCATGTTTTTGCAGATATGCCCGATGTGTTTTAACACAATCCATGTCGTCTTTTGGAGGCATGAACGTCTCTGCTGGAAGTGGTTGCAGCGATCGCCCTTGGATTCCCTCAGAAAATTCTGATCGCCCTTAGATTCTCTCTCAGAAAATCCTGAAAGTTACCTCCAGGTTTTGTAGCCGTTGACTAATAACTGGTAGTTAGCTGTGCCAGTATTTATTTGGCTATTGAATATCAACGCTCATGCTTCCTTTTCGGGCAACTCTGATCAGTTTCATTGCTCCGCTAATCTTGGCGGGAAGCGCAGGGTTGTCTGCTCTGGCACAAACACCCTCGCCCTCCCCTAGCCCAACCCCTCCGCCAACCCTGCGCGATCGCACCACCGACCTGTGGCAGCAACATCAACTGACCCTTATCCTGGCTGGAATCCTGTTAGGCAGTACCTTACTGGTCTATCTAGGGGTGCTGTGGAGCAAACCACTTCTACTACTGAAATTGCCCTCAACTGACATCCCGACCCCCTGGGCAAATGTCAAAATTCCTTTGGGGCTGGTGCGTTGGCTTAAATATCGCAACCGGGTCTTGGACACCTGAGTTAACCAGCATTGGCAAACTGCCCAAACTACATTCATTCAACTACCAACCGTTGCAGAGCGCGAAATCCATATCGCTCTACCCGTTTACCAAAACCAAACTCTGGTCGAAGATCTGACTGGGCTAACCCTGACTCGTACCTTTGCCCAGAAATCAGCCGTGTTGCTGCTCACCGGAGAAGGGGGAGCCGGAAAAACGAGCCTTGCCTGTCAGATTGCCCTGTGGGGACTAGCAAAACAACTTTGTGCCCATCGCCTGTTGCCCGTATTGATCGAAACGGAACTGGATGACCAACGTACTCTGTTCGAGGCAGTTCGGGGGCAACTCAACATCCTTACCAACCAATCCGAACCCATTAACCCAGAACTATTAGACAAATTGCTCCACCGTCAGCGAATTCTGGTCATCGTAGACCACCTTTCGGAGATGAGCGAGATTACTCGCCAGCAGATCACCCCAGAGCTGGCAGACTTTCCCGCTAAGGCATTGGTGGTCACCTCCCGGCTGATTGAACCCTTGGGCAATGTCCCCAAAACGGTTTTAGAACCCCTGCGAATTGAGGGTAGCCGTCTGTCCCGCTTTATGGATGCTTACTTGGAACGGCGCAAAAAGCGGGATTTATTTGAAGACGAAGATTACTTCGATGCCTGCCGTCGCCTGTCGCGCATGGTGGGGCAGCGCAACATCACCGTTTTGCTGGCTCGGCTCTATGCCGACCAGATGATTGAGCAACAACAGGGCGCTGGGGGCACTCTCCCCGCCTCGGTTCCCGAATTGATGCTGAGCTACCTCAACCAGCTCAACCGCACCATCGAACCTGCCAAACAGCGAGATGCTCTGGTGGTACAACAAGACGCTCAACGGATTGCCTGGGAATGTCTGAAACAAACCTATCGCCCCACGACTGCTTCTAAAAAAGCCATCACCGATGCCCTAAAAGAAGCTGGAGCCGACGACATTCCAGCCCGGCTCGACTACCTGGAGACTCGCCTGCGGTTGGTGCAAACCGTAGAACCCGGTGACAAACTCCGCATCGTGCTTGATCCGTTGGCAGAATACCTGGCAGCACTGCGGTTGGTGGCCTATTGCCGCGAACACCCAGAAGAGTCCTGGACAGAATTTCTGGACACCATTGACCCACTGCTGGAACGCACCAACGATGCCCCCGACGCCATCCAGGGCTTTTTACTGGCTGTGCGTGATTGTTGTTTGCTGAAGCAGACAGAAGCCCAGGTTCCCGCCGAGGTTCCCGAAGCCCTGGCTCGCAAAGCCGGACTCGACCCCGCCGAACTCCAACAAATCGAGGAGAAACGACGCATTCGCCTGCTCATTTCTGACCTCTCTGCACCAGAACTGGAGTATCGCATTCGTGCCGCTGAAGATTTGGGCAAGCGGGGAGCCGCTGCTGCTATGGCTGTGCCCAATTTATTGGGAATGGCTGAAAACCCCAACCAAACCCTAAAAGCCCGACAAGCTGCCTTGCAAGCCTTGGGGCAACTGGGCAAATGCAGTAATGCCCTGCGAGAAGATATTGCTCCCCGGCTGATTACTCTCCTCTGCGGGAACCATGATGATCCGGCGGTGCGCCGGACGGTTGCTGAGTCCTTGGGAACTATGCACGCCGGACAGCCAGACCTGCTCAAGATTTTGAAAGATGACACCCAACCTTTGCCATTGCGCCAAGGAGCATCCCGTGCCATCAGCTTGATCAGTGCCCCTAGCGAAGAATCAGTACCGATGTTGATGCTGGAGTTGCACGGGGAAGAGGTAAATACGGAGGTCAAATCAATTCCTGTTTGGAGAGAGGAGTTGATGCCAGACCTCACCCTGGACATGGTTGCCATATCTGCCGGGGAGTTTTTGATGGGGTCGCCACCAGGCGAGGAGGGGCGCGACTACTATCGCTACAACTTCCCGGAAACGGAAGGGTTGGATGTGGAGCAACAACACCGGGTGCAGGTTCCAGCCTTTTTTATGAGCCAGTTCCCTATCACCCAGGCGCAGTGGCGGGCAGTTGCAGCCTTGCCCAAGGTCAACCGAGAGCTGGAACCCGACCCGGCTAACTTCAAAGGGAGCGATCGCCCCGTCGAAGTTGTGTCCTGGAATGAGGCTGTGGAGTTTTGCGATCGCCTCTCCAAACACACCGGAAAAACCTATCGCCTGCCCTCCGAAGCCGAATGGGAATATGCCTGCCGCGCCGGAACCACAACACCGTTTCATTTTGGCGATACCCTCTCTGCTGAACTGGCGAACTATAACGCCGCCTATACCTATGGCAACGGTCAGCCAGGAACTTATCGCCAGAAAACCTCCGAAGTGGGAAGCTTCGGACTGGTCAACGGCTTTGGCTTAGCTGACATGCATGGCAATGTTTTTGAATGGTGTCTGGATCACTGGCATCCTACCTATGAGAATGCACCCACCGATGGAAGCGCCTGGACAACCGAAGGTGACGATCGCTACAGGCTGGTGCGGGGCGGTTCCTGGAACAGCAACCCGGTCTATTGCCGCTCTGCCGATCGCTTCCGTGTCACGCCGCACTACCGTAACAACAGCATCGGCTTTCGGGTGGTCTGCGTGTCTTCCTGGACTCTGTAGCCCTAAGATCCCAGGGTTCTTAAAGAACCCTGGGATCTGAACCCTCAGTCAAACATGAGATGCTTCATCGCTGACTGCAACTGATGATCTGCCTCAACAAATGATCTGCCCCAACAAACGCTTGATAGTCCTTTGACTCTGTAGCCCTAAGATCCCAGGGTTCTTTAAGAACCCTGGGATCTGAACCCTCAGTCGAACATGAGATGCTTCATCGCTGACTGCAACTGATGATCTGCCTCGACAAACGCTTGGTAGTCCTTTGCATTGCCAACTTGCTGGCGTACCTCCCCAAACGTCGGCAACGTCCCCTGCCGCAACTCCACATACTCCGGATAGCTCGAAAACTCCCATTCTTCAGGCTTCTCGACCAAACCTGCCTTCACAGGATTGAGATGAATATAGCGAGATAGGTTTAGCAAGTAGGCTTCTTGATCGACATGAATCGCTTGAAACGGTCCCTGGAACAATGACCCACATCGGTTCAGCCGTTTGTTAATGGCCTTCGTATAAGACAATGACAACACCCCCATCTTTTCAGACAGGGTATCCTCTCGAAGGCATACCAGGAAATGGTAGTGATTAGGCATCAGACAATAGGCTATGACGTCGAGTGTCTGCTCAACCAAGTGCTGACGAAATTGCCGGAGAAAATACAGGTAGTTTTCTCGCTCAAAAAAGATAGCTTGGCGGTTATTGCCACGATTGTAAAGATGGTAATAATGCCCTGGTAAGAAAGTTGTTTTCCGTTTCGGCATGGTTAACCTGGCAGTTTAGATCGCGCTTGCTCAAGTGTTCCCATGAATCAAGCCAGATTCCCAGATCCCAGGGTTCTTGAAGAACCCTGGGATCTGAAGTCCAGACCTATTCCGGTGATACCCCCAAACAGCCAAAAGAAGCGTTTCAGGCGGGGTATCAGCAAGCCCTCGATGATTTTGCCGTTACTGCACTGCTACGTCGCCTGAAAACCTTTTCCGACTCCAACTTTGATGCTCTTTGGTATGACCTGTCGCAGCAGGAATCCGAGGTCATCGCGGCTGTCCTCATTCAGACCCTTATTGCCAATTTGAACGGGAAGCTCCTGATTTCCTATCTCAAAGCAATGCGCCATCCCGCACCAGAAGTCTTTCAATCGCTTGCCCATTTACAAATGCCTCCAGCCGACCAAGATCTGCCTGCGGCTTTTCCAGAAGTAGAGATGCCACAGTTTTTGTATGGCGATCGCCTCCAGTGGCGCTCCAAAGACAAAACGACCGACAGGGGGGAAGGTCATCGGAGGTGATTGCTGCAATCTGTTCCCGTTCTCTCTCGACTGTGCAGCGTTGGTTCCACAAGGGGCGCAGCTATCGCCGACCAACTGCAAACGACTTGCGACATCTAGCCCTCATGGACTTCTTGCTGGAGAACTTTGAGGCGCTTCCACCAGAGATTCGTGCCTCTCTCTGTCCAGAAATCGGGCTTGAACCAAACTCCAAGCCATAAATCACCAAAAAAATCAACGGCGTCTTGCCGTGTTTTTAGATGCCACCTGCTTTGTAAGGTGGCATCAGTTTTTTGTGCGATCGCCTCGCAAGTCCCAGTTTAAACACCGAGAAAAACCATGAGCTACTATCAGCAACTCCATCCGTGGTGCATCGTGCGCCTGCTGACTGATATGCAAAGACGTGTTGTTGTGCGACTACGCAAGCGCAACGATGCCGAAAGAAATGTAGGGGAGCATGTTAAGCCCAGAACGTTGGCGCACTTTACGCTAGGTTCAGCGTTAGGCTCACAGATTGCGATATAAGATCCACCAGCTCTGGATTTATTTGATATGATGCCGATTCAGAAGCTAATGATCTTCTGGATATTTTGCGATGGAGCTTTAGTTCTTCAGATATGAGAACGCTCAGCCTCTTTGAAGACGATCGTTTGACGCTACCCAAGAGCGTCGAGCTTTCAGCTGAGTCGTTGAGCAAGTATGGGGAGTTTTACAAGCATTGGGCGATCGCCTTCTCCGGTGGAAAAGATAGCACGGCGACCGTGACCCTGGTGGCTCATTTGCTGGAAACGGGGCGTATTCCAAAACCGGAATCCATTACGGTGCTCTATGCCGATACACGCCAGGAATTGCCGCCTCTTCATAATGCGGCGATGAAGATTTTGGATGAGTTGGGCGATCGCGGCATGGATACGCGCGTGGTGCTGCCTGAGATGAACCACCGCTACTTTGTCTACATGCTGGGTCGAGGGGTACCGCCCCCGTCAAATACCTTTCGCTGGTGTACGCCCAAGCTCAAGGTGATGAGCATGGAGAAGGAGCTAGAGAAGCTACGCCAGGAAAGGGGCGAGAAGTTTCTCATGCTAACGGGAGTGCGAATTGGCGAGAGTGCGGCACGGGATCAGCGGATTGCCCTCAGTTGTACGAAGGATGGGGGTGAATGTGGGCAGGGTTGGTTCCAGCAGAGTTCGTCCACAGCGGTTGCTGATACCCTCGCACCCATCATCCATTGGCGGGTTTGCCATGTGTGGGATTGGTTGATGTTTGAGGCTCCGATGATGGGGTTCTCGACAGATGCTATTGCCAAGGTCTATGGGCAAGACACGGCGGAGGGAGAAGAACCGATTAATGCCCGGACAGGCTGTATTGGTTGCCCTCTAGTGCAAAAGGATGCCGCCCTCGATCGCGTGGTGGCTCAGCCCGAGTGGGCATACCTGGCTCCCTTACAAAAGTTGCGCCCGTTGTATTGGGAGATTAAAAAGCCGCAATATCGCCACCGCAAGCATGGCGAAGTGAAGAAAGATGGAACCCTGGCAGCCAAACAAAATCGCCTGGGTCCCCTACACATGGAAGCGCGTCGCTGGATGTTGCAGCAGGTACTGGAGATTCAAGCAGAGGTGAACCAGGGAGCCGAGCGATTGGGAATGCCGACAATTTGCCTAATCAATGACGAAGAGTTAGCCCGCATTGAAGAACTAATTGCCGCCAACACCTATCCCGAAAAATGGGATGGGACGGAACCCCACGGAGATGAGTGGTTTGATGAGATTTTGCCCGATGGGAGCATTCAACCGTTTTTGTTTCACAAGGTTTGAGCAGGGTGAGCGATCGCCACAAAATCCTCAATGCTCTTTAGATTTGGATCGCCCGCCAGGTAGCCAATTCCTCGATGGAGATGCAGCCGAAATTGCGTAGCAAGGGTTTCATCATCCGTGCCCAAGCCATCGTTGTGGCACCGCTGCTTGAGCGCGATGAGCAGCAGATCGGCAATCTCGCCGCCGAAGACTTGCCAGGACATCTCGACGCTGCTATCCGCTGGGATGGGAACGGGAGACGGGATGGATGGCTCTGCCAGGGATCGGCACAGCGCCCAGCGACACAGAACATTCCAGGTGGGAATTTTGGTAACGCGCTTCAGCTTGATGAGTTGGTCTTTGGCAGATTGAGAAAGTTTGATGCGTTCGATGGGGGGCTGCATGGTGGCTTGTGACTCAATAAGATAGGCTAAAACGCACAGTGAAAGGCAGCTTACAATGGGGTGAAGCGGATATGTAGGACAAGGTAGCTACGATGATGTCTGGTCTGCCGATGGTGTTGAGTCTGGACAAGGTGGAGTTGACGGATGAGCAATTTTACCGATTATGCCAGGCTAACCCGCATACGCCACTAGAAAGGTCTGCATCAGGAGCGCTGGTGATTATGTCGCCTGTGGGAGGAGAAAGTGGGGAGCGTGAGGCAGACTTGATTGCCGAGTTGACGCTTTGGAACCGGAAAACTCGCTTGGGCAAAGTGTTTAGCTCGTCTACGCTGTTTAAATTGCCCGGGGGTGGCGATCGCTCACCGGATGTGGCTTGGGTGGCGTTATCCCGTTGGCAGGCTCTCTCAACAGCCGAACAAGAAGGGTTTCCGCCGATTTGCCCCGATTTTGTCATTGAATTGCGCTCCAAAACAGATACCCTGCCTCCTCTACAAGAAAAGATGAACGAATATCTGTCCAGTGGCTTACGACTGGGCTGGTTGATTGATCCAAAAAATCAGGTGGTCGAAATTTATCGGACGGGTCAAGCGGTCGAAACGGTTCCGTTTCCTGCACAACTATCGGGCGAAGCCATTTTGCCGGGGTTTGAGCTGGCTTGGCCTCTGGTGAACTAGGGTTGAGGTTTACCAAAAATAGCCCTCCTTCACGGTCGTTTGCCTCTGCTGGGGATCATACTCCAGGAGATAGTTGTGGGCGATCGCCCCCCCTTCCCTTAACCGCTTCACTTCGTCGGCTTGTATTTCGGTGTCAGTGGAGAGCAGGATCACCTGATGGCTGGCTTGGGGGAAGTAGCGATCGACGAGGTGGCGGCGGTGGTGGGAGTCGAGGCGACCGAGGGGGGTGTCGATGGCGACGGGGAGTTGGCGACCGGAGGCGCGGGCGAGTCCCCAGAGAAGGGCGATCGCCAGCAGTTGTTTTTCGCCAGCGGAGAGGCGGCTTTTGGGGAGGGGTTCGCCTGTGGCATCGAAGAGCTGGAGGGCGAAGGTGTCGGGGTGGATCTGGATTTGATGCACCAGATCGGTTTTGTGGAGCAGGTGGCGGAAGCATTCGGTGACGAGGGTTTCCAGTCGATGGAGTTTGCGGTTTTTGAGCCGTTTTTTGAACTCGGCAAGGGTCGCCTGGACGGTGGTGATGGAGGTGAGGATATGTTCGGTGTTTTTGAACTCGATGGCGAGTTGGCTAAAGCTGAGCAGTTCTTTACGGGTCTGCTCCAGGGTTTGTTTGATCTGGTGATGCTGGTGTTCGGCTTGGGCAAAGGCGGTTTTGAGCTGGGCGACTTCGGTTTGGGTAGCGCGAACGGCTTGTTGTAGCTTTTCGTAGGCTTCGGGGGCGGCGGCGGTGGTGAGGTAGCGTTCGGTGCTGTCGATTTCGGCGAGGGTTTGTTGGAGGTGCTGGGTGAGGGTTTGGGCTTGGGTTTGGAGAGTTGGGAGTTGGCTCAGGGTGGTGGCGAGGCGGTGGGGGGTGTTGGGGTCGGTGGGGGCGTGGGTGGCTGGGTAGGTCGGTGGGGTAGGGGGGAGGGTTTGGGTGAGGTGGGTTTGGATTTTTTGGTATTGGGTGGGGGTGAGTTTGAGGGTTTGGAGGAAGTCGAGGAGGTTTTGGGTGTGGGCGTAGAGGAGGGTGTGGGCGATCGCCTGTCGCTCTTGGTCTAAATCTTGTTCTGCCTGGGTTTGGGCATCTTTGAGCAGCCCTTGAATCAGGCTCAGGGGGAGGGCGGTGGCGGCGAGGGTGCGGAGCTGATCGCGATCGCCCTCTGCCTGGGTGCGGAGGTAGTCGAGGCGGAGTTCGAGCTGGTGTTTTTCGGCGGCGATTTTGCCCCCTTCGGCAAGGAAGCGGTCTTCGGCTTGGCGCAGGTGGTTTTCTGCCCGTTCGAGTTTGGGACGGAGAGCGGCTTCTTGCTGGAGGGCGGCGTGTTTTTCGGCTTGGAGGGTTTTGAGGCGGGTTTCGAGGGTTTCGAGGTGTTGGAGTTGTTGGGTTCCAGCGACTTCTTTTTGTTTGCGGCGCTGGAGCACTTCCAGGTCGGCGGAAAGGCGATCGGGGAGTTCGAGTCCGAGGAGCGATCGCATGGCTTGGATCACCGCAGCGGGGAGGTCGTCTTGTTCAGCGAGGTCTTTGACTTGTTCGCCATCAAACAGGAAGAGGTTGGAAATACCGAGGGGGAAAAGGCTTTCGATGCGCTCGTCCCAGGCGTTGGTCCAGTCGTTGCTGGGGGTGCCGTTGAGGTAGACCTGGAGGGTGTCTTTGCCGCTTTTGAGGGGGGCGGTCCAGGTGCGGCAGAGGCGAAATTCGGTGAGCTGGCTGTTTAGGGTGTGGTGAAAGATGAGGTGGATGGCGGTTTCTTGACCGGGGGTGTGGCGGTGGGCGCTTTGGGTAAGGAAGTCGGCATAGGCGAGGTTGCCCCGGTTGGAGCAGGGGGCACGATGACCATAGAGGGCAAGACGGATGGCGTCGAGGAGGGTGGTTTTGCCGCGTCCGTTGAGTCCTCCCATGAGGATGATGGGCTGGTTGGCGCTGCCAGGAGCGAGGTCAATGCTTTGCCGTCCCCGGTAAAGACCAAAGTTTTGCAGGATGAGTTGCTGGAAGATCATGAGGGGATGCTGAAAAGATGAGGCACTTTAATTGGGGGCATCAATGAGCTTGATGTAGAAGCAGCATTTGCAAAGGCATGAATGATGCCGGATACCATAATAAAAGGGCTGGCTGGTTGGGATAAGGGTTGTTGTGGGAATGCTGGAAGCATTGTGAACGGGTGCCAGGATGAGTCAGGGGCGATGGGAACTGAAAAAATATGTCACAGCAACAGGGCGTTGTCCTTTTGATGAATGGTTTGCCTCACTTGATGCACTAACTCAAGCCAGAATTGATGTGCGGTTAGATCGGGTGAGTCTTGGTAATTTTGGTGATCATAAAAGTGTTGGCGGTGGAATCCATGAGTTGCGCTTTTTCTTTGGGGCAGGCTACCGGGTTTACTACGGCTTAGTGGGGCAACGAATTGTCTTGCTGCTGGTTGGGGGAGAGAAGAAAAGGCAAAATAAGGATATTGGGCTAGCACAAGCATTGTGGAAAGCCTACCAAGACGAGCGCAAAGGGACATAGGTTATGCCAGTGAAAGATTATCAACAAGATTTGCTTGCTCGACTTGCAAACCCGGATTATGCAGCACTGTACCTGAAGGCTGCATTGGATGAGGCTCTGAACGATAGCGATTGGGATGCATTTGGGCTGGCTCTTAAAAATGTGGCTGAGGCGAAGGCGATCGCACAACCAAATGCTGGCTCTCTTGAAACCCCAGCGCTACCCTCTCGCATCAGCATGGATGACCCCGATAATTTGACAGTTGATACGTTGTTTTCTGTGTTGAAGCAGGCTGGCTTAACGGTTGAGTTTAAGCCTGTGTAGCTGTGGCAGATGGGAGCGTTGGGGTAATGCGCGATCGCCCTCCAAACATGGCAGGGTAGCCCAAACAAGCCGCAATTCACCATCGTCAGAAAACCAGGGCAGTGTCTCGCCAGATGCCCGGATGCCCACTACTAAGCCTTTTGCCCAAACTTGAGAGATGCCCAGCTTTTTACCGCGTCAATATCCCCGGTTTTGGCGGAGGATTTGAGCTGGCGTTCTTCGATGGCTTCGGCGATCGCCTCTTGCTGAGGGCGCGAGCTACTTTCAAAGCATTTTTCGAGTTCTTCAAATAAGCCAACCCGACGCGAGAGGGTGGCAAAGCGTCTTTCAGTATCCAGGAGTTTGGCAACTAGCTCAAACTGCATGGGGTCATCACAGAGTTCTTGAAGCACTTCCCATTCTTCCTGCCCCAAATTTTCATTTTTGGATAGGTAGCCTTCTTCAAAGGGGCGACCTGTGACGGCTTCGTAGATTCTGGGCAAGGAGTCGTCAAATTCATGTTTTTCTTCTAGCCAGATGCGCCGAATTTCTCGGAGTTCAGCCTGAGAAATTAGCTCGATGTCTTTCATGTCGTCAGGGGCTTTCTGGCGAACTTCTTCCTGCACGGAGAGTAGGCGTTGCAGCAAGGATTCTCGCCAGCGTTTGATATAAGGTCCGGGAACGTTGGTGAGTTGTTTGTTGCCGTCAATATCGCGCTCAAATAGGTGAACGTTGCCCGAAATCCGCCGAAAATCGCGATTTTCCCGTTCTTTTTCTAGCTTTTCTTCGCCTCGAAAGTCGAGTTCGTCGCGGAAGTCTAACAAGGGCTGCATCCATTCTTTGGATTCGTCGTTGAGGATCATCGCTTCCATTGATTTGTCGCGATCTACCAGGGTGCAAACCCAGCAGCCAAAGCGAGAACTACCGCAGCTTGGGGTGGATGTATCAACGACGAGGGGGCATTCATTGTCGGCGGTTGCCCCGCGATAGATTTGGAATAGCTCTTTGTTGCTGTGTCCCCAGGGATTTTGATATTGCATTAAGTACAGCCACACTTCGTCGTTGTCCCAATCTTCGATGGGGCTGTAGATGAGGGAGTTGGGAAGGCTGGCGTTGGGGCTGAGGCGATCGCGCAGTCGTTTTTCGGCGTGCTTGCTCATGGTTGCTGCCCGTTTTTGGCTTTCGGCTTTGCGGGTGCCTAAGACCAAGATGGTTTCCCCATGTTCGCGCACGACGTTTCTCACGAAGCTGTTGGCAGGGTGGATTTTGAGGCGCTCGGTACACCAGCGAAACTTTTGGCGAGGGGCTGGATAGCCTTTGCCAATGAGGTTGACCCAAAAGGTGTCTTTTAGAACTGGATGCAGCGCATGGGGTTGAAAGGGCAAGTTCTGAGCGTCTGCCGAGGCTTTCATGCGATCGAGCGAATGGCGCACCCAGGTAGAAATGACAGGGTTTTCGACTAGCGTATCGGTTGATATGACATGGATAGGTTTGTGGCGCTCTTTGGCGGGTAAGGCTGCGATCGCATTCCACACCAGTTGCAAAACAGCGGTGCTATCTTTGCCGCCAGAGTACCCCACAATCCAGGGAATCTCATCCAGAGAGTAAAGCGCCTGAATTTCCTCAGTTAGCCGAAGCACAATTCACACAGATTCTTCCCTCGGCAAATACTTGATAAGTGCCTTCATCACCTCTCCTGGCTTGCCTTGCAGAGGATGATCCGCACTGGGAGCGGGAAGAAAATCAGTCCATTCAAAAACTTCAGCAAAGCGGTGGTAGTGGAGGCTATGAACAATGGCATTTACCGCCGACCTGGAACCAATGACCAAAATCTTCACAGGTTCTCGATCTGGCTTTGGGTAAGCGTGGAGCTTCAGCGAAAGCTCGATACCAATCGTTTCAGGGGATACCGACGAAGTTGAGAGAAAAGCTTGAGACTGCATTAGCTTGTCAACCATTAGGACGTTTCGAGGATATTAATCGACCTTTAGGACGACTGTCAACCACTAGGATGTTTGAGACAGGCAAAAACTCTGACAGGATGAGCGCATGGGAAAGGCAGGACGAGCGCTCAAGCAAGTTTTAGAAGACTACGACATCAGTCAGTACAGTCTGTCTGTTGTTATGGATGTTGAGCGCAATAATGTTTACCGTTGGGTGAATGAAAAGCGTGATCCAACAGCAGAAACCGTTGTTGAAATTGTCAGAGCATTGAAGTCAATTAACCCAGAAGCCGCGAAAGCTTTTGTTGATCTGTATTTGGTGGATGAGGTTTAAGCGATATTCCAGTGCTGGCGGTGCCATGCCAGCGCTTCCTGACTGGGGTAAAACTGTTCTTCGGAAGGTAAGTGAATTGTTTCCCCGGCAAAGTCGAGCATGGGGCGAGAGTTGCGCGGTGCTTCTTCGATGAGGCGATCGCCCTCCATCAAAATCCGGTAATCGTCACTGATGCTGAACCAGCCGCGATCGAATGCCCAGTGGTGGTTCTTGCAAAGGGCTAAGCCGTTCTCAAAGCGATCGTCACGAAACTGAGAAAAGGGCTTGATGTGCGCCCCATCCACAATGTTTTGGCTGTCGGAACTGATGATTTTTAAGTGACAAAAGGCACACCGCTGTTCATACAGGGAAACGACGATGCGGCGAAAGGCTGCCGTTCTAACAAAAGCTTTGTCTTCGTCCTTTAGCTCCTGAACGCTATAGACCGCTCCGCCTTTCTCAAATAGCTTCAGTTGAATGCTTTCAAACTCATCAACAGAGTAAAGCTGAGTAACATCCTGCTCCTTATCTCGAAACCAGGCTTGGATCAGTACGGTCGTGAGTTCGCTACGGGTTTGAGGATTTTGAAGCAGTTGAAACAACTCATCATCAAAATAGGCATGGCTAACGGCATCTTCCAATGCCTTCAATGTTCGGATTTTAACTCTGGATGCCACGGTCGCTTCAAAGCCAGGATTGGGAGCCAGTTTCCAAAAGCCATCCCCAGTCAAATGGTAGAAAGGCAAGGCAATATTGGATTGATGAACAGATGAACCTAAATTTGTCCAATACTTCAGAAATGTTGCGATAAGTTCCGGGGAGAGGAAGATCTGATTTCGAGGAATTTTGCCTTGTGAAATCAGTTCAATGATGGCAAGAAGCAAGATAGGTTTGTGAGGTGCAGCGGTTCCACGGGCGCGATCGACTCTCAGCTTTGTAAATTTACCTGCATAGTGTCGAAGATCTTTTGCCATTGGGGATACCTACCCTTATCCCTCTTCCTGGGATTCTTTGAAGTTGTTGTAGTCCTGTTCCAGCGTTTCCCAATAGGCGGGAGGATCACAAAATTCGTCTGTTTGGGCGATCGCTCTCACCAAATCTAATTTTCCCGGAAACCACCGAGAAACCAACACCGCAACCAAAGAATCCCTTAAACTTGGCTCCTGCAAAATCTCATACAAATCTTCATCTAGATAGGCAAACTTAACCGATTCCCTAACCTCAGCGAATGTTTTTAATTTGATACCAGAATCTACAAGTTTTCCAAATCCAGGATTAGCCCACAAATGCCAAAATTTCCCACTTTTCATGTGAAAGAAAGGTCTTGAAATGTCAGGATTATGAGAAGCCGATCCAAGATAGCTCCAATACTTTAAAAATGTTTGATTCAATTCAGATGACAAATAAATTTCATTCCTAAGGATTAACTTTTGCTGAAACTGTTCTATCACAGACAGGAGAAGAATTGGCTTATGAGGCGCAACCCCATGTGCTCGATCAACCCTTAATTTTTGAAATTTGTGGCTGTAGTAGACCAAACTTTCAAAGTTCATCTGGCATTGAAAGAGACGTTAGTGAAAATGACTTGAAGGCATTGTTCCCTAAATCCCAAATGCTAGGGATTACTTTAAGAACTTAGTTACAATTTCTACCCAGCTCGGTAAATCCTTGACGCTAGTCAATGCTAATTCATTTAAGGTTGTTGCAGCTTTGGCTTGATAAGTTCTATATTTAGACCGGAGCAGTTCTTCCTCATCAAGTCTAGCTCCAATAGAAAGCACATAATTGACTGCTGATAACAACGCGATAGTAATAACAACTGCAACGCCTGCTGCTGCTACATCAAGAACCCCTGTTGGAGGAACAAAGGATTTAACGAGCAAAAACAAGCTAGTACCAACATTTTGGGATAACACTGTTGGCAAAACTGCGAGGGCAGCGTTAGAAGAGAGTATCTCTCCCGTATAAAGGTAGTATAGACAAACAATAGCCACTACTTGAGCTGATGTGATAGAAGCTGCACTACCAGGAAGAAAAGCTGCTACAACAACTGCCACCAAAGCTGTAGCTATTATCTTGATAGCATATGACTGCTTCTCAGCCATATGGCGAGCAAGCAGTAAGTCTTTACCCTTTTTTTCTAGGAACTTCTCAACATCACTGCGTAATGCTACAACTCCTCGAATATCCATATTGGGGGCTACGCTTTTAGGATCATAGCCCTTCGCACAAGTTCGATAAATTTTACTGATTGCTAAGTCTCTCTTCCATTGCTCTGCAATTTCATCTAGGGCCGAAGGATCTAGATCATCCCATTGGTCTATTTTATTAAGAACTACAAAAATTTCATCGCAATGCTTTCTCAGGTCATCTAAGCTTTTCTTTTGAGAAGCATCAGATGAACCAGTAACAACAAAAATTCCAACATCAATGTGTTCTAAAAACTTTTTAGTAACTTCACTATTTTCCTTAATGACATCATCAAGTCCTGGTGAGTCAATCAAACAAACCTTTTCATCCAATTTAAGGATGTTCAACTGTTTTGTGACTCCAGACACAGCTCCTACATTTATTTTGAGATCATGAGCTTCCTTTCTACTTAATTTCAGTAGAGCATTAATGAGTGAGCTTTTACCTGCGCTCACTTTTCCAATAACTGCCATATTTAAAGTTTGAGACAGATTTGGCATTTTTTCAGAAACCTCTGCTTTGACTCGGTCAAAGAAGCTTTCTTCGTCTAAATTATGAAAATCTGACCTCACCATATGTCCTACCTCCTGAATTTAACAAGTATGCTTATGGTTCCCAACAAATACAAAGCCTGCTACTTTTAGCAGCTAAATTACACAACTATTTTCTCGTCCACTCAATTTATAAAAAAATAGAAAGATCAAAATTTTCAAGGCTATCTGATGGTAATCCATTCTTAAAATTTTCCAACATTAGTAAGACTTTTGCTGCTAAATCTGTAGAGTCTTTTAGCTCATCTTGTAAGATTTCAAGACCGCCATTTGCATATTCTTGAAAAATTTTGGCGCGATCGCGATCGCAATCCTCATTTTGGGCAAGGATATTTGGGTTGCGGGTTTCAGCAAAAGCCAGAAGGCTGATGATTGAATTGTCTCTAAATTGCTCTTGAAGAACTGGATCAGGATCGCGTCGGGAAGCTTTTTCAAATGGGACTCGTTTTTTATGGTGAAATCCCAGAGCCGCCGCGAAGGTTAGCACATCCCCATAAGTAGAAAAAATACCTTCGTTCTGTTCACTTGACCGCAGTGCTCGAACAAGGTCAGCTTTATCTAATGCAATTTGGATTCTAGAGAGTGCCATTTTTTTGTCGAAGAGGTTTTTAGATCAATCAATAGGTCTGTTCTATCTGGAGAGGTTTATTCAACCTCGATGATTTCTGTCCATTCAAAATCGGATGAGCTAGGCTTCACCAGGGGATAGCGTCCCTCCTCCAGGTCAACAAAATCTGACTCCACATCCTGCTTGGGCGAGTGATACACCAGCACATATTGCCTGCCAATGTAGTCATGCATCTCCTGTGCCACCTCACCGCGCCACTGGGTTTTGCTCACCAGCACCACCAGTTGATTTGCCAGCGAAGGCAGCGACCTTGCCACCTGTCGTCGATAGGTTTCATCCAGGCTGCCAAACGGCGAATCCATCACCATTGGGTAGTTCCCCGCATCTGGCGGCATCAGCCATTGGCTCTGCCGATCCTTCCGGCTCCAGTCGCGCACCCGGTCAATAATCGCGCCAATAAACGACAAACTCAATACCTGGTTTTCCCCCGTCGAAGCAGGCACCGCTCGTTCCTGCCCCGTCGTTTTTTCAATCAAATTTAGCTCATACTTCTCCGTCAGCCGGGGCAAATAAGGCACCACCACAATCCGCTGAAAAATCTCCTGCACCCGCCGTTCCAGGTCAGCCCGAAACACCAAATCCACATTTTCCTGCACCTGCTTAAGTCGGGCGATCGCCTGCTCCGTTGCCGCAACCCGTCGCTGGGTTTGGGCTTGCCGCTCTTCCGTTGCCTGGTGCTTCTCAATCTGCCGCCGCAACTCCTCCACCTGCTTTTCCCGGTCTTTTATCTTCTGGCTCGTTTCCCCCTGCTCCCGGTTTAGCGATTGAATCTTCCCATCAATCTCCTCATGGCGCTTTTCCAGATTGCGAATATCCTCACTGGGGCTACTGCGAAGCTGGTCGCGAATATTGTCCAACGCCGTCTCAATGCCCGATAGGGTTTGGCGCACATCCCCCATTTTCTGCTGCTCCCCATCCACCGTTTCCCAAAACTTGGGCACCTGGCGATCGACAATATTGTCTACATGATTACGCAGGTAATAGAAGCTTTCCTCTACATCCACCAATCCTGCCTTGGCTAAGTAGGACTCAACGTGATGATAATGCTCACTCCCTTCCTCCAACTCTGTGCCGCATATACACCGCTTACGGTTTAGTAACTCAAGCACAAAAGGCTGTTTAACCTTAGCTGGCAATATGTCACGTTCCTTCAAATCCTTATCCAGCTCTCGAAATTGGGCGATCGCATTCGTCAGCAACACCGTATAGCCCTGGGTCGAAATGGCAGACTTCAGCCGCACCCGGCTTTGTTCCAGCGCATCCCGCAACGCCTGCTGCTGTGCCTCCAGGTCATCTCGCCGCTTCTGCACCTCCCGCACCGCCTCAAACTCCCGCAGCTTGTGGGCAACCTCCTGGCGCAGGGTTTGATGATGCTCAATCTCCGTCTCAATCTGCCCCTGCCGTTCCGTCAGCTTTTCTAGCTCAGTTTCTAGGGTTTGCTTCTTTTGCACCAGTTTTTGGGTTTCTGGGTCGCCAAAGCGCTCCAGTTCCTTTTCCAGGGTTTTGCGGGCTTCCCCCAAATGCCGAATCGAGCGGGTCACCACCTCAACCCCCAACAACGCCTTCGTTGCCTCAGCAATCTCCGACTTCTTATTCGAGCGCACAATCTGCTCAATCCGCTCCCCATCAAAAAAGAAATATTGGTGCAAACTCACGGGCAAAATCCGCCCAATCACATCATCCAAATGCTTGTCCGAAATCAGCCAGCGCCCATCTTCTCCCGCATGCTGCAACGACAGCTCACTCTTGCCCTGGCTAATCTCCGTCTCACTGCGATAGCCCCGACAGGTGCGCCGCATCCGATACTGCGTCGTTCCATGCTCACAGCCCAGCTCTACCCAGCACTCCACCGGAGCACCCACCTCCGCCTCTGCCAGCGCCCGCTTGTTCACCAGCGACTCTGGCGACGAAAACGCCGCCGAAAACTTTTCATACAACACCCAGGTAAAGGCATTGAGCAACCCCGTTTTTCCTGCCCCGTTGTTGCCATGCACAATCGTCACATTGTGATTCGCACTTGCCGCCAAAACAAGCTCTGGCGTTGTGCCATAAAACTGACGAAAGTTGTGCAGTTGAATCGACAACAACTTCATTGCACTTCCTCTTTAATAATTCGCAAAATATCGTCATTAATGCCACGGGGCTGCTTGGTATGCAGCTTGTCGGCTTCCGCCTGAAGCACCCGCTTAATCAACCTGGCGATTTCAGGCGATGCCGAGTTGATCGGTTCCATCACATTCATCTTTTTCGCGTCTGAGTTCATTGTTCTCCACTCCACCAACGCATTCTTTTGTTCTTTTGAAATGTTCTTTTGAAACGTTTTTTGAAATGTTCTTTTGAAAAAAAAGAGATAGGGCTACACATCCAACAAGTCATATCGCCTTTGCAGATCTAGCAATCGCACCCGTGCTTCCCCGGCATTGTCTGCAAGATCCGCAAACTCGACAAAACGTGCCAACTCCTTTCGCAAAAAGTTCCGTTCTACCTCTAAGTTTGCCCCGCCCAGCTCTGGCGGTAACACAATCATGTCGAAAATCGTAGCGCGTTCCTTCCGGGAATGCGGTCGCAACACCCGCCCGCGCCGCTGAATAAACTGTCGCGGATTGCCACTGCTTGCCAAAATCACCGCCGTCTCAATGGCTGGAATATCCACCCCTTCATCCAAACAACGAATTGCTACCAACCCCTGCAAATCGCCATGTTCAAACTGCTGGCGTAAATCCTCCCGTTCCTCCAGCGATGTCTCTGCCGTGTAGGTGTTCACCCGATAGCCCAACTCCCTACCCAATAACCGCGCCACCGCCTCCAGTTGGCGCTGGCTTTCTGCGCTGGTGGCATCTTCCACCGACCCATCCCCGCAATAAAACAGCGTATGGCTGGTGTGCAGGCGCGATCGCATCACCTCTCGCAATGCCTCCAGCTTGTTTGCCGCCGCCCCCACCAACCGCGCCCGCTGGTTGAGCAAGGCCGTCAAGCCTTCGTTATCCTCTGGATTTTCCCCCAGGGCGATCGCCCGCCCAATCCGCTTAGTAAGCAACAGATAGCTTCCCATCTCCGCTTCCGTCAGCTCCACCAGCACCGGGTAATAGCGATACCGCACCAGCGCCCCCTGCCGAATCGCATCCCCCAGGGTAAACTCCGGCTGCAACACCGCCCCAAAGTAATCCAGCAGTGCCTCTGTGCCCTGGTCATCAAAATACCGCTCCGGCGTTGCCGACAGCGCCAACCGCAAGCCCACCGTGCGCGGCAAACTATCCGCCAACCGCCGCGCCCCCAGGTTATGCGCCTCATCCCCCACAATCAGCGTCTTCTTTGGAAAGTAGGGCAACTGCGACTGGAATCCCGCTGTCATCAACGTGGCATTAGTCGTAATCACCGCCAAAAACCGCTGATTCCCAGCCTTCACGTTATAAAGCTGGTTGGATAAACGCCCCTGCCACTGGCTCACACTCTCAAATGCCAGAATCGGATCATTAATCCCAAACTTGCCACATTCCCGCGCCCACTGGCTCACCAAATGTCGATAGGGACAGACGATGATAACCGCTTGCAACTGAATATTTTTGTGGAGTTCAGCGGCGATCGCCAGAGCCGTGATGGTCTTCCCGCTCCCGGTCGCCATCTTCAGCGTGCCGCGCCCGTTGTTGTTAAACCAGTTGGCGATCGCCTCTTGTTGATAGGGGCGCAACACCAACCCCATCGGAAGGAGTGGAATCCCTGTAGACGCTTGGGAAGAGCCACTCGATACATCGTAATGCGCTCGGTTGGATTGCATCGTCCAACCTTGGCTGGTCAGTTCCCAGTCTTCCTGTGGGGGTTCATTGGGGCAGAGGCGCAGGAGCGATCGCCGGGCAGCTTCTGGGAATTCTAAAACCTCTAAATTTGAGGTCTGGTTATTCCAGAGTTGCTGAAAATTCTTCAATTTCCCGAATACACGAGATTGTAGTGCAGGCTCCCATGACCAAAACACATCAATGCATTCAAAATTACCGATCAGCGCTGCCGAACTTTCATTCGCCGATCCAGTAAATGCGACGACGTTCTCCTCTGCATCCTGAAAAATTCCTAGCTTTTCGTGATAGATGCCCCGGTAACGGATGTTCTTGGGGATCGCCAGCCTAATGTCGAGTAAGCCCTTAGCCAACAACCATGCCAAGCATTTGAAGCGATCGCGCATCACCTCTTCAACGTCTTGCTCTAACTCCCGCACCAGAGCATTGGCAATAATTTCTTCACGCTGTTGCAGCCCTCGGGCGATCGCTTCCACATCCTCATCGGACAACTGAGGCGATGTCACCAAAAACATCCGCCCACCCGATCGGATGAAGGCAGTTAAGCCAGCCGATACCGCTGCCATCGATGTACTTGAAAAAAAGCCAACCGCACGAAAATAGGTTGTGCTTTGCTCCAAGCAAGGAATATAGAAATCCTTGATAAGGTTGCAGCGATCGCTACGATATTCTTCCTGAATCTCTAAATCCGGCAAGCTCAAGTCAACACCTCGACACAGGTTGCTTGAACCCAAGTCTAATCAATCGAACTCTGTCCGAGAAGAGGTACCAATCTGAAACTTTACAAACGGATATACCAAGACTCATGGTTTAATACCTTCGCCATTTTCCTAAAACCCTTGATTTTGCGTGCGCTCCGCGCACACAAAATCAAGGGTTTTAGGAAAATGGCAATTATGTTGATGGTTCAATGAGTGGTTTCATCCCAAATCCTGACGGTAAAAACCCAAAAACATTTTTTGTGCAACGCTTGCGGAGCAAGCGTTGCACAAAAAATGTTTTTCCGGGTGTTTTCAATTCAGATTTGGTATCAGCAAGGAAAACGGGATTTAACCAACGAACGCTGGCTAGAAGCGTTGACGATCGCTACCCAACAAGTGCCGCAAGACGAAATCGAAGCGGCTAACTGGCAAGCGAGACTTTTCTGCGATGCAGCAGCCCTTCCATTTCCTGTTGCCTGATCCAGAGCGGCAAAACTGCGTTAAGACGACATCAAATTTGTTAAAGCGACACAAGCCTGTTATCGACGACAAATAAATCGTTATTTGACAATTGCTTGTTAAAAAGCCCATGACGAGGATTGAACTCGTGACCTCACCCTTACCAAGGGTGTGCTCTACCACTGAGCTACATGGGCACAAAGGAGACTGAGAATTTGGGTTTCTGATGTGAACATTCGCTTTTAAGGACGTTCCATCAAAAACCCGAACTCTTCGTGGATGGGCCGGGCTGGATTCGAACCAGCGTAGGCGTAGCCAGCGGATTTACAGTCCGCCCCCATTAACCACTCGGGCACCGACCCGCCCAATCCACGATTTACAATCGTAGCCGAAGCTACGCTAAATGTACACCCTTTTCCTCAGAAATCTTTTGCACAACCTTCCGAATAGCCTGGATCACCGTGTTGATTTCAGCCTCAGAGACGATGAGGGGCGGCACAAAGCGCACGACTTTAGGACCAGCCGGAACCAGCAATACGCCTTCTGCGATCGCCCCTTTCACAATGTCCACTGCGGTCAGGTCAGCCTCTGCTTGTAGCTCCATGCCGTTGATCAAGCCCCATCCCCGCACTTCTTTGATTAGTTGGGGAAACTCTTCGGCGATCGCCCACAAGCCTTCGCGCAGTTGTTCGCCCCGTTTCTGGGCATTTATCCGCAGATGCTCCCGCTCCAGGGTTTGGCAGACCGCCAGGGCAACACCACAGGCAAAGGGGTTCCCACCAAAGGTACTGGCATGATCCCCCGGCTCAAAAATGTCGCAGAAGGATTTGCACATCATGGCTCCGATGGGGATGCCACCGCCCAACCCTTTCGCCGAGGTAAAAATGTCTGGCTCAATGCCCAGGTTTTCGTAGCCCCAGATGCAGCCCGTGCGACCCACGCCCACCTGCACCTCGTCCATGATCAGCAAAATGCCCTTCTCGTTGCAGATTTCGCGAATGCGCTGGAAGTAGTCGCGATCGCCCGGACGCACCCCACCTTCACCCTGCAAGCCCTCCAGCATGATGGCTGCCACCTGCCGGGTAGAAGCGTCGAGGGCGGCGATCGCCTCCTCCAATGCTTCCAGGTCGTTGTAAGGCACGTAGTGGAACCCAGGAACCAGCGGGTTGAAATTCTTTTGATATTTGGGCTGTCCTGTGGCGGTGATGGTTGCCAGCGTCCGCCCGTGGAAGCTGGCTTGTGCCGTCAAGATAATGGGGTTTTCGATATTCAGCACAGTATGGGCATACTTGCGGGCAAGCTTGATCGCAGCTTCATTGGCTTCGGCACCGGAATTGCAGAAAAAGACCCGGTCAGCGCAGGAGTTTTGCACCAACCACTTTGCCAGTTCCCCCTGTTCCGAAATGTAGTAGAGGTTGGAAACATGATGCAGCTTCTGGATTTGCTGATTGACAGCTTCTACCATCGCTGGATGGGCATGCCCCAGGGTGCAGGTGGCAATTCCCGCGACAAAATCCAGGTATTCTTTGCCTTCTGTATCCCACACACGACAGCCCTGTCCGCGTTCGAGTGTGATGGGGAAACGGGCATAACTATGGACAACATATTGATCGAACTCGTTGGGCGTTAATGTGCCTGATGCGGGTGCAGGGGTTGGAAGGAGTGTTTCAAGACTCACGGCAATGCCTCTCCATTGATGATTCTGTCAGATACGCGAACAACTACGCCGGGGTATGGTTCAGTGAATAAGCGGTAGGGTGACCACCGACAAATACTTGCTACAGGTGTATCAGCCTCATCTTAAGGCAGCTTTTCCCAGGAGGCAGGGAAAATCGTCAGGAAATGTCTAAATTTTTCCAGCTCAATTAATTAAAGATGGATACCGTCTGATAGAAAGGGGCAAATCCATCTCCCAATTCATCGCAACAAGGGACTCGCTTAAAAATAGAATCCCAGAGAGAGGGCGCGGGCTTCGTCCGCACCCTCTCTCTGGGATTCTATTTTTTTGCTAACCCCTAATCATTCAAGATCCACAAATAGACCTCCGCCATCTTTGGGAAAAAAGACACAGCGTCGCCACACCTTACTTTCCGCAAAAATGTGGTTTTTAATCTTTTACCGAGGAGATTCCTGAGGAAAAATATCCCGATTGTTTGAAAGAGGGCATGGCTTAGCCGCGTCCTCTTTCAAACAATCGGGATATTCTTTCTTGGAGACCACCTTAGGGATCTGCGGATTAATAAAATCCCAATTTTTGAGAAGGCTGGCAGAGCGTATTTGTTTAGCGACCCTCGGGACACCCCCTCTAACTCCCCCTTGGTAAGGGGGAGAACCAGGCTTCCCCCCTTACCAAGGGGGGATTGAGGGGAGTAAAAACATCGGCTGCTAACAATAAACGCTAAACAAATACGAGCCAGCCTTCTCTCTCAAAAATTGGGATTTTATTTTCTTGCAAGTCCCTTAGTTCTAAAGAAAGTTTAGTGGGAACATTTTCTACGTTGGTTACGCCAAAAGAATGAAAGTTACGCCAAAAGAATAGAGCTGCATGACTCTTCGTAGATTTACGCAATTTTGATTGCGAAATATTTCAAAGCCTGGAATAAAAAATCAACTTATCGATCAAATGTTACATAAGTTTACCAACCCCGATTTCTGTTAAATACTTTGTAAAGTCCAGCGCGTAGAGGAGACGTTTTGTTTGCTGACGATTTAAAAATGGCAGAGTGCGTCTTTTTTGTCTTTGTTTTGCTCAAAGACTAAGTATTTTTGGCATTAGGGGAGCGTCGGAGCAGCACTTAGGAAATAAACGCGAAGAAATAAAGGTGTAACACCATGGAAGTGGAAAAGGTTCTGTACATCTTGGGAGAGTTGAGTGACAGCGACATTGACTGGCTAGTTAAAGTCGGTAAAAAAACGCCTGTTGCTGCGGGGGCGACTCTAATTCGAGAAGGTTGTTCGGTTGACACTCTGTATATTTTGTTGGAAGGAGCACTGGTCGTTTCAATCTCGGCATTGCAAGAGCGGCAAATTGCCCAACTTGCCTGTGGTGAAGTGGTGGGTGAGATGTCTTTTGTTGATGCCCATCCGCCCTCTGCAACAGTACGTACCCTGGAAGATTCATTGGTTCTGGCAATTCCGCGTCAGGCTTTGGCAGATAAATTGCAAGATGACGAAGGCTTTGGTTGTCGGTTCTATCGGGCGTTGGCGGTGCTGCTGTCTAAGCGTTTGCGCGGTACGGTGCAAACGCTCAGCGAGCAAAGCCAAATGCCTGGCACAGGAACAATGACAGCCGAACTGGTGGCGATCGCCCAAACTCGCTTTGAACGGCTGATCGAGGAGCCAGAATTTGTTGAAGCTTGAATCAGTTGAAGCCTGATTCAACTGATTCTGGCTCAAACTTTTGGCTCAAACTTTTGGCTCAAACTGTTAAGTACCTGGGTCTGATTTACAGCTAAAGTCCAAAGTACTATGTCGCCCGCTGAGCGGGCGACATAGTACTTTGGACTTTAGCTTTGTGCAAGCAAAATCAAGGATTTTAGAAAAGTGGCGAAGATATTGCTACCTAATACTAAGGACATTTCCAAGAAAGAATATCCCGATTTTTTGAAAGAGGGCGCGGCTAAGCCGCGCCCTCTTTCAAAAAATCGGGATATTCTTTCTTGGAGATCGCCTAATGGAATTAGAACCGATGGAGTAACAAAAAGCGCTCTGATTATGCAAAGCGCTTTTTGTTACTCAGTAGTGTTTGGCTTGTAAAGGTTTGGGTTTGTAAATCTTTAAGGTGAAGCATTGAGGGGAGTAATGTAGCTATCGCTATGGCTGAGACTTTTCGGATTGATTGCGAATGATTTCTTCTTTCAAGGTGTCAGGTTTTGTCTGTGGGGTAGTTGAACGACGGGGGCGTCGTTGCCGAGACGAAAGCTCAGTATCCAGATCAGACTGACCCAGACTGATTCCGTACACAAAAAGGTTGAACATAAAAAGTGTCCAAATTGACTATTTATAAATGTCATATAATTATATCCCACCTCCGAATTAAATCCCAGCCTTCCACCAGACGGGCGATTCTTTTTCACCTTTCTTTACCCTCAGAAATTATGCGGTTGAGCGATTCCTCAGGCGCTCCGTACCCAAAAAATCGCTCAACTGCATGTTTTTTTACACAAAGTGCGTAAGTCCTAACCCTTTTGAAGTTGAACAACAAATAGAACCCCTAACGGGGGAAAAAGCTTCCCACACCTTCTTTCATAATCAGGGATTCTATTTATTTGCTAAACCCTTAGTACAAACTCAAAGTTTCTTCAGCTCTGGTTTATCCAGTTATTAGTGCAGTGCGTGATTATTAAGCTGCTGCTATTTAGGATCGAAAATAAAATAGTAAAGATTCAGGGGTTTACGCCGCCAAAGGGGTTTCATCCTCTACCGAAGTTTGAGGCAATATCGAAGGAGGCTCCTGCCCCAAGCGAGCAGCATGAATGGCTTGGGTCAAGAATTCCAAA
>Ga0081520_100115_pt1 | contig 59525 bp, 40 predicted proteins | sample HotLakmasection1_FD_70988 | JGI IMG/M metagenome (GOLD analysis project Ga0081520, IMG submission 70988) | Hypersaline microbial mat communities from Hot Lake, Washington, USA - Section #1 (SPADES assembly) (version 2) | ecosystem: Environmental > Aquatic > Non-marine Saline and Alkaline >... | reverse complement strand
GGTGAAGGAAATCCCTGTGCGCATGCGCAAAACCATGCCACCGTTCGGCAGACAACGGAATCCCACAGACGGACTCTTCCGTTAGAAGCTATCCACTAGCCAACACGCTCGGCTCAGAATTTTTCTGGGGCATCGTGCTCGGTATTTTGCTAAGCACGCTCTCTGCTTGGCTAGGGATTCAACTTAACCGGGCTCACGTTCAGCGGAACGTTCGCCGATTTTGTCTCGACCTTTCTTCTAACATCAGTGAGTTGGCAGACGGGCTCAACGATACGAGACAGAAACACCGATACATCGATAGCGAATTCCTTGATCTAATCGATGTCGAAATTCAAATCTATGGTAGGAACCGCGAACATCTAATTGCCATAGATGATGATAAACTACGCCGAGATATTCGCGATTACTTCACAAGGATCGCAGGGCATGTCGCGAGGGTCCGGATTCACTTGAAGCATTTTCAAGAAAACTATCGCCGCAACCACCCTTCGCATTACCCCGATCCGTCTCCTGCGGAAGAAATGCAGCAGGTAGCTGACGGCGCGTTGGCTGCGGCGCATCGCGCATGCGATAGTTTGAGAGACCTCATCCATTCCAAGGGGATCGGCTTAGAGAATCGGCTCAGAAGTTAAGTGTTCGGCGACGACGATTGAGTCCGCCCCTACGCCCGCAATTGCCGACCAAATTGAGTGATCGATCGTTAAAGGTCTTCGACTTCCCGCCACCCCTCACTCCGCCGCTTCCGCCCGCGCATCCCCCGCAAGCTCCGCCGCAATCCTCTCAGCCAGCCAGCGGGCGACTTCGGTCTTGTCGGTGCGGGCGAGGTGTTCGCTGGCGCCTTCCGCGCGGTAGAGCGTGACGGCGTTCTCAGACCCGCCCATCACGTCGCCGGAGACGTCATTGGCCACGATCCAGTCGCAGCCCTTCCGCTTCAGCTTCGCCTTGGCGTGGGCCTCGACTTCGTGGGTCTCGGCGGCAAAGCCGACCACAAGGGAGGGGCGTCCTTTACGCTTGTTGGCGACGGTCTTCAGGATGTCGGGGTTTTCCTTGAGTTCTAGCGCGGGCACCTCGCCATCGCCCTCTTTCAGCTTGAGCTTCTTCGCCCCAGCCTTGGCCGGTCGCCAGTCCGCCACGGCAGCGACGGAGACAAAGGCGTCGGCGGGCAGGGCGGCCTCCACGGCGGCGAGCATGTCGCGCGCGGTCTCGACCTTCACGAGGTCCACGCCCCTAGGCGCGGGGATGGACACCGGCCCGGAGACCAGCGTCACCTGCGCGCCGAGCCGGGCGAGCGCATCGGCAATGGCATAGCCCTGCGTGCCGGAGGAATGGTTCGACAGGAAGCGCACCGGGTCGATCGGCTCGCGCGTCGGCCCGGCGGTGAGGACCACACGTTTGCCCGCAAGCACTTTCGCGCCAAAGAGCTGTGCCTCGATCGCATCCGCGATGCGCTCCACCTCCGGCAGGCGGCCAGGGCCGAACTCGCCACACGCCATCGCACCTTCGTCGGGTTCCAGAACCGTCACGCCATCGGCGCGCAGGCGTTCTACATTGCGCTGAACAGCCGGGTGCAGCCACATGCGCACATTCATGGCGGGTGCCATCAGGACGGGCTTGTCGGTCGCGAGCAGCGCGGTGGAGGCGAGGTCGCTGGCATGGCCATAGGCGGCCTTGGCGATCAGGTCGGCCGTGGCGGGTGAGACCACGACCAGATCAGCCGAGCGCGACAGCTCGATATGGCCCATTTCGGCCTCATCGGTCAGGTCGAACAGGTCAGTATAGACCTTGTCGCCTGAGAGTGCCGCCACCGAAAGCGGCGTCACGAATTCCGCGCCAGCCTTTGTCAGGATGCAGCGGCAGGCAATTTCGCGCTTTGACAGGGTGCGGATGAGCTCGAGCGACTTGTAGGCCGCGATGCCGCCTGTGATGATGAGAAGCACGCGTGCGCGGGCCATGGAGGGCGCTCCGGAATAGCTTTCAGGCTCTGATTATAGGAGCAGTGGCGTGAAGGAAACGTGTCAGGCCGCGCTATCGGCGCGCATTCACGATCTCGCTCCGCCCGCCGCGCACGACGAGGATCTCTCCCGGCTGCAGGCCGCTTACCCCGCTCGCCGCTGCGCCGCAGCCACGGCGAATGAGGCGCGTGCGGGGTTTGTCCTCTCCGTCCTTGTCGGTATCGGCCAGGCTTCCGCGATCGCAGGGCTCATCCTCGCGGCGTTCGCAGACGAGCTGGGTAAAGGTGCCGAAACGCTGGAACTCGCAGGTCGTCGTGGAGCGCTCGCCATCACTGTAGAGGCCGGGCGAGACGAGATATTGCGGCTGGGCCGCCGCAGCGTCCTGCGCATTGGCGTTCAGCGCGCGCGCGCCCCAGAGCCCGCCGAGCAGCACAATCGCTGCAACACGAAGGGTCTGCCTCAGCACCGGATTCTTCATCAAAGGCTTCACAGGGCCACCTCACTTTCGCAATCGCCGTTCATCGGTCGTTAACGAAAGTTACCACGCAAGCCCCATGCCGAAAGCGCTTTCAGCCCGTGGGGGAGGCGCACTCGCGGGTCGGGATGTGAAGGAGGGTTAACGGGGGAGCGGGTTACTTCCGGCGGTGGTCGCGCACCAGCGCCTCCAGCGCATCGAGGATTTCCGGAAGTCTCTGCAGCCTGAGCGCGACGTCTCGGGCGGCTTCGGCGGTGCGGCGGGCGACGCCTTCGGGGCCGAGTTCCTTGCGCACCCATTTCTCGACAATGGGCTTGGCGGCGGCCCAAATGTCGTGTTTCGGGTCGAGGCCACGCGCGACGCCTTCGACCTGCACCATGGTCTTCTGCAACAGCACGAGTTCCGGGCGCATGGCCATGCCGAACTGGTGGGTGATGTCGAAGAGCTGGAGCAAAAGCCGCCCCATTGAGACATCCTCGGCGGTCTTGCCGAAGATCGGCTCGCCGACACTGCGCAGGGCCTGTGCGAAGTCGCCCACATTGCGGTCGGGCGGCACATAACCCGCCTCGAAATGCACCTCAGCGACCTTCTTGTAGTCGCGCCGGATGAAGCCATAGAGGATTTCCGCGAGAAACCGCCGCTCGTCCGGTCCGATCCGCCCGACAATGCCGAAATCGAGCAGCCAGAGCTCGCCATCGGCGGTGACCATCATGTTGCCCTCATGCATGTCGGCATGGAAGACGCCGTCATGGATGGCCGAGGAGAGAAAACCGCGCGTGACCTTGTCGGCGAGGCTTGCGCGGTCGAGCGCCATGGTGGCGAGCCGCTCGGTGTCGGTGAGTGGGACGCCGTCCACCCAGCTTGTGCACAGGACCCGCGCCGAGGAGCGCTGCCAGTCCACCTCCGGAACGCGGAAGAAGCCGTGCTTCTCGCTGATCTCGCGCAGCTCGTCAGTGCCGCCGGCCTCAAGGCGCAGGTCGAGTTCCTTGCGCATGCTTGTCCCGACCGTCTCGACAAAGGCGACGGGTTTCAGGCGACGCGACTCGCGATTGACGGACTCGATATTGCGCGCCGCACGCGACATGGCCCGAAGGGCCGTCTCGACACGGGAGCCGATATCTGGCCGCAATATCTTCACCGCCCGCTCGCCATTCGGCACCCTCATGCGGTGGACCTGCGCGAGCGAGGCCGCCGCGACAGGCTCTGAAAGCTCCGGAAACAGGATCTCATCTTCGCCGGGAAACTCCTCGGCGAGAATCTCTCGCGCTTTCTCGATGCCAAAGCTTGGCAGCCTGTCCTTCAGTGTGGAGAGGTCCTGCGTGGTCTCCACGCCGAACACGTCGGGCCGCGTGGCGATAAACTGGCCGAGCTTGATATAGGCGGGGCCGAGTTTTTCGAGCGCGCGAGCGAGGCGCTCTCCCGGCCGTCCCTTTGCGCCGCCAGCGGTCAGGCGCATGATCCGGCCGAACAGGCGCGCGGGCAGGGGGATGCGGCGCTGATATTCGCCGGGCAGCATGACGTCATGGCGCGACATGACGGCACCGGCGCGCATCAGGCGACCATAATCGGCAAGCGCTTTCAGCATCGTCTCAAACCGCCCACGCGAAATGCAGCGCCGCGACGCCGCCGGTGAAATTCGTCACGCTGACATTCGAGAAGCCGGCAACCTCGATTTCCTTCGCAAACGCTTCCTGACGGGGAAATTTCCTGATGGATTCCACAAGATACCGGTAGCTGTCGGCATCGCCGGTGACCATGCCGCCCATGCGCGGAATGACGTTGAAACTGTAGACGTCATAGGCCGCCTGCAACGCGCCGGACGTCATATGGGAGAATTCCAGTATGGCGAGACGCCCTCCCGGCCTCAGAACGCGACGAAATTCCGCAAGCGCCTTGTCGCGATGTGTGACGTTACGGATACCGAAGGCGATGGTCAGCACATCGGCGGACCGGTCGGCGAAGGGCAGGGCCTCTGCATTGCCGCAGACCCAGTCGATCCGGCCCTCATAGGGCGCCATGTCGCGCCGCGCGCGCCCGGCTCCCAGCATGGCGGCATTGATGTCGCAGACCACGGCGCGTGTGTGCATCTCCGGTCTCCGACGATCGCGGGCCCTGCGGTCGGCATGGTCGATGAAGAGCCTGGCGAGATCGCCCGTGCCGCCGGCGATATCGTAGAGTGTCTCACCTGGCTGGGGATTGATTTTTGCCATGGTGTCGGCCTTCCAGAGTCGGTGGATGCCCGCGCTCATGAGGTCATTCATGAGATCGTAGCGTTTTGCGACCGAGGAGAAGACCCCGCCGACGCGTTCGGTCTTTTCTTCGGGGCTCACATCCTCAAAACCGAAGGAGACGCGTTCGGGCTCGGAAGGGCTGTCGGATTTGATGTCATCTGGCATGGCGCGGGACCATAGTGCGGTTGTGCTCAAGAGACTATATGCGACCTGATGCCTGAATTGCCCGAAGTCGAGACGGTTCGCCGCGGCCTTGCGCCAGTGATGGAGGGCGTACGCGTGATGCGGCTCGTTCAGAACCGGTCGGATCTGCGCTTTCCCTTCCCCGAGCGCTTTGCCGAGCGCGTATCCGGGGCGCGGATCGAGCGTCTGGGGCGGCGGGCGAAATTTCTCGTGGCGGAGCTTTCCACGGGTGAGGCGCTCGTCATGCATCTCGGCATGTCGGGACGGTTCACGATATACGCGGCGGTGGGGCGTGATGATGAGGGGCCGGAGACGCTGGACGTGTTTGTCCATGACACGGGTGCCGACCCCAGGCACGACCATGTCGTCTTCGAGATGGAGAGCGGGGCGCGCGTGGTGTTCAACGATCCGCGCCGTTTCGGCTTCATGGAATTATGGCCGTGCGTGGCGTTCGACGATTATCCGCGCTTGAGGACGCTCGGGCCGGAACCGCTGAGCAACGCGTTCTCCGCAGCCTATCTCTGCGAGGCGCTCAAGGGGAAGGCGGCGCCGATCAAGGCGGCACTGCTGGACCAGTCCATCATCGCAGGGCTTGGCAACATCTATGTCTGCGAGGCCCTGTTTCGCGCAGGCATCTCGCCGCGTCGCCTTGCGCGCACCATTCCGGGCGTGCGCGCTGAACGGCTTGCACCGGAGATCAATGCCGTGATTGCCGAGGCGATCGAGGCGGGAGGCTCCACCTTGCGGGACTTTGCCGGACCCGATGGCGCGCTCGGCTATTTTCCGCACAGTTTCAGGGTCTATGGCCGCGAGGGTGAGCCTTGCCAGACGTGCCAGACACCGGTGAAACGGATCGTGCAGTCCGGCCGGTCGAGCTTCTATTGCGGCAAATGCCAGCGCTGATCGCGCGTGATCTGCGACCAATTCCTGATCTGGTCAATCGGCATGGGCCTTGCTACTGCGCTGGACGCAGAATCAAACGCGGCAAAGGACGCCCAATGGACATCTCCAAGATCAGCCCAGGACAGAACCCGCCTGACGACATCAATGTGATCATCGAGGTGCCGCTCGGCGGAGAGCCGATCAAGTACGAGATCGACAAGGCGTCTGGCGCGATGTTCGTGGACCGTTTCCTCTACACCGCCATGCGCTATCCCTGCAATTACGGCTTCATGCCCCACACGCTCAGCCTCGATGGCGATCCGATGGACGTCATGGTGGTCGGCCAGCGCGCGCTCGTGCCGGGCGCAGTGGTTCGGGTTCGCCCGGTTGGTGTGCTGCTCATGGAAGATGATGGCGGGCTTGACGAGAAGATCATCGCCGTGCCGCACCTGAAGCTCACCCGCTTTTATGAGAAGGTCCACAACTACACCGATCTTCCGGAGATCCTCGTGGACCGGATCGTTCACTTCTTCACGCATTACAAGGACATGGAACCCAACAAATGGGTCAAGGTGGAGGGGATCGAAGGTGTGGAAAAGGCGCGCGAGCTCATTCAGGAGGCCATTCAGCGTGTGAAGGATTGAGGCCAGGGTGAGCGTCGATGGATTTCGGCGTCTGGCTCGCTCTGGTCGGCCTGTTTCTGGCCGGCGGCCTGACGCCGGGGCCGGCCGTCATGCTGGTTGTCAGTTCATCCCTGCGATACGGGTTCCGACCGGCGCTCCTGCCCTCTCTGGGTGTCAGCACGGCCAATCTCGCCTGGATTGCGCTGGCCGCCTCCGGGGCGGCGGCGCTGGCGGAGGCCTTTCCGCAGGGCTTCATTGCTCTGAAAGTCCTTGGTGTGCTGTTCATCCTGTGGATCGCCGCCAGCATGGTACGGTCCCCGCCCGGCGGTCTCGGAGGCCGGGCCGCTGATGCCCCGAAGCGCGCCACCCTGTTCGCCCGCGGCGTCGGTCTGCAACTCGCCAATCCGAACGCGCTTGTCTTTTTCGGCGCGCTCCTGCCGAGCTATTTCGACCCCGCCAGACCCGTCCTGGAGCAAGCCGCCATCATGGTGATCACGGTGACGGCGACGGAGATGATGGGTCTCACCATCTATGCCGCGCTCGCCGACGGACTCGCAAAGCGCTTTGCCTCGGAGCGTTTCGCGCGGCGCTTTGCCATTGGCGCCGCCATCATCATGGCAGGATCGGCGATCTATGCGGCAGTGGTGACGAGCTAGCGCTCCGCTCAGAACCGTTCCGGCCTCAGAACCTCAACGGGGCTGGTGGACACCACGCCAATATGGCTGCCCAGCAGGCTCTTCAGCTGGTCCAGCGCTTTCCCGGCGACTTCTGGCGAGCAGATCGATATCATCACCACCATGTCCTGGCTCGCGGAAATGTCGGTGTCGCGGGTCCACTGTGTCCCGCGTCCATAGCCTGCCAGCGCCGGGATGACTGTGTAGCCGGTCACGCCGCAGGCCTGTAGCACGCGTCCCGCGCGCTTCATGGCCATTCTCTCGATGATGAGTTCGATACGCGTCATCTCGGCCATGGGGCGCTCCTCAAGCGGTCACGAGGCTGGCAAGCCAGATATAGATCGGAATGCCCAGCGTCACATTGAACGGAAAGGTGATGCCGAGCGACAGTGTGAGATAGATCGACGGCTTCGCCTCTGGTAGCGCCAGTCGCATGGCCGCCGGAACAGCGATGTAGGAGGCCGAGGCCGCGAGCGTGATCAGCAGGGCCGCGTCGCCCGTCGGCATGGCGATCAGCATGGCCACCCCCGTTGCGATCACGGCTGAGATGAGCGGCATGTAGAGGCCAAAGGCGACCGTGGCGGGTCCGAGCGATCGCCAGCCCTGGCGCAGGCCCCGTCCGGCATTGAGCCCCATGTCGAGCAGGAAGAGGCAGAGCACGCCCTGGAACGGTGCCACGAAGAAGGGCTCGATACTGGCCGTGCCCTCCTTGCCGGCGATCCAGCCAATGACGAGCGCGCCGACCAGAACCACGACCGAAGCGTTGAGGAACACCTCTCGGATGAGTTCACCCTGTTCGGAACCTGCGACCCGATCGGCCTTCCGGCCGCGTGAAGCGAGGAAGAGCGCGGTGATGATCGCAGGCGTCTCCATCAGTGCGGCCACAGCGACGAGGTGTCCGCCCGCATCAAGGCCTGACAGCCTCACCGCCTCTGTAGCAGCAACGAAGGTGACGATGGAGATCGAGCCATAATGGGCGGCAGCAGCGGCTGCATTGGTGTTGTCCAGCCGGCTTGTCGCGCGCAAGCATGCATAGGCGATCAGTGGCAGCACGAAAGACAGCACCACACCGGCGACGAGCACCAGGATGATGTTGAGCGACATCTCCGCCTCCGACATGCCGACGCCACCCTTCAGGCCGATCGCCATCATGAGATAGATCGCAATGCCCTTTGCGAAGGCTTCCGGCACCGACATCTGGGACCGCAGCAGCGCCGCGCCCATGCCGAGCACGAAAAACAGGATGATCGGCGACAAGAGCGTTGCGAGGGCGACGTCCATGGGCAAACCTTCCTGTGTTCCCGGTTTTCAAGACCTAAGCGAGCCGCGACCGTAAAGTCCATCGCGTGTCGCCACGATCAGTTGGCCGCATGAAAGCGGCGTAATGATCAGATGGCGGGGGCATTCACGAGGCGGAATGTGCCGGTCTCCGGGTCGCGCCAGTGCAGTTCGCCGCTGGCAATGGCAAACCAGCCGCCATGCAGGAAGAGTTCTCCTGATGCGACAGCCTCGCGCACGAAGGGAAATGTCATGAGATTTCGGATCGAGTGATTGATGGCCTCCAGCTCCAGCTTCTCGGCCAGTTCGTCAAAATCCGCCCCAGGATTGTCGAAGATCACCTTGTCGCGCGCGCCATTGGCGATCTGCACCCAGGGACCGACAAATTCTCCGACCGGATCTGTCGTCGCCGATCGCAGTGAGGCGCGAATGCCGCCACAGCCGCCATGCCCCATGACGAGGATGTACTTTACCTTCAGCGACTTCACCGCGAATTCCAGCGCCGCGCTGACCCCGTGCACGCCGCCGCCCGGGATGTAGGGCGGCACGAGATTGGCGACATTGCGCACAACGAAGGTCTGGCCCGGCACGGTATCGAAAATGGTCGCCGGATCGACGCGGGAATCGGCGCAGCCAATGATCATCACGCCCGGCTCCTGACCCCGGCCAAGGCGCTCATATTCCTCGCGGTCAGATCGCCAGGCACCGTCGCGGAAACGCTTGTAGCCCTCCAGGAGCTTGGCAAGAGCAGGCATGAAACCTCCGGGGCTGAACTGGTCAGGTCACGGATCAGGCGATTAGGCCTGACCGTGTCCAAGCGCAAGCGGTCAGAAAATCTTCGGCCGGACGCGACAGAACGATGAGTTTCGGTTACGCTCGGATAACGATCCGGGCTGGGGAGCCAATCATGGTGGCAAAGGCTGAACAGAGACGACGCGCCGGTCCACGACGGAGTGAGGCGTCGAAGAAGGCCATTCTGGAGGCAACACGTCACGAACTGGCGGTCTCCGGATGGCGCAGTTTCAGCGTCGACAGCGTCGCCAAGCGTGCGAGCGCATCGAAGCAGACCATCTATCGCTGGTGGCCTTCGATCGCATCGCTCTGTGCTGAAAGCGTGGTCTCTCAGCTGCCGCCACGGGCGGTCTCGGCGACCGGTCCCGAAGACCGGCTGGCGGAACTCGTGCAACCTCTCGTGCAGTTTGCGCGTGAGGGCGATCACCAGCCTGCCCTGCGCGGCGCGATCCTCGCGGCGGCTGATGATGAGGGGGCGCGGGAGATCGTCCGGGCATGGCTGGCCAATGAGGTGCGCGGTCCGCTGCGCCTGATCCTCGCCGAACTGACCCATAAGGGGATTGTCCGGCGAGACTGGGATCCTGATGAAGCGATGTCGGCCTTTCTGGGTCCGCTCTGGCATCGCATCATGATCGCCAATGCGCCGATCAGTCATGATTTCGCGCAGCGGCTCGCGCGCAATCTCATCAGCGCATTGTCACCCTCCTGATCATTTTTCGGGTCGGCCTGACGGAATCTTCGTCTTTGCGTGGAACAAGCCTTGCACCCGGTCGGGAGGGGGACGGTCGCAACCGCTGTAACGGATGCGCGCAGTCATGTGCAGGAAGAGATGGATCGATCTGCTTTCATCGGCGTATATGTGAGTGTGTTGCTGCGCTTTATCCTCACCGGCTGCCTGGCCTGCGGGGCCGCTTTCGGTGCGGCTGCAGAGAAGGCGCGCCTGATTTCCGAGGATTTGCCCGAAGAGGTCAGCCGCGCGATCGCGAACGCCCTGCCTGACGAGCAGGCCCCGACGACGGCGCTCGAAGCCCGGAGGCAGGCCGAGCGTGCCGCCGAGCGCGTGCGGGAAACCCTGAACAGCGAAGGCTATCTCGATCCCGAGATCGAATTTGCCGTCGAGACCGATCCGGATTTCCAGCCGATCGTGCGCGTGAAGCCCGGGGCGCGTTACTCTGTCGGCGCAGTCGACATAGCCTATGAGGGCGATCCGCCGGCAGATGAACATGCGGAGGCCGCACGCGCTGCCATCAACATTTCCCCCGGCGAGCCGGCTATCGCTTCGCGCGTTCTGTCGCAGGAAAAGAATATACTCGACACGCTGCGCGCCGATGGCCATGCCTTCGCCGAAGCCGAGGGCACCGAGATCATCGGCGACCGTGAGGCGGCGACGATCGACATCACCTACCGCATCGCCGCCGGTCCCCGCATCCGTTTCGGCGAAGTCCGCGTCGAAGGCGAGGGACGCACCAAGCCGTCCTTCATCCGCAAGCTCTCGCCCATCGACACCGAAGCGGTCTACGATCCGGAGACGCTGGGATCATTCAATTCACGCCTCGCCGGAACCCGCCTGTTCAGCCTCGCATCGGCGCGCCTTGACGAGGCGGCTGGCACGCCGAATCCTGACGGAACTGAAACCCGCGACATCATCGTCACGCTGGATGAGCGCCCCCGGCACACCGTCACGCTGGGCGCCACCTGGTCGACCGCTGACGGTGCCGGCGTCACCGGCAGCTGGACCCGGCGGAATTTGTCGGGACGAGGCGACAGCCTGATCGTCGAGGCGAGCATTGCGGAACTCGAACGCGCGCTCGAGGCAACCTGGCGGCGGCCGGCCGAGTTCGGATATGGCCGCGACCTGTCCTTCAATGCCGGGGTCTTTGACGAGACGACAGATGCCTATGACCGGCGCGCCTTCCTGCTCGGCACGAGTCTCGAATTCAAACGCAATCCGCGTTTCACCTGGAATGTCGGTGCGAACATCGAGATCGGCTCTGAGGAGGACGTGACCGGTGAACGTGACGTCCAGGTCGTGCGCGCCATAGCGGCGGCACGGATCGACCAGTCGAACGATCCGATCAATGCCACCCGCGGCTGGCGTGGACAATTGAAGGTCGCCCCGACACAGAGCTTCGGGTCCGAGCCGACGACCTATCTGCGCAATCTGGCGCAGGTTTCGGCCTATGTGCCCATTGGAGAGAATGAGCGCATCGTGCTGGCAGGACGCCTGCGCGCAGGCGGCGTGTTTGGCGGTGAGGCGGCTGACATCCCGGTGCGCGACCGCTTCTATGCCGGTGGCGGGGGCAGCATTCGCGGCTTCGGCTATCAGGAAGTCGGCCCGCGCGATCCGGAGACCAACGTTCCTGTGGGCGGACGCTACCTCCTTGAAACCGCGATCGAGGCTCGGGTGAAGGTGCGAGACAAGATCTCCGTCGTCGGCTTCCTGGATGGCGGCAATGTTGGCGAGAATGAATTGCCTTCTGCCGACGACCTGCGCTTCGGTGCCGGGCTCGGCGTGCGTTACGACACGGTGGCCGGGCCGATCCGCTTCGACCTTGCCACGCCGCTTGACCGGCGTTCGGGCGAAGATGCGGTACAGATCTATATCTCCATCGGACAGGCATTCTGATGGCAGGCAAGTTTCTCTCCTCCCGCCCCTGGACGCGGCGCATCCTTCTCGCCACCGGCATCTTTGTCGGTGTCACGGGAGCGCTGGTGGTTGCGCTGCGCATTGCAGCCGCGACCAGCCTTGGCCGGAACTTCGTCGAGGCTCAGGTCGAGGGTATCAATGCGTCGGGGATCAGCGCCGAGATTGACGGCATGGAGGGTGATCTTCTCGGCACGCTGCGCATCGCACGGCTGACGCTGAAGGATTCCGAGGGCGTTTTCGCCACCGCTGACAATCTCCTGCTCGACTGGGCGCCCATGTCGCTCCTGTCGAAGACCCTTCGCGTGAAGACCCTGGAGGGCGGCGACATCGTTCTCCTGCGCCAGCCTGTCACTGAGCCGTCACCGTCCCCGTCCAATGGCGGCGGCGGCGGATCGCCGCTCGACCGTTATGTGCTTGAAAATCTTGCCATTGAGCGGATCGAGATTGCCGAGCCTGTCGCGGGACAGGCCGCCACTTTCACGCTGACGGCATCGGCAGATGCCGGTGGTGAGAGTGGCAAGGCCAAGATCCGCCTGACTCCTGTTTCAGGTACGGAAGACAGGCTGGTCAGCGACCTTGCCTGGTCAGTCGATGAGGGTCTCAGCGGCGACCTTGACGCCTCGCTTGCGGCTGGCGGCGCGCTCGCCACGGCCATAGGCCTGCCAGAGGACAAGGATCTGCGTGCTGGGCTGAGTGCGCGCGGCGATCTCGATTCCTGGCAACTCGAAGCCAACGCCGCGCTTGGTGGCGTCGACGTGCTTGTGCTCGCTGCGTCCCGGCGCAGCGGCGATCTCGGTGCCACCGGACAGGTGAACCTCGCCGCGCTGACCTGGCTGAACGGAAATCTGAACCGTTTCGGCGACCGGCTGAACATCGAGGCCGGAACTGGCAATGGACGCGTGACCTTTGCCGCCGAGGCCCGCGACGCGCGGCTGGAGGCCGGGACCGTCTGGCCGCTCGCTGACAATGTGCTGGAAGGCAGCGGCGTCGACTTCAATCTCGCCCTCGCACCCGATGCGGCTCTCCTGCCGCCGGAGACCGGCGATGTCGGTGATGCGGCGATTTCCGGCAATCTCCGACAGGACGGGCGGATCTGGAACTTCGAGGGCACCGCCGACATCGCAGATATCAGTGTTTCAGGTTATGGCGCGGGCCGGGTGTCCGGACCTGTGATCGTCTCCTACGGCCCGGAGGCGGTAGATTTCGACACGAGCCTCTCCGTGCAATCCCTTGCAGGACTGCCGGACGCAGCGATCACGCTGATCGGATCGGACACGCAGGTTTCCGCCCGCGGTGCCTACACGCTCGATTCCGGAAACCTCTTCCTCAACCGCGCCGAACTCGCAAGCGACGGTACGCGGGCGACTGCCGAGGGCTCGGCCACTTTCGGCGAGGGTGCGGTGCTTGACCTGTCGGGCGAGATCGAGACCCAGCGCCTTGCCGATCTGAGCGGTGCGCGCGCCGAAGGAGCCCGGCTCGACTGGACCCTGCGCCAGCTGAACCGCGAGCCACAGATCATCACCGCGCAGGGTGAGGTGGCGGGCCTTGCCAATCTCCCCTTTCCGGCGGCCGACTGGCTCGGACGGGCCACACGTGTCGATCTCGCCGTCAGTCTGGCCGAAAGCGGGCCGCTGATCGAGCGCTTCATCCTCACGGGCGAAAATGTCGAGGCCGAGGCGAGCGGCAATATCGAGGGCGACCGCATGGCGCTCACCGCCAGTGTGAACGCTGGTGCCGCGAGCGATGGCAGCCTGTCGCTCGGCCCGCTCAGCCTCAACGCCACGCTTGACGGCAATTTCAGCGATTTCGCTTTCACCACGGATGGCCGTCTGGAGTCGGTCGATGCGGCGGGCTTCAATGCGAGCGGCCTGGTGATAGACGCCTCGGGGGAGCGCGGTGCGGGTGCCATCGCGGCCGATCTCGGCCTGTCGGCGGATAGCGCTGCCGGCCAGCCGCTGCGGCTCGTCACCTCGGCGCGCCTGGCAGAGCCGGCCTGGCAGATCAGCGGGCTCGATCTCGACTGGGGTACGCTGGGCGCAACTGCGGACCTCTCCGGTTCGCTGGACGATCTCTTGGCGATTGACGGGACGGCCAATATCAGCGGCAAGCCGCCCGTTGACGGCCTGCCTTTCGAGGCCGTCAATGCCGATCTCAGTGCCACGAATGGCCAGATCGACCTTGACGCCGCGCTGGAAGGTCTCGAACTGGCAGGCTTCACCTTTCCCGACGCCACCATCACCGCGAACGGCACACCGGACGCGCTCGAATACCGCGCAAACTTCGCGGGCGAGGGCGAGATCCTCGCGATCCTGCGCGAGGTGGGCGTGACGCTGGATGGCCGGGCGGAACGCGGGGCCGACGGCTTCGTGACCCGCACGAATGTGAATGGCAATGTCGGTGAGCTTGATTTCGAGACTGCCGAGCCGCTGCGTGTCTCCCTTGCCGATGGGCTGTCGGCTGAGACCGCCCTGTCCATGCTCGGAGGGCGTCTTGACCTTGCCTATGAGTCCGGTGACCGGCGTCGCATCGCAGTGCGCTCCTCCGAGCTTGAGCTGGCACCGGTGTTCGAACTGCTCGCCCGGCCGGACCTCGAGGGTCGGCTTGAGATCGAGACCGAACTCAGCGGACCGTCTGGAGCGCCGCTTGAAGGGTCAACTCGCCTGCGTCTGGCCGGTCTCGACAGCACCGAAATCGACACCCCGGCGCTCAGCGCGGATATCAATGCCGATTTTGCTGGAACCGGGCTTGATGCCCGTGCCGATATCACCGGCGAGGATGGCCTGTCGCTCAGCGCCCGCGCGGCGGCCCCCACCGACACTGCCGCCATGCTCGGCTTCGACATGCAGAATGTCGAGCTTTCCGTCGAAGGTGGCGGACCGCTGGCGACGATCTGGGCCTATGCCGGTCCGCCTGAAACCGAACTCAAGGGCGATTTCCGCATTGCAACCGAGACCGGTGCGGGCAACGGCCTGTCAGCGGTGCTGAGCGTTGCCGACGCCACGTTCGAGCACGGCACGCTGGGGCTGTATCTCACCAATCTCGACCTTGATGCAAGCTTTGCCGACTCCCGCCTGAGCCTCGATTCCGTCAGTGCCGAAGGCCGCGAGGGCGGCACGGTCTCCGGATCGGGTGCCTACACGCTCGGAGAGACAGGACGCTTCGAGGTTTCGGTCTCCGATCTCGTGGCCGTGCGCCGTCGCGGATTGTCGGCCACGGCATCGGGCCAGGTCGCCTATGACATCGGCACTGAGCGCAACGAGATTGCCGGCGAGATCATGATCGACGATGCGGTGTTCAGCCTTGACACGGCACTGCCGGAATCTCGACCGCCGACGCTCGACGTCACCTTCCGTTCGCCCGAAACCGGCGAGCCGGAAGCGGACGAGCCCGTCGATCCGACACCGACCTTTCTCGACATCACGCTCACCGCACCGCAACAGCTGAGTGTACGCGGGCGCGGCGTGAATGCCGAGCTCGGCGCGGATGCGAGCATTGGCGGAACGCTCGCCGAGCCCGACATTCAGGGCGTCGCGCGCGTGGTGCGTGGGGATGTCGAATTTGCGGGGCGTCGTTTCGATTTCATCGATTCCCGCGTCACCATTTCCGGCGACCCGTCAGATGCCCGTCTCGACCTCACTGCCGAATATGACACGTCGGATTTCACCGCCCGCATCAACATCACCGGCACGCCGACGCGGCCCGACATTTCCATGTCGAGCACGCCCGACCTTCCCGAAGATCAGATACTCAGCCGCGTCCTGTTCGGTCGTTCGCCGGCCGAGCTTTCCGCGCTCGAAGCGGCGCAGCTTGCCTCGGCACTCTCGTCGCTGGCCGGTGGCGGCTCTGGCTTCTCGCTCACCGGCTCCCTGCAGGACGCATTAGGCCTTGACCGCGTGGACCTTGGCCAGTCGGCGGACGGTTCAACCTCGCTGTCCACCGGCAAGTATCTCGCCGAAGACATTTATCTGGAACTCCAAACCACTGGCTCGGGCACGCCGGGCGCTGCACTCGAATGGACGCCACTCGAGAATGTCGAGGTCGGCACGACCATCGATCCGGTCGAAGGCCCGGAATTCAGCGTGCAGTGGAAGCGGGATTATGACTGAGCCGCCGGCCTTGCAAGTCTGGAACTGATCAGTTCATAGGCGATCATCCCGCCCGCCATGGCCGCCAGGAATCCCGCCGCCTGAACCCCGCCAACGGAGAGCGCGGTGATGGCCGGACCGGGACAGAGGCCAACAAGGCCCCAGCCAACACCGAACAGGACCGCACCGGTCGCGAGCTGTGCGTCGATCGGCCGATCGCCCGGGAACTGGAAACGCTCCGCCAGCACCGGCTTCGGCTGTGATTTCAGCACGGCGAAACCGACGCTGGTGATGACCAGAGCGGCCCCCATCACGAAGGCAAGCGAAGGGTCCCAGTCACCGAGAATGTCGAGAAAGGCGAGCACCTTGGACGGGTTGACCATTTGCGAGATGACAAGTCCGAGTCCGAAGACGAGCCCGGCAATCAGGGCAAGAATACTTTTCGCCATTGTATCAGCCTCCGATAAAGTGGCGGATGAGAGCGACAGTGACCATGCCGGCCCCCATGAAACTCAGCACGGACACCAGCGAGCGTGGTGACAGGCGCGCCAGGCCGCAGACGCCATGTCCGCTTGTACAGCCCGAACCGAGCCGTGTCCCGAAGCCGACGAGCAGCCCGCCCGCAATGATGAGCGGCCATCCGGCCTCCATCTCGAAGGCCGGCATGGCCCCCGTCACGGCGCTATAGACAAGGGGTGCCGCGATCAGGCCAATGACGAAGAAGATGCGCCATGCCTTGTCGCCCGGTTCGGCAAAGGCCGCGCCGGAGAAAATGCCGGAGATGCCGGCGATCCGGCCCTTGAAGGCCATCAGCATCACCGCCGAAAGGCCAATGAGCGCGCCGCCAATTGACGCGGAAACGGGCGTGAAATTCTCCAAGAGGCTCTCCTTTGTCGACCTGGCCGGCCGGAATATGGGTTCAGGTTAGCTTGTTTTTCAATGACACTTTGTGTCTCAATCGAGCGACGCGTCAGGCTGGTTGCCGGTCGTGGCGCGCCTCGAAGGCCGCTATCGCCGCTTCATGCTCCAGCGTCGCGCCGATCTCGTCACGGCCTGCCAAGAGGTTCGCCCTTGCCTGTGGCGGGATCTCGAAGCGGTGGACGCTCTGGTCCGGGGCCTGGATGGTCTGGGCTTCGAGGTCGATGTGGAAGGGTCCGGGATGGGACTCGGCGAGGCTTGCCAGCGTTTCTGCCGTCTGCCGGGTCACGATGGCGGGCAAGAGGCCGTTCTTCAGCGAGTTGTTGTAGAAAATATCGGCAAAGCCCGGCGCGATGACGCAGCGAATGCCGAAATCGTCGAGCGCCCAGGGCGCATGCTCGCGCGAGGAGCCGCAGCCGAAATTCTCGTCCGTGATCAGAACGCTCGCGCCCAGGTATTGCGGCTGGTTCAGAACGAAATCCGGATTGTCGGAGCCGTCTTCGCGCCGCCTCCACTCATGAAACAGGCCTTCGCCCAATCCGGTGCGCTCGGTCGTGGAAAGATACTGTTTCGGAATGATGGCGTCGGTGTCGATGTTTGCCTTGAAGAGCGGCGCAGCGATGCCGGACAACTTGTCGAAGACCTTCATGAGAACTCCCGCGGATCGGTGATGCGGCCGGTCAGCGCGCTGGCCGCAGCCATTGCCGGGCTCATCAGATGGGTGCGCCCGCCGCGTCCCTGCCGGCCCTCGAAATTGCGGTTCGATGTGGAGGCACAGCGCTCGCCGGGCGCAAGGCGGTCATTGTTCATGCCGAGGCACATGGAGCAGCCGGGTTCGCGCCACTCGAAACCTGCTGCGCGGAAGGTGTCGGCGAGGCCTTCGGCCTCGGCCTGCGCGGCGACGAGGCCGGAGCCCGGCACGACCATGGCGCGCACCTTTGCGGCGACACGACCCTGCTTCGCGACGGCGGAAGCGGCGCGCAGATCCTCGATCCGCGAATTCGTGCAGGAGCCGATGAAGACCCGGTCGATGGCGATGTCCTGCACCCGCTCTCCGCCCTGAAGGCCCATATATTCGAGCGCGCGGTCGGCGGCGTTGCGGCGTCCGGCCTCGGCGAAATCCTGAGCGCGCGGCACATGACCGGTGACCGGCACCACATCCTGCGGGCTTGTGCCCCAACTCACCATCGGCGCCAGCGCGGAGACGTCGATCCCGACCTCCTTGTCGAAGCTTGCGCCTTCGTCGCTCATCCAATGGGAAAGCCCGTCCGCCTCCTCCTCAGAGGGCGGCAGGGGCGTTGCGTTCAGATACTGGAGGGTCCTGGCGTCGGCCGCCACGAGACCTGCGCGCGCGCCTGCCTCGATCGACATGTTGCAGAGCGTCATGCGCCCTTCCATGGATAGCCGCTCGATGGCGGGCCCGCGATATTCCAGCACAAATCCCGTACCGCCTGCGGTCCCGATCTGGCCGATCATGGCAAGCGCCAGATCCTTGGCCGTCACGCCCTGCGGTGTTTCGCCCGTGAAATTGATCGCCATGGATTTTGACGGGCTGAGGCGCAGCGTCTGGGTCGCGAAGACGTGCTCGACCTCCGAGGTGCCGATGCCGAAGGCGAGTGCTGCAAACGCGCCATGCGTGGCGGTGTGGCTGTCGCCGCAGACCACCGTCATGCCGGGGCGCGTGCGGCCCTGTTCCGGACCCACCACGTGCACGATGCCGTTTTCCCGCTCGCCCATGCCCCAGCCGGGGACGGCGAAATCGCCGCGATTGCGGATCAGCGCCTCGACCTGCGCGCGCGCCGCCGGATCCTCGATGGTGGCGACACCGCCGGCCTGTCCCGAGGTCGGGATGTTGTGATCAGCCACCGCAAGCGTGCGGTCTGGCCGGCGCAGCTTGCGTCCTGCAGCGCGAAGTCCGGCAAAAGCCTGAGGCGAGGTCACCTCATGAATCAGGTGCAGGTCGATATAGATCAGCGCCTCGCCGCCCGGCAAGGCATCGACGAGATGGGCGTCCCAGAGCTTCTGATAGAGCGTTTTCGCGGCCATCGCAGGAAAATCCTTTCTTCGACCGCCCCTTGAAGCGTAGAAACGAGGGGAATTCCACCCTCTTTCTCGAAGGCTATCGCGCCAGAGTCACTGCGTCGATCCGGGCGAGTTCATCTCCGCCGTCACAAAGGATGATGATCTCTTCCAGGGATGGGTCATGAGCCGTGCGCCAGACCGCCTGGCCCGCCATGGACCCGGCGTCCTCGCGCGTCAGCACCAGGCGCAGCGTGGCGGGGTCATCTCCGTGCATAACCGGCTCAAGAGCAAGCTTTTCGCCCGCCGCATCGGTACGCACCAGCACCTGCATGACGTTTCGGCGGCCTGCGTCCTCCCTTGCCGGCATCATGTTCACCCAGGCGGAAGCGCGCGTGACGGTGATGCCGCAGGTTCCGGTCGTCTCACCCGCATTCAGCGGAAACAATGCGCAGCCCGTAAGCATCGGTCCCGCAATTATGGCCACAAGCCGCCTCACCAGCGCGACCTGAGCGAAATCCAGACTGCGCTTTCGTCTGCCGCCTCAGCAATGTGGTTCGGATCGACGATCAGCGTGGCGGCGGCCTCCAGTCGCGTGTCATCGTCCAAGAATGCGGTCCAGCGCGCCTCGTAATTGCGTTGTCGGCCTGATGGAGTGAGCGAGATCGTGCGTTCTTCGATGATGAGTTCGCCGCTGCGTTCGATCCCCACTGGGGTCGAGAAGCTGAAATCGCCCGCCTCGGCGCGACGCGGCTGGTCGGCGATCAGCGCGAACTGACCGCCAAGGGCCTGCCGTTCGATTCCGGCGCGCCAGCCCGATGTCCACACGTCTGAGGTCGCCAGACCGTCAAGGTCAACCGCCGCCATTTCCGCCCAGCCGCGTGCCTGAAGCCCGAGCGGGAGGTCCACGGCCCCTTCGATCAGATAGGTCGTGGAGGCCGTGCGGTCAGCCACACCGAAGCGGCTCTGCAGACGGGTGCCGAGTGCGCCATCATCCTGCGTCAGGTTCGCCACGGCCCCGCGTACGGCCCAGCCCTGTCCGGCGCGCGACAGGCCGACGCCGGAACGCGAGAAACCGCCATTGGCGACGGTGAAGATATCCATCTCGAACGCGCCGAGCGGGTGGGAGAAGCGTGCCCAACTGCCCTCGCTGCTGCTGGCGTCGCCTGTGCCGCTGAGGTCGCGGCTGAGGCTGAGGCGCGGGGCAAGGACGGGCTGGTCCGTGCCGGAGCCGAGACTCAGCGTGGAGCCGCCAATGCCGAGTGAGAGCTCGTAAAGCGCATCCGGCTCGACCTGATAGGGCGCCGCGCGATCCTCCCAGACCCTGGGCTGGTGGACCGTCAGGCTGGTGGTCCCGATGCTCACCGCCGCGCCGCGCCCGAGCAGCATGCCGGCCCGGCCCTGCAGGTCAATGAGCGGTGAACTGGCAGCGGTGACGGGTAAACCGACCGGCGCCTCATAGACATAGGCGCGGGCAAATTTGTCCTGGAAGACGAGACCGTCAAACGCACCGCTCGCCTCCACAGCATCGCCGAACGCGCCGCCCACGGGCACCACGACATTCGAGGTCAGGACCGGGCGCCCGTTAATGGTGAAACTTGTCGCTCCCTGCGGGGCGAAGGCGCGCTCGAGGTTCAGAATGCCGACGCCGGAGACAATGTCGGTGCCCGGTCCGGCGGCAACCTCGGCAATCGGGTCGGGGTCGGTGGTGACATAGTCATCAGCGCTTTCCAGCAGTGCGGCCAGCGCTTCCTCCGGCGTGAGGTTCGGAAAGAGGTCGAGCATGAGCGCCAGTGCACCGGCGACATGAGGTGCCGCGAAACTCGTGCCACTGATGCGGTAATAGTCGCCTTGCGTATCGGCGTCATTGTCAGCATCGCCGGGGAAGACGACATCATCGTCCGGTCCGGTGGACACGACGCCCTCGCCGGGTGCGAGGATGTAGAAATTCTGCGTCGATCCTGCGCGGTTCGAGAAATCCGAGATCACGCCGTCCAGGTCGATCGAGCCCACCGCTACAAGGCGGCCGCCGAAGCGGGCCTGTCCGGCGCTGTTGCCGGGCTCGGTCGGGGAACGGCCGATGGGTGTCGTGACGGTCTGCTCGGGATCGTCCGGGTCCGAACCGCCTCGCGGCACGGCCTCATTGCCCGCCGATGTGACGACGAGAATGCCGGCATCGGTCGCCCGCTGGATGGCGTTTTCAAGGGTCGGGTCATTGTCCGGATCGCCGCCCAGCGACAGATTGATCACCTGCACGTCCTGCGCAATGGCATAGTCGATGGCGTCTGACAGGGCCGGGTCGCTGTAGGAACAGTTCGCATTGGCGTCAGCACCATCGCAGCTGCCCGGCGTGTCGGCACGCACTGAAAGGATGGAGGATTCGAACGCCACACCAAGAACGCCTGATCCGTCGCGCTTTGCGGCAATGATGCCAGCAACCAGCGTGCCATGGCCGCTTGTGTCGGAATCGGTGTCCGTCCTCTGGCTGGCGAAGATGTCGATGCTGGTGGCGAGCACCTGTCCTTCAAGGTCGGGATGGGTGGCGTCCACGCCGGTATCGATCACGGCGATGGTCATGCCCTCGCCAGTCGCGCCCCGCTCATAGGCGGCCACCGCTTTGATCACCGCAAGCCCCTCGGCATTGTCATATTCCGAACCGGGTCCGGTCGGCGGCACGTCGATAACGGGCGGGGGAGGTGGTGGCGGTGGAGGCGGAGGATTCGGAACGGTGGGTGTCGCCGAGCCACCACCGCCGCCGCCACACGCACCAAGCGTCGTGGCCAGCGGCAGGCAGAGCGCAATCAGCGCGGCGGTGCGCATGAGCGATCCGCATCCGGTCATTGGATGGGCGGGAGCATCTCGCATGGAAGACTTTCGCGATGAGTCACGGAATTTCAGGCAAGCTATGCAACACGAAACCCGCCGGTCAAATGACAATGCGATGATGGATCAGGAACCTTCGGACGTTTGCCCCACGGTCTGGGGGATTGACACACGGGTCGGTGCAGATGCGCGCCTTCTGGCCGAGACGTTGCTGAAAGAGCATTTCGGCGGCGAACTGCCCGCCGCTCATGCAGGCATTGCCAGCGACCTGGCAACGGGCCGTCCGCTTGCCAGTGCACCATGGCTGAGCTGGTCGCGCACTCATGGGGCCGCGCTCGCCATGCTCGACACCGACGGACCCGTTGGCTGCGATGTCGAGCGGGTGCGGGAGATTGACGTGCTCGCCATGGTCAGGACCATCGGCTCTGAAAGCGAGCGGGACTGGTTCAGAATCCACGACGAACCCTTGCGCACACGCGCCTTTTTCCGGCTCTGGACAGCGAAGGAGGCCGTCCTGAAGGCCGCCGGCACCGGGTTCCGCCATGATGCGCGCAGACTTTCGGTGGCGGCGGACCTGCTCGACGCGACAGCCCGCGAGGCTGTGATCGAGGCCTGCGGTGCGGTCTGGAGCGTTTCGCTCAGGACCGAGGGACCGTTCCAGATGGCGTTTGCCCGGCAAAGGCGGACTTGAACACCCAACCGGCCAGTGTCTTGCCATCGGCATGACGGGGATCGGCCATGTCGAACACCATGAAATCCACTGCGCCATAAGGGGATACCTCCATGCCGCTGGCACGTGAGACAAAGCCGAGCGCTGTGTAGAAGGCCTTCAGATGCGCTTCGGCGAGGATGACGGCATAGCGACGATTCTCCGCGATGATCGTCTCGAACAGGCGGCCGAGCAGAGCGTTCAGCACCTCCCGGCTGCGCTCGCGCGGGTCTGAGACAAGCTTGCTGACGATGACGGCCTGTCCGACATGATCGGGCAGATGCGTGGTGATGCCCCAACTGTCGAAGGGGGCCAGATCGCCCAGCGTATCAAGAAAGACGAGCTGGCAGGAGGCCGCCAGCACATCGTCACGGAAGACGGCGAAGCTGCGCCCAAGCGCGTCAGTCGGCTGGATCAGCCGTCTGGACCGACTATCGGCACCGTCCAGCGTAAAGCCCATTTCGCGCACATAGACACGGTACCTGAGATGCTGCACCAGCGGCAGGATGGCTGCGTCCACCTCGACAATCTCCATCACCGCCTCAGCCATGGCGGACGCTCCACGCCTTTGCCGCGCGGTCGAAGGCGATTGTGTAACGCGTGCGGGCGCGCCCCTCCGTCCAGGCCCAGACGCCGTCATGCGATATGCGCGCGGGATGCACGTCCCAGGACCTTGCGAAGTGTTCGCGGATGAGGACCGATTTCACAAGCGCTGTGCCGGTCAGCCCGCCCGCGCCATAGGCTGCGGCCGCCGAGCCCGGCAACCAGTCACAGGCCATCAGGTCGGAGGGCTTCAGCCAGGTTGTACCACCTTCGTGATCGGTGAGCGGCGTCATGTCGGGGACCCGTTCGCCTGCAATGAAGGCGAAGCGCTCCCTTGGGTCCAGCTTCGCAAGGCGCCCCTTCGGAAAGGCCTTTTCAACCAGTTCCATCGCGGCGAAACAGCCCCGCTTGCTGAACGCTTCGATACGCAGGGGCAGCATGTCCGGCGGCGCGGCTCCGGGCAGGGGCGCGCCGCGCACCATCAACAGGCCGGTCTTCGGCAAACCGTCGAAGATTGTCAGTGAGCGGATCAGGCGCGGATAGATGATCCAGTCGCCATCCAGCGCGAACCAGTCTTCCGCTGACTGGTGGGGCACGCCATGCACGAGGCCGTCGAGGATCACGGGATCGAACGGGTCACCCGGTACCGCAGCGCGTGAGAGATCGAGCGCGATCTCGAAGCCCGAAGCGTCGCGCCGCCCTCTGACGACCGGCTGCATGGCCGGGCCGTGGAAGAGGTCGCAGCTGGCATAAAGGTCGCAGATATCCCGCGCTGCGCCGCCGGGTTCGGGCAGTGTGAAGGTCCCCGGGGCTGCGCTGGCAGGGAACGACCAGCGTCCCTGCGCGAGGGTCCGGCGGCGATCGCCCGTCTCCATTCCCTCATCGCCGGTCAGCCTGACCGAGCCATCATCCCCCGCCGTCGCCTCCAGCCAGAGCCCGGCTTCTGGCACGGTCGCCCAGGCCTCGGGGGCAAAATCTTCAAGCGTCACGGGGGCTCCGGCGCTCTGGCTGGCTGCGCCCAGCGCCATGCCCGCCATCGCCATCAGCGGCAGGGCAGGGACAGTGCGCGTCGGGCGATGGTCGCTGACCCATGAATCCTTCGGCGAGACGAACTGGCGAAGCTTTTTCAGGTCGCGCCGCCCCCCGGTGAGGGCGAGTGAAAAGCGCGGCATCTCATAGATGCGCATACCATCGACAAAGAGGTGGCCACGCGCTGTGATGAGTGTCCGGCCGTCCTGTTCATCCACCTCAAGAATGTCGACAAGCGTGGTGACCTCGCCGGCCTCCGGCGTGACCTGTCCGCGATAGGTCCAGCCGAGCGGCTCGCCAGAGGCCAGCATTTCAAGACGTGGATGGCTGAACCGATTGCCGAGGCCCTTGAGCGCGACCGCGTGCGCCGCCAGCTGTGCCAGCGCATCAAGGCCAAGAGAGCCAGGCTGCACGGGGTCTGAAAAGAAATGCGCCCTGAAATACCAGGCCCGGGGATCAACGGCCTGCCGCCCGCGAATACGGCCTGCCCCGGCCTCGCCACCGCCCTCATCCCAGAAGTCGACCCGGTCCACCATGCCCATGCGACTCTCTGGCCAGCCGAAGGGAGCGTCCGGCAGGCTGACTTCCATGGCGGGAAGTTCCAGTGCCGCTAGCGCCGCCTCATCGCGCTTCAGTCCGGCCTGTGCGGCCAGCGCCTCTGCGGTGAAGAAGCCAAAGCTCGTCTCCATGCTCATCACCGGTGCGGCTGTCCGGTCGCGGACTTCGACCTCGTAGAACACGATGGTCAGAGGCCCCGCGCGGGAAATGCGCGTGAGCTTGGTGGAAACACTGAGCGTCCCGGCATCCGTTCCAATCTCGGCATGAACCCTCGCCTTGCCGTCGAGATTGCGGAAATAGCTGTCGCCGGAGAGGGCGAGGCCGCAGAAACCGGCGAGCCAGCCACAGGGCTGCAGCGCAATCTCTGTGAGCACCGCCAGCGGCATGCGTCCATTGCCACTGTCGCGGAAATACCAGGCCTCCGACGGAACGTCATATTCGGCAACTGCCGTCAGCCCGGCGGACTTCTGCCCCGGTGCGCCATCGACCGAGACCACGCGCGTCACGAAATGGAAGGGCGGCGAGGGCAGGCGGGGCAGGCGGCCGCCCGTGTCGAAATGGGCGTAGAGCGAGCCAAGCGCATTTGACGGGGCTCCAGAGGCCATCTCGGCCAGGGCCGTCTCATCACCGCGCACATCGCCGCTGGTGCCCACTTGCCGGGCGGGCCGCATCGGTCCCGTCAGCCTCGGCCATCGGGGCACGAGCTTCAGCCCGAAGCGCGGACAATAGAACACCTTCTTGCCACCGGAACTCGCCAGAAGCGTGGCGAACAGTGTCGGCTGCGGCGACATGATGATCTCATCGACGAAGATCTCATAACTCACGTCATGGTCGCTGTCGGGTATGACCTGCCCCCGGCAGATGAATTTCGACGGCTCGCCAGTGACCGGCTCGAAGACATGGCTGTCGGCGGCCAGCGTCATGCCGAGCGCGCCCATCATGAAGCTCATCACCTGCACCGCCGCCTCCACCATCAGCGTGCCGGGCATGCAAGGGTCATTGTGGAAGTGCCCGTTATAGAACCAGGCATCGGTCGGAACGAACTGGCGCGCACGGATATAGCCGCGGCCCCAAGGTCCGCCGGTCGGCTCGAAACGCTCGATTTCGTCGAACAGGGCGAGGTCGCCGGATGGCAGGCGGGGCGGACGCGATTGCGGGGCAGCGCGCTCGAAGCCGGCACCGAAACAGCTAAAGGCATCGCCAGCGCGATACGCCTCGACTTCTTCCGGACCAAAGGCGCGCTTCGACGTGGGTGAGACCTTATCGAGACGCGGTTCAGCCGTCGGCGCGTCTTCTGTCGCCGCGTCCCAGAGCACGCCCTTGGAGGCGGCAAGTTCGTCGTCAGTAAAGAAGCCCGCCTGCCCGTTGCGCACCGACAGGATCAGCCGTTCGCCCGCATAGCAGTCATAGCGGATGAAGAACATGCGCACACCGTTCAGTTCGGTGTGGCCTGTGATCTCGATCTGGTAGCTGAGCGTCTCGCCCACTTCAGCCAGCGGCCCGTGAAAGGTGAGTTCGCAGCCAAGCAGCCGATAAATGCGCTCGGATTTGTTCAGCTGGTCGATGCCCATCCATGAGATGAGCAGAAGGTCTGCCTGCCCGGCCTCGACAAACGGCCCGAGCCGCATCTGCCCGTTGAACACCGCCCAATGGTCAGCCGTCACATCGCTTTGCGACCAGAGCGTGCCCTTTCCGATGACGTTCGGCTCTGCATCCATGCCCGTCACCCGGTCACACAGCAGGAGCGGCGGGCGTGGCATCCGGACCTGACGCTCATATCCGTCCTGGGGTGCGAATTCCGGTCCGAACACCGTGGACAGCGGCTCATGGGCGGCACGTTCCAGTTCCTCGCGCGACAGTTTCCTTCCCACCGGCGCGCGCCGGTCAAGCGGCTGTGGCGGACGGACCGGGATCACAGGCTTCTGGCGCGGCTTCGGGCGTGTCGCGGGCACAGGCGGGGCAAGTGTGGCTGTCGAGGCCCAGAAGCCGACCGGCCAGTCCACCTTGTCGCGCGCCGGAGCCTCCGGCAATGGGCAGGGAGTTGCTTTCACGAGCGCCTGCCGGGGAATGGCAGGATGCGGCACGATGTGCACGCGGTGCGTTGGCGTTGCGGAAGGTTCCCGCCGGGTCGCAGGCGTCCTTGAAACGGCTTTGAGCGGCGTCCAGCGCAGGCAACCGCCTGTCACGACCGTCTCGCGCTCGGCGTCGGTCATGTCATCGAGGCCATCGCCGAGGCCCGCAAATGTCCAGCCGCCTGACGCAACAAGACTTGCGATTTCCGCCAGCCCGCTCGCGGCGTGGGCGAGACCGTAGCACTGCACGAAGGCGCTTTCGGGCGCTTCAGGAACCGCGCTGCGCGACGTGACATCCACACCGGACAGCCGGGCCAGAGGCTCGCAGTTGATCACACTGAGCCGGGAGAGAATGAGAGCGGCTGCCGCATCGCCAGGGCCCCGCGTGACGCCCAGTCCGGTGAGGGCCGCCTCATGCACGTCATTGGCGGCAAAGTCCGCCGCTGCGACGATGGCGACATCCACTTCCCCGAGCCTCAGGGCGCGCAGAGCCGTGTCGAGCGCGACCAGCCCCGAAGCCGCCTCGGCCATGAGCGCGAAGCCCTGCCCGCGCCAGTCATGGGCGGCGTTCAGCCGGTTCGCGCTGACATTCGGCATGGCACCGGTGACATCCGCCGACGCAAGTGATGCCTCGACCCTGTCGCGCAGCCTGTCCGCATCCGCGCCCATCGTGGCCTGTCCAAGGCGTTCCGCGATGCGTTCCCGCCACATCCAGCGCGCCGATTCTGTCGCGCAGGAGAAGCCGACAAAGCAGCCGACACGCTCGCTGCCGACAGTCAGATCGAGCCCGCAGAGCGCTTCGTCCACAACCTCGAAGATGGCTGCCTGCTGCGCCGTTGCACGCGCCAGGTCACGCGGCGGCACGCGCAAGCTGCGGGGATCGAGCGCGACGGCGGGGCTTGTCCCACTCGCCGGCGAACCCTTCGAGAGCCGCGCAAGGACCGCCGGCACGCCGACATCCGGTCCGGCCCTGAGCCCGACCCCGACAATCTCGACATCCGGACGCGCAGGAACAAATCCCGACGACGCAGGTCTTGCGTCATCATCCTCCCCAAGCACGAGATGGGCGTTATTGCCGCCAAAGCCGAACGTCGAGAGCGCGGCGAGGCGCGGGCGATCGGTCTCCCACGGCTCTGCCTCGGTCTGTAGCGTCAGGGGCGCAGCCTGCAGGGCATTGATCGGCGCACCGTCTACCCGCATGGGCGGGAAGGTCCGGTGCCGCAGCGCCTCGGTCAGCTTGATCAGGCCGGCCATGCCAGAGGCGGTGATCAGGTGCCCGGTCTGGGATTTGAGCGATGTCACGCGGACCGGCTCTGCTGCCGTTTCAAGCAGACGCGCGGTCGACTGAACCTCAACGCCGTCACCGACCGGCGTGCCGGTAGCGTGCGCCTCGAGGAGTTGCAGTTCGCGCGCCGCATCAAGCCCCGCCTGCGCCCAGGCCCGCTGCATCGCCTCGAACTGGCCACCCGCATCGGGCACGAGCAGGCCCCTGCGCGCGCCATCATTTGACAGGCCGATTCCCCGGATCACGCCGAGCACCGGGGTTCCCATGGGAACATCGCTCAGCCGGCAGAGGGCGACAACCGCTGCGCCTTCCGATGCCACGAGACCGTCTGCGCCCGCCATGAAAGGCCGCGAGCGCCCCGTCGGGCTCGCTGCGCCAAGCGCGTGGAAGCCCTGTTGCAGCATCAGATGGTCAACCGCGTTCAGGCCGCAGGCGAGCGCGAGGTCCACCTCTCCAGCCTGCAATCGGTCGCAGGCAAGCTTCAGTGCATAGAGTGAGGAGGCGCAGGCTGCGTCGAGTGCAAAGACGGGTCCCTGTGCCCCGATGGCGTCGGCGAGCGCATATGCCGGACCGCCTGAATCGAAACGCCGCGCAGCATTGCTCGCGGCCCTGCCTTCCCAGACATCGGCTGCGAAATCGCACAGACCCCGGCTCGGATAACCGAGTTGGGCAAGGATGACAGCCATGCGGCCCGGTTCTGCGCCAAGCGCGGAAGCACCTGCCACGGCCTGACGGGCCGCCTTGATCAGCCACTGCGTGCCAATGTCGATCGGGCTGTCGGTATTGCGCTCAAAGCCGGTCACGAAGCCGCCCGTGAAACTGAACGCCGCCTGCCGCCCCGCATCAATGCCGAAGCGGTCCACGATCGGCGAACCGATCAGGCTGTCGCCGCCAAGGATCGCTTGCCACAGCGCCTCTGGGGCGTGTGCACCGGGCAGGATGCAGCCCGTGCCGACAATCGCGATGGGGGAGAAACGGTCCATGGCTCAGCCTGCGACCACGATCTCGGTCGGTGCCAGCGCACCCATCGCCATGAGGTGCGCGAAGGCTGCGGCACCGGCCTCACGCGACAGGAGGCTCACGCCCTGCGCGGCGAAATGGCGGGCCAGTTCCGGGCTCACCATGCCGCCATCCCATGGGCCCCAATTGAAGCTGACCACTGTACGCGCTTCCCGCTCGGCCTTCAGCGCCCGCGCGACGCGGTTCAGCACCTCATTGGCCATGGCATAATCAGCCTGCCCCGCATTGCCGAAGCGCGCCGACACGGAGGAAAAGAGCGCGACATGCTTCAGTTCGCCCGTATCCAGACGGTCGAGCAGATGGCGCAGGCCGAGAACCTTGGGTGCGAAGACACGGGCAACTTGCTCGGCGGTCTTGTCCTCGATCCGCTTGTCGGCCAGAACGCCCGCGCCATGGATGAGGCCGGTGATCCGTCCGAAGCGCGCTCTGGTGGCGGCAATGGCGGCTGCCGCGCCGCTATCGACTGACACGTCTGCGGCGACATAATCGGCCTCCGCGCCCGCCTCGCGAATGGCCGCAAGCGTCTTGTGAACCTCCTGACCGGCGATCAGTGCGCGCGCCTGCATGTCGATGGCCTTGGGCGTCACCGTCTCGCCATTGGCGCGTGCCGCCGCAAGCAGGGCTGCACGCAATTGGGCAAGGTCGTCAGTGGGCGGAATGTCGCCGGGCCAGTCCACCATTTCCGAGCGACCCGCCAGCATGAAGCGCGCCCCGCTGCTCCGGGCCAGCGAAATGACGCAATCGGCGGTCACGCCTCGCGCGCCTCCGGTGACGAGGAACACATCACCCGCTGTCACCGCGCTGCTGACCGGTTGAGGCAGGTCGTTCAGCAAGCGCGCCGCAAGCGGCTTCCCGTGCCTGATGATGGACTCATCAGGCAGCGCCGCCGCCATGTTCAGAAGGCTGGCAAAGGCTTGGGGGTCAGCTTGCGGGACATGCGCGATGGAAACCTGCCGGTCGGGCCACTCCCGCGCCGCTGTCTTGGCGAGCCCTGACGCCCCGCCCGTCCAGGCAGCAGACATGCCAGGCATCTCAGGGTCGACCGTGTCGACCAGCAGCAGGGGTACTTCAGTTCCCGAAACTTCCTGAACCGCTTTCAGACAGGAGACATGGCTCGCCACGGCGTCGGCACCGTCAGCTTCGCAGGCAATGAGCACGAGTCCTGCCGCGTTCGGAGCAACAAGCGCGATCCCTTTCGCCTGCGCCGCATTGCGTAGCCCGTCGGCGAGGGCACCGTCGCCTCGGATCGCGACGGATACTGGCAAGTCGGCGTCGGCGAGAACAACGGTTTCCCAGCTTACCGCCTCGATACGGGCGCTTTCAATGGTCGGAACGGGACGCGGCGCGGTGGCACCGGCGTCCCTCAGGCAAAAAAATCGGCAATGCTCCGGATCGAGCGGAGTTCGCTCATGCGGGAGGGATCGATATCGGGCAGGTCCGGACGGGCTTCGCGCAGGGCAGAGAGGATCTCCACCTGCTTGATGGAATCCACACCGAGCTCGGATTCCAGATCCATGTCGGCATCAAGCATGTCCTCCGGATAGCCAGTTTTCTCCGCGATCAGGCCGGTGATCAGCCCCTGAAGGGTGTCGCCAGACGCGCTGTTCGTGACCGGTGCCGCTGCACCGTTGAAGAGAGGCGGCGGCGATGTCGGGACAACTGCTGGCGCGGCTGCGGCAGGAGCGGGAGCGGAACGGCTGATGAAGGCGGCGATCTGACCGATCGAGCGGAGTTCGGCGAGTTCCGAGGGGTCGATTTCCGGCAGGTCGGGACGGGCATCGCGCACAGCCGACAGAATTTCGACCTGCTTGATCGAGTCCACGCCCAGCTCGGCTTCAAGGTCCATTTCCGCGTCGAGCATGTCTTCGGGATAGCCCGTTTTCTCAGCCACGATGCCGGTCACCAGCGCCTTTGCATCAAACGCTGGTGCCGGGGCTGCAGACGAGGGCACCGGACGCGAAGCTAGGGCTGTGGGAGGCGTGGAGACGGGCTGGGAAACGCTCGCATATTCGGCCAGCCCGCCCGCATCTTGGCCATTGGCCGCAGCGCTCATGGCGGGCGGCGCAACGCTTGGCTGAGGCATGGCAAGGGGCTGTGGCACGGGCATTTGCTGTGCCGGCTGGCCACCCAGCAGAGCGCTCGACGCGTTCAGGAACTGGGCATGCGCCGCACTCGCCATCTGCAGGAACTCGGCATGGCGCGCGCTCATGTCGGCATAGATGCGTTCAAGGGCGGTCGGCTGATTGTCGGACTGGGGTGATTTTGGCGCTGTCATGGGGACGACTTTTTCTGAGGACTGCTGGGTGAACAGGGTGGGCAGGGGCTGCGGTGGGAGGTTCGGTTTCTGGTTGGCGCCGGAAATCCAGATGGCGTGCTTCGGAGGCTCTGGTCGGACCCGTGGGGCCGGTCGGTCATTGTAGAGCGCTGCGAGGTCGAGCCGGTGACCGAGCACGGCAAGCTCTCCCAGCGCAGCGAGGAAGGCTTCCAGGCCTGCCCCCTTCCGGTCGGTCGCGATGATGTTCACGTCGCGACCCTCGAGGCACTGCCGGGCAAGTGTGGAGACGACACGGCCCGGTCCCACTTCGAGGAAGGTGCTCACGCCGCTGTCTACCATGGCGGTGATCATGTCGCGGAACCTGACCGGCTCGCGGATATGGCGGGCCAGCGCGGCCGGGATGGCCTGCGCTTCGCTCGGATAGGGCACCGCCGTCGTGTTGGCGAAGACAGGAAGGCCGGGCACCCCGATGGGCTGGTTTCCGAGGAAGCTGCGGAACGGCGCTTCCGCACTCGCCACGATCGGTGAGTGAAATGCCGAGGCGACCGGCAGGCGTGTGGCCTTCAGGCCGGCACGGTTGAGTGCATCCTTCAACCGTTCAATGTCCGGCGTCGGCCCGGAGAGCACAACCTGGTTCGGCGCATTGTCATTGGCGATGCCGACGCTCGGGAAACCCGACAGATGGCGATCAAGCGCCTCGGCCCCGGCCTGCACCGCCAGCATCGCGCCGGGCGAGCCCTCTGCTGCTTCCGCCATGAAAGCCGCGCGGGACTTCGCGATGGCAAGCGCTGTTCCGGCATCGAACGCACCGCTGGCGTGAAGCGCCATGATCTCGCCGAAGCTGTGCCCGGCCGCAGCGTCGGGTCTGAGGCCAAGCTGCGCGAACAGGGCGAGATGGGCGAGTGTCGCCGCGGCAATCGCCGGCTGGGCATGGGCAAGCGCGGTGATCGCCCGGGCTTGTGACGCGCGCGTCTCATCGCTGAAGGCCGTCGGAGGATAGGCGAGATCGTGCAGACGCAAGGGGCCGGTATCGGGATGCCGGGCGGCAAGATCCCATGCGGCGCGAGCGGCCGGAAAGGCCATGGCGAGTTCCGCGCCCATGCCGACAGACTGGCTGCCTTGCCCCGGGAACAGAAAGGCGAGCTTGCCTGGACGCGCCGGCGTGACCGACAGGAAACATCCCGCAGGCAGCGGCGCTTTCGTCTCTCCCGAGCGCGCCATTGCGGCGAGTTTCGCGATTTTCGCGCGGGCATCCTCCGGCGAGGTGGCGACGATGGCGGCGCGGGCCGGATCATTCGTGCTGAAATCGACATGGCTCGCGCTCGCCTCATGTGCCAGCGCCTCCTCCGAGACCAGACGGGCCGAGAGGGCCTCAAGCGCCTTCGCCAAGGCCTCGCCGCTCGCATTGGAGACAAGCAGGAGTTCCGCGCCGTGAGCACGGGGCAGCGCGGCCGCGTTCGGCCCGGTGTATTCCTCAAGTGTCACATGAAAATTCGAGCCGCCGAAGCCGAAGCTGCTGACCGAGGCCCGGCGCGGGGCAGCCGACACCCAGGGCCGCGCACTCGTCGAAACCGCGAAGGGCGAGCCCGCAAGCGCCGGGGCGGGCGTCTCGACCTTGGCGGTCGGCGGCAGCACCTTTTGGCTGAGCGAGAGGGCGGCCTTGATCAGGCTTGCGGCACCGGCAGCGGCCTTGGTGTGGCCGATCTGGCTCTTGACCGAGCCGAGCGCGCACCAGGGGCGTCCGGCTGTCCCGTCCGGATCGAAGACACGCTTCAGGCCGCCAATCTCCGCCGCATCGCCGGCTCTTGTGCCCGTGCCGTGGGCTTCCATCAGGCCGACCGTCTCCGGCCCGTAACCGGCCTTCTCATAGGCCCTGCGGATCGCGCGCGCCTGGCCCTCCGGCAGGGGGGCATAGATCGCGGTCGCGCGACCGTCTGACCCGCCGCCAAGCCCCTTGATCACGGCGTGGATGCGGTTGCCATCACGTTCAGCATCGGCGAGACGCCTGAGCGCCATAAGCCCGACACCCTCGCCGAGCATGGTGCCATCGGCCTTTTCCGAGAAGGGCCGGCAGTCTCCGGTGGGAGAGAGCGCCGGGGTCTTGGAAAAGCACATGAACATCAGGATGTCGTTCAGCGCATCCACACCGCCGGTGATCACCATGTTGCTGTCGCCGCTGACCAGTTCATGGCAGGCGATCTGCAGTGCCGACAGCGATGAGGCGCAGGCTGCATCCGTGACATAGTTCGATCCGCCAAGATCGAGACGGTTCGCGATGCGCCCGGCCACGACATTGCCGAGCATGCCGGGGAAGGTCGCTTCAGACCATGTCGAATAATTCGCCTCGAAACGCTCCGCGATCGCCGCTGCCCGATCGGCGTCAAGGCCCGCTTCGATCAGGCGGCGTTTCAGCACCGGAGTTTGCAGGCGCGCCGACATATGGCCGACAAGTTCGGTTGCCGAGGCCACGCCCAGCACGCAGGAGGTCTTTGCCCGGCTGACCTTGCCGCCGCTGTCGGCCTCGACGGCTTTCAGGAGCGCATCGGCGACCATCAGGGCGAGAAGCTGGCTGGAATCGGTCGCAGCCACCGCTGCCGGCGGGATGCCGAAGGCCAGCGGATCGAACGGGACCGGACCGATAAAGCCGCCGCGCCCGCCATAGGTGCGGTCAGGCGTCAGCGGATCGGAATCGTAATGGTCATCCAGCCGCCAATGGCTCTCCGGCACGGGTTTCAGCGTGTCGACGCCTTCGGTGATGTCGCGCCAGAAGCCATGCGTCGTGCCACGGCCCGGAAAGAGCGCACCAAGGCCGACAATCGCGACGTCGAGTGGCCGACTCATGAGGCTGGATTGTCCGACATGAGTTCCGGACGAATGTCGAAGGCTTCTGCGGGCACTTCGAGCCCCATTGCGCGGGCCTGCTGCGCCCTGACCAGCCGCGCTGCACCCTCCATGATGTTCCACCCGATCTCGGCCACGGTACGGTTCTCTATCGGTTCGAGACGGGTGTCCTTCACCCACTCATTGAATGCGCCCATGGCCGGGCCACACCAGATCTGGAAGTCAGACACACGCTCCGCCACTCCTTCGCGTGCCCATTGCGCTCCGAAGAACAGATAGCGCCTGATGACGAGCGCGAGCTGCTTCACCGGGTCGGCTTCAGCACGCGACAGCTCACCCGGATTCGCCTTCGCCATGAAGTCGGCGGTTTTCGCCCAGGCGTCCGCGAAAGGCTCGCCGAGCACCGTCTCGATGAAATCCCGGTCCTTTGGCGGCAGTGCGTCAAAGCCTTGACCACGCTTGTGAATTTCAGCGAGCCGGTTGCCGCGCGGGCCGAAAAGCGTGCCGCGCCTGAGCACCTGGACCTTCACGCCCTGTTCGAACATGTCTGCCGCCGGGGCCATGATCACATCGGCAGGACCGGCCTTGGCGAGCAGGTCGCGGCCCTCGCGCGAGAGCCCGGATTCCACGGCGCTCTGGTTTACCGATCCGGTCAGGATGTAGGCGGCACCCATCTGGAAGGCGCTTGCCGCGGCGTGGGGCGTGCCGATTCCGCCGGCCAGGCCGATGCGGATGGCTTCCGGCTTAATACCGTTCGCGTCGCAGACATGTCGGCGTGCGGTCAGAAGGGAGGTGAAGAGCGTGCCGGCAGGGCGGTTGTCGGTATGCCCGCCGCTGTCGGCCTCTGCGGTGATGTCGCAGGCGACCGGCACATGCGCGGCGAGGTCGGCCTGATCGGCGGTGATGTCGCCGCACGCCACGAGTTCCTGCAGGAGTTTCACAGGCGCGGGCGCCATGAAACGCCCGGCGACTTCGGCGCGGGAGACCTTGGCGAAGACGTGGGTGGCGCGCTGCACGCTGCCATCGGCCGCGCGCGAGAGGCCGCGTGCGCTGTAGCGCACGATTTCCGGCGAAAGCGTCATGAAGGCAGATGCCGATACCCTCGCCACGCCGCGCGCAAGGAACAGGTCGACAATGGCGCGTTCCTGTCCGGGCTGTTGCGGGCTGTGGATCAGGTTTGCGCCCCAGGCGGTCGCATCGGGTCCGAGCGCGTCGGTGATCTCAGACAGTCCATCGGCCACCGTGTCCGGTCGAAGGCCTGCGCTTCCATAGAAACCCATGAAGCCTGCCCGAACCGCAGCAATCACCATACGGGGTGTCGCGATGCCGCGCGCCATCTCGCCCACGACATAGGCAAAACGGCAGCCATGCGTGCGCGTGAAAGACGCCTCGCCCAACCATTCGGGATAAACCGGCGCCAGCGTGATCATTTCGCGTGAAGCGCATTCCAGCCTGGCGGCTGCGCGCAGATTGTTAACGGCACCTGCGGTGCCGGTCATGCCGTCTGCCATCGCCCGTTTCTCTGCGATCATTGCCCAGCGCTTACTCAAGCGCCGAACGACAGAAGATTCAACCCGGAAAGTTAACCAATCTGTGGTTGAGCCTTGCCCTCTACCTCTTCAGCATGCGACCGCCCGAAAACGCGCAAGTGCAGGACCAGCAGCGCCGGAAGCATGAAGACCAGAACGGTCGTGCCGATGAGAATGCCGAAACCGAGCGAAACGGCAGTCGGGATCAGGAACTGGGCCTGAACGCTCGTTTCGAAGATGATCGGCGTGACGCCGAGGAAAGTCGTGAGCGTTGTCAGGAGGATCGCCCGGAAACGGTCCAGCATGGCATTGATCACGGCCGTCTCATTGTCCTCGCCCTCGGCCAGCCGCTCATTCAGGAAGTCGGTGACCATGAGCGAGGTGTTGATGATCACGCCCGACAGGCCGATCACGCCGAAAAAGGAGAGCAGCGAAAGCTTGAGCCCCAACAGGGCGTGACCGATCACTGCGCCCATGAAACCGAAAGGGATCGCCATCATGATCACGATGGGCTGGCTGTACGACCGGAAGTTGAGCGCGAGCAGGATGTAGATCACGACAAGCGCCATCGTGAAATTCTGCTGGATGACCGGCGCAGCCTGGGCTTGCTCCTCCTGGTCGCCCGCCAGTGTCGCCCGCAGGTCTTGATAATCTTCCGCGACTGCAGGCACGATTTCGCCGAGAAGGCGGTCCATCACATCATCGGAGGTCGTCACGTCGGCATCGACAAAGGCCGACAGGCTGTAGACCACGCGGCCATTCACCCGGTTGATCGTCGCAGGCGCGGGCTGGATGTCGAGATCGGCGACCGTACCGAGTGGGATGTATCCGCCCTGCACGGGAATGCGCAGGTCCTTCAGGGTCGAGATGGAGGAGCGTTCCTCCTCCGGCAGGCGCACCCGCACCTCGATTTCCTCGCGGTCGCGCTGGATGCGTGTGGCTTCGGCCCCGAAGATTGCCGCGCGCACCTCTCGAGCAAGATCGCGCTGGGTCAGGCCGTAATCTCGCGCCAGAGGCTTGAGCTCGATGCGGACCTCGTCGGTGGTGCGGAACCGGTCGTCGCGGACGTCGATGACGCCTGGAAGGGCTTCGAGTTGGGCACGTATCTCGGCAATTGCCGCGCGGGTGTCCTCCTCGCGCCGCGCCGAGAGAAGAATCTCGACCGGCGCGCCGGGGCTGACAAGGTCTGATGTGAAGGTCAGCTTCTGGGCGCCGGGGATCTCGCCGACAGCGTCTCGCCAGGCGCTCTCGAACTCCGCGGCCGTGAAATCTCGGATGCCGGAATCCTTGATCTTCGCAACAATGTAGGCCCTGTTCCCCGCCGCGCCGCCACCCTGGGTTTCGGCTTCCGGCCCTCCCGTGGCAAGCGGCGCACCGAGATTCCACAAGACGCCCTGAACCGCCCCGTCCTCCCCGATGCTCTCACCGGCTTCGGCGGTGCGGGCCGCGATCAGTTCGGCATATTCGATGGTGCGGGTTTCGGACGCGCCTTCGGCAAGTTCCAGTTCGGCGGTGACATACTCGCCTTCGATCGAGGGGAAGAATTCCGATTTCACCACGCCGCCGGTGATCAGCGACAGGCTCGCAAAGAAGAGACCGATCGCCGCCATGACGGTCATGACGGGGCGATAGACGACAAAGGTGACCGCCTTGCGAAGCGGCCCGTCGCGGAACTGGCGCAACCCCTTTGCCACCAGGTCCCGCAACGGGTCGGCGAGGCGACGCGGCGACCACCATTGGGGTTCTACATCGTGAAGATGGGAGAGGTGGCGCGGCAGGACAAAGAAGCTCTCGATCAGGGAGAGGATGAGGAGAAGGACCACGACTGCGGCAATGTCTGCGACGAAGTCGCCGAACGTGCCGGGAATCAGGAGCAGGGGCACGAACGCGCAGATGGTTGTCGAGACCGAAAAGAGCACCGGCCGGGCCACGCGCGCCACGCCAAGCTGGGCCGCCTTCATGGGGCCTTCGCCGCGCCGCCAGTTGGCGTGAATGTTCTCGCCGACCACGATGGCGTCATCGACAATGATGCCGATGGCGAGAATGAAGCCGAACAGTGAAAGCTGGTTGATGCTGATGCCGAACAGGAACATCGGGAAGAAGGCGCCAAGGAAGCTGACGCCGACACCCGCAGCCGTCCAGAAGGCGATGCGCAGGTCCAGAAAGGCCAGCAGCAGCACGCAGACCAGCGCGAGGCCGATGACCGCATTCTTGGTGAGCAGTTCGATGCGCTGGCGCAGATAGACCGACTCGTCGCGCCACAGCGTTGCGTTCACGCCATCAGGCAGGACCGACCGGATCTCATTGTTGTAATAGTCGCGCACCGCATCGGCGACATCGAGCTGCTTTTCCTGTCCCACCCGGTAGATCGTCACGAAAGTGGTCGGCTCGCCATTGTAAAAGGCCATGACGGGCTCATCGGCGAGGCCGTCTGTGACCTGTGCCACATCGCCGAGCAGGATCGGCGTCGAGGTTTCGCCAGATCCGATCACGACCTGTTTCAGCTGTTCTCCCGTCCGGCGCTCGCCGACGCTGCGAACGCGCACGAGCTGCGAGCTGTCCTCGATCTCGCCCGCCGACAGGTCGAGGCTCTGCGAGGAGATGGCCTCGGCAATGCCGGTAAGCGACAGGTTGCGCGCCCGCAGGGCGTCCTCGTTGACGGTGATATCGATCAGATATTGGGGCGCGCCGCCAATCTCGACCAGCGACATGGCGTCCTTTGCGGCCAGTTCCGCGCGCACGCGATCGGCGGTCTGCTTCAGGAGCTCCCGGTCGACCTGGCCATGGATCAGGATCTGCGCGGTCAGCTCATCGGCCTTGATTTCCGTGACCTGGGGTTCCTCGGCTTCCTCCGGGAAGAGGGTGATGCGGTCGATCTCGGTCTTGATCTCGTCCAGCATCTCGAAGACGTCCTCGCCCTCGGCGAGATCGACGACCAGACTGCCGACATTGGAAGCGGCGAGTCCTGTGATCTTGTCGACGCCTTCAAGCCCTTCAAGACGCTCCTCGATCGGCCTGATGATGGAGGTTTCGACTTCTGACGGCGTGGCCCCCGGATAGGGCACGACAATGGACATGCTGCCGACGTCGATGGCCGGAAACAGCCGCACGTTCAGATTGGGAATTGCGACCAGTCCCGAGATCAGGATGAAGACCATCAGGAGATTTGCGGCCACCCGGTTGGAGAGGACGGCAGAGATGAGGCCCTTCAACGGGCTGCTCCGTCGATCCTGACCCGCATGCCTTCCATCTCTTCCGCAAGCACCGTCGTCATGATGCGGTCTGAGCTCGAAAGGCTGCTCGACGCCACCAGAACGCGGTCTTCGCGCCGGTCGACGGGAACAACCTGGCGGCGATGGATCACCTCGCCCTCATCCACCACCCAGACAAAACTGTCCTGGCGCACAACGCCTTCGGGGAGTTCATAAAGCGGCTCGGGCGAAATCGCCTCGATTTCCAGCGTCATGAAATCACCGGCGAAGATCTCGCCATCATTTGCCTGCGAAAACGCCTCCGGAAACACCGCGACCACCGAAACCGTCCGTGAGGCCGGGTCGATGACCGGCGAGAACTGCTCGATATAGCCCTCAAGCGCCATTGTGCTGATGGAGCCGCTGTTGGGCACCGCGCGTACGCTGACACGCTCGCCGTCCTGGCGACTGATCGCCTCGCGGACGGCGCGGATGTCGGCGGGCTTGAGCCCGGCAATGATTTCGCCTTCCCGGGAGTCGATCAGCTGGGCAAGCGCTGTTCCGGGCGAGACAAAGCTGCCGAGCGTGACGCTTTCGCTCACCACCATGGCATCGAAAGGTGCGCGGATGACGGACTTGTTTTCGGAGCGGCTGGCGAGTGTCAGCTGTGCTTTGGCCTGTTCGACCGCTGCCTGGGCGTCTTCGAAGCTCGCAATCGCCGCTTCGCGCGCCTTTTCCGGGGCGGCGCCTATATCGGCGAGACGCATCTGCCGGTCCCGCTCGGCTTCGGCCTGGGCGAGACGGGCGTTTGCTGTCGCAAGCTGAGCCCTTGCGCGCGAGACATCGGCCTGGAAGTCACCCGGATCAATGCGCAGGATCACTTCATCCTTGCCGATCCGGCCACCCAGGCTGAGATCCGGATTGACATAGATCACCTTGCCCTGGACCTCGCCGACAACCGACAGCTCCTGTCGCGGCTCGATTCGACCGGGCGCGCGGACTGTGAAAGTGCTTGGTGCCGGTTCGACCCGTGTCGCCTCGATCAGGGCGGGTTCCGGCTCGCGCGCGACGGCTTCGCCATTACCAGACCTCTGTCCCGCGGCAAACATGCTGCCCGTGCCAAGCAGCAGCGCGCCTGCGCCAGCCAGCAGCCAAAGCGGCGACGGACGCTCGCGCTTTTCGGTTTCCTCGGTCGAAACCTCCTCTGACATGCCATCCATCCCGCTTGTTGCTTTGCGCTATATGCTTCACATGAGACGATTAAACAAGTATTTCTGACTGGTCAGTCATGGTGCGTCGCACCATGCCTGTCATGCAGATTGTGATACCGGCCAGTTTGCGCAAGGGCTTTACATTGGCTGGCCGTTCAAGAAGGACTGTCCTCATGGCCCGACACCTGATCTCGATCACTTCGTTGACGCTTGCCGGGCTTGGCGGTTGCACAAGCGTCACAGAGCCTTACGCACCGCCGGAGCTGTCGGATCGCCAGTCAGGCTGGGTGGTGGAGGATTCCGCCCTTCTCGTGCCCGGTGCCATCGAGAATGGCGACTGGTGGACCGATTTCCGCGATCCGGTGCTCGATCGGCTGCTGGCGGCGGGACGGGAGGGCAATTTCGACATCGCCGAAGCCCGCGCGGGCATTGCAGCGGCCGAGGCTGCGCTTGCTCAGGCGCGTGCCGCAGGCCGCCCGCTCGGCGACAGTAATGCCTCAGTCACCCGACAGCTTCAGTCGGAAGCCGCCGCGGATTTCGGCGGGCTTCCCATCAGTTTCGACCCGCAAACGAATTATTCAGTCGGCACACAGGCGAGCTGGGAAATCGATCTTTTCGGGAGAATATCCTCCGGAGTCGAGCGCGCCGAGGCCGCGTTCGGTGGCCGGGAGGCGCTGCTGGCCGACGTGTCGCGCCTCACCGTTTCGCAGATCGCAACGAGCTATGTCACCCTGCGCGAACTTGACGCCCGCCTTGCGGTGAACGCTGCCAGCCTTGCCCGCCAGGAGGACGTGCTGGACCTTACCGTGCAGCTTAAGGACCTCGGTGAGGTGGCCGATCTTGATGTCCTGCGCCAGCGCAATCTTGTCGAGACCACCCGCGCGGGCCTGTCGGCCCTGCGCTCGGCGCGAGCCGAGACGCTGTCGGCGCTGGCCCTGCTCACTGGAAAGACCGTGCCCGAATTCAACGCCGCCTTCCCGGAACTGGCGAGCCCCGCTTCGACCGCAGAGCCGCTCAGCGCGCCGGGCCCTGTGCGCGTCGGCACGCCGCTCGACATGCTGCGCCGCCGGCCGGACATCCGCGTCGCTGAACGCGAACTGGCCGCAAGCCTTGCTGGCGTGGAGGTCGCACGCGCCGATCTCTATCCCACGCTTTCACTCACCGGTTCGGCGAGTTTCAGCGCGCTCGAAGTCGGTGACCTGCCGACCGGCGAGGCGCTCGGCTACAGTTTCGGACCGCGTCTCAGCTGGGGCGTGTTCAACCTTCCGCTCACCCGCGCCCGCATCGACCAGGCCGAAGCCGAGGCTGAAGGTGCGGCGATCCGGTTTGAGCGGACCGTGGTCACCGCGCTCAGCGAGACCGACCGCGCCATGGCGCAATACAATCTTGCCGTAGAGGAAGCCGTGATCCGCGCCCGTGCGCTTGCCGACGCCCGCCGCGCGCTCGAACTCGTCGAGGTGCGCTACCGCGAAGGGGAGGACTCGCTGATCGCGCTCATTGATACCCAGCGACAGGCGCTTGCCGCCGAGGAGGCCGAAGCGCAGGCTCGCCATGAGGCGCTGCGCCGGCGGATCGCTGTCTTCCGGGCGCTTGGCGGTTGATGGCGGACCGCCGGGTCGCAGGGCGTCAGGTCCAGATCGTGCTGGTTGGCGGCGGGCACACCCATGCGCTCGTCCTGCGCCACTGGGACAGGGACAAGACGCCCGACATCGGCCTGACGTTCGTCAATCCGGAAACGACCGCACCCTATACCGGCATGTTGCCGGGGCATGTGGCGGGCCACTATCCGCGCGAGGCGCTCGATATCGACCTCGTGGCGCTGGCGCGTCATGCCGGCGCCAAACTCATCCTGAACCGTGCGACCGGGATTGATGCGGGGGCGAGGCAGCTGCATCTGGAATGCGGCGCACCGGTCGGTTTCGATCTTGCCAGCCTGAACATCGGCATTCGTTCGACACCTGCGTCTGCGGACAGATTCGGACCCAATGCGGTCGCAGTGAAGCCGCTGGGACCCTTTGCGGCCGCGTGGCGGACCTTCCTCGAAAAACGTCCGGAGCATCCAGCCATTGCTGTTGTGGGCGGCGGCGTCGGCGGGGCGGAACTTGCCATGGCCATGGCTTACCGGCTGGGTGGCGCGGCCCGGATCACGCTCATCGAGGCGGATGAGGAAATCTTGCGCACTGAAAGCGGATCGCTGCGCCGCGCCATCTCGCGAAATCTCGGGCGGCTTGGTGTCACGGTGCGGACGGGCCTGCGCGTCGAGAGCGGCGATGAGGGCGGGCTTCACCTGCCGGGCGGGGACAGACTGCCAGCGGATTTTGTCGCGCTGGCCGCCGGCGCGCATCCTTCCGGCTGGATCGAAGGGAGCGATCTTGCGACCGAGCGCGGTTTTGTCTCCGTGGACGAGGCGCTGCGCAGCCGCTCGCACCCTCACATCTTCGCGGCTGGCGACATTGCGCACCTGACGCATGCGCCGCGTCCGAAGGCCGGTGTCTACGCCGTTCGCGAGGCACCGCATCTGGCCGCCAATCTCATCGCTGCGGCGTGCGGCGAATCGCTGCGGCCCTACATGCCACAGGGCGATTATCTGCGACTTGTCACGCTCGGGACCAAGCGGGCCATGGCCTCGAAATGGGGCCTGACACTCGGGCTTCCGGGGCTCTGGCACTGGAAGGACAGGATCGACCGGTCCTTCATGGACGGGTTGAAGATTGTCTCAGAATAGTATCTTCACAATATATATAATTCGAAAAGCCTCTTGAAACGCAGCGCTGGCTGCCGCTTCTCACTGATTAAGAATATCATCGTAATACATATTAGGAATTTTTCGCTTGCGGCGTTCCGTTTGAATGGGCATTTAGGCAGAAACAACCCTCGGGACTGCGACTATGGCTTCTAAACTCCTGCGTTTCACGCATGTGGACCATTCCACACCGCCCAAGCGGACGGCTGAGGACCGCAAGGGTGATTTCGCGGAAATCTACGAGGGCTTTCCGAAAGAGGCTGCCCGCGATCAGGCCTCACGCTGCTCACAGTGCGGTGTGCCCTTCTGCCAGCAGGGCTGCCCCTTGCAGAACAACATTCCCGACTGGCTGATGCTTGCCGCTGAGGACCGTCTCGAGGACGCCTATCGCGTCTCCTCGGCGACGAACTCCATGCCGGAGATCTGCGGTCGCATCTGCCCGCAGGACCGTCTCTGCGAAGGCATCTGCACCATCGAACAGTCCGGACACGGCACCGTCACCATCGGCGCAGTGGAAAAGCATATCACCGACACCGCCTGGGCCGAAGGCTGGGTCGAACCGATCCGCCCGCCGCGCGAGAAGGAGCAGTCTGTCGGCATCATCGGTGCCGGCCCGGCTGGTCTTGCTGCGGCAGAGCGGCTGCGTCGGCGGGGCTACCAGGTCGCGGTCTATGATCGCCATGACCGCGAAGGCGGCCTGCTGACCTATGGCATTCCGGGCTTCAAGCTGGAAAAGCCTGTCGTCATGCGCCGGATCGAGTGGCTGCGCGATGGTGGCGTGCGCTTCGAGACCGGCATTGACATTGGCGGCACCAAGTCCTTTGCCGAAATGCGCGCCGAACATGACGCGGTGCTGATCGCGACAGGCGTCTACAAGGCGCGCGACCTGAAATGCGTCGGCGCGGAAGGTTCGGGTGTCCACCGGGCGCTCGACTATCTGATTGCCTCCAACCGCAACGGGTTCGGCGACACGGTGCCCGAATTCGAGGACGGCACGCTGAACGCTGCGGGCAAGCGCGTCGTCGTGATCGGCGGCGGCGACACGGCGATGGACTGTGTTCGCACGGCTGTGCGCCAGGGCGCGAAATCCGTCACATGCCTCTATCGCCGCGACCGCGCCAACATGCCGGGCTCGCAGCGCGAAGTGGCCAATGCCGAGGAAGAAGGTGTGGTGTTTGAATGGCTCGCCGCGCCCGAAGCGGTGTTGCACACCAGGGCCGGCAAGCTGAAGGCCGTGCGTGCCGCCCGCAACAAGCTCGGACCTCCTGATGCCTCTGGCCGCCAGTCTCCCGTGGCCACCGGCGAGAGCTTTGAGCTCAAGGCCGACATGGTGATCAAGGCGCTCGGCTTCGACCCGGAAGACCTGCCGCAAATGTTTGATGAGCCTGCGCTCAAGGTGAACCGCTGGGGCGCGGTCTCGGTGGACTTCAAGACCATGATGACCGAACTGCCGGGCGTCTTTGCCGCCGGTGACATCGTGCGCGGCGCGTCACTCGTCGTATGGGCGATCAAGGATGGCCGCGACGCCGCCGATGCGATGCACCAGCATCTCAAGACGCAGTCTTCGCTGGCTCCGCGAAGCACTGTTGCAGCGGAGTGATCAACATGGAAAGCAAGGGACGCTGCCTCTGCGGAGCGGTGACGATCACCGGACACGGCGCGCACAAGGGCGTGCATGTCTGCCATTGTCAGGATTGTGCGCGCTGGAATGGTGGTCCGCTCATGGCGGTTGAGTTCGAGGGCGGCATCGAATTCGACGGCCCCGTACGCTGGTACAGGAGTTCCGACTGGGGCGAGCGCGGCTCCTGCCTGCAGTGCGGCAGCGCGCTGCTCTGGCGGATGCAGAGCGCCAACATGATCAATGTCGCAGTTGGTTGCCTCGATGACCGCTCAATTTTCGAGAAGGTCGACGGACACATCTTCATCGACCGCAAGCCCGCCTTCTACGAATTCGCAGACGATTCCGAGCGCCTGACCGCAGAGCAGGTCTACGCCAAGTTTACCGGACAGACAGAATGACCACAGAGACCGAACGCTACCTCGCCAATCGCGATCGCCTGATCGAGGCCCATGCCTACAATCCGGCTGATGAGCATGATGCCTGCGGCGTCGGTCTCGTCGCCGCGCTCGATGCGCGTCCGCGCCGGGCGATTGTGGAAATGGGAATCCGGGCGCTCAAGAATGTCTGGCACCGTGGAGCCGTGGACGCTGACGGCAAGACCGGTGATGGTGCGGGCATCCGGATCGACGTGCCGCAGGATTTCTTTCGCGAACAGGCCTCTCGCACCGGCCACGAGCCGGGCCCCGACACGGAAGTCTGCGTCGGCCAGATCTTCCTGCCGCGCACCGATCTCGCAGCCCAGGAAGCGGCCCGTACCATCGTCGAGGCGGAAGTCCTGCATTTCGGCTTCTACCTGTTTGGCTGGCGGCAGGTGCCGGTCAACGTCTCCGTCATCGGCCAGAAGGCCGCTGACACCCGCCCCGAGATCGAGCAGATCATGTTCTGCGACCAGCGCGGACGCGACGCTGCCGAACTTGAGCGCACGCTCTATGTCTGCCGCCGCCGGATCGAGCGCCGCGTGCGCGAGGCGGGAATCCCGAGCTTCTACATCTGCTCGCTCAGCCAGCGGAACCTGATCTACAAGGGCATGTTCCTCGCCCAGGACATCGACAAATTCTATCCCGACCTGCGCGACGAGCGCTTTGTCTCGTCGGTGGTGATCTACCACCAGCGCTATTCCACCAACACCTTCCCGACCTGGTCGCTTGCCCAGCCCTTCCGCATGCTCGCCCATAATGGCGAGATCAACACGCTGAAGGGCAATCTCAACTGGATGAAGAGCCACGAGATTCGCATGGTCTCGGAGGCGTTCTCCTCATCCGTCGACGATGTGAAGCCCGTCGTGCCGCACGGCTCGTCCGATTCCGGCGCGCTCGATGCGGTGTTCGAGATGCTGGTCAAGGCCGGACGTTCCGCGCCGATGGCCAAGGCGCTCCTGATCCCGGAAGCCTGGTCGAAGCGCGAAAGCGTCAATGAAGCCCATTCCGCACTCTATGGCTATTGCAATGCGGTGATGGAGCCTTGGGACGGTCCGGCAGCGGTCTGCGCCTATGACGGTAAATGGGCAATTGCGGGTCTTGACCGTAACGGCTTGCGGCCGCTGCGTTACGCGCTGACGGCGGACAATATCCTTGCGGTCGGTTCCGAAACCGGCATGTGCCCGCTCGATGAGGACAGCATTGTGCGCCGTGGCCGCGTGCCGGCCGGCGGACTGGTGGCCGCCAATCTCGAGGAGGGCCGCTTCTATGAGCACAAGGAGATGATCGACCATCTCGCCGGCCAGGCACCTTATGTCGAATGGCTGAGGAATGTGAAGGAACTGGAGGACGAGATCGGTCCGGGGCCGGAGCCGCGCCTTTTCGACCGGGCAGACCTCCTGCGCCGCCAGACCGCAGCCGGGTTCACCATGGAGGACATGGAACTCATCCTCGCGCCGATGGCCGAGACCGGCAAGGAAGCCGTCGGCTCCATGGGCGACGACACACCTCCGGCTGTGCTGTCAGGCAAGTATCGCCCCTTGTCACACTTCTTCCGGCAGAATTTCTCGCAGGTCACCAATCCGCCAATCGACCCGATCCGGGAAGAGCGGGTGATGAGCCTCAAGACGAGGTTCAAGAACCTCGGCAACATCCTCGCCACGGACGAGGCGCAAACCGATGTCTTCGTGCTCGAGAGCCCGGTCCTGACCACCGGCATGTATGAGCGCCTGGTGGAGCGCCTCGGGCCGAACCGCACCGAGATCGACTGCACCTTTGATGCCCGCGAGGCCCATGCCCGGGACGGCTCGGCGCTGAAGGCCGCGCTGTCGCGCATCTGTTCCGAGGCCGAGGAGGCCGTGCGATCGGCAGGCGAGCACATCATCCTGACCGATGAGCACCAGAATGAGGACCGCGCGGCGATCCCCATGATCCTCGCCGCCGCTGCCGTGCACACTCACCTTGTCAGCCAGGGACTGCGCAGCTTCTGCTCCATCACGGTGCGTTCGGCGGAATGCATGGACACGCATTATTTCGCCGTACTTGTGGGTGTCGGCGCGACCTGCGTGAATGCCTATCTGGCACAGGAATGCCTCGCGGATCGGCATGAACGTGGCCTCTTCGGAGACAAGCCGCTCGGCGAATGCGTGAAGGCCTTCAAGGAAGCCATCGAGGCCGGATTGCTGAAGATCCTTTCGAAAATGGGCATCTCGGTCATTTCCTCCTATCGCGGCGGCTACAATTTCGAGGCGCTGGGCCTCTCCCGCGCGCTGGTGGCGGACTATTTCCCCGGCATGACGAGCCGGATTTCCGGCATCGGCCTGGCGGGGCTTGAAGGCCTCGCGCTCGACCAGCACGAAAAGGCCTGGGACGAGCAGGTCGTCTCTCTTCCCGTCGGTGGCTTCTACCGCCTGCGCGCCTCAGGTGAGACTCATGCGCTCTCCGGCCCGATCATCCATGCGCTGCAGGAAGCCTGCAATGAGGGCGATTACGGGCGCTACAAGCAGTTCGCCAAAACGCTGCACGCGCAGCCGCCGGTGCAGTTGCGCGACCTGCTCGACTTCAAGCCCGCCGGCCCGGCACGGCCTGTCGAGGAAGTCCAGTCAATCAACGAGATCCGCAAGCGTTTCGTGACGCCCGGCATGTCTCTCGGCGCGCTCTCGCCAGAGGCCCACGGCACGCTGAATATCGCCATGAACCGGATCGGTGCGAAGTCGGTCTCAGGCGAGGGTGGTGAGGACCGCGCGCGCTACAAGCCGCTGCCCAATGGCGACAATCCGAACTCGGCGGTCAAGCAGATTGCATCGGGACGGTTCGGCGTGACGGCCGAATACCTGAACCAGTGCCGCGAGATCGAGATCAAGGTCGCGCAGGGTGCCAAGCCCGGCGAGGGCGGCCAGCTTCCGGGTTTCAAGGTCACCGAGCTCATCGCGAAGTTCCGCCATGCCACGCCGGGCGTGACTCTCATCTCTCCTCCGCCTCATCATGACATCTATTCCATCGAGGATCTGGCCCAGCTCATCTACGACCTGAAGCAGATCAATCCCGATGCCCGCGTCTGCGTGAAGCTGGTCTCGCGCACAGGCGTCGGCACGATTGCCGCCGGCGTCGCCAAGGCCAAGGCCGACATCATCCTGATCGCCGGCAATGTCGGCGGCACCGGTGCCTCGCCCCAGACCTCGATCAAGCATGCCGGCCTGCCTTGGGAAATCGGCCTCGCCGAAGCCCATCAGGTGCTTTCGCTCAACAATCTGCGCAACCATGTCACCCTGCGCACCGATGGCGGCCTGCGCACCGGACGTGACATCGTCATGGCCGCCCTGCTCGGCGCGGAAGAATACGGCATCGGCACCGCAAGCCTTGTGGCCATGGGCTGCATCATGGTGCGCCAGTGCCACTCCAACACCTGCCCGGTCGGCGTCTGCACGCAGGATGAGGCGCTGAGGGCCCGCTTCACCGGAACGGCCGACAAGGTGGTCAATCTGATGAGCTTCCTCGCAGAGGAAACCCGCGAAATCCTCGCCGAAATCGGTCTCAACAGCCTCGATGAGGCGATCGGTCGGACGGATCTGCTCCGCCAGGTCTCGCGCGGCGCGGCCCATCTCGACGATCTCGACCTCAATCCGCTGCTTGTCCAGGTCGAGACCGGCCAGCCTGTGCGCTACACGCCGACCCATCGCAACGAGGTGGTCGACACGCTCGACGCCCAGATCCTCCGCGACGCCGAGCCTTTCTTTCAGCGCGCCGAGAAGATGGAGCTGGCCTACAGGGTGAGGAATACCCAGCGCGCCATCGGTGCGCGCTCCTCCTCCGCCATTGTGCGCAAGTTCGGCATGAGTGCGCTGCCGCATGACCGGCTTCATGTGAAGCTTGAAGGCTCGGCCGGTCAGTCCCTTGGTGCCTTTGCCGTTCAGGGCCTGACGCTGGAAGTCACCGGCGACGCCAATGACTATGTCGGCAAGGGGCTTTCGGGCGCGACCATCATCGTCAAGCCGCCCAAATCGCGGGCGCGCGAGGCGAGCGAGAACACTTCCATCGGCAACACCTGCCTTTACGGGGCCACTTCGGGGCGCCTGTTTGCGGCCGGCGGGGCAGGGGAGCGCTTTGCGGTTCGCAATTCCGGTGCGCTGGCCGTGGTCGAGGGGCTTGGCTCGAATGGCTGCGAATACATGACCGGCGGGCATGTCGCCATTCTCGGCGATGTCGGTGACAATTTTGCCGCCGGAATGACGGGCGGCATGGCCTTCCTCTGGGATCCCGAGGGCCGCCAGTCCGCCCGCATCAATCCCGGCGACGTGATCTGGCAGCCCATCCGTTCGTCCTTCTGGGCGGAAACCCTGGAACAGATGCTGCGGGCTCATCTCAGGGCAACCGGATCGCACCGGGCCGTGCACCTCCTGGACGATTGGACGGTCCATGTCGGCGAGTTCCTGCAGGTCGTTCCGAAGGAGATGCTGCAACGCCTCAGCCAGCCGCTGGAAGATGGGGTCGAGGCGGTCGCCTGAGCCATCACTACGTAATCTGACGCATCGTAGAACATCCCATTCGCAAGCGCAGTGGACATTGTAGTCTGTCACTCAAAGGTGACAGTCCCATCCTGGCTGTCGCGTACCAGAGGGAACGCCGAGATGTTCGATGCCAGCCTTCCGCAGCCGCGAATCCTGCTGATCCACCCCAATTACCGCTCCGGCGGGGCCGAAATCGCCGGCAACTGGCCTCCGGCCTGGGCGGCTTACCTGACCGGCGCGCTGCGACAGGCGGGCTATAGCGACATTCACTTCGTCGATGCCATGACGAACAACATTCCCGACGAGGAATTGCGCGAGCTGATCGAGACGATCCAGCCCGATATTGTCGGTGCCACCGCCATCACCCCGTCCATCTACAAGGCCGAGCGCGCGCTCGAGATCGCCCGCGAGGCGATGCCTGACGCGATCACGATGCTGGGCGGCGTGCATGCGACCTTCATGTTCAAGCAGGTGCTGAGCGAGGCGCCCTGGATTGACGTGATCGTGCGGGGGGAGGGCGAGGAGATCCTCGTCAACCTCGTCAACGCCATACAGGAAGGCCGCTGGCCGGACGCCCGCGGCTCGATTGAAGGGCTCGCTTTTGCCGATGGCGACCAGATCACCGCCACGCCGGCCGCCCCCACCATCAAGGACCTCGACGCCATCAAGCCGGACTGGGGCATCCTCGAATGGGACAAGTACAAGTACATCCCGCTCAACAAGAAGGTCGCCATCCCCAACATGGCGCGGGGCTGCCCCTTCACCTGTTCGTTCTGCTCGCAGTGGAAGTTCTGGCGCGATTATCGCATCCGGGACCCGAAGAAGGTCGTCGACGAGATCGAGGATCTGGTCGAGAACCATGGTGTCGGCTTCTTCATCCTTGCTGACGAGGAACCGACCATCAACCGCAAGAAATTCGTCGCCTTCTGCGAGGAACTGATTGCGCGTGGCCTGCCGGAGAAGATCCAGTGGGGCATCAACACCCGCGTCACCGACATCATGCGCGACAAGGAGCTCCTGCCGCTCTACCGCAAGGCGGGGCTTGTCCATGTCTCGCTCGGCACCGAGGCGGCCGCACAGCTGAAGCTCGACCAGTTCAACAAGGAAACCAAGGTCGAGAACAACAAGGAGGCGATCCGCCTGCTGCGCGAGGCCGACATCCTGACCGAGGCACAGTTCATTGTCGGGCTCGACAATGAGACGCCGGAGACGCTGGAAGAGACCTATCGCATGGCCTGGGACTGGCAGCCGGACCTGGCCAACTGGGCCATGTACACGCCCTGGCCCTTCTCGCCTCTGTTCGCCGAACTGGGCGACAAGGTGGAGGTGTTCGACTATTCCAAGTACAATTTCGTCACGCCCATCATGAAGCCCGAAGCCATGGAGCGCGGCGAGCTTCTGAACGGCGTGATGAAGAATTATCGCCGCTTCTACATGAAGAAGGCGCTGTTCAATTATCCCTGGCGGGGCACGGGCTATCGCCGCCGCTACCTGCTCGGCTGCCTCAAGGCTTTCCTCAAGGCCGGTTTCCAGCGGACATTCTATGATCTCGGCAAGGTCGGTTATTGGGGCCCGCAGACGAAGAAGAAGGTCGACTTCCACTTCGATGAGAGTCGCAAGCCGGCTCAGGCGCAGGTCGATGACTGGAAGGCGGTTGCAGAGGGCTCTCGCAAGAATCGCGAGCGGGCCGTCGCGCTCGCCGAGGCGAAGGCCTGCGGCGGCGGTGAGGAACAGTTGAGCGAGGCAGAGATGGAAACCGCCGGTGCGCCCGGACCGACCAGGATGACCCTGATTCAACCGAGGCGGGGAGGCTAGAAACGTGCAGGCCGCAGGCAGCGTGGCCCGCATCGGCCCGAACGCCATCCTGCAGACCATGGAAACCCTGCGCGCGCGTGAAGGCGAGGCGGCGATGGCAGCCTGGCTCGGCGCAGCGGGACTGTCGCGCTATGAGGCTGCGCCGCCGCAATCCATGGTACCGGAGGCCGAGGCGGTGTCCGCCCACCACGCGCTGGCTGCGCTCTATCCCGGAGCGACCGGGACAGCGCTCGCCTTCGAGGCCGGACGGCGCACGGCCAACTATCTCCTTGCCCACCGCATTCCGAAGCCCGCACAGTTCATCCTGAAACGCCTGCCGCCCCGCATGGCGCTGAAAATCCTGCTTCGCGCCATCTCCCGCCACGCCTGGACGTTCTGCGGCTCCGGGGCATTCGTCTACGATCTGCGCGGCACGCCCCGCGTGAAAATCCACGCCAATCCCCTCGCCATGGCACCCTGCACCTGGCACGAGGCCGTCTTCGAGCGCCTGTTCGAGGTGCTGGTCAGTCCGTGCGCCTCGGTGACGGAAGTCGCCTGTGTGGCAGACGGGGCTGAGGCGTGTGTTTTCGAGATCTCGCTGAACTGAAGTCCCGGGCGATAGCCGGGGTCTCGATCAATGACTCTACGTCTCCAGCAAGCGACGCGCGATCACATGCGCCTGAATCTCGCCGGCACCTTCGAAGATGTTGAGGATGCGGGCGTCCTGCAGGACCCTTGAGATCGGATATTCGAGCGCGAAGCCATTGCCGCCATGGATCTGCAGCGCATTGTCGGCCGCTGCCCAGGCGACGCGCGCGGCGAGCAGTTTTGACAGGCCCGCCTCCATGTCGCAGCGGCGCTCGGAATCCTTCTCGCGCGCGGCGAAATAGGTGAGCTGGCGCGCGCCCATGATTTCCGCCGCCATCATGACGAGCTTGTTGGAGACCCTTGGAAAGGCGAAGATCGCCTTACCGAATTGCGACCGGTCGAGCGCATAGCGCAGGCCGAGCTCAAAGGCGCTTTGTGCCACGCCAACGGCGCGGGCGGCGGTCTGGATGCGCGCGCTCTCGAAGGTGGCCATCAAATGCTTGAAGCCGAGACCTTCCTCGCCGCCGAGCAGGTTTTCTCCCTTCACCTCGAAACCGTCAAAGGCGATCTCGTATTCCTTCATGCCGCGATAGCCGAGCACCTCGATCTCGCCACCGGTCATGCCCTCGGCGGGGAACATGTTGTCATCATCGCCGCGCGGCTTCTCGGCGAGGAACATGGAGAGGCCTGAGAAATTCTTCGTGTCCGGATCGGTGCGCGCGAGAAGCGTCATCATGTCCGTGCGCGCGCCATGGGTGATCCAGGTCTTGTTTCCCGTGACGCGGTAGACATCGCCGTCCTTCACCGCCCGCGTACGCAGCGAGCCGAGGTCCGAGCCGGTATTCGGCTCTGTGAAGACGGCCGTGGGCAGGATTTCCGCCGAGGCGAGGCCTGGCAGCCATTTCTGCTTCTGCTCCTCGGTGCCGCCGCAGATGATGAGTTCCGCCGCGATCTCCGAGCGCGTGCCGAGCGAGCCGACGCCAATATAGCCGCGCGACAGCTCTTCAGAGACCACGCACATGGCCGTCTTGCCCATGCCGAAGCCACCATATTCCTCTGGAATGGTCAGCCCGAACACGCCAAGCTCAGCCATTTCATTGATGATTTCCAGCGGGATGAGCTCATCCTTCAAATGCCACTCATGGGCGTAGGGCAGCACCTTGTCGGTCGCAAATTTCCGGAACTGCTCGCGCACCATGTCGAGCGTCTCGTCGAGGCCGGGATTTTCCACCGTGGCACGGGTCAGCGCATCGGGCAGGAGCTCGGCGGCGCGGGCCATGGCGGCGGAGGACTTGCCCTCGCAGATCAGGCGCTGGACGGCGGGCTTGAGGAGATGCTCGGTCGCGGCGGCATCGGCGTCGAGGTCGGCCGGGCGGATGAATTCGAGCTGCGTCATCGGCAGGCCGCCGAGAAGCTGCGAGAGATATTCCGCAAACAGGATCTGTGCGAGCAGGGCATCGGTCTCGCCGAGACGGCCCTCATCCTCCAGCCGCGCGGTCCAGTCGGCCACTTCGCGCAGGGTGAAGGCATAGGTCGCCGTCCAGGCGAGGCCGTGGGCGGTGTGCTGGTGGGCGTCGATCAGCTGGCGATCAGGCTTCCCCTCGGGCGCGAGTAGCGCACGGCAGGATACACGCGCGGCATCGAAATAGGCATCGACGGCCGAAACCGCAGCCTGAAGATCGTCCACCAGACCGGCAAGCACCGGACTCTCCTTGATTGCTGCATTGCCGTCCATCTCTGTCTCCTCTCCCACGCCTGAGCTTTGCCGACTATCCGTGTCGCATGGCTGCCATGAAGAAATGTAGCGCTGCCGGGCCCTGACGGCCACCGATAATGCTGCGCCGCACCGTCACACCGCGTTCAGGCGTGCATAACAGCGAAATTCGTTAACAGAAAAGCATACTTTCGTTAATAAAGGGCTGGTTGATACATGGTTAAATTAACCAGTAAGAAACCAGTGCAAATAAAAGGTGCAGAAGCGCTAAATCCCCTTACAATCCAGAAAATCCATCTTTGAAGGAGAGCTCCCCGATGAATCCTTATGCTCGCTTTGGACTAGTGTCCAATTCCGTGTCAGCTGCACTGATTGTTGGTGCACTTGCCATCTTTGGCCCAACCGTCTTCGCCGCCATCAGCGAGACCGCCGGCATCGGCCCCGCCCTATGGGGCTCGCTGGCCGCCGCCGTGACCGTGCTCGTCGTCTTCTGGCTCGCCATGACCGAGGCGATCTTCCCAACCCTGTTCCGCTTGAACAGCGTGCGCAGGATGGTGCTCGGCAAGTATTATATCGAGGGCACCTGGCTGCAGGCCGAGAAGGGCGAACGCACCGCCCGCATGGCCGTGATCGACATCCAGCCGGCAGGCAAGAGCTTCATCTTTTCCGGCTATGCGTTGAACAGCGAGCTTGAGATCGAGAGCAATGCGCTGATCGAGTTCTCGAAATTCGAATGGCCCTTCATGACCTACAAGTACCGCAACTCCCTGTCTGACGGTGCTGACGGCCAGCGCGAGGGTGTCGGCGAAATCCAGTTCGAGATGAACCGCGACTCGGCACGCCGCTACAATGGCTACGTCCAGTACGTGAAGAACGAAGCCCGTCTGAAGATCGAGGGCACCAAGCTCACCAAGGGCAGGGAAGTCCGCAAGCTGCGCTCGCTCGAGGGCCGCGAGGAAGTCTTCGGCAAGTACTGGGACCTGTTCTTCAACCGCACCATGAAGCTCAGGCACGGCGTCGCACCTGTCGCCGCACCGCCCGCTCCTGCTCCGGTGGCAGCAAGCACGCACGCCGATGAAAAGGCAGCTGCCGCGCCAACGCTCGGCCCCGCGGAGCGCGAACAGGAAAATGAGGAGCGCCGTGCCCGACTGGCGGCCCGCACGGAGGAACTCGTGGAAACCATCATTCCGCGTCGGCGTGCGAGCGACTGGTCCGATGAGGCGGATGACGAGTCAGAAGCGCCGCGCCGCCGCGCCAGCGACGCGAAGATCGTCAACACTGAAACGTCGGAAGATGGCAAGGCGAAGAAGGTCGCCAACGGCTCGGATCGTCCGCTCCGCTAGGGGAAAGCCGGAATAAGCAATCGGCTTGGATTGAAAGCCGGAACGGACGGGGGCGGTCTACCAGAAGGGGAGGCCGCCCCTTTCCCGTTCAAAAACCGACATTCACGCGAGAATGGCGACGTCAGTCGGGGCTCGCAGGATCGCCATCACCCATTCGCGCGATCAGGAATGATCCGGGTGAGGGGTCCGAAACCCTCGCAATCACGACGCACTGGCTCTTGCAATTGCCCGACACCTCACCGTCGGGCGACATCTCTAGCGGCGCGGAACTTGTCACCAGATTGGTGTAGATCATGTCGCGTCCGGCATTCGACCCTGCGGGCGGGGTGAACACGAACTGGCCGGGCGTGTATTCGATGAGTTCAAGCTGCATCCCCGACCGACCATCGACATTGAAGGAAAACGCCCCGGCCGGGAAATCCACGACAGCCATGTCGGCAGACAGATCCGAGCGCAGCCCGTCAAACGCTGTGCAGACCTTGCGCTTCTTGTTTCCGGCGACCTGCATGCGGCCATCGACCACCAGCATCGGCGTGTATGGCCCCCGCGCCTTCAGTCTCGCAGCATATTCCGCCTGCCGGGCGGCGAATTCAGGCCGCGCGAAACTGTCCTGCCAGCCGAGATAATCCCAATAGTCGACCGACCAGGTGAGCACGAAGACGTCCGGATGGTGCGCGACCTCTTCAGCAATCACCCGCATCGCCCCCGGACAATTGCCGCAGGCCTGGCTCACGAACAGTTCGGCCAGATGCGCAGGCCCACTGGCGGGCGCGGCCGGAGGCTCCGGGCGGGCGGTGCCCGAAGCCACGAGCCCGGCTGCCGCCAGGAGTGCGAGAAAACGTCTGGAAACGAGAGATGTCATGCCGTGAGACTTAGCGGCAGAAACGCCTCACAGCCAATCAATCGGCTGTGAGGCGCTGTGATCAGCCTATTCAGCCTGCATCGGCCCGTCAAACTGGCGGGCGAAGAAGTCCCCGGCCTTCCAGAGCGGGCGCTCCTCGCGATTGGCGAGCGTCATGGCGATGCGGTAATTCACTTCCGCGAAGCGCGCGGCTGCGGCGAAATCGAGATCATTCGACATATCGTCCGACGGGCGGTGATAGTTCTTCGCGAAATGCTCGTTCCAGGCCTGTTCTCCGCCATTCGCGAAGCCGGTCGCGAGAAAGACCGACGGCACGCCGATCTCCACGAAGCGGAAATGGTCCGACCGTGTGAACAGGCCCTGTTCCGGGAAAGGGTCGGGCGAGAGGGTCATGCCCATCTCCTCGGCCGCACTCGCCACGGCATCGGCGATGTTGGAGCGGTCGGACCCGAAGGCGACCACATCCTGGAAGTCATAGGTCAGCACGGGCATGTCGAGATTGACATTGCCGACTATCCGCTCCCGGTCGAGGGTCGGGTTTTCGGTGAAGTACTGTGCACCCAGCAGGCCCTTTTCCTCAGCCGTCACGAGCAGGAACATCACCGAACGGCGCGGGGCTTCGCCCTCGCTCATCTTGCGGGCGACTTCGAGCAGCGTGGCCACACCGGCGGCATTGTCGAGTGCGCCATTGTTGATCCTGTCTCCTGCGAAGCTGTCGGAAATCCCGATATGATCGAGATGGGCCGTCAGCACGATCACCTCGGCCTTCAGATCCGGATCGGAGCCTTCGATCATCGCGATGACATTCGGGCTCTCGATCGTGTCGATCTTCGATTCCTGGGTGATGGACACGGTGAAGGGCAGGTCGAAGCCTTCCACCTGACCGCCCTCGGCCTCGGACGCCGCGATGATCGCCTCATAGGGCGTGCCGGTCAGGGCGAAGAGCTTTTCCGCCCCTTCCAGCGACACTGTGGCACCGACCTCGACGTTTGGCGCGCGGGAGAAGGGCGCGCCGTCGGATCCGGTCCAGGACATTCTGGCGGAATCGAGCCGACCTTCGCCGACAAGGCGTTTGAAGGAGTAGATTTCCCGGCGCTGGGGCGTTTCGAGTTGCACAACGCCGAGCGCACCGCGCGCCGACGCCTCTGCGGTCTTGCGCGAGCCGTAATAGGCCCGTTCCTCGGTCTGGATGCCCGACGGTGTGCCCGACAGCATGAACACGATCTTGCCCTCGACATCCAGGCCCTCATAGTCGTCGCGGCCCGTGTCCGGTGCCACGATGCCGTAGCCGACAAACACTGCCCCTGCCTCACGCGAGGAGGATTCAAAGCGGGTCGACGCGCCGATGGCGAAATCGACATTCTTCTCCAAATCGACCGTCTCGCCGTCCGGCATCGTCACCGTCATGCCTCCGGCCTCGGCGACACGGTAGCTGCGCGCAAGCGGAACGGTCTGGAAATAGGTGCCCTGGTCGCCCGCCGGTTTCAGGCCGAGCCGCTCGAATTCGGCAGCGGTATAGGCGGCGGCCTTCTCATAGCCCTCGCTGCCGGCTTCCCGGCCTTCCAGTTCGTCGCTCGCCAGATAGGCCATGTGGGTTTCGATCGCCTCGGCCGGCGAGAGACCGCCAACCGATTCGGGTGCGAGCACATTGTCCTCGGCCGCAACAGGAGCGGTGTCCTGCGGGCTTGAGGCTTCCTCTCCACCGCAGGCGCTCAGCCAGATGAGTGCGGCGGACACGCCGATCAGGGCTTTTCTTTTCATGAATTGTCTCCCGGACGCATTCTTTTGTCCTTCTCTGGACGTATGCCGGGAGATTGTCGAGCCGGACAGGCCTCAATGCGTCAGCGAGATCGAGACCGCACCGAACTTCTGCCGCCCGGTCTGGTCGACAAACTGTTCGGACCGATCAACATAGGAGAAGGCAAACTGTACGGCATAGATATTGATCGCGATGCCGGCCTGATACTCGCGGACGAAGGGTTCCCTGTCGACGGACGGGCTGTCACGGAAGGTGTTGCCGTCGAGAAAGATGTCGCGCGCAATCGCCCGGCCTTCGACGCCGGCAAAGATATAGCCGCCGAAATCTTCCCCTGGATCATACACACCGGCACCCGTAAGCGCCGGACGGATTCGCGGCGGGGAGAAATTCGCGTCAAGGTCCCAGCCGACCCGCATCATCGCCCCGACCGCGCCATAAGTGCGCACATTGCCGAGCGCGACGGAACCATGCACGCCGAGATCGGTCTCAAGGCCCAGAAGGCGCGGCCCCTTCAGTCCGCGCAGCCGCTGCGCGACGATTTCGACGCCCGGCTCGTCATGCAACTGATAGTCCCAGCCTCGCGGCTCCACGCCGTCGATCCATTCATGCCAGTTTTCCTGCACCTGCTCGCCCATGGCCAGCGGGCCGACGATGCCGAGATTGACCTGTAGGGAATCCTGGATGAAGTCGCCGCCGGGCAGGCGCTGTTCTGCCACTGCTGTCGCGCTAACCGCCAGCCAGCCAGCATAGGGACGATCCTCCGGATCGGGCACCTTCGCGCTGATGTCCTCCGGCGTGTATATGGCATGCGTCAGGCCGATGCCCCGGCGCAGCTTGGTGCGTTCAAGGTCGATGAAAGGCAGGAAGTCGGCAATCTCGCGCTGAAAGGGGAAGGCCTTGTCCTCGGGCGAGAAGCGCTCGATGCGCAGGCCGTTGGTGTAGTGCCGGTCGGTGCCACCGAAGAGGTCATTCTCCGAAGTGACCGACCAGACCGTGCCGTCGGCGGCGGAGTTCTGAGTCGTCAACACGATGCTCGCGACGAGCAGCCAAGGTGCGGTGAGTGCTTTCATCTGCGTTCCTGTCTCCTTTGCGTGGAGTTACTAGGCTCGATGCCAGCTCCGGCCGCATGAAATCTACATCATTTTCAGCGGTGTGGCCTGGGGTTTGCAGCCGGGGGATGTTGCAAGACGCCAATCGGGACGCGCGGAAAATGACGACCAGAGCCGAGGTCAATCGGGGCAGTAGCGGTCGCCTTCATCATATCGATATGCTGCGTGCCCTGCTCATGTTGCAGGTCTTGCCATTTCATGTGGCCAGCATCTATGCGGGCAATGGTGATTTCATCGTCAGCTCCAGTGACACGAGCTGGTTGGTCACTGTCATCAGTCGCGCGGTCGGCATCTTCTCCATGACCGGCTTCTTCTTGATTTCGGGATTGCTGACGACCTTGTATCTCAAGCGACGGGATGCGGGTCAGTGGATGCGCATGCGATTGCAGAGACTTGGAATCCCCTTTGTTTTTGGACTGTTTCTTCTCAGTCCCCTTTCGCTGATTGGGGCGAGCTGGGCGGCAGCGCAGGGCTCAACGACCGCAATCGCGTGGGGCATGACCGGCGATCTCCGTTCAGACATGCTCGGAGCTGGACGCAACTGGATCGGCCATCTCTGGTTTCTACCCACCCTGCTTATATATTCGGCGGCTGTTTGGTGGCTTGCACGCCGTGGCCTCCTGAGCGCGGTTCTCGACCGCGTCGCCGCGCACCTCCGATATTTTCCCGGCCAGTTTCTTCCTTATCTCATCGTTCTGTTGTGGCTTGGTGTTTTCAGGGTCGCCGCCTCAATGCTGGTGTGGACATGCCGTCACGTCCTCGGAATTGAGGTGCCGACCTTGATCGTGATCGATATCGGGAATTGGCTGGTTTATCTCGCGCCATTCTTGCTTGGTTTGACGATCGGTCATGATCCCAAACTGCAGCAGAAACTCTTCATCGTGTCGTGGTTACGCATTCTTCTTGTGTCTTCAGGACTGGTCTTTCTCATACTCCTCTCGGAACCCGGAGACTTGCTACCGCGTGCAGCCTATCGATTTGTCTGGGGGGCAACGGCGGGGTTGACAGTTCTTCTTATCGTCGCGTGGTCCGCCAGACTTGTGAAGGATGGATCGCGATGGACAAGCTAGTCGTCTGTGAAGAAGTCGATTTTCGCGCAATTTCGCCACCCGTTCGACGAGGGTGGATTGTCGTCAGCATTGTTACCCTTGGCCGCCTATGAGGCGGCTCGCGCTCGATATGGTGCGATTGTGGCGATCAGGGCCAGGCCCCAGGCGCGCCAA
>Ga0081520_100112_pt1 | contig 59985 bp, 48 predicted proteins | sample HotLakmasection1_FD_70988 | JGI IMG/M metagenome (GOLD analysis project Ga0081520, IMG submission 70988) | Hypersaline microbial mat communities from Hot Lake, Washington, USA - Section #1 (SPADES assembly) (version 2) | ecosystem: Environmental > Aquatic > Non-marine Saline and Alkaline >... | reverse complement strand
CGGAGTGGAAGCGTTCAGTCCGCGAATGGCACGCTGTCAGATCTCAGCTCGCCATCATGTTCGAAGACCGATTCCCAATGGCGTAACAAAATGCGTCAGGGCACAAAATATCGGACAGTCTCGTGTCCCGCCTATCGTATCGAACAGTCCGACGGACAGACGGTGATGAAATCGCACTCCGAAGTGCGCCAGGCGGACTGAGGGACAGACATGACCCACGTTGAGGAAGACGACATCATCCAGGACGAAAAGATGCCGGCGCTGGAGACAATGCCGGAAATCCGGATCATCTCCCACTCGCCCATTCTTTACTGGTGGCCGGTCTGGCTGTCCGGCTTCGTCTTCGCCCTGTTGACGGCGCTTTTCGGCGAGACGGTGACCTTTTCCGATGGCCGCGAGGTGCAGGTCCTGGGTTCGACAGCGCCAGGGCTCATCTTCCTCGGCATCCTGCTATTCGTCGTGCTCGCGACCAATGTGAAGATGCGCGGAATGCTCTCGATCATGGCGATTGGTGCTGTTGCCTTTCTCATCATCCTCTTCGGATGGCTTGGCATCCTGGACAATATCGCGCGCGCCATCCCGCAACTGTCCATCCATCTCAACTTTGCCTTCTACATGGTCTTCTCGACGGTGCTGCTCATCATCTGGGCGTCCATGTTCTTCATCTTCGACCGTTTCACCACATGGCGCATCCGCCCCGGACAGATGACCGAGCAGCATCTCATCGGGTCGAGAGAGAGAAGCTTCGACGCACGCGGAATGCTGTTCGAGCAGCGTTCTGACGACATTTTCCGGCACAATATTCTGGGCCTCGGCGCCGGCGACCTCGTCCTGCTGACCAGCGGCGGCCGCAAGGAGGAAATCAAGGTCTTCAATGTGCTGCGCGTGGAAAAGAAGGTCGATGCGATCCAGAAACTGGTTGCCGTCCAGCCCGACGATCTGATGGAACACAGCGAACAGGGCTGACCGCCGGACCGTGAGCGGGACGGAAATATCCCCGTTTGCGGCAAACCTCACCTATCATGTTCATCCTGCGGCAAGGCAGAGCGGGTTAACCAACGGCCATGGTCCGCAAGCCCGTCGCCCTCCTCGTGGCGCTTTACGCCATTGCCTTCGCCTTCCTGGCGATGACCGTCGTGCGCTGGCCGACTCTGATGAGCGCGGTCGCGATGATGTTTCGTGAGGAAGGCGCCGACCTTGCGGGCTTCGACTGGCGCGCGCTCGGCCTGCAATATGGCGCGGCCTATCTCGCCGCCGCGCTATTCTTCCAGATTTCCTCCTATGCGCTCGCCACGCGCCAGCACGGCGCCTTCACCGCTTTCGTCTTCGGCTGTGCGACCGCCTTCCCCATGGTCTTCGTCTTCGACATGCGCGAGGGCTGGATGGCCGCGCCACGCACCGAGGAATGGGTCGTTGTCTGGATCACGGGGGCGACACTGCTGCTGCTCGGCGCGGTCTGGGATCTCCGGCGTCGTCCGGACGAGGAACCGATCCGCCGCCAGCCCGCCCGCAAGGTCGCCGACGACGAACTCGAATGGCGCAGCGCCGGCGTGCCGCTTCCGGGCAAGTCTCCCGCAGCCAGTACCGAATCGACTGAACCGGACCGGCCCTCTGACAAGCCGGCCGAAAAGCCCGTCAGGCGCCATTGGAAGCCGGTTCCGCCCGCCGTTCTGGCACAGCGCAGGCGCTGGGCCGAGGAAGGGCGGCGGGAACGCGCAAAGCGCGACATGCAAGCCAGGTCTCGTCGGAAGTGAAAGAAAGGGATATTTGGGTGGAGTTTGCAGCAAATCACTGCAAACAGGGCCAAAGTTTCATGAGTGAACCGGAGAGGCAGACCAGAATGGTACGCTACATCATCGGACTCGCGATCGGATTCCTGGGCGGCTGGCTGCTCTGGCAGGTCGGCGGCGCGATCTTCCTGCAGGCCAGTCAGGGCGTGTCCTTCATCGATTTCATGTCCGACCCCGTGAATGCCATCAGGGCCATGGCATCTCTGGCAGCCTTCGAGGCGGGCTTGGCCACGCTGACCAACTTCAACACGATCGGGCTCTGGCTTGCCGGCATTTCGACCTTCATGTTCGGTGTCCTCGTGGCCGGCCTCTGGTCGCATGGCACCGACATCAGATTGTGGTTGCCGAATGTCGTCTATCTCGCCTGCCTGACGGCACTTTTCCTCGGCCTTTTCATCAGCCGCAAGAGCCGCAAGCGGCTTGTTTGATATTTAGAACCAACGTCACATTGACGGGGGCGATGAAGCTCTTAGGGTGCGCGCCAATCACCGACCTGAAGCGAGCATTCCATGTCAGAAACTTACGACGTCGTGATCATCGGCGCGGGCCCCGGCGGCTACAATTGCGCCATCCGTTGCGGACAGCTGGGGCTGAAGGCAGCCATCATCGAGAAGAATGACACACTGGGCGGCACCTGCCTGAATGTCGGCTGCATTCCATCCAAGGCGCTGCTGCATGCCTCGGAACTCTATGCCGCAGCGCGAAACGAGTTCGACGGTCTGGGAATCAAGGTCGACAATCTCCGCATCGACCTGAAGCAGATGATGGCCCAGAAGGCCGACGCCGTGAAAGGGCTCACCGAAGGCGTCGCCTTCCTGATGAAGAAGAACAAGGTCACGGTCCACAAGGGTGCCGGCCGGATCAAGGCAAAGGGCCAGGTCGAAATCGTCGACCGTTCCGGCAAGGTCACCGAAACACTTGCAGCGAAGAACATCGTCATTGCGACAGGCTCCGAGCCGACCTCCCTGCCCGGCATCGAGATTGATGAGGAGCGTGTGGTCTCCTCCACAGGCGCGCTGTCACTGAAGAAGGTGCCGTCGAAACTCATCCTGATCGGTGCCGGCGTGATCGGTCTGGAACTCGGTTCGGTCTGGTCACGCCTCGGCGCGGAAGTCACCGTGATCGAGTATCTCGACCGCATCATGCCGGCCGCCGATGGCGAGGTCTCCCGACAGGCCCAGAAAATCTTCGAGAAACAGGGCCTGACCTTCCGCATGGGCCAGAAGGTCACGGGCGTGGAAAAGCTGAAGACCAAGCTCAAGGTCACGATGGAGCCGGCCAAGGGCGGCGAAGCCGAAACACTCGACGCCGAAGTGGTGCTCGTGGCCATCGGGCGGAAGCCCTTTTCTGAAGGCCTCGGGCTCGAGAATGCGGGCGTGAGCCTCGACAAGCGCGGCTTCATCGAGACCAGGAACCATTTCCAGGCCGCAGACGGCGTCTGGGCCATTGGCGACTGTATTCACGGCCCCATGCTCGCCCACAAGGCCGAGGATGACGGTGCCGCCGTCGCCGAATTGATTGCCGGCAAGGCCGGTCATGTGGACTACAATCTCGTGCCGAGCGTTGTTTATACAAGCCCGGAAATCGCATGGGTCGGCAAGACCGAGGAGGAGTTGAAAGAGGAGGGTCACGCCTACAAGACCGGCAAGTTCCCCTTCAAGGCGAATTCCCGCGCCCGCACCAATCACGAAACCGAAGGCTTCGTGAAGATCCTCGCCGACGCGAAGACTGACGCAATTCTCGGTGCCCACATGATCGGCATCGGCGTCGGCGAACTGATCGGCGAGATCTGCGTCGCCATGGAGTTCGGCGGCTCCTCGGAAGATGTCGCGCGCACCTGCCACGCCCACCCCACCATGTCGGAAGCCGTGCGTCAGGCGGCCATGGGCGTGGAAGGCTGGACCATGCAGATGTGATGCGAGCGGAAACGTGGCCCTACTCCGCCGCGTTCATGAGCGCCTTCATCTGCTCGATCCACGCCATCCAGGCTTTCCGGCCGGCATCGGTCAGGTTCACCCTGGTCTGGGGCCTGCGGCCTTCATAGCCCTTCTCGATCGCGACATAGCCGGCATCCTCGAGCTTCCTGAGATGGGTTGAGAGGTTGCCATCGGTGGCGTTGACCTTCTCCCTCAGTTCCGTGAAGAGTGCCGGGCTCGCGCTGGAGAGATAGGCCATGACACCGAGCCTCAGCCGACCATGAATCACATCGTCAATCCCGCCATGGTCGAAGGGATTTGTCTGGTCTCCAGACATCACACCGTGCTCCGCGGTTCATTCATCAGGAGCACCACGCCCGGCGTGAACACGCTGAGGAAAACACCGGCGGCGGCAGCGAGATAGACCTCGGGCCGCATGATCAGCGCAATCGTGACGCCGACGGCGACAATCGCCACCCAGGCCGCCGCCATCATCACCCGGTTGCCCGCAAGGCTGCCTGTCACCATGAGCGAGCAGGCATAGACGGCAAACACCAAGGGCAGGGAAGAGTTGAATACAAGCGGCTCCACACCGCCATATATATGGCCGAGTATCGCTCCCACGAAGAAGGAAAAGATTGAGATGCCTGCGGCCGTCCACACCATGCTGGCCCGGTTGCCCGCCGAACCCTGCCCCGGCTTGTCCTTGGGGAAGCGCGCCAGCATGGTGAAAAAGCCGACCATCATCACCACGGAAGCGCCGATCCACATATAGCCAATGGCGGGTCCGCCGCCGGGTATCGTGCCGGTCCAGATCAGATAATGCGCAATATAGGCCAGTGTCACAATGGCACCGAACCAGACCAGATAGCGCCCCCCCAGCAGCGGCGCACGCGCCCCGCTCTCGGCCAGGTCGCGAATATAGTCGAGATCACTCCGCACGGCATCGGTCATCACAATCCTCCAAACTGCTTTGAATTGCAAAGTACTGTGTTTCCAAAGGCACGTCAAGATGTTTCCAGCGGCTGTGGAGGGGTGTAGATGACCTCATGTGGGGCGAGGCGGCACCGTCCCTTTGAGACCTGCCTGCGGCAAAGGCCATGGGTGAGGATGTCGAAGGGCGGGGAGGCAACACGGCCCCCCTCATGACCCAAAGAGTGAGCCAGGCGAGTGCCGAAGCATTGTACACGGGGCGCAACCTGCAGTCCCCGCGCCGTCTCAGTCACTGCTGCCGAAGAGAAGCCGTGCGGTCCTCTTGGTGGTGGAGAAGCTGCCGGCTTCGTCTTCAGGTGGTGGCGTTCCTGCGGTGGAGTTCGCAACGCCCATACGCGGCGAGAAGCTCGACGACATGGACCAGTTCCAATAGCGCAGCGCCGTCTGGGCCTTCACGACGCTCAGCGTCTCAAACAGATTTCTGGCATTTTCCCAGAGCGGATGCGGCCTGCCCTCCATGTTCTCGACCGGACGTTTCAGCGCATTCCAGAGCAGGTGCAGATAGTCCCGGCGAAGGCCCGTGGCCTTGCACAGGACCGCAAGCCCCTCGCCGCCCGTATCCGACAGGAGCTTCGCCACCGTGACCGGCTTTATGCCCGCCAGATAGCCGATCTCCTGCGCCGTGGCCGGGCTCATGCCCTTCTCCGCAGCGGTTTCAATGGCGTGTTCCAGACTGTCAAAGGGGCTTTTCTCGATGGCAGCGCGGTTGCGCTGCCGGCGTTCGATCAGCTGGAGCGTCTTGCGGGTGACAGGATCGTTCCAGCCCTCTTCCGCGGCCATGGGGAAAACGTCGGAACAGTTCTCGATCAGCTCCGCGCGGCTCGCGGACTGACGATTGAGAATATCGGCGCGCGTCGGGCCGTCGGCCCACCAGAACATGGCCATGGCCTGTGAAGGCCGCAACTCCGGTCGCGCAGCGATGGCGGCGGTCAGCTTCTCATGCGCGCGGGACAGGTGGACAAGTTCGTCCATGGCGGTCTCCGACAGCACGGCTTCGGAATTGCGCAGCAGGGCCTGGATGGCCAGCGTGTCTCCGGAGGTGATCAGCGCGTCAGCCACGCTGACATCGAGCGGACGCCTTTCGGCAATTCTGATGCGGTGATCGGTCTCCCCGGCGCGCACGAGGAAGCAGAGATCGGAGGCATCATACGCCTTGTTGTCGCCGAGAAGCGGCCCGGCGACCTCGATCCCGCACTGGCCAAGATAGCGCAGCACACGGCGCGGCGCGTCAATCGTGTTGACCAGCCGCAGCGCGCAGAGACGGCGGGCCTCATCATCAGCTTCGAACAGCATTTCGAGCAGGATATCGCCCGCCATGGCACGCTCCAGCGGCGGCACGACACTGCCTGGCAGGGCGACAACATCGATCAGGCGGCGCAGAAGCGCCTGGCGCGTCCGGCCGATGCGCGGCAAGGGTGGTTTTTCAGTCGCAGGAGCAACAGACATGGGCGGGCCTCCAACCCGTACTCATGCCGCGCCAAGGTTAAGGACCGGCAAATCCGAATGAGGGTGCGCTCAGTCTGTACGCTTGCCGGGATGCACAAGGATGATCAGCAGGCTTGCCACGAGGCTTGCCACGGCGAGCGCGAACAGCCCACCGCCATCATCGCCTGAATCCGGTTCGAGCGAGACCGGCACCTCGATTCCGAGCCAGGGCGAGAGATGCAAGGCCACCGCCCCACCAAGGATCAGGAAGGCGATGATGGCACCGAAACGTCTCGTGAACGGCCAGAGGAGGAAGAAGGCCGCGATCAGTTCCAGCGCACCAGTCAGCACGCGCCCCGTCGGCTCGAAGATCGCATAACCCGACCTCTCTGCAAGCGTCTGGAAGACGATGTTCTCACCCGGCGCGTCCCAGAATTTCACCATGCCTTCCGGCGGCTCAGGCAGCGGGTGGAGCGTGGATTGCACGAAGACGGCGATGAGAAAGAGCGCGAGCGCCCAGCTGAGGACTGTCCGGATGAGCCGCATGATCACCTCCACCACTGCTTCTTTCTCTATCATGCCAGCCGCTGATGACAATCAATCCATGACATCGGGCGAACCGGCGCGTAATTCATCCGACGCTATACAGACTTCCCTCGCCCGCCGGTCGGGTTAGGATCATGGCGAGACGCAAGGAGCAAGGCATGGCCGACACCGGCACCGCGCCTGAGGACGACACGAAATTGCGCGCCGCCGGGCGCGATGAGGCTGAAGATGACGGTGGCGAACTCGACGCCGCCGAGGAAGCCTTGTCGGTGCAGTCGCCGGTCTCCGGGATAGAGAGCTCGCTGGGCGCAGGACGGGAATTCTTCGAGCAGGCGACGAAACCCGGCACGGCACGGCTCTATCGCAATGTGCTGCGGGAACTTCCGGCCTATCTGTTCGTGCAGACAAGCTGGTTCATGGCCTTCGGGCTGCAGATGGTGCTCTTTCCCTATCTGATCACGAACCGGCTGGGCCTTGGCGGAATCGAGCTTGGCCTCGCCAATATGGCGCTGTCGGCACCCTCGGTGCTGTTCCTGCTGCTCGGCGGCGTGATCGCGGAGCGCGCCTCGGGCAAGCCACTGCTCATGCTGCTCCATCTGCTCGCCGCACTGCCGCCCCTCATGCTTGCCTTCGCGCTCTGGCAGGGACAGCTGACCTATCCGCTCATGCTGGCCTATGGCATCGCCATGGGGACTGTCGGGGCCTTCATGATGCCTGCGCGCGATTCCATCCTGAACGAAGTGGTCGAACGGCGCATGCGCGTTGGCTCAGACGTCACGCTGCAGCAGGGCGTGGCTTTTGCAACGGTCGCCCAGTTCGCCGCACAGATCGTCGGTCTGATCCTCGCCGGTTATGCCGACAAGGCGACGCGCATGCCGGACCTGCTTGGCGGTTTCACCGTCGGACCGATCGAGAGCTGGAGGCTGCTGGCGGCGCAGGGCGCGGTCGTCGCCGCCGGGGTTCTCGGCGCACTGTTGCTCGCGCAGGGCCGACGCGTGTGCACCGGCCGCTCAGGCATCGCGGCGGCCTTTGGCGATATTGCCGACGGCTTGCGCGCCGTTCGCGCCGACCCCCAACTCTGGGCGATGACGGCGCTGATGTTCGGCGTCGGCATCTTCGTCATCGGCTCCTTCCTTGTCGTCCTGCCGATCATCAACCGGGACATATACGGCCTGCAGTCGGACGGCATCCGGGACATGTTTGTCACCTTCTGGTTCGGGGCCTTCGTGTCATCGGTTGCCCTTTCGGTGTTTCGCAACCTGAAGCGGCCGGGCCGGCTCCTGCTGGTCGCCCAACTCATCGGCTCGCTCGCCATACTGCTCGTGCTCTATGACATTCCGCACTGGGGATTCCTGTGCGTCGTCTTTGTCTGGGGACTGGCGGCAGGGGTCTCCATCGCCACCTCACGCTCCATCGTCCAGAAGGCTGCGCCGAAGGACCAACTCGCCCGCGTCCTGTCGATCTACCAGCTGGGCTTCATGGCCGGCGCACCCTTCGGAGCCTTCCTGATGGGCACGCTGACCGACCTCGTCGGCCCGCACCTAGTCGCCGTGGTGCCGGCGGCCGGCATGACGGCGCTGATCGCCTGGATGATCCTCGGAACGCCGATCTGGAACATCAGGGTCGATCGCGTGAAGGGTTAGGCGGCTGGCGTCGACGTTTCAACATGCTGGAAAGGCGGGAGCGGGAACCCTCTCGCCGGCCGGTCAGACCGATCTCGGAGAAGACGTCCGGCGCGCTGGCCAGACCTCTGGCTTGAGCAATCTCCATCGCGGCGCCCAGCAAGATGGACTCATCGCGCCGCCATCGGTCCTTGTCCTTGCGCGTTGCCGGGCGGCGAGAGGGTTCCCACTTCGCCTGGTAGGGCTTCAGAGGTCCCGCCAGCTCACCTTCATGCCAAGGCTGGCGAAAATGTCGTCCCAATAGCGCTGCAACTCGCCGCGCTGCGCATCATTCCAGCCCGGACGCGGAATCAGGCGGATTTCAAGCTGCACGTCCATCAGATTGTTGCCGAACCGGTCGCGCACCGTCTTCGCCACTTCCGCCGAGACCGGCATGTTCGCCGGCAGCGATCCCCGCCCGGCTCCGTAAACGGTGAAGAGCGAGGAATTCTGCAGCATGTCGGAGATCAGCACGAGCTTTCGCGCAGGTGCCTCCGGAGAGAAGGCCTCGGTCTGGCCCAGACGAGCAACGGCTTCAAGGATCGGGCTCGCCGGAGCCTCACGCGGCTCCACAAGATCCGACAGCACCTCATTCACCGGCCCCTCAAACTTGGCCCGGTAACGCTCCTCGATGATCTTCGGGTTCTGGAACAGGGGATTGACCTGCTGTCCGCGTCCCGGATTGCACAGCGACAGCTCGCCGCGCGGATTGAACTCGCCCTTCTCGTCAAGCTCGAACAGGGTGAAGCGTTCGCCAACCTCAAGCTCATCACGCGTGCGCTCGATCGCCATGCGAATGAAGGTGACTTCTTCCTCGGAATACTCGTCGGTCTTGTCGAGGATCACAGCCGTGTGGGCCGGCAGATCCTCGGAAATCTCGCACAGGGTCAGCTCGTCATAGGGCTCTGGCTGCAGCGACCAGACCAGCCATCCCGTGATCGCCACGGCGGCGATGACAAGCGCGAAATTGATGATCGCCTGGCGCTGCTGCTTGTGCTTGCGGCGACCCCTTGAGCGTTTCCGGCGTGCCATCGGTCAGTTGTCTCCCGGCCGGCTGAAGCGTTTTGCGCGGGTGATGGCATCGACAATGTCCTGGTCGAGGGCGAACTCGTCGCTCAGGATCTCGCGCGGGGTTGCGAGCAGGGCCTGCGCGAAGGCCACTTTCTGCTTCAGCGCCGCCTCAAGCGCGACCTCTTCGTCAAGGTCCATCGGCTTGTAGCCACTGCCCCTCAGCCCGGCGTCCTCGATGTGCCTGCCGGCAAACACTTCGCGCGCCTCGTCGATCATGTCGGGAACGGCGTCGTAATAATCGTCGAGAGCAAATTGCAGGTCCTGACGCGCCTTCTCGAAATGGCGGGCAGCGTCAGACAGGCCCGGATAGGTCGCGTCCGCGCCGCGTCCCTCAAAGGCGGCGAGCGCCGAGATGGCGATGCCGAGCGCGAACAGGATCATTGCATCGAGCGAGTGCAGCGCAAACGGTCGGCACATGGCATAGGTTGCCGCTGAACCGATGTCGCGACCGATCTCGGACTGGATGATGTTGGCACAGACCTCCTCGCTGATCAGGAAGCGCGGAAATGACGCCGGATGCTCCTGCAGGCGAGTCCATTCGACATCGGTCATGCCAAGAGCCTGCAAATCGATCAGGTTGCGATAGTGCGCCGCCGACAGGTTCACGAGCAGGACAATGATCAGGCCGAGAATGATGGCAAGGAAGCCGAAGAGCTTGTAATAATTGCGCCGGTCCCACTGGCCGGGCGTCCACGTCCCGACCGGCGTCGCGGAGTGGCGCAGCCCCCAATAGCCGATGATGAAGAAGCTGACCGAGACATTGGCGAGAGAGACTGCAGCGGCCTGGAACAGGCCACCCGACAGGCCGAATTCTGATTGCTGGGCGAAGAAATAGGCGTTCGCGGCACTTTCGAAGAGCACCAGCAGCGCGATAACCGAGAATTGCAGCAGCCGCACCTCCGGGTGGTCCGAGACCGAATGAACACCCTTCTTCTGGATTCGACCGAGCTTCAGCTTGGCGACATGCTTGCGTTCGACGGCCGGCTCGTTGTCCGTGCCCAGTTTGCCGGATGTCTGGCTCTCGGCGAAGCCCTTGAGGCGTGCGTCGCGGGTCTGGCCGTCCTCAGGATTGCGGTCTGAGCCGCCCAACTGACGGAAGCGGTAGAAGCTGAGCATGGACCGCGCCGCATAATCGGCCTGGACCACCACCTCATCATATTCCGCCGAGGGGCGTTCGGCGAAATAGCGAACAAGATTCTGGCGCGCATCGCGCGACGACTGGTCTGCCATCAACCACCTCCATGGGTCGTTTCGTTAGCGGATCGGGGAAGGACTGGCCAGCGATCAGTTGCAGAACGTGGTGCAGACATTGCAGTTGCAGCGGCTGTCGGGACGGCGCTGACAGGCTCGATGGAGCGACCTGCCCCAACGCGAACTTTTCACCCGTGCCAGTGAGGGCTATCTTCTGAAAATGACCGAGATTTCCTTCCCCTCGCCCACCACGCTTGCCATCCCCGCCTTTGTGGCGCTGGTGGCGCTGGAATGGTGGGCGGTGAAGACCCACCGGGCGACAGGGCGCTACACGACAATCGATTCGATCACCTCCATGACCATGGGGATCGGCAATGTCGTGTCCGGGGTCCTGCTCGGCTTCATCAGCTGGGCCGTGCTCGATTTCGCCTGGGGATTGCGGGTGACGGAACTGCCGAACAACTGGTGGAGCGTCCTGGCGGCCTTCCTCGTCTATGATTTCGTCTATTACTGGAAGCACCGGCTGATGCACCGCTCGCGCTGGTTCTGGGCGAACCATGTCGTGCACCACTCCTCGACCCATTACAATCTGACCACGGCGCTGCGCCAGCCCTGGACGGGAGAACTGACGGGACTTGTCATCCTCGGCGCGCCCATGTGCCTGATCGGCTGGCATCCCGCGGTGGTCATCTTTGTCGGCGGGCTGAACCTCCTCTACCAGTTCTGGATTCATACCGAAGCGATTGGCCGGATGCCGCGCTGGTTCGAGTACATTTTCAACACGCCGAGCCACCACCGCGTCCACCATGCGCGCAATCCACGCTATCTCGACGCCAATTATGCCGGCACGCTGATCATCTGGGACCGCATGTTCGGAAGCTTCATCCCCGAGCTCGATGAGGACCGGCCGGATTACGGCCTCGTGAAAAACCTTGAAAGCCACAACCCGATCTGGGTGAGTTTCCACGAATATGTCGCGATTGGACGTGATTTCGCGCGTGACGGACTGAAACCGCAACGCTGGATTGCCCGCCTCACCATGCCGCCCGGCTGGTCACCTGATGGCGATCACAATGATTCCGCCGCCATCCGCGCCGCCTGGCTCGCCGAGCACCCGGACGCCCTCGGAACGCCGGGCTTCCCCATCCCAAAGAACAAGACTGACGGAGACATGATCCATGGCGAAACGTGAAGTGGCCTTTGCCGAACTTGAGAGCCTTGTGGGCGAGGAGGTCGGCGTGTCCGACTGGTTCACCATCGACCAGCAGCGCGTCAACCAGTTCGCCGACGCCACCGGCGACCATCAGTGGATCCATGTCGATGTCGAACGCGCCATCAAGGAGATGGGCGCACCCATAGCGCACGGCTATCTGACGCTCTCGCTCCTGCCCATGCTCGGCTGGCAGATCCTGGAGGTCACCGGCACCTCGCGCGGCATCAATTACGGTTCCGACAAGGTTCGCTTCACGAACATGGTGCCGGTCGGCTCCAAGGTGCGCCTGCGCCAGAAATGCCTTGAAGTCGTGGAGAAATCTGGCGGCAAGCAGATGCGCATGGAAAACACGATGGAGATCGAGGGACAGGAGCGCCCGGCCCTTGTTGCGGAGACGCTTTCGGTTCTCTACGGCTAGAGACAGCCTATATCTCCTGCAGCATCACAGGAGACCGAGACCATGACCATCACCAAGATCGAGCGCTCCAGATCCGAATGGAAAGACATTCTGACGCCGGAGCAGTTCAGGGTCGGCGTGCAGGAGGGCACTGAGCGCGCCTTCTCGCCCGGCAACCACAATGAGGAAAAGCGCGCCGGACTCTACCACTGTGTGGGGTGCGGCACGGCAGTATGGTCATCAGAACACAAATTCGATTCCGGCACGGGCTGGCCGAGCTTCTGGAAGCCCTTGTCGGAAGGGGTCATGGACACCAAGACAGACTTCAAGCTGATCTATCCGCGCACCGAATGCCACTGCGCGACCTGTGGGCTGCATCACGGCCACGTCTTCAGGGACGGACCACCACCCACAGGCCAGCGCTGGTGCATCAATGGCGTGATGCTGGACTTCCGGCCCGCCGAGGACTGAGCGACAAGCCATCCAGAACCGAAAAGGCCGCCGGAGAAGTGCTCCGGCGGCCTCTTTTCATCGTCAGGGCCAACCTCAGATCGGATTGTTCGGCCCCAGAAGCGGGATGAGGAAGCCCGGCAGCTGGATGTTGTAGAGCCCCTGAATCTTGTCGAGAAAGCCGAAGACCAGCACGAACCCGACAAAGATCGGCACGAACCAGCGGATCAGGAATCGCCAGATGCGCATGACCTGTCCGTCGCCCAGTTCGCTCACCACCATCTGCGAGGAAATCACCCAGCCGGCGAAGACCGCCATCAGGAAGCCACCAAGCGGCAGGAGCAGGCCTTCGGTCATGAAGTCCATGAAGTCGAGATATTCGAGCGAGAAGGCATAGGCCGCGCCGATCATGAACAGCACAAAGCCGATGCCCGTCGCCGCGCCCATGCGGGTCACGCCGTGGCGCTCCTCGAACCATGACACACCCACCTCAAGCAGCGAGATGGACGATGTGAAGGCGGCAAAAAGCGCCAGCGCAAAGAACACGGTCGCGAAGATCATCCCGCCCTCAATGCCGCCAAAGGCCACCGGCATGGAGATGAAGAACAGGCTCGGCCCCGAAGCCGGATCGAGACCTGCGCTGAACACGATCGGGAAGATCGCAAAGCCCGCGATCAGCGCGACGAAGGTGTCGGTTCCCACCACCAGCGCCGAGGAACGCGGAATATTGGTATCACTGGAGAGATAGGCTCCATAGGTGATCATCAGGCCGACGCCCACACCGATGGAGAAGAAGGCCTGGCCAAGCGCTGACAGGAAGGTCCCGAAGCCGACATCCTCCCATTTCGGCGAGAAGATGAAGCTGAAGGTCCGTCCCGCATCGCCATTGGAGATCGAGAAAACCAGCACCACGATCAGCATGACGAAGAAGGCCGGCATCAGGATCGATGCCGCCCGCTCAATGCCGCCCTTGATGCCCCGCCCCACGACCAGCACATTGGCCGCGATGAAGAGGGCCAGCAGCCCGATGATGAACCAGCGCGACTTCAGCGGATCGGTGCCCTGTCCGACGGTCGCTTCAAAGATGCAGCCCGACACATCGCCCGCGACGAGATCGCGCAATTCGCCCTCGGCATTCGGCAGGCGGACAATCGTTCCGTCCTGAATGAAGCCGCAGACAGCATCTGCCGGCAGGGTGGAAAGCTGACTGGCGACATTCGCGAAAGGCTGGCCGATATTGTCCTGCAGGACAGCGGCGTCGGGGGCGATACCACTGAAGACCCCGCCAATGGCCTGGAAGAGATAGGCCAGCAGCCAGACAGAGATCACCATGTAAAAGGTCAGGATGAAGAAGGCCGTGAGCGAACCGACCCACCCGACAATGCCCCAGTTCTGGGACTTGCCCTCGGCACGGGCGACTGACTGGATGCCCTCGATCGCGCTCATGCCGGATTTACGGCCAAGCGAATACTCCGCCATCAGGAGCGGCAGGCCGACAAGAATCACACAGAGCAGATAGATGAGAATGAAGGCACCGCCGCCATTCTCGCCGGCGGTGTAGGGAAACCGCCAGAAATTGCCGAGGCCGACGGACGAGCCCACAGCAGCCATGAGAAAGCCGAACCGAGAGCCCCAATGCTCTGTCTTGCGCGAAATGTCTTCCATTGTGATCCTCCCAGAACGCTTGCGACCCTAGCTTGGGGGCCGGAAACGTCAACGCACTTGGCGCACGGGGGAAGATCATGCCCGCAATCGACCGGGCGGGCGAAAGGCGTTCCCCGCCTCATGGATTGAACGGACAATGGCGACGGCGATTGTTCGCGACCCTTGCCTGCCTGCGCGAGAGGGTCGGCGGGTCCGTGCAACAAACTTGTCCCCCACCCCCGGACCTCAGGCCATACTCCTCCTCATGAACCGCGATGAAGTCCTCCGCTTCTACCAGGCCACACCCATCTGGCTCTGGCCGCTCCTGTGGCTGCGCCTGCAATGGCTGCGGGCCTATATGGACCGGCGCATTTCCTCCGGCACTGGTGGCCTTGCGCGCATCTTCACCGATGGCCGCGGCGGGCTGCGCATGGAATGGATCGCGCGGGAAGAGACGCTATCCCACAATGCGCTGTCATTTGAGGGCTCGGCAGACTGGGAGTTCAGCGATCTTGATGGAAGGTCACGCCTGTTCGAAGCCAGCTCTGGCTGGACCGTGCGCATGGACGCTTCCCGCGCCGACCTGATCAAGCTCAAGGCCGAAGCCCCTCTCGAACCGGGCTAGCGGTTTCCGCGCCTTCCCGGCTTTCGCACGGGAGCCACAAAGCTGAGAGCCATTGCCGGACCGGTCCCCATCGGTGCGGGCAATGGTGCTGGCGGATCTCATCATCGCCACGCGCTTCAACGCCTGTTTGCCGTCAAACGCGGGTTCGCCGCCACCGCGCCTTCCGGCCTCGCAAGCCACTCGACGCCTCCCCTATGCCGCCGGGCCGTGGCTTGCTAATCCTCGTTCATGAGTCGCCTCGCCCACCTTCACGCCAATCTCTTCCGCCTGCAGGAGGCCGAGCCCGAGCCGGTGGCTCCGGCACCTGAAACAATTCCGCCGCCGCCCTCCTTGAAGCCGCCGCAGGAAGTCATCGAGCGGCTGCAGCTCTATTTCCAGAACGCCTGGAACGAGATCGTGCCGCAATTCACCAGCGAGGTCGGGCTCTACCAGCTGGCCGTGCTGCTCCTGACGGGTATCGCCGCCTTCCTGATCGGCCACTGGGGCAAGAAGCGGCTCGGCACGGTGTGGGCCGAACCCGCAGGCAGCCAGCTGAAACGCCTGCGCGCGCGCATTCGCGGCGTGATCCCGACTGCGCTCTGGGCGCTGTTTCTCGGTCTCACAATGGCCGTCTTTGCCGCGGTGCCTTACCCTTATGACATTCTGCGCATCGCCTCGAACCTGCTCATCGCATGGGTCGCGATCCGGCTTGTTTCCAGCGTGATCAGCGATCCGGGCCTGTCGCGTTTCATCGCCTTTGTCGGCTGGGCGGTCGCCGCGCTTGCCATCACCGGCCTGCTCGATCCGACCATGCAGGCTGCGCGCGCAGTCAATCTTGGACTGGTCGGCCTGCCGGGGCTGAACCTCCTGCGCCTGTTGCAGGCGATTGTGCTAACCGGCGGGCTGTTCTGGGCCGCGCTCATGCTCTCGCGCCTGATCCAGGGACACATGACGCGCTCCGCGCGCCTGCCGCCGAGCGTGCGGGTGCTGGCGATCCAGGTCATCCGCTTCGCGCTCATCACGCTTGCCGTCCTGATGGCGCTGAGCCTTGTCGGCATCAATCTGACAACCCTCACCGTCCTGACCGGTGCGATCGGTGTCGGTCTCGGTTTCGGCCTGCGCGCGATCTTCGAGAATTTCATTTCGGGGATCATCCTGATCTTCGAGAAGTCCCTGAAGGTCGGTGACTATGTCGAGCTCGAGGACGGCACGGCCGGGATCGTGCGCGAGGTCAATGTGCGCTCCACCATCATCACGACGAACGACAATATCGACATACTGATCCCGAATTCGCTCTTCATCACCGGCCGGGTGACGAACTGGACGCTGCGCGACACCAGCCGCCGCCTGCGCATCCCGTTCGGCGTTGCCTATGGCACCGACAAGTATCTGGTGAAGACCGCCGCGCTGGAAGCCGCCGAGGAGGTGCGCCACACGCTGAAATCGGTGCCGGGGCGGGAGCCCGATTGCTGGCTGGTCGGCTTCGGGGATTCCAGTCTCGATTTCGAACTGATCGTCTGGATTTCGGACTGGTCGGTCTCCCGGCCCGCCCGGGTGAAAGCCGATTATTACTGGGCACTCGAAACCGCGCTCGGCCGGCACGGCATCGCCATCCCCTTCCCGCAGCTCGACCTGCATGTCATCCCGCGCGCGCCGAAACAGGCCGGGATCATCGGTGTGGAACCGCTGGAGGAGGAAGCCGACGAGGAAGCCTCACCCGCCAAGCCGGACACCAAGGCCTGACGCCTCAAGTGTTCGAATAGGCCGGCCCGCCGCCGCCTTCGGGCGTCAACCACTGGATGTTCTGGTTGGGATCCTTGATGTCGCAGGTCTTGCAGTGGATGCAGTTCTGCGAATTGATCTGGAAGCGCTTCTCGCCGTTTGCATCTTCCACCCATTCGTAAACCGCGGCCGGGCAATAGCGCGCCGAGGGACCGTCATAGACGCCAAGTTCGGACTTCTTCTGCAATTCGGGATCAAGCACGATCAAATGGCAGGGCTGGTTTTCGGCATGGTAGGTGTTGGTGAAGCTGACATTGGTGAGCTTGTCGAAACTGTAGACACCGTCGGGCTTCGGATAGTCGATCGGCTTGTAGTTCGCCGCCGGTTTGAGCGCCTCGGCGTCGGTCTTGCCATGCTTCAGCGTGCCGAAGGGCGACCAGCCGCCAAAGATCTGGCGCATCCACATGTCCGGCATGGCGAGGGCGGCGCCCCAGAAGGTGCCAAAGCGCGACAGGAAGGGCTTGGCGTTGCGAACCTTGGAGAGGTCCTTGTACACCCAGCTCTCCTTGTAGGCCTGTTGGTATTCCTGCATTTCATCGCCGGCGCGGCCTGCGCGGATCGCGTTGAAGGCGCTTTCGGCACCCAGCATTCCGGTCTTCATGGCGTTATGCGTGCCCTTGATGCGCGGCAGGTTCACGAAACCGGCGCAGCAGCCGATCAGGCCGCCGCCGGGGAAGTAGAGCTGCGGCACCGACTGCAACCCGCCCGAGGTGATGGCCCGCGCGCCATAGGCCACGCGTTTGCCACCTTCGAGGTGGCGACGGATCTCGTCATGATGCTTGTAGCGCTGGAATTCCTGATAGGGAGCGATGTAGGGGTTCTTGTAGTTGAGGTGGACGACATAGCCGACCGACACGAAAGCTTCGCCATTTTCCTCGAAATGGTAGAGGAAGCCACCGCCATTGCCGTCCTTGTCACGGATCGGCCAGCCGAAAGTGTGTTGGACATAGCCGGGCGAGTGGATCTCCTTCGGGACCGACCAGACTTCCTTCAGGCCGATACCGTATTTCTGGGGTTCGGACTTCGCATCGAGGCCATAGCGCGCAATGATCTGCTTGGTCAGCGATCCGCGCGCGCCCTCGGCGAAGAGCACATATTTGCCAAGAAGCTCCATGCCCGGCTGGAAATCATCCTTCGGCTCGCCCTTCTCATCGAGGCCCATCACACCAGCGACAACGCCCTTCACCTCGCCAGCCTCTCCGAACACGATCTCGGAAGCGGCGAATCCCGGATAGACGTCGACACCGATTTCCTCGGCGCGCTGGCCGAGCCAGCGTGTGACATTGGCGAGCGACCCGGTGAACATGCCATGATTGTGCATGAAGGGCGGGTAGAAGAAGGTCGGCATGCCCATGGAGCCGGCCTCGCCGAGCCAGAAATACTTGTCCTTCTTCACCGGGGTCAGCTGCGGTTTGTCATCGCGCGTGCGCCAGTCCGGGATCAGTTCGTCGAGCGCCTTCGGGTCGAGCACAACGCCGGAAAGGATATGCGCACCGATCTCGCCGCCCTTTTCGAGCACGACAACGGAGAGATCCTCGCCCGCCTCGTTAGCCATTTGCTTGAACCGGATGGCGGCGGCGAGGCCGGCCGGTCCTCCGCCAATGATGACGAGATCGAATTCCATCGATTCCCGCTCTGATGTGTCAAAAGCCATGACCCTGCCTCCGCTTGCCGTGAACCTGTTTGTGTCGCACTGGTTATGGCATGATTTATCGCGTCAATTCGCAATTGCAAAAGACGAAGCGTCGCTGACGGAAGGGAAGGTGCGGGCTTGAAAGACGCCGCCGAGCAGCTTGAGGCCTTCTGGGCGGAGATGGGGGTTGAGATTGACCCCGAAATCGCGCGCGCGCTGAAGCGGCTGGCGGCCGAGGAACGTCGGGCAAACCTGGCCAAACGCCCTCGCCTGCCGGTGGCGAGAGGCGGTGTCGATCCTGTGGCGGAAGCGGGTAAGGCCGCCAGAGCTGCCGGGACGCTGGAGGAACTGTTCGCGGCCATCGAGGCCTTCGAGCACTGTTCGCTGAAGGCCGGGGCCATGAACACCGTCACGCATGATGGCCCGCTGGATGCGCCGGTCATGGTGATCGGTGAAGGTCCGGGACGGGACGAGGACCGCGAGGGCCGGCCCTTTGTCGGGCGCGCGGGGCAGTTGCTCGACAGGATGCTCGCAAGCATCGGCCTCTCGCGAGAGACCAACACATTCATCACCAATGTGAATTATTGGCGCCCACCGAACAACGCCGATCCGGCACCGGAAGTGCTCAACACGAACCGGCCCTTCTTTACGCGCATGGTGGAGCTCAAGCGGCCTGTGTTCATCATCCTTGCGGGCAAGGTGCCGCTGAAGGCGCTGCTCAACCCGCAGGACGGCATCATGAAACTGCGCGGACAGGAGTTCAGCTTCAACGCTGGTGCCTATACCGCCCCGGTCATCCCGATCTTCCACCCGGCTTTCCTGTTGCGCCAGCCCAAGATGAAGCGGCTGGCCTGGGAGGATCTGCTCAGGATCGAGACGCGGCTGGCTGGGCTCGGGGTACGCGCTGGAAACCGCGCCCACCATTGATCAGCTTGAAGACGGGCGGCATGAGCTGGCCGAGGACCGGAACCGCAATCCGCGCGATGAGAAGGACAGCGACCGGCGAGAGGAAGAAGAAGACCGGATAGGCCGGGTCGTAATAGCCGCCGAAAACCCTCTGCCAGGCAAACCACATCAGCGTCAAAATGATCATGTGGCTGCAGAAGGCGAAGAAGATCGACGGCTCGAAATCTGTGACATGTCTGGCCCAGCTCGCCCTGGCGATCGCGATGGAGAACCACCAGAAGAGCACCGCTGCCGGAATGCGCACCGCCGTCAGCCAGAATTCGAGGATGGGCGGCGTCCCTGTGTCACCGGTTCTGAAGTGCTCGATGGCGATGTAGCCCGCCCAGGCACCGATCACGAGAACGATGACCGCGCTCAGAAGCGCTGCACCCCGACCGAAGATCGGGATCCGTCCAGTCATGCCCATGGCGACACCAATGGCGTAATAGGCAAAGAGCGAGGGTGTGATCAGGAGCGGTGTGAAGGCTCCGGCAGCCACCACGGCGATGGTCAGCGCCAGCCACGCGCCCCAGTGCCGCTTCCATGCCATCATCAGGAACTGGGTGAAGGCCGCACAGACAAACAGGTCGCGCAGGAAGGAGAGTGGATCATTGGCCGGGCGCTCCCAGAGGCCGAACAGATGGTTCGGCAGTTCCAGCCAGTTGAACGGGCCTTCGAGCGATTGTTCCAGGTAGCCGGGCTTCAGCTGCTCTCCGATGTAGTAGAGCCCGATCATCGCCGCGCTCCAGATTGCCGTCGGAATCACAAGCGAGCGCACGCGCTTCATCAGGAAATCGCCATAGCCTGCCCGGACCAGCGAAAAGACGGCCAGGTAGCCGGAAACGATGCAAAGAAGCACGCTGGACGCCCGCCCGAGCGAACTCGTGAGCACGAAACGCAGCCCGTCGAAGAATTTCACACCTTGGGTCTGCGGATCGAAATCGGCAACGCCCGGGTTCACATGGACGTAGATCATCGCGAAGATGCAGATGACCCGCGCAACCATGATCGGCTGCGAGGCCTCCTTGCGGAAGGCGGGAATATCATTGTGCCGGGTCGTTTCGGTCATGATCAAGCAACTCACTCGGGAAAGCCTTGAGGGCTCTGCTGCAGAAGCACACCGCGTGCCGGTTAACAGAGTCACATCAAGAAATCTCGCGCGATGTCGCACGCCATCATTGACCACATGCGTGGTGATGACCAATCGACTACGCTCGCAATCGAAACTCGCAGAGGCAAAGGAGGTCCCATGCAGGTCTCACCCGCCGAACTGGACATCATGAAAGTGCTCTGACGCACCTCAGGCATCGGCGCGAGCGAGGTGTTCGACGCCCTGAAGGACCAGAAGGACTGGAACAACCGTACCGTGAAGACACTGATCTCGCGGCTGGTCGAGAAAGGCGCGCGCCACCGAACAGGACGGCCGGCGTTTCCTGTACACACCTCTCATCCGCGAGGTGGACTATCAGCAGACGACCGTTTCGATTTCGCTGCTGACCCCTCTGGTGCCGCTGATCCGTCGCCCGATGGCCCACGCCTCCGGTGCCAGGGCCGTCGACAGCGCCTGTCAGGGGCCGACATCTCTGCCGCCATCCCCCAGTCGGCACCGTTCTGTTTGATCAGGGGGAGCGCTGCCGGGTGTCCCCTTCCTGTCATCTGTACAAAGCTCCGCGGATTTGACACATGCGTCCGCGCCCTTAATTCAGCGCGGAACACAAATCAGAAATCGCCCGTGATTCCATGCTGCTGCTTCTCTCTCCCGCCAAGAGCCTCGACTTCTCTGCCGTCCCGGATGCGCCGGAGGTGACCGAACCGGTCCTGATGGACCAGGTCGCGATCCTGTCGAAAACGACGCGCGGACTGACCAAGCCGAAGCTGAAGGCGCTGATGGACATTTCAGACGACCTTGCCACACTGAACCGTGAACGGTTTCAGGCCTTTTCGACAGCGCCCGCTCCAGACGCGGTGAAGCCCGCCATCCTCGCCTTCAATGGTGATGTCTATCGCGGCCTCGATGCGGGATCACTGGAGCGCAGGTCGCTCGACTGGGCCCAGAACCATGTGCGCATTCTCTCAGGGCTTTACGGCGTGCTCCGGCCTTATGACGCGCTCCAGCCCTACCGCCTCGAAATGGGCACGCAGCTGAAAACGCGGCGCGGCGAGACACTCTACGATTTCTGGGGCAACCGGATTTCGAAAGCGCTGAACGCCGATCTCGAGGGTGACGACTCGCCGACCGTCATCAACCTTGCCTCGAAGGAGTATTTCTCCGCTGTCGACAGGAAGGCGCTGAAGGCGCGGATCATCACCTGCGACTTCAAGGACATAAAGGACGGCAAGGCGCGCACGCTCGGCTTCTTCGCGAAATATGCCCGTGGCCTGATGACCCGCTTCGCCGCCGAGACCCATGCCGCCCAAGCGGAAGAGTTGAAAGCCTTCAATCTCGAAGGCTACCGGTTCGATGAAAGCCTCTCAAAGCCTGACAATTGGGTCTTCTCCCGGCCGCAACCGCCTCTGAAGGGTTGAACCTGTTGCGGTGAACGGCGTTTTCGTGTTGCTTCGCAGCACAAGAACCGAAGGACCATCATGCCCCATCTCTTCATCACCGGCGCCAATCGCGGCATCGGGCTGGAATTTGTTCGCCAGTACGCTGCCGCCGGCTGGACCGTCACCGCCACGGCGCGCGATCCGGGTTCAGCAACCAACCTCAATTCCGTGTCGGGCAATGTGACCGTGAAACGTCTCGATGTCGCCGACCGGGCCGCGATTCGTGCGCTCGCTGATGAGACCGGCCCCGTCGATCATCTCATCGCGAATGCCGGGGTAATGGGTCTCGGCAATGAGAGTTTCGGTGCCATCGATTATGAGGCCTGGGCGAAGGTGCTGGAGATCAACGTGCTGGGTGCCGTGGCCACGATTGAGGCCTTTTCGCCAAAGCTCTCCTCCGGCAGCAAGGCCGTCGCGCTCTCCTCCCTCATGGGCTCCATCGAGGACGCCTCCAGCGGCATGTTCGCTTATCGCAGTTCCAAGACCGCGCTCAACATGGCGATGAAGCTCGTGGCCGCGGAACTCGAACCGAAGGGCATCGGGGTCTGTGCACTGCATCCGGGCTGGGTGCACACCGATATGGGCGGCCCGAACGCGAAGATCACGACCGAACAGAGCGTACAGGGCCTGCGAGAGGTGATTGAAGGCCTGAAACCCGGCGATGGACAGATGTTCGTCAATTACGCCGGCGAGAAACTTCCCTGGTAAAGCGCATGGCCAAGGGGGATCCGAAACCGATCAGTCTCGCGCTTCAGGGTGGCGGCTCGCATGGCGCCTTCACATGGGGTGTGCTCGACTGCCTGCTCGAACAGGGTTCGGTAACGCCGAAGGCGGTGACCGCCACGTCTGCAGGCGCGATGAACGCTGTCGCGCTGGCGCATGGCTGGGTCGAGAATGGTCCGGAGGGCGCACGGGAGAAGCTCTGGGAACTCTGGAACCAGGTCTCCCGACGCGGCGCGCTCGCCCAGAGCGCGGCGGCCCTGTTTCCGAGCACCAGCATCGGCGCGCCAAACCCGCTCGCGGCCTTCTCGCCGATGAGCCTCTTTTCGGCCTTTTCCTCCTTTGCCAGCCCCTATGACTTCAATCCCTTCGACTACAATCCCCTGCGCACCGTGGTTGAGGAGGTGATCGACTTCTCGGTCGTGCGCCGCTGCAAGGATGTTGCGATCTATCTTGCCGCGACGAATGTCGAGACCGGCCGGGTGGACATCTTTACAGGCGATGATCTGAGCGTCGATGCGGTGATGGCCTCGGCCTGCCTGCCGCAGCTCTTCAAGGCGGTCGAGATTGACGGCAAGCCTTATTGGGATGGCGGCTATCTCGGCAATCCGAGCCTGTTTCCGCTGATCTATAACGAGGTGCCGCGCGACATCCTCCTGGTCATGCTGAACCCTATCCGGCGCGAAGGCACGCCGCGCTCGGCCGGGGCGATTGCGGACCGGCTGAACGAGATCACCTTCAATGCGCCGCTCATGGGCGAGTTGCGCGCCATCGCCTTCGTGCAGAAACTGCTTGATGAGAACTGGCTCGCCGACCGGGTGAAGGGCCGCTACCGGAAGCTGAACCTGCATGCGATCCGGGCCGATGAGGAGCTTTGCCATCTCGATCATGAGTCCAAATACGATACGAGCTGGAATTTCCTTCAGGATCTGCGCGACCGCGGGCGGCGTGAGGCGGCCCGCTGGCTGGACGGCCAACTTGCCAGCGTCGGCAAGCGCTCATCGGTCAACATCCAGGAGGAATTCCTGACCGACTGAGCGCTTTCAGGACGTGCTAAGAGCCTACGACACCGCCATCCTTGCGCCGCAGCGCCATCACCGCCGGACGCGGCGGATCGCCGTCCCTGAAATCCGGCCAGCGCGTGTTCGGGTTCTCGAAAGTCGCACCTTTGCCATCGCCAGGATGCTGGACCGCCAGGAAAAGCGTGCGCCCGTCAGGGGTGAACAGCGGTCCGCAAAGCTCCGCGCCCACCGGGCAGCGGAAGAAGGCCCGGCCGGTGCCGCGGCGCTCTCCGGTGGTTTCCATCGCCCAGAGCCCATCAGCGGCACCGGTGTCGTCATTGCCATCGGTCGACACCCAGAGCCGGCCGGAGGGATCGACAGCGCAATTGTCCGGGCTGCCAAACCAGCCGTTTTCGCTGGTCAGCGGATTCCAGACCGCCCCGAATTCCGGCCGGGTCGGATCGCCACAGCGCACAAGGATATCCCAGCGGGAGCGTGTGGCGGTGAAGTCGCCGTCCGGCTCGGTGATCTCGATGATATGCCCAAACGTATTGTCGGCGCGGGGATTGGCCGCGTCCACCTGTTCCTCGGTGCGGCGGGTGTTGTTGGTCAGCATGACCCAGACCTTGCCGGTGGCGGGATCCGGCTCGACATCTTCGGGCCGGTCCATGGGCGTGGCCCCCAGAAGGTCGGCGGCGCGGCGCGTCTCGATCAGGACATCGGCCTGGGAGGCGAAACCGTTCGCGGCCGTCAGCGGCCCGTCGCCATGGATGAGCGGCATCCATTCCACCGTGCCATCCTCATCGAAGCGCGCCACATACAGCGTGCCCTCGTCGAGCAGGTTCATGTTCGCGGCGCGGTCGGACTTGTCCACCGCGCGGGCGGTGACGAACTTGTAGACATAGTCGAAGCGCTGGTCGTCGCCCATGTAGACCACAACGCGGCCATCGGGCGCGACAGCGCTCTCGGCCCCCTCATGCTTGAACCGGCCCATCGCGGTGCGCTTTTTCGGTATGGAGTTCGGATCCATGGGATCGACTTCCACGACCCAGCCAAAGCGGTTCGGCTCATTGGGTTCCTTGGCAATGTCATAGCGATCGAAATGGCGGCCCCACTGGTACCAGCCACCCGGCACACCGTAGCGGGAATGGTTCTCGGACTCGCGATGGTCGGCGGGCAACTCTCCGACGAAGTAGCCGTTGAAATTTTCCTCGGCCATCAGATACGTGCCCCAGGGCGTGATGCCACCGGCGCAATTGTTCATCGTGCCGGCGACGCGGCGACCGGTCGGGTCCTCGCGCGTCATGAGACGGGCCGAGCCGGCCGCCGGACCTGTCAGGTCGATTGGCGTGCGATGGGCGGTGATACGCCGGTTGAAGCGTGAGCCGATGACGGGCTTCCAGCCCTCAGCCGTTTCTTCGATCTCCACGATCGTCCCGCCATGAGCGGCCATCTCCGTCAGGCACCGCTCACGCGTCATCGATCCGGGATAGCCTGCCGCAACCCCGGGAAGCATCAGCGGCGTCGACACATATTCGTGGTTCACGCAGAGCAGGCCCCGCGCGCGGCCGTCAGGACCTGCTGCCATCGGAACGAAGCCGATATAGTCATTGTTGTAGCCGAACTGCCGGAGCTGAGCGGCTTCCGACTGGGCGCGGGGATCAAAGGCCGGGCTGTCGGCGAAGAGCGCGTCGCCCCAGCGCAAGAGAATATCGCCCGTGTAGCCGTCCGGCACATGGTGGGTCTCATCGGAACCGCGCAGGATCTCGGTGAACCCGAAGGCCGGTGCCGCGCTCTGCGAAGCCCTGCCCGTCGTCGCGCACCCGGCGAGCGCGAGACCCGAGGCGGCAGCCATGCCGCCGAGAAAGCCGCGACGGCTCAGGCGCGCTTCGGCAATATCGGAAATCGTCCGCACGCCTGTCCGGAGACGCGGATTGGACGAGAAATCTTCGGAATGGTCCATGGTCAGGCACCCTGTCTGTGTTTGGCCGTCACCCTAGCCGCGCCTTGTAACGGTTTCGTCACAATGGTCCCCGGTCATTGGACCGATCGACGCGACGCGCTGTCACAGCTGTCAATCAGCCACCGCTCCAATGCGTCACCTTGAGCGCCATGTCAGGGCGAGGGCGTTCCGGGCTCGGCGTGCTTGGCGTGCCGATCAGGATCTGTGCGGCGAGGCGTTCATGATCGGCAAGACCCAGATGACGCGATATGACCTTGTCATAACAGAGCCATTCGGTCAGCCACACCGCGTCAAGGCCAGCAGCCTTCGCCGCCAGCCCGATCTGATGGCAGGCCGCACCGGTGGACAGCTGCTGCTCCCATTCCGGCGTCTTGTGCTCTTGATGCGGGGAATGGACCACGAAGACGGTGACCGGCGCACGCAGCGGGCGTCTTCTTTCCTCCGCTAGTTCAGCGTCGCTGGCATCGGGATGCAGCATGAGGTGTCGCGCGGCCAGAAGCTCTCCGAGCGCCTCACGGGCCGCACCTTCGACCACGATCAACCGCCAGGGCTCCACCCGCCTGTGGTCCGGCACCCGCAGGCCCACTCGCAGGATTGCCTCCAGCACGTCCGGCGAAGGCGCGGGCTCACCAAGGTGCTCCTTGCCGGCCGAGCGCCTGAGCGCGAGGAAGGACCTAACCGCGGCAAGGTCGGCATCGACACTGACGGGCGAGGCGACTTCGGGGGGCTGCGGGAAAAGATCGGTCATGTCGCGGCATCCTTAGCTGGGATTGAGTCGCATCTGGCCAGCGCGCCTGTGGGTTCAAGTCCTGAACAGCGTTCAAACAATGAACGGCGTTTGCCAAGGCCCCGAGCTTGCGGCAAGATTGCTGAATGTCCGACCCATCGCATGAATCGCCCGAAGCACTGAGCCCTGCCGAGCGTCGGCGCGCCCAGACGCGGGAACTGATCCTCAATGCCGCCGAGAAGGTCTTCCGGGAGGAAGGCGAGGCCGGCCTGTCGATCCGGCGGCTGGCCGACGAGATCAATTACTCTCCGGCAGCGATCTACAAGTATTTCGCCTCCAAGGCGGAGCTGGTGGAGGAGCTGAAACAGGCCTTTTTCGAACGCTTCAATGCCCGCCTTGCGGCCGTCATGTCGGGCGACCGGCCCTTCATGGAAACCGCCGTTGGCGGGGTCGAGGCCTATGTGCTGACCGCCATCGAGCGACCCCATCACTACACAGCAGCCTTTTCCGGCGTGGAACCCGAGGAAATGGCACCGCGTGCGACACCGGAACGGGCTCAGGAGTTTGCCGACAGCCCTGCAGGGCTCGCCTTCCTGACGCTTGAGGGGATGATCGCCGAGGGCGTGCATCTGGGCCATTTCCCCGCCGGTCTCGATGTCGGGCTGGCGGCAAAATCGGTCTGGGCCTCGTGCCACGGCCTGGCCATGCTGATCGCCCACCTGCCCTGCTATCCGGCCATGGGAGGCCATCCCGGACCGGGCGAACAGGAAGCCTTCATCCGCCATCATGCCGAAATGCTCATCGCCGGGCTGGTGGCTGGAACGGGATCGGTTCGCGGACAGAAATAAACGCTGTTCACTTTTCAAACGTCGTTCATTGCGCTATGTGAAGGTGACAGGTTCGACAAGGCGCGGCTCGCCAGAACGGAAAGTGACCTGACGGGGAGATCGAGATGGGCGAAGACAGCACTGAGCGAGAACCGCATGGCCGCCGCGTGACAATGGTCAAGGGGCTGGCCTTCCTGCTGATCATGGCAGGATTCCTTACCGCCGGCGCGGTCTTCGCGTTCAGCCAGCGCAGCAATGGCGGCGCGATCGTGGCAACCGAGGCACCGGCACCGATCCCGGTTCGCGTCGTGCGTGCAGAGTTGCAGGAAACGCTGAGCCTGGCTGAGCGATATGCCGGCATTGCCGAGACCCGGCGCGCCTCTTCACTCGGTTTTGAGCGCGGTGGCCGGATCACCGCGATCAGCGCCGATGTCGGCGATCAGGTGAAGCGCGGTGCCGTGCTTGCCAGGCTCGACACGCGTGCGCTCGAGGCACAGCTTGCCAGCGCCCGCGCACAGGTCAGAGAGGCCGAAGCCGCGCGCACGCTGGCCATCGCAACGGTGGAGCGCCTGCGCCCGCTCTTCGCCGAGGACCTCACCCCGAAACAGCGTCTCGATGAAGCCGAAGCCGCACTGACCCAGGCCGAGGCGCGCATCAGTGCCATGGAAGCCAGTGCGGAGCTGATCGAGGTACAGATCGGGCTATCACGCATCAAAGCGCCATTTGACGGGGTGATCACCTCGCGCACCGCCGATGAAGGCACCATCGCCTCGCCCTCGGCCCCCATCCTGAGCATCGCGGAGACCGGAGAGGTCGAGTTCCGCTTCGGACTTCCGGGTGCCATTGCCGAAGGCCTTTCCGATGACACGCCCTTCACCCTCACTCGGCAGGACGGGACGAAAATCGATGTCCGCCTGAAGGCCCGGACAGGTGTGGTGGACGCCGCCGGCCGGACCGTGGAGGTTGTCTTTGCCAATGCCGGCGCGGTCGAGGTGCGCTCTGGTGAAGTCGTCTCGCTGGAATTCGCGAGCGAACTGAATGAACGCGGCCTCTGGCTGCCGGTTTCGGCTTTGAACGAGGCGAGCCGCGGCCTCTGGTCGGTCTATGTCGCCGAGCCCTTTGAGGGCGGATATCGCGCAACGCCCCGGCTGGTCGAGATCGTCCAGGCCGAGGAGGCGCGCGCCTTTGTGCGCGGATCGGTCGGCGATGGCGACCGGGTGATCCTGTCAGGCCTTCAGCGTCTGTCGCCCGGCATGCCGGTTACGCCGAACGAGGCCGGCCCGGAATCCATCGCCGATCTGGAAGCGCGCTGAACCCGCGAGAGGCAGGAGCACTCAAGGCCATGTGGCGCACATTGTTCTACCGCTTCCCGAGGCTCGTGGCACTCACCGTCATGATCATCCTGGCCGGCGGCCTTGCCGGGCTCCTCACGCTCGGCCGACAGGAAGACCCAACGCTGGTGGAGCGCTGGGGACCGGTCATCACCTTCTATCCGGGTGCCGATGCCGAGCGTGTCGAGGCGCTCGTCACCGAACCGATCGAGCGCGCGCTTCTGGAGCTAACGGAGATCGACAATATCGAATCGGTCAGCCGCGCGAATGTCTCCCGGATCGGCATTGAACTTCGCGAGGATCTGAGTGCGCGCGAAGTCGATGATGCCTGGACGCTGGTGCGCCAGAAGGTCGAGCAGGCCCGCGTGGAGTTTCCGGACGGCGTGTCGGCCCCGGATGTGAGACGGCAATATGTCGGCGCGTCCACGCTCATTGTCGGCCTGATCTGGACCGGCGACGGGCCGCCGGAACTCGCCGTCATGAACCGCATGGCCGAAGGCCTGGAAGAACGCCTGCGCAATCTTCCAGGCACTGAGGAGACACAGTTCTATGGCGCGGTTGAGGAGGAGATTCGGGTCAGCTTCGACACCCGGGCGCTCTCAAGTGCCGGCCTCAGCCTGACCGATGCCGCCGCGCTGATCGCAAGCGCCGATTCCAAGATCCCTGCGGGCGAGCTCGACAGTGTCGGCGGGCGACTCAATCTTGAGGTTGGCGGATCATTTGAATCGATTGCGCGCATCCGTGCCGTTCCGCTCGTTCAGCGCCCGGACGGCTCGACCCTTCGCGTCGGTGACGTGGCAGAGGTGCGCAAGACGCAGGTCGATCCGCCCCGGCAGCTCAGTTTCGACAACAATCGCCGCGCGGTGCAGATCGCCGCCTTCATCGAGCCCGGCCTGCGCGTCGATCAATGGGCGGAGCGCGCCCGCGCCGAGGTCGAGGCCTTTGCCGCGAATTCGCCCGGCAGCATCCGTGTCGAGATCCTGTTCGACCAGTCACAGTACACCACCGAGCGGCTGGGCGGACTGGCAGAGAGCATGGGCTATGCCGCGCTGATCGTGATTGCGGTTCTGTTCGTCTTCATGGGCTGGCGCGCCGCGATTGTTGTCGGATCGGCCCTGCCGCTGACGGTCTGTCTCGTGTTGATCCTGTTCAACATCTTCGACATGCCGCTGCACCAGATGTCGGTGACCGGGCTGATCATCGCGCTGGGTCTCCTGATCGACAATGCCATCGTCGTGGCTGACGAATACGAGCAGCAGCGGCGCAAGGGCATCGACCGGGTCGCCGCCATCGACTACTCGCTGAAGCATCTGTTCGGGCCGCTCCTTGCGTCCACGCTGACCACGGCGCTCGCCTTTGCGCCCATCGCACTGCTGCCCGGATCGACGGGTGAGTTCATCGGCATGATCGCAATTTCAGTGATCTTCGCGGTCTGCGGCTCCTTCCTGATCGCAATCTTCATCGTGCCGTCTCTTGCGGCCCTGCTCGACCGGCCGCTGGCCAAGCGGGCGGAGAATCTGCAACCGCGCTGGTGGCGCGACGGGCTCGCCATCGACCTCGTTTCGGACGGCTATCGCTGGACGCTCGGCCTGATGCTGCGCTTCAAGCCGCTGGGCGTGATCCTCGGCATCCTTCCAGCAGCGGCGGGAATCTGGCTGGTCGCCTCCGGTGCCCTGCCTCAGCAATTCTTTCCGCCGGCCGAGCGCGACCAGTTCCAGATCGACATGCTCCTGCCCCAGCAGGCCTCGGTCGGGGAGACCATCGCGGCAACGCAGAAGGCCACCGACCTCATCCTCGCAATGGACGGTGTGGAACGCGTGAACTGGACCATAGGTGAAGGTTCGCCGCGCGTTTACTATAACGTCTTCAACACCGATGCGAACAATCCCGCCTATGCGGCTGGCTGGGTGCAGGCGCGCGACACCGCTACGGCGCGCCGTCTGGTGCCCGTCATACAGGCCGAGATGCGCAAAGCCTTTCCGCAGGCTCAATTCCTCGCCTTGCCTTTTGAGCAGGGCCCACCGGTCGATGCGCCGATCCTTTTCCGCTTCAGCGGGCCGAACCTCGCCGAGCTGAACCGGCTAGGCGATGAAGCCCGGCGCGTGCTCGCCGGGACACCTGGAGTGACCTATACCCGCGCAAGCCTTCAGCTCGGCGCGCCGACACTGGTGCTCCAGGCCGATGAAGTGGCCTCCCAGCTCGCCGGCGAGCGGCTGACCGGGCTTGCCCGCACACTTGCGGCGCAGCTGGACGGGCTTCCGGCCGGTTCGGTCCTCGAAGGTGTCGAGGAACTGCCGGTCCGCGTCATTGCTGCCGATGAAGGCCGCTCCACCGTCGCCGCGCTGCGGGCCATGACATTGCCCGGAAAGGGCGGCGGACCGGGTACCCCTTTCTCCGCGCTGGGTGACATCACGCTCGAGCCGAAGACGGCCTCGATCACGAGACGCAATGGCGAGCGGGTCAACACGATCTATGGCAATCTCGATCCCTACACCCTGCCCGCACCTGCCTTTGCCGATTTCCTTCAGCGTTTCGAGGCGAGCGACATCGAGTTGCCGCAAGGTTACGCCTTCTCCGCTGGCGGCGAGGCCGAGGAGCGCAGCGCGGCGATGACGGGGCTTGCGACCACCGCCCTGCCCCTCCTGCTCGCCATGGCGGGGGCGGTGACGCTTGTCTTCAACTCCTTCCGCGTGGCCGGGATCATCCTCCTGACGGGACTTCTGTCGATCTGTTCGGCCTTTGTCGGTGTCTGGCTGTTCGGCCTGCCCATGGGCTTCAATGCCATTGTCGGAGGGCTCGGCCTGTTCGGCATCTCGATCAATGGTGCCATCGTCGTGCTCTCGGCACTGATGGCGAACAAGGCAGCGATGGAAGGCGACTTTCATGAGCGGCGCGAGACGATTGTCGACGCCACGCGCCACATCGTCGCCACCACGCTGACAACCATGGGTGGCTTCATCCCGATCATCCTGACGGGCGACCTGTTCTGGCTGCCGCTCGCCACATCGATTTCAGTCGGCGTGGCGGCTTCGGCGATCCTCGCGCTCTACTTCGCTCCGGCGCTCTTCCTGATGAAGACCCGTCGGAAAGCGGACGTCGAGGAGACTGACGAAGCGGCTGGTGGGCCCGCGCCGGTGCCGGCAGAGTGATCGGCCCGGCCCGCATTCGGGCTTGCAGCGGCCATGACAATGGACCATCTGGGAAAGACCTGAGACCAGACGAGGGAGCGGGCCATGACCGCCGACCGCGCAGTGAAACCCGACGCCGTCGCCTCGCTCGGCAAGATTCCGCCCGCCTGGGAACGCCTGCGCGAAGACGCTTCGAAGGTTGCGCGAGAGGAGCCTGTGCTGGCGAGCTACCTCCATTCCGCCATCCTGCAGCATGACCGGTTGCGCGACGCGCTCTCCTATCATCTCGCGCAACTCATGTCGGACCAGTCGGTCAATGCGCTTCAGGTGCGCGAGATCTTCGAGGATGTTTATGACGGCGCGCCGGAGCTTGAGGGCATCGCGGCACTCGACATGCAGGCGGTGCTCGAGCGCGATCCGGCCTGCCGCTCTCTCCTGCAGCCCTTCCTGCACTTCAAGGGCTATCAGGCGCTGCAGGCCTACCGGGTCGGCCATGGGCTCTGGACCTCGGGCCGCGCGGATCTGGCACTGCATTTCCAGTCCAAGGTGTCGCGACTGTTCGATGTCGACATCCATCCGGCCGCCAAGGTCGGCCATTCCGTGATGATCGACCATGCCTCGGGTGTGGTGATCGGCGAAACCGCGGAAGTCGGCGATGGGTGCTCGCTCCTTCACCAGGTGACGCTTGGCGGCACCGGCAAGGTCGATGGCGACCGCCACCCCAAGATCGGGCGCGGGGTGCTGGTCTCGGTCGGTGCGAAGGTCCTCGGCAACATTCGTGTCGGTGACGAGGCCCGCATTGCGGCCGGCAGTGTGGTGCTCGAAGATGTTCCGGCGGGTTGCACCGTGGCCGGTGTTCCGGCAAGGCTTGTGGGCAAATGCAAGGAGCCGGCCCGCACCATGGACCAGTGCTTCGGGGCCGAGGATTGAGGATCAGTTGCCGCGCCGGAATGGCTTTCTGCGGCACGAAACTTGAAAGAAATCAGACATGAAAGCGCTTTTCACCGCAGCCAGTGCGCTGCTCGCTGCCGTTTTGCCGTCGGCCTCGGCCCAGATTGCAGGGCTTGAGCCCTATGAATGGGAGAACCGTGTGCTGATCATTTTCGAAGATGCTGGCGCGAAGCAGAGCTGGGCGCAGGAATCGCTGGTCATGGTGGGTGACGCGCATTTCGAGGAACGCGACATGGTGGTGCTGCGCATTTCCGACAGGGTCGAGCCGCTGGTCGGCAATGCCGCGCCGGGCATTGATGCAGCCGCGCTGCGCCGGGAACTCGGCGTCGGCGACACCGCTTTCCGCGTCGTGCTGATCGGCAAGGATGGCGAGGTGAAGCTGAAAAGTTCCTCGCCCATCTGCGCGGCGACACTGTTCTCCACCGTCGACGCCATGCCGATGCGACGTCAGGAGATCGCCGAACGTCGGGTCGGCCGCTGATTTCCCGCACACGGTTCCTTTCCGGCAGCCCAGCCGATAGGCTGACCGCACTGACGGATTCGCACGCAAGAAACACACAAGAAATGGAGGCCCACTTGGGACCTGAAGAGATCAACCGCCTGCAGAACTATCTCCGCAGGAAAGTGAACCCCGACTTCCGCCTTGTCACGCGCAAGCAGACCGATGATTCCGTCGAGGTCTATCTCGCCGAGGAGTTCGTGGCGGTGATCTACAAGGATGTCGATGAGGGAGAGATATCCTACCAGTTCCAGATGACCATTCTCGTCGAGGACCTCGGCGGAGACTGAAGCGGCAAGGTGCAGCGAAAACTGAACCCGAGGGGGTTTCCCTGCGGCGCGCAGGGGATAGTCTGATCCGGAACCAGTTACCGGAGGCCAACTGATGACCATTCGAACCCTGCTCGCCGCCGCCAGCACACTTGCGCTGTCGTGCACCGCCCTCGCCCAGTCCACCGATCAGGCGATGGAAGCCGAACGCATGACCGAGGGCAATCTCGTCATGGAGGGCATCCCCGAAATCCCGGCAGAGATCAGCGAACGCCTGCGCCAGTATTCGAATTTCCGGGGGCATGGTTTCAGTGACTGGACCGATGCCGGCGTGCTGATTTCGACCCGCTTTGGCGAAGTCAGCCAGGTCCACAAGGTCTCGGAGCCGCTCGGCGCGCGCCGGCAGCTGACCTTCTATGACGAGCCGGTCGGCGGGGCAAACGCCGATCCGGACGGCGACGGTTTCCTGTTCGGCAAGGACACCGGCGGCGATGAGTTCTTCCAAGGCTTCTATTTCGACACCGAGACCGGAAATGTGACCCAGTTCACCGAGCCCGGCACACGGAACGGATCGCTGGTCTGGTCAGATGACGGCGAGACGGTCGTTTGGTCGAAAGCTCTTGACGGCGATCCCGACTACACGATCTGGCGCGCCAATCCCGAGGACCCCGACAGTGTGGAAATGATTTTCGAGGCCGAGGGTGCGACCGCCCCGGTCGATTTTTCCGCCGACGGCGAGACGCTCGTGTTGCAGCGCTACATTTCCATCACCAAGAGCCAGCTCTTCCTGCTCGACATGGCGAGCGGTGAGGTGCAGGAGTTCAATCCCGAGGATGACGTCGCCTATTCCGGTGCCGTGATCCTGGCCGACGGTGACATACTGACCGTCAACGACAAGGACAGCGAGTTCAAGAACCTTGTGCGCTATGACGCCGAAACCGGCGAGGCGACGGTCTACACCGACGAGATCGACTGGGACGTGTCGGGCTGGGATGTGTCTGCGGACGAGGACATGGTGGTGTTCACCATCAATGAGGGCGGTCTCGGCTCGATCCGCCTGCTCGACCTCGACACCGGCGAGATCCGCATGGGGCCGGAGTTGCCTGTGGGCATCGCCTCGGGCACGACGTTCAGCCCGGACGGCACACAGGTCGGTTTCACCTTCAACAGCGCGACCAGCCCATCGGACGCCTGGAGCTTCGACATCGAGACGCTGGAACTCACCCGCTGGACCGAGGCCGAGACGGGCGGCCTGAACCCCGACAGCTTCATCGAACCGGAACTCTTCACCTATCCGAACGAGGACGGTTACGACATTCCGGCCTTCATCTATCGCCCGGAGGGCGACGGCCCGCATCCGGTGATCATCGCCATCCATGGCGGGCCGGAGAGCCAGTCGCGCCCCGGTTTCTCCACCGTCTACCAGTACTGGACACGCGAGTTGGGCGTTGCTGTCCTCGTGCCGAACGTTCGCGGCTCAAGCGGCTATGGCAAGACCTATGTCGGCCTCGACAATGGCCTGAACCGCAAGGAGAGCGTCGAGGATATCGGTGCGGCGCTCGACTGGATCGAGACGCAAGGTGATCTCGATAGCGACCGGGTCGTGGTCTATGGCGGCTCCTATGGCGGCTATATGGTGCTCGCCTCCATGATCGATTATGGCACGCGCCTGGCCGGCGGCATCAATATCGTCGGCATTTCGGACTTCAAGACCTTCCTGGCAAACACCAAAGGCTACCGCCGGGACCTCCGCCGCGCCGAATATGGCGATGAGCGGGACCCGGAAATCTCGGCCTTCTTCGACGAGATCAGCCCGCTGCGGAATGCCAGCAAGATCGACAAGCCGATCTTCATCATCCAGGGCTATAACGACCCCCGCGTGCCCTACACCGAGGCCGAGCAGATCCTGGAAGCGGTGAAGGAAAACGACGTCATGGCCTGGTTCCTCATGGCCATGGATGAGGGCCACGGTTTCCGCAAGAAATCCAATCGCGACTTCCAGCAGGAAGCCCAGACGCTTTTCCTGATCGAGGTGTTGGGGCTGGAATAGTCTGAAGCGCCCCCTCTCTCTCGGAGAGAGGGGGCTTCTCCTTATTCCGCCGCCACCTTTGCGTAGGAATTGTCGCGGTACTTCCTGAACTCCGACCGGGCGAGTGCGCGGCAGTGCACCTCGTCCGGGCCATCGGCGAGGCGGAGTGTGCGGATGTGGGCGTAGGATTTCGCAAGGCCGAAATCGTCCGATACGCCGCCGCCGCCATGGGCCTGGATCGCGTCATCGATGACCTTCAGCGCCACGCGCGGCGCGGCGACCTTGATCATGGCGATCTCGTCTTTCGCCACCTTGTTGCCGACCGTGTCCATCATCCAGGCGGCCTTGAGGCAGAGGAGGCGCGTCATCTCGATGTCGATGCGGGCCTCGGCCACGCGCTGTTCCCAGATCGAATGCTCGGCCACCTTCTTGCCGAAGGCCTCGCGTGAGAGAAGCCGCCGGCACATCTTCTCAAGCGCCACTTCCGCGGCACCGATGGTGCGCATGCAGTGATGGATGCGGCCCGGCCCGAGGCGGCCCTGAGCGATCTCGAAACCACGGCCTTCACCAAGGATCAAATTCGATGCCGGAACGCGCACATCCTCAAGTTCGATCTCCATATGGCCGTGGGGCGCATCGTCATAGCCGAAGACCGGCAGGAAGCGCCTGATGTTCACGCCCTCGGCGCCGAGCGGCACGAGGATCTGGCTTTGCTGCTCATGGCGGGCGGCATTGAAGTCTGTCTTGCCCATGACGATCGCGACCTTGCAGCGCGGATCGCCTGCGCCGGAGGACCACCATTTCGTGCCGTTGATCACGTATTCGTCGCCGTCGCGGACAATGGCGGTCTCGATATTTGTGGCGTCAGAGGAAGCGACCGCCGGCTCGGTCATCAGGAAGGCCGAGCGTATCTCGCCCGCCATGAGCGGCTTCAGCCACTGCGCCTTCTGCTCCGGCGAGCCGTAGCGGTGCAGCACTTCCATATTGCCGGTGTCGGGCGCAGAACAGTTGAACACCTCGGCGCCAAACTCGACCTTGCCCATCTCCTCGGCCAGCGGTGCATATTCGAGATTTGTGAGCCCCGCGCCGCGATAGTCCTCGGTGTCATGCTCGGCATTTGGCGGCAGGAACAGGTTCCAAAGCCCTTCATCCTTCGCCTTCGCCTTCAGCTCTTCCAGCACCGGCATGACGCCCCAGCGCCCGATCTCGCCATGCTGCGCGTGATAGGTGGGGATCGCGGGGTAGACATGATCGGCCATGAAGGCCTTCACGCGTTCCAGATAGTCCTGCGCGCGGGCGGTCGGTGCGAAATCCATGGGGCGTCTCCTAGATATGTCTCTGGAGACACGGTAACCGGCTGCTGCGCCCATCGCCAGACCTGCCGCAGGGTCAGCGACGACGCATCGCAAAGAAGCTTTTCAGAAGCTCTCCGGCCTGGGCTGCCCGTTTGTCGTCCACCTCAACTTCCGGACGCCAGTGGCAGGTCGGCTGATCGAAGAATCGGGGGCCGTGGATGACCGCTCCGCCTTTAGGATCGGACGCCGCGAAAACGAGTCGCCGGAGGCGCGCGAAACTGATCGCACCCGCGCACATGGCACAAGGTTCAAGCGTTACATGAAGATCGAGGCCGGCCAGGCGGTAATTGCCGAGCCTCTGCGCCGCATCGCGGATCGCCATGATCTCTGCATGGGCGGTCGGGTCGTGCGCACCGATGGGCCGGTTGTGGCCCTCGCCGACGATCTCCCCGCTCGCGGGGTCCACGACGACCGCCCCCACCGGAACCTCACCGAGCGCAGCAGCCTGCTCGGCGAGTTCCAGCGCGCGGGCCATGGCATCGATCATTCAGGCTGTGCGGCCGAATCTTCCGCCGCTCGTGCGCCATAGCGCTCATACACCACGTCATAGCGGTCCCAGACCTCGCCATCGCTGAGCGAACGCAGGAGCTTGATATATTCCGCATGCGCCCAGGCGAGCGGCGTTGCGCTGTCGGTGCCCTCGCCGATCGTGTAGCCGAAGGGATTGGGACCCACACCGTCCCAGACCTGTTCCGGCAGCATCAGCCCGTCATTGGCGAACGCTTCCATGGAAGCGAGGTAGAGTTCGCGCACGCGCGTCGGCTCGACACCATCAGCTTTGGCGACATCGATCATGAAATGCCCGTACTCCCCGGTCAGGAAAGGCCAGACGCGGCCGCGCTGGCCGGGCGTGTTGGCCCCGCCGCGCTCATGGTAATGCGTTCCCAGTTCGCCATCCTCGCCATAACCATCATTGCCGTAGCGACGAAAACCGCGGGCCGGCTCATCCATGCCTGGCATGTCGAACAGATAGGCGGTGCGCAGATTGTCGTCCCAGCGTGTGTTCACATAAACCGCAGCAGTCGCGACGATGCGGGGGTCCATGGCATCGCGCACGCCGTAGCGCACAAGCTCCAGGAACCCGCCATCAAGAATGCGGTCCTTCGCCAGGCCCTTGCGGCCATTATTGTCACCGAGCGGGGTCTTGTCGTTCGGATCATCCGATTGCGAGACGCGGATGTAGTAATCGCCGGGCCGCAATGCGCCATCCGTCGTGAAGGTCAGGCTCTCCAGCCGGCTTTCGAGATCATCAGCGGCCGCGCGGTAAGGATCCCCCGCGCCATCGCCATCGAAGGCGTCAGCCAGCTCACCCGCCACGACGAGGCCGGAAATCACCGCCGCCATGGTCGACGGTGACCAGCCGGTCTGCTCCTCCCAGCGGTCCTGCTGGGTGTAGCCGAGCCGGGCCACGAATTCATTGTTCCACAGAATGTCCGGACGACCGCCCTCGATGAGGAAATCCGCCGCCGGTTTCAGCATGTTCTCCCAATGACCAGCCATTTCCGCATCCTCGATGACGCCGGCCTGCCAAAGCTTGTAGCCGAGCAGGATGGGCATGGCGGTCTGGTCCTGCTGCACCGCGACCCATTCGATCGTGCCGTCGACATGGGTCTTCTGCAGGAACCAGCCGGTTACGCCCTTATTGCCGGGCGTGTCCTCGCGCACCTGCACCCTCGGCAGGTAGCGGAAAGCGGTGAGCGCGGTCTCCTCGTCGCCCATGGCGAGAAAGGCCGAAGCGACCTGAAAGAAGTCGCGCGGCCAGACCGCCTTGTAGCCCGTCTGTTGGACGCTCGCATCAGCGGTCTCGCCCCAGGGGAAGGAAAGCGAGGCGATCAGTGCGCCGGCATGGGTCTTGTCCTCCATCACCTTCAGCACGATGGCAGAGGCATGGGCGAGTTGACCGCCATCAAGGCTCTGTTCCGCAATGGCGGGAAGGTGTTCGAGCGTGTCGAGATAGCGGGACCATTCAGCCCGATACTTCGCCGAATGATCGGAAAAAGGCACCGCGATGGAACCCTCGGCCTCGCGGGTGGCCGCTTCGACGCTGTCACCGAAGCCGATGGCGATGCTGGTGTCGTTCTCGCTCGTGTCGATCGAGGCCAGCAGGACGACATTGCCTTCGGCTGCACTGGAATCAAAACCCGCCAGTGCGTCCTCATCGAGGGCTGCGCGCGTGGTGGCACCGGTCCGGACGAAGGGACGGCTCGCAAGCACGGAAAGCACCGCATCACCGTCGGAGGCCATGAGCACTTCGCCATCAGCCCTGCCGGCATCGCCCGTGACGGTGTTGGCAAGGCCAGTGTCGACCGACATGACCAGTTCCGCCCCTTCGAGTTCTGTCAGCAGCCTTGTACGGATCAGAAGCGTCTGGCGGTCGGGATCGGTGAGCACGGAATGCATCAGCCGGTACTCGTCGTTTTCGCCCTGCGTCGTGAACAGGAATTCCGGCGCAAGCAACTCGCCATCCTCGTCGGCCGCCCAGGTGACATTTCGGCTCTCAACCGGGATCAGCGTGCCATCGGCGCGGTAGACACTGAAATCAATCTCGCGGATCTGCGCCTGATGGATGAGGCCCCACATCACCTCGGTGATGCGGTCCTGCGTCAGGGAGAACCACACTTTCGAGACCGGGCCCGTTTCCGCCTCATCGGAGAAAGCGCCGTCCAGATAGGCCTCAAAGCTCGTGCCGACGCCGAATTTCCGTGCGCTGGACCAGTTTGCCTCCGGCACAGCCGCAGCCTCATCGGCGATGGCTGAGGAGGCGCCATTGTCACCCTGAGCCTCGGCAGGGCTTGACGTTTCCGTTTCCGTTTCCGGCTCCGGTGCCGGTTCGCGGCCACCGCAGGCTGCGAGCAGGATGAAGCCCGTGGACAGGCCGAGCGCGGTCAGGATGGTTCTCATGTCAGGCTCCCTCCGTTTGTGTCGAGCGGAATACCAGCAAAGCGCAGAGGTGAAAACCACTGCAAATTCATGCAATATCCTGATAGGCCGGACGCGAGAAGCCCGCTGCCAGAACAAAGAGACCTTGGAAACAATTCCAGAAATTGTTGTATTTTCAGCGCTGATGTTCGATTGCCTCAAGGCGCGCCCTGTGCCATCCTGTTTTGCAAAATCATCCGCCGCAGCACGTAACGCGGCGGGAGGGAGGCAAGCATGCAGAAACAGCGCCTGAGCATGGCTCAGATCTGGAACATGTGTTTCGGATTTCTGGGCATCCAGATCGGGTTCGACCTGCAGAACTCGAACATGAGCCGCATCTTCGAGACCCTCGGTGCGGACTATCAGAACATCGCCATCCTCTGGATCGCGGCACCGCTGACCGGCCTGATCGTTCAGCCGATTGTGGGCCACCTGTCTGACAAGACCTGGACGCCGCTCGGCCGCCGTCGCCCCTACTTCCTCATCGGCGCGATCCTGGCGAGCCTGTCACTGCTGGTCATGCCGCATTCCCCGGCGCTCTGGTTTGCCGCCGGCATGCTCTGGATTCTCGACGCCTCGCTCAACATCACCATGGAGCCGACGCGCGCCTTTGTCGGCGACAACCTCCCCGATGAACAGCGCACAACGGGCTACGCCATGCAGAGCTTCTTCATCGGCGTCGGCGCGGTGATTGCGGGCTATCTGCCGACGCTGATGGCCGATCTCGGCGTCAGCAACACCGCCGCTGCGGGCGAAATCCCGATGACAGTGCGCATCAGTTTCTATGTCGGCGGGGTCGTGCTGTTCCTCGCCATTCTCTGGACGGTGATGTTCTCCAGGGAATACTCGCCGGCGGAGATGGAAGCCTTCGAGAAGGCGCGCCTTGAGGCCCTGGGAGAAGACGCCCGGCTTCCGGACGCACCGCGCGGGGCCAATGCCTTCTACACCGGTGGTGTGGTCTGGCTGGTCGCCGGAGCCGTGCTTGCCGTTCTCTTCTATGCCATCCGGACAGGCCTTCTGCCCGGCGTGATGGAGGTCGTGCCGGTCTCCAAGGAGGCCTATGTGCTGGCTGGTCTCGTGGCAGCTTTCGGCGTGCTCCAGCTGATTGCAGGCTCGCTTCGCGCACGCGGCAAGAACGAGAACGGCTTCATGGAGATTGTCACCGACCTCTTCCGCATGCCGCTGACCATGCGCCAGCTTGCAGTGGTTCAGTTCTTCACATGGTTCGGCCTCTTTGCCATGTGGATCTATGGCACGCAGGCGGTGACGAGCTTCCATTACGGCACGACAGACACGACCGGCCAGATCTACAACCAGGCCGCCAACTGGTGGGCCGCCCTCGGCGGCATCCGAAACGGCGTCGCCGCCGCGGCCGCCCTCGGCATCATGTGGCTCGCCTACCGCATGGACCGGCGGCATTTGCACGCCATGTGCCTTGCGCTCGGCGTGGCGGGCTTCGCCTCGACATTCTTCCTGCCGGGATCGCTCCTCTGGGTGTCGATGATCGGTGTCGGGATCGGCTGGGCGTCCATCGTGTCCGTGCCCTACGCCATCCTCGCCGGAGCGGTGCCGGGCTCCCGCATGGGCGTCTACATGGGTGTGTTCAACATCTTCATCGTCGTGCCGCAGCTTCTCGCCGCCACCCTGCTCGGCACCATCCTCGCCGCCTTCGACAACCAGCCCATTGTCGCCTTTGGAGTCGCCGCCATCAGCTGGACCATCGCCGCGCTGGCGACGCTGCTGGTGAAGGACGTGCCCGAAGACGCAAGCCCGGAACCCCTTGGAGCCGCCGCATGAGACCCCTCGCCCTCCTGCTCTGCGTCCTCACTGCGCTGAGCCTCGCCGCCTGCCAGAGCACCAGCGCGCCGCAGGCCCGCACCAGCCGCTACGCGCCTGAGCCCTTCGTGAAGATCACCCATCCTGAATGGTCCAGGGACGCCGTCATATACCAGCTGAATACCCGCCAGTTCACGCCCGAGGGCACCTTTGCCGCCGCCGAAAGGGAGCTGCCGCGCCTGGCTGACATGGGCGTCGATATCATCTGGCTGATGCCGATCCATCCGATTGGCGAGGTCAACCGCAAGGGCACGCTCGGCTCGCCCTATTCGGTGAAGGACTATCGCAAGGTGAACCCCGAATTCGGCACGCTGGATGATCTCAGATCCTTCGTCGATGCCGCCCACGATCAGGGGCTTTACGTGATCCTCGACTGGGTCGCCAATCACACCGCCTGGGACAACTGGATGGTGGAGGAACATCCCGAATGGTACGAGACCGACTGGGACGGCGACTATCGCCCGACGCCCTGGTGGGACTGGTCCGACATCATCGATCTCGACTACAGCCAGACGGACCTGCGCGAATACATGGCCAAGAGCATGATCTACTGGGTCCGCGATGTCGGTGTCGATGGCTTCCGGGCTGATGTCGCCGGCTATGTGCCGCTCGATTTCTGGGAGGATGTGCGCACCGATCTCGATGCCATCAAGCCGGTCTTCATGCTGGCGGAATGGGACCAGCGCGACGTGCACGCCCGCGCCTTTGACGCGACCTATGCCTGGGGCTGGAAGGATGCCGCGCAGGCGGTCGCGCGGGGAGAAGGCAATGCGAAAACCTTCTTCGGCTATTATTCCGGCAATGAGAGCGCCTGGCCGGAGGATGCCATGCGCATGGTCTACACCGCCAATCACGACCAGAACTCCTGGGACGGCACCGCGCCGGAAATCTACGGCCCCGCCTACCGGGCGATGATCGTTCTGTCCTTCACCGGCGAGGGCATTCCTCTGATCTATAACGGCCAGGAGGCCTTCAATGAGAAGCGGCTCGAATTCTTCGAGAAGGACCCCATAGTCTGGCGCGAGCACGAGATCGAGGATCTCTTCCGCAGCCTGATCGAGCTGAAGACCGAAACTTCCGCGCTCTGGAACGGTGCAGCGGGTGCCCGCATGGTGCCGGTCGTCAACTCCCGGGCAGACGAGGTGCTGAGCTTCACCCGGATGGATGAGAATGGCGGCGTGCTTGTCATGATCAACATGACGGGCAATCCGCAGAGCTTCGAGCTGGTCGACGGTCCTTTCGAGGGCCAGTTCCGCGATTTCGAGACGGGTGTGACCCACAACCTCACTGGACCTTCAAGCTTCTCCCTGATCAGTTGGGGCTACAAGGTCCTTGTGCGGAAGACAGAATGAGCAACACCGGTTCAGAACCCCTGAGGAAGATCGTCATCTGCGGCGGTGGGTCGGCCGGCTGGATGGCCGCCTCAGCGATCGCCAACGCCACCAAGGGCGGGTGCGAGATCGAGCTGGTGGAGTCTGATGAGATTGGCACGGTCGGCGTCGGCGAGGCGACGATCCCTTACATCCGGCGCTTCAACGCGGAACTGGGAATCGACGAGGCGACCTTCATCCGCGAGACGCAAGGGAGCTTCAAGCTCGGCATCGAATTCGTCAACTGGACGACCGACCGCCACCGCTACTTCCATCCCTTCGGCCAGTTCGGTGCGGAGTTCGACCGTGTCCCCTTCTGGCAGCACTGGGCGAAAGCCCGTGGCGAGGGGCAGGCTGACACGCTGGAGGAATACTCCATGTGCTGGGGCGCGGCGAAACGAGGCAGGTTCGAGCACCCGCTGAAAGACCGGCGCAATGTGCGCTCGACCTTCGATTATGCCTATCATTTCGATGCCACGCTCTATGCCCGCTTCCTGCGCAAATATGCCGAGGCGCGCGGCGTGAAGCGAACGGAGGGCCGCATCGGCTTCGTGAATCTGAACGGGGAAACCGGCTTCATCGAGAGCGTCCTGCTCGAGAACGGCCAGACGGTTTCAGGCGACTTCTTCATCGACTGTACCGGCTTTCGCGGCGTCCTGATCGAACAGATGCTGAAGACCGGTTATGAGGACTGGTCGCACTGGCTGTCCTGTGACCGGGCCGTTGCGGTTCCCTGCGAAGCGGGCGGTGACGACTTTACCCCTTACACCCGAGCGACCGCACGCAAGGGAGGCTGGCAGTGGCGCATTCCGCTCCAGCATCGCATCGGCAATGGCCATGTCTACTCTTCCAGCTTCCTGTCGGACGATGAGGCGACGGCCACCCTGCTCGCCAATCTCGACGGCAAGCCGCTGGCCGAGCCGCGCCAGCTTCAGTTCACCACCGGGCGGCGAAAGAAGTTCTGGAACCGGAACTGCCTCGCCATCGGCCTGTCGGCAGGCTTCATGGAGCCGCTGGAATCGACATCGCTCCATCTCATCCATATCGGCATTGTCCGCTTCCTCGCTCTCTGGCCATCACGCGATGCGAGCCCGCTTTCAGCTGCGGAATACAATCGCCAGACAAGCGATGAATATGCCTGGATCCGGGACTTCCTGATCCTGCATTATCACGCCAATACCCGCAGCGAGGGGGAGCTCTGGCGCCATGTCCGCGAGATGGAAATTCCAGACAATCTCTCCTGGAAGCTCGAGCATTTCCGCCACAATGGCCGCCTCGTCTCACCGGGCCTTGAGCTGTTCACCAATCCGAGCTGGCTGGCGGTGCTGATTGGCCAGGGCATACTACCGGAACGCCACGACACGCTGGTCGACCTGCGCGGCGTCGACAGCGCGAAATTTCTCGCAAGCATCAAGGGCTCCATAAACGAGGCCGCCGAGGCCATGCCGAGCCATGGCGACTTCGTGAAGCGCCTGCTTGGACAGACGGTTGCGGCCTGACACGGCGGTCTCCGCCACGCTCCGCGAGGCTTGACGCTGCACGCTTTCCGGCGCGCCAAATTGTCCGCAACCAGCGGAAGGGAGCGACACCATTGCGGTAACCGGAACTGGCGGCTTCTTCTTTCGCGCAAAAGATCCCGGAGCCTTGCGGGTCTGGTATGACGAGCATCTTGGCGTCGGTTCGGTGTCCCATGGCCTCCGGGAAACGGGTGTCGGGCCGAACGTGCTCGCACCTTTTTCCGATGACACCGACGATTTCGCTGCGGACCGCAGATGGATGATCAATTTCCGAGTCACCGACCTCGACCGCATGTGCAAGGCGCTTGCCGCGGCGGGGATCGGGTTGATCACAAGGGAAGAATGGAACACTCCGGGCGTCGGCCGCTTCGCCCGCATCCACGACCCCGAAGGCAATCCCATCGAGCTCTGGGAGCCCGACTCAGACCCCTGAGCCGGGCTCCGATCCTTCAGGCCGCCTCGCGGATGCCGACAAGTTTCAGGCCGAACTGAAGGTCCTCGCCGGCAAGCGGGTGATTGGCGTCCGCGGTCACGGTGTCATCACTGACAGCGGTGATTACCATATTGATCGTGGAGCCATCCTGCTGCTGGGCGGACAGCGTCATGCCGGCCTGCGGCGTCTCGCCCTCCGGAAGCTGGTTGCGCGGGATCTGGATCACCATGTCCTCACGGCGTGGGCCAAAGGCATTGTCGGAACTCACCGTCACGGTCTGCTCCGAACCAACGCTCATGCCGTCGAGCGCGGCTTCGATCTCGGGAAAGATCTGGGCACCACCAATGGTCAGGGCCTGCGGCGTGTCGGCCTCGGTGCCGCCGACGACGCGGCCATCACTGGTACGAACGGTGTAGCTGACGAGGACGGTGTCGCCCTGTTTTGCGGTTTGCATGGGGTGTCCTGTGGAATGAGGGGTTTAGGGCGCGCCAGTTGACGGGCCACGGGCGGCGCTCGCGCCGCAGGCTCTATGGCGAATTTCGCAATTCGAGCTGGCACAGTCAACCGGGTCGCGCGCGCCCGCCCTTCCCGCCCTTGACGGCCAGCCATGAAGTTTAAGCGCAAAACTTGCAAAACGGACTTGCCTTGCCCGCCATATCTGCGGAAACATCGATGAAAACTATTGCAATTCGGGGAGCGGCACATGCCGAAGGACAGCACAACTCTGGAGGATGTGGCCAAGCGCGCGGGCGTTTCCATCTCCACCGCTTCACGCGCGCTGAATGACAGCCCGAACGTCAATGCCCGCACTAAGCAGCTGATCTGGAAGCTCGCTCGCGAGATGGACTATCCTTTCCGGCGCTACATGCCGGCCGGTCCGATCGGTGCGGAGGGCTCCATAGCGCTCGTCGTGCCAAGGCCGCAAGGCCGCGATACCTATCTCGCCGATCCCTTCCTGCTGGAACTGTTCGCCGGCATTGGCGAGGCGGCAGGCGATCGCGGCTGCGACCTGGTTCTCTCGCACGCCTCGCCGCAGACCTTCGACGAGTTGGAGACCGCCATGCAGACCTCTCGTGCGGATGGCGTGATCTTCATCGGCCAGTCCTCGCTGCATGAGGCCTTCAACCGGCTGGCAGAGACCGAAAAGCGCTTTGCAGTCTGGGGCGCGGAACTGCCCGACCAGCAATACTGCTCTGTCGGCGGCGATAATCCGCGTGGCGGGCGACGCGCGACGATGCGGCTCGGCCGGCTCGGGCGCAAGCGCATCGTGTTTCTCGGAGAGACCGAGGCGCCGGAAGTCTTCCAGCGCTATCGCGGCTATTGCGAAGCGCTCGAGGAACTCGGCCTGCCGCTCGATGAGACGCTCGTCGTTCCGGCGAAGTTCGAGGTGGAATCCGCGGAGAGCTGCGTGGACGGCCTGATCGCGCGCGGTGTCGAATTCGATGCCGTCTTCGCCGCGACAGACCTTGTCGCCCTCGGCGCGATCCGCGCCCTGCAACGTGCCGGACGCGACATCCCCCGCGACGTCTCGGTGATAGGCTTCGACAATGTCGCCTTCGCCCGCTACTCCGCCCCGACCCTGAGCACGGTCAGCCAGGACACCAAGGCCGCCGGACGGCTGCTCGTCTCCAAGATTCTCGACGGCAGCGGGCCGAGCGCGCCGCTCAGCGAGCGCATTCCGACCGAACTGATTGTTCGCGAGTCCTGCGGGGATTGAGGCCCAGGGGGTCGAGCTTCACGCTCATTGCAAAAGTTTGCACTAAGGGGCGAACCGCTTTCTGACAACTCAAAGTCCCGCCTGATCGCCGTTTTTGCTAGCGGGTGCCGCTGAATTGTTGCCAAAAAGGCACGCCCAGCGGCCGCACCACACATTTCCGAGCAATATCGTGCATGGCTGATTGCTCTTTTTGCATGGATTTGCGATAGTTTGCAGATCAAGAAAACGTCCGAATCAAATCATCGGAGGGAGGGACCCCATGGACTGGAACTTCAAGACCAAGCCGACACTCTTCAACACGGCCGCCACCGGCCTTGCGCTCGTCATGCTGACGCTCGGCCCGGTCGCCTACGCACAGGAAGCCGAAACGGTCGAGACGACCACCGCGGAAGACGAGAGCGAAGATGAGCTCGGCCTCGACGCCATCCGCATCACCGGCATCCGCCAGTCGATCGAGACCTCGCTGCAGGCCAAGAAGGACAATACATCCATCGTGGAAGCCATCTCGGCGGAAGACATCGGCAAGCTGCCGGACGTCTCCATCGCTGACTCGCTCGCCCGCCTGCCCGGCGTCACCGCGCAGCGCGTGCGCGGCCGCGCTCAGCAGATTTCCATTCGCGGCCTTGGACCGGACTTCTCGCTGGCGCTTCTGAATGGTCGTGAGGTCGTTTCCTCGGGCAACAATCGCGGCATCGAGTTCGACCAGTTTCCCTCAGAACTGATTGCGCAGGGTCTGGTCTACAAGACCCCCGATGCGCGTCTCGCAGCGACCGGCATCGCCGGTGCGGTCGATCTGCGCACCATCAAGCCGCTCGACTTCGGCGACCGCCAGTTCAACGTGTCAGCCAAATATGTCCTGAACGACCAGGATCAGCTGAACCCGGACTTTGACGAGGATGGCTATCGCCTTTTCGGCTCCTATATCGACCAGAACGAGGATGGCACGCTGGGCTGGTATCTCGGCGTCACGGTGCAGTCGAACCCGACCCAGTTCACCTCGCGCGAGCTGAAGGTGAATGGCGGCCAGAGCGCCGTCCTGAACGGTGTCGTGATTCCGCGTGACAACCCCCGCACGGGCGTGGTTTCCCGGGAATTCTCCCGCACAACCGTCGCCGGTGCCCTGCAGTTCGAGCCAAACGATTCGGTGTCCTCCAGCCTCGACGTGTTCTTCTCGGATTCAGAGGATGCGGGCATCTTCCGCGGTGTCGAAACCCCGCTGGCTTCCTGGGCTGGCGTTGGCGACGATGCGGTCACGACAACGGGGTCCGGCGGATTTGCCGACACGGCAACCTATGCCGGCGTCGGTCCGATCCTGCGCACCGACACTGAAGGCAATGAATCAGAAATCTTCGCCATCGGAACGAACACCGTTTTCCGCGTTACCGATACTCTCGCCTTCACGCTGGACATGTCCCACTCCACGCTCGACCGCGATGATATCGACTATGAATCCTATGGCGGCACCGGCAGCGGCATTCTCGGCTCCGGCTCCGAGGCGCTCGACACGCTGACCTTCAACTTCGATCCGGACGGCGAATACTCCATTGATCCCGGCAAGGACTATACCGACCCGAACGTCGTGTTTCTTGCCGATCCGGGCGGCTGGGGCCAGGTCGGCTTCATCAAGCGTCCCATCATTGAAGACGAACTGAGTGCTCTGCGCCTCGAAGCCGAGAAAGACCTCGACTTGCCCTTCATCAGCGGCATTGTCGCGGGCGTGCGTTACTCTGATCGTGAAAAGCAGTTCGACTCCAACGAGTCGTTCCTGCGCAACAGTGCCGCCTGGACGCCCGGCGCAAACGGCAACCTGATCTACATGATCTCAGCGTCGGACATTGTCGGAGCAACCAATGATGGCGGCACGGGCTTCCCCATCATCGCCTACAATCCGGCGAGCTTCCTGACCAACGGTGTATACACCGTCGAGAAGGCGACCTTCGACACGCAATGGCGCGTCGCCGAGGAGATCGTCACGCTGTATGGCATGCTGAACATCGACGACGAGATCGGCGGCATCCCTGTTCGCGGCAATCTGGGTGTGCAGTATGTTGATACGCAGCAGGCTTCGACCGGCACGCTGAACTTCTTCAATCGTCAGCAGATCCAGACGGTTGAGGAAAGCTATTCCAACTGGCTGCCCAGCCTGAACCTCAGTTTCGAGATCATGCCGGACACCTTCGTCCGCACCTCTGCGGCACAGACGCTTACCCGTCCGCGCCTCGACCAGATGGCCGCCAATCAGGGGCTCGGTTTCGACAATCGTGCCTGCCTTGACAGCGATGGCGACCAGATCCCAGACACGGCAACAGGCGGCTTCAACCCGCCGGAAGTGACCTGTTTCACACTGGGTGGCGGCAATCCTTTCCTCGAGCCCTACGAGTCGACCTCCTTCGACCTCTCCTTCGAGAAGTATTTCGATGACACAACCGCTCTGGCCGTGGCGGTGTTCCACAAGGAACTCGACAACTGGATCATCGATCGCAGCGTCATTATTGACGGCTCCCAGTCCATCGCGGTCGCCGGCCTGTCAGACTTCGCCGACAATAGCGGCTTCAACCCGACGAAACTGAGTGGCCCGATCAACGCGGTGTCGGGCTCGATTTCCGGCGTGGAACTGACCGCCCGGGTGAACCTCGACAATGTCCTGCCAGAGAACCTTGCCGGTTTCGGCGTGAATGCGAGCTATACCTATGCCGATAATGAACTCAGCTTCCCGGGTGGCGGTGATATCAGCATTCCAGGCTATTCCGACACGGTCTGGTCGGGTGACGTCTATTACGAGAATTATGGCTTCCGCGCCCGTCTCAGCGGTCGCTACCGGTCTGAATTCCTTTCCGAGGTCCAGGCTTTTGACGGCTCGCTCGGGGGTGCGCAGGCGCTCGAGGAATTCATTGTCGACGCCCAGATCGGCTATGAGTGGAGCGAAGGCCCGCTGGAAGGCCTGTCGTTGAATTTCGAGGCCTACAATCTCACCAATGAGCCTTTCACGACCGAGGACGTGACCGCCAATCCGGATGTGACCTTCCCGTCGCGCTATGAGCTTTACGGCACGACCTACAACATCACCGTGGCCAAGAAGTTCTAGGCCGCACTGAAGACCCCTCCCTGAGACCTGGGGCCCGGCTTGATTGTCGGGCCCCTTTTTCGTCTTCTGGGCTCATGCAGAAACGGAGCACGCGATGAACGCCCCAGCCCTCGGCAAGCATGTTCGACGCATCACCATTCTCGGCGGTGGGACGGCGGGATGGATGGCGGCCGCCGCGCTTGCGAAATTCCTGCCGCAGCTTGAGATCACGCTGGTGGAGTCCGACGCCATCGGCACGGTCGGCGTGGGCGAGGCGACCATACCGCAGATCAAGCACCTCAACCGCGCGCTGGAGATCGATGAGGCCGATTTCATCCGCGGCACGAATGGGAGCTTCAAACTTGGCATCGAGTTCGTGAACTGGCGGCGCAAGGGCCATGCTTATCTGCACAATTTCGGCAATATCGGCTTTGCCCTGAACCAGGTCGCCTTCCATCATTACTGGCTGCGCGCGCGTGCAGAAGGCCTTGAGGCGGGTCTCTGGGACCATTGCCTGAACACACAGGCCGCCCGTGCCATGGCCTTTGCGCCGCTGGAGCGTGTCGGACAGACGCGGCTGTCGCCCATCGCCTATGCCTATCATTTCGATGCCGGGCTCTATGTGAACTTCCTGCGCGCCTATGCCGAGGCGCGCGGCGTGAAGCGCGTGGAGGGCCGCGTCGCCCATGTGCGCCAGGATAGCGAGACCGGCCATGTGATGGGCCTCGACCTTGAAGGCGGCGGGCATGTCGGCGGCGAATTCTTCATCGACTGTTCGGGCTTCCGCTCCCTCCTCTCCGGCGGCGCAATGGGGGTGCCCTATCTCGATTTCTCGCGCTGGCTGAAGGCCGACTCGGCGCTGGCCGTGCCCTGCGGCAGCACCGGGCCCTTGCGGCCCTACACCCAGGCCATCGCGCATGAGGCGGGCTGGCAGTGGCGCATCCCGCTGCAGCACCGCACCGGCAATGGCCATGTCTTCTCCAGCGCCTATACCAATGTGGAGACCGCGCACGAGACCCTGCTCGCCAATCTCGAGGGCGCGCCGAGCGCCGAGCCGCGACTCATCCGTTTCCAGACCGGGCGGCGGGCGCGTTTCTGGGAGGGCAATGTGCTGGCGCTGGGCCTCGCCAGCGGCTTCCTCGAACCGCTGGAGTCGACCTCCATCCACCTCATCCAGTCCGGCATTTCACGGCTGTTGCCGCTCTTCCCGGATGCGAGGATCTCCCCGCCCCTGCGTGAGGAGTACAATCGTCAGATGGCACTGGAATTCGACACGATCCGCGACTTCCTGATCCTGCACTATCACGCGACCGAGCGTGACGACACCGAGTTCTGGCGTGATTGCGCCGCCATGGAGGTGCCGGAGCGGCTTCAGCGGATCATGGGCCTGTTCCGGGCCGGTGGGCGCATCTATCACGAGCAGGAAGACCTCTTCACCGATTCCAGCTGGCTGCAGGTCATGCTGGGTCAGGGCATTGAGCCCGAAAGCTGGCACCCGATTGCCGACCAGTTGCCGGCTGAGAAACTCGAAGGCTTTCTCGGCGACATCCGCACCATCGTTTCAAAGGCGGCTGGTGGCCTGCCCGCTCATGAGCAGTATCTGCAGAGCATCGGTGCGAAAGTGGCAGCGTGAAAGACCCCGTGGGGCGTAGCAACACTCCCATGAGGCACGGCGGGCCAGTGTTTGCACTGAAAAAGCAGCCCTTAGCGCGTTTCATGTGAGCGGCAAGGCCGCGATGCGGAAACAAACAAGATGGTGCCGTGAGAGAGAATTGAACTCTCGACCTCACCCTTACCAAGGGTGCGCTCTACCACTGAGCTACCACGGCTGGCCGGACGCGAACAGGTCGCTTATACGAACACGACAGAGATGAAAAGACCGTTTCGCCAGCCAGCACGAACAGAAACTGACAGAGCATGACCCGATCGCACGAGACAGGCCCCTCCGATGAACGCGCCGCGCGGCGTGCCAAGGCGCTGCGCGAGAATCTGAAGCGTCGCAAGGCCGCTGCACGAAAGGCCGACCGCGATCCCGGCCCAGCCGTCGCCACGCCGGAAAAGAGCCGCGATTGAGCCTTCCCAGCGCCGCCGTTCCGCTTTAGCACCCAAAATCATGGACAGACTGATCATTCGGGGCGGCAAGCCCCTCTCCGGCACAATCGCGATTTCCGGCGCCAAGAATTCCGCGCTCAAGCTCATGGTGGCAAGCCTGCTTACCGCCGAGCCGCTGACGCTCGCCAACATGCCGAATCTCGCTGACACGCGGTTCCTGGCGCAACTGCTCGCGACGCTGGGCGTGGAGGTCTACTGGCCGAAAGGCGAGACGACCTGCCGACTGAATGCCGAAACGCTGACCTCCACCATCGCGCCCTACGACCAGGTGCGAAAGATGCGGGCGAGCTTCAACGTGCTTGGGCCGATGCTCGCACGAGAGGGCCACGCACGTGTCTCCCTGCCCGGCGGCTGCGCGATCGGTGCAAGGCCCGTGGACCTGCACCTGAAGGCGCTGGAAGCGATGGGCGCCGACATTGTCGTGGAAGAGGGCTATGTGAAGGCGGCGGCCGTACGCGGGCTGAAGGGCGCCGAGATCGTCTTCCCCTTCGTCTCGGTCGGTGCGACCGAGCACGCCATGCTGGCGGCCACGCTGGCGAAAGGCACGACAGTGCTCGAGAACGCCGCGCGCGAGCCCGAGATTGCCGACCTGGCCGACTGCCTCAACAAAATGGGCGCGCGTGTGTCCGGCGGGGGCTCCTCGCGAATCACGATCGAGGGCGTCGAGGCACTTTCAGGAACCGAGCATGCCGTCATGCCGGACCGGATCGAGGCGGGCACCTATGCCATTGCGGCTGCGGCGGCTGGTGGCGATGTGACCCTGACCGGCACGCCGACCGACGCGCTGCAGGCGCTCATCACCACGCTGCGTGAGGCCGGTATTTCGGTGGACACCACGACCGACTCGATCCGCGTGCGGCGCAACGGCCATCACATCCGTGCGGTGAGTGTCGACACCCAGCCGCATCCCGGCTTCCCCACAGACCTGCAAGCCCAGTTCATGGCGCTTATGGCGAAGGCCGAGGGCACGAGCATCATCCGAGAAAACATCTTCGAGAACCGGTTCATGCACGCGCCGGAGCTTTCCCGTCTTGGTGCCGATGTCACGGTGCGCGGCCGCGAGGCCGTGGTGAAAGGTGTCGAGCGCCTGAAGGGCGCGCCCGTCATGGCGACCGATCTTCGCGCCTCGGTCTCGCTGGTGATTGCGGGGCTGATGGCCGAAGGTGAGACGGTCGTGAACCGCATCTACCATCTCGACCGGGGCTTTGAACGGCTCGAGGAGAAGCTTGGCGGCGTCGGCGCTGATGTGGAGCGGGCGGGGGACTGAAGACCGAAGACCCAAGACCGGCACAACGGAAAGCATCCTGCAAACCGGTATTCGGAACAGCCCCAGAAAAAGGAAAGAAGGTGCAGAATGAGCGAGCCAATCCTGCTGGAAGAACGTGAGGCCGGTGTCGTCACGCTGATCATGAACCGGCCGGCCGCGCTGAATGCCTTGTCGCGCGCGCTCAGAGCTGAGATCGTGTCGGCCTTCAACCGGCTTTCCGGCGACGATGAGGTGCGCGCTGTGGTGCTCACCGGCGCGGGGCGGGCCTTTACCGCGGGTGTGGACCTGAAGGAAGCAAGCGCCGAGGGATTCGCGCTCGGGGCAGATGGAGGTGAGCTTGACCTGGCCGCAGCGATCCTCGCCTTTCCATGGCCCGTGATCGGCGCGATCAATGGTTTCGCCATCACCGGCGGATTCGAGTTGGCCCTGCTCTGCGACGTGCTGATTGCCTCGGACAAGGCGAAATTCGCCGACACCCATGCCCGCGTCGGCATCATGCCAGGCTGGGGCCTGTCGCAGCGCCTGCCACGCCTGATCGGTGTCAGCCGCGCCAAGGAGATGAGCTTCACCGGCAATTTCGTCGATGCGGCCACCGCAGAACGCTGGGGGCTCGTCAACCGAGTGGTGTCGGCTGAGGAACTCGTCCCGCACGCACAGGCGCTTGCCGCCGACATGGCGAGTTGCGATCCGGTGGTGCTCAGGAAATACAAGGCGGTGATCGCTGACGGCCTCGCCATGCCCTTCGGTGAGGCGCTGCAGATGGAGATCCAGCGCAGCCAGGCCCATGCGGCCACGCTGACCAACGAAACGCTGGAAGCCAACCGGCAGCGCACCATGGCGCGGGGCCGTGAGAAGTCCGGCACCTGACGCCTTGCAATACACATCCCTTTCGGCGCAATGGTTCACGCGCGCGGGCGTGGTGAAATGGTAGACACAGGGGACTTAAAATCCCCAGCCGCAAGGCGTGCCGGTTCGAGTCCGGCCGCCCGCACCATTTTTGTCTGATCGCCCGCTTCGCCTTCGGCTGCGCGATGGATCGCGCTCAGGGCTGGGGGGCGGTTCGAGGAATGTCCTCTCATCCACAGCATTTTTGCCTGATCACCCGCTTCGCCTTGGGCGTCGCGATGGATCGCGCTCCAGGCTGGGGTGCAGTTCGAGACGAGTCCTCTCATCGGCCGCATTCCTGCCTGGGTGCCCGTGTCCGGCAGGAGTGAAGGCCGAACAAAAAAGCCCCACCTGATGGCGGGGCTTTCCAAGTTTTCTCGACCGTCAATCAGCTGTCGAAGCCGCAATCATTCCTCAGGAAATCGTCGATCGCGTTCAAGGTGATGCGGTGATGCTCCGGCCACCAGGGCAGCGAGTGGGGCATGTCGTCCACTTCGAGGAACTCTGCCTGAACCTTGTCCTTCACCCGATCGTAGAACCCGCGGCCTTCCTTGATCGGCACACGCACGTCGCGGTTCCCGTGATATACGAGGATCGGAATGTTCGCCTTGTCGGTGTTTTTCATCGGATCCATGCCGTCAATCGTCCAACCCTGAACCTGGCGCGAGATCCGGTTGCCACCAACAATACGCTGGAACAGCGCGACATTGGACACTCCTGCGCCAGCAATTGCGCAGCGGAACGGTCCGTTCTCCCGAACGGTTGCTGCGAAAGCGGCAAAGCCTCCGTAAGAGTAACCGAAGATGGCAATCTTGTCCGAATCGGCAATGCCCTGCTCCACCATCCAGCGCGCGCCATCATCCTTGTCATCCTGCATCTTCTGGCCCCACTCGGCATCGCCAGCGCGCCAGAGTTTCAGGCCGAAGCCCTCCGAACCGCGGTACTGCGGCTGCAGCACCGCATAGCCGCGACTCGCCAGGAATTGCGGCCAGCCAGAGGCGTCCCAATTCGCATCATCGCGAGCCCAGGGACCACCATGGGGCAGAACCACAGCCGGGATCGGCCCATCTTCCTTTGTCCAGCCTTGGGGAAGGGTCAGGAAGCCGGGAATCTCCAGTCCATCACGCGCGGCGTAGGAGATGAACTCGGTTTTTCGCAGCTGGTCGGGATCAATCCACGGGCGAGAGGAACCGAGCACCGACAGTTTCGACTTATCGGAAAGGACGAAATATGACGGAGGATGCGCCGAGGATGAGGTCGTCACCAGTATTCTGGACATATCCCGGTTCCAGTCTGTCAGAGCGACATTCTGACCGGGAAAGGCCTTTTCCAAGCCTTCCTGAATGGCAGCAATCTCGGGATCGAGCCAGTACACCCTTGAAATATCGGCTCCATAGTAGAAACCGAGCACCTCATTGAAATTGTGAGGCATGGTGCTGATCGCCAGTCCGGTGACGCTGTAGTCCGGATGAGCAAGCAGCGGCTCAGACCCCAGCGTGTCAGTCTTCGGATCATAGGCATGCACCGCAGCCCTGTCAGAGAACTTGTCCGTGATGATGTAATACTGCCCGCTGGTTTCGTCCCAACCCGCAATGGACATGGTATAGCGGTCGCGAACATCATACGTCAGTGCGTCAGCCAGAACGAATGTGTTCTTTTCGGCATCGAGTATCCAGGTTTCTACCAGATATTTGCCGTCGCGAAACTCGACGCGGCCACGGGCCAAAGCATCGCCGTTACGGGGGTCGGAGAAGATGATGTCCCCAACACCGTCCCGCGGGAAGAAAGACTGTCGCTCACCAGTTTCGAAGTTGACCCTGAAAAGCTCCGACTTTTCCCTGTTCGGGTCATAACTGCTCAAAATGACGGTGTTCGCTTCGAGCGGGAGCGAGTTGTAAATGCCGATCCGCCCGTTCAGGCGCATGCACTGCTCCATGAGGGGATCACGGATGCGGCTTTGGCCAAGCCCGGCGATGCCCTCCTCGAAATTCTCCAGTGTCTTGTCGGTCCAGAAGACCTTCACAGCAAAGGTATCGACGGAGCCTGCGCCGCTGCCGCCCTCTGTGCACGGATTGGACCCGCTCCACGCCTGGTTGGCGACAACGCGGATCTGGTCACCGCCGAACGCACTCGCTGCGACAAAGCGCATCTTGCCATCGGTCGGCGTCACGACGCTGGGCGCGATCAGGGAGTCGGTCGGCAAATCGCCGCTGATGTCCCACACCGCCATGGCCTCCAGTTCATTGTCGGAGCCCGGCTGGGCGACCAGACCGGTGACGAAGGTTCCCTCGGGATTCATCGATAGTCCGGACAGGCCACCAATGTTCGGCACCTTCGCAAAATCCTCCGCCGTCAGCTCCTTTGCGAATGCGCTGGAACTAAGGGCCGTGGCAAAAGCTGCAACGACTGCTGCTCTCAATTTCATCATGCACCTCCAATGATCTATCCAACCCGCAATGAAGCGGGCAGAATCGCTGTGGTCAAGCTGCATGCTCACCGATCGAGCACCATGACTACCTTGTCCGGCGAGTGCGAGCATTCTCGGTCCTCGTCATGGTGAAAATTGCCCATGACCTACGCAGACGCGGCAACAGAAGTCGCAGAAATGTCACACTGGTAACAATGTTATCCTGCGGGCGACGCGGCGCAGTTGCGCAGACCGAGACTGTCTGCATTGAATGTCGCCAGTTCCGATCAAACGGGAACGTCAAGGCGGGAATCCATCCGCCATTAGTCCATCGGGAGAGGTTTACAAATATGTCGAGGTCACGAGATTTTCGAACACTCGCACTGACCAGCGTTGCCATCGGCACGCTCGGGTTCGGTGGTGTGGCATTTGCACAGGAAAACGGTGCCGAAGATGAAGACGTGGTGATCACCACCACGGATGAGGCCGAGGAGCAGGACGAGGCACGCCAGGAACGCGTCGTCGTCACCGGTTCGCTCCTGCGCCGCAATGAATTCACGTCCGCCGCTCCGATCCAGGTCATCACGGCGGAGACTGCGACGCTTGAGGGCCTGATCGACACCGCAGAAATCCTTCAGGGTTCGTCGATCGCTGCGGGCTCGACCCAGATCAACGGCAATTTCGGCGGCTTCGTTGTTGAGGGCGGGACCGGCGTGAACACGGTATCGCTGCGCGGCCTTGGTGCCCAGCGCTCGCTGGTCCTGTTCAACGGCCGCCGCCTCGGCCCGGCAGGTACGCAGGGACAGGTCGGTGCCGTCGACCTCAACGTGATTCCGGACTCTGTGATTTCGCGCATCGAAATCCTGAAGGACGGTGCATCCTCGATCTACGGTTCTGACGCCGTTGCCGGTGTGGTGAACGTGATCACCCGTCGTGAACTCGAAGGCGGTCTGATCAATTTCACCGGAGAACTGCCGGAAGAGGGCGCTGGTGAAAGCTTCGGTATCAACGGTGCCTACGGTTTCAATTTCGACCGTGGCTCAGTTGTCGTGTCGGGTTCGTATGAGAAGTTCTTCGACCTGTCGCTCGGCGACCGGGAGTTCTCTTCCTGCCCGCAGGACTATGTCTTTGATCCCGCAACCGGCGAGCGTCGCGACCTGATCGATCCGGCAACCGGCGAGTTCAAGTGCTTCAACGCACTCGCTGACGTTTACGACACCTTCGGAGTTGGACGTTTCATTTTCGACGAATCCCTTAACGACTTTCGTCTCCGGGCGCCGGGCAATGCCGGAATTGCGGAAACGCCTTCCGACAATCCGCGTGAACAGGCTTCCGACGTCATTCCGACCACGGAGCGCTATAGTGCCTATCTGACAGGCGACTATGATTTCGGCTTCGCCGAAGGGTTTGTTGACGTTCTGTACAACCGTCGGACGACCGAGCAGACGGATTTCCGCCAGCTCTTTCCCTACGTCAATCCGACCGACCCGTTCACGCCCCTCCCCGGAGGTTTCTCCCGTCCGATCACGCTGATCCCCTTCGACACTGAAGTCGATGTTTCTTACTACTCCGCCACTGCGGGCCTTCGAGGCGATTTCGGCGTCACCGACGGTTTCCTGTCCAGCTGGAACTGGGAAGTCGCTGCAGTGTACTCCAAATCGGACGGTGATTATGAGCGCGACACGGTTCCCGTTAATCGGGTAAATGACACACTGGAAACGCGCTCAGACCTCGTCCAGTTTGTCGATGGCGACGGCAATGTTCAGTGTACATACACTGAATTCTCCGAGGTAGATGGCGTTCTGACAGCCAATCCAAACCAGTCATGCCCCGTCATCAATTATTTCTCGAGGGACTTCGTTTTCGGCAACTTCACGGCCGAAGAAGCGGATTTCCTTTTTGAGCGGGACTTCGGCAATACGGTATACGAACAGGCCACCTTCAGTGCGGTAGCGACAGGCGAACTCTTCGACCTTCCTGCTGGTGCGGTTGGTGCCGGTATTGGTGTCGAGTATCGCACCTTTGAGATTGATGACCAGCCGGGCTTCTACTCTAGAAACAACCTGCAGTGGGGGCTTTCGTCGGCCATCAACACGTCCGGCGACGACAACGTGTTCGAACTGTTTGGAGAACTTGAAATACCGATCCTTGCAGGCCAGCCGTTCGCAGAAGAACTGACGATCAACGTCTCCGGTCGTTATTTCGACTATGACTCGTTTGGCTCCGACAATGTCTACAAGGTGGGTGCCAACTGGCAGATCACGCCTGCCTTGCGCACACGCGCCACTTTCGGCACGTCGTATCGCACCCCTGCTCTCTATGAACTGTTCCTTGGCAACCAGACGTCGTTTGCCGGTCAGGGAGCAATTGATCCGTGTAACTTCACGGATGGCGAGCCTCCCGCAAACCCGACAGTTGCAGCCAACTGCATCGCGTCAGGAGTGCCGGACGATTACGTCCCCTTCGGTTCGTCTGCACAGGTGACGACTGGCGGCGGAGCCGGTGTGCTTGAACCTGAGACCTCGGAGGCTTTCACTGTCGGTCTCATCGTGACGCCGGCCTTCGCAGATCTGAGCCTTGCTCTTGATTATTTCTCAATCGAGATCAGCGACCAGATTGCGCAACTCGGCTCAGGCTCGATCCTGTCCGGATGCTATGCTTCCCAGAATTTCCCGAACGATCCGCTTTGCACGCTGTTCGACAGGGATCTTGACCCGAACAGCCCGACCTTCCTTCAGATCCTCACTGTCAATGACAGTTACGTGAACATCAACTCGCAGAAGACGGAAGGTCTGGATGTCACCCTGCGCTATGAGCAGGAGACGGCGTTTGCCGACTTCCTGTTCGACTTGTCGGGCACCTGGACGTTTACCGATGAGTTCCTGCTGTTCACCGGCGAGGACTTCGAACCGGACGATTTCAACGGAACAATCGGTGATCCGGACTTCGTGGCCAATGCCAGACTGCAGATGGTCAAGGGCGACTTCCGGTACACTTGGTTCTCCGATTTCACCGCTCGTTCGTCGAACGACGAAATCTTCAATGGCAGCCCGTTCTTCACCTATCGCGGCCAGGCTGATACCTACTACAAGCAGTTCACCGAAGCGCAGTGGTACCATGGTGCGTCGATCCAGTATGAAGGTGACTCCTTCACGATCACCGGTGGCGTCAACAACATCTTTGACGAGGCACCGCCCTTCATCTCGACGGGTGCTGCGACCCGCCGCGGTAACGCCGCTCTGGTTGGTACACAGTACGACTATCGCGGCCGTTCGCTTTTCCTCAGCGTTTCGAAGGAATTCTAAGTCTCGAAAGAGACTTGGGCTGAAACCAGCCGCCGCCCCCTCACCGGGGCGGCGGTTTTGTTTCTTGTGCGCCTGAACAAGGACTATCAGCGCTCGCGTCTCGGTCGCTGCGGCCCGCGATCACCGAACCACCAGAGCGTCGCGGCGGTCGCAGCGAAGGTGGCGGTCTCGAGCACCGCCGCACGACCCGCGGCATCGGCATGGAGGAAGATCATCGCCGTGATCGCCCAGAGGAGCAGTGTGAGCACCGGCCGCGTCAGCGCGCGAACGGCATTGACCCAGCCGGTCTCCGACACGATCGCGGCGTCCGCCCGCAGGCTTTCGGCAAGGCCTCGCCAGCGACCGGCGGTCTCGGCGAGCGCGATCTCGTTCTCGGTTTCCTCCGCGCGGGCCTTCATCTGAAGCGTATCCATGCGGTGAACACCGCCTTGCGGGGATCGACGGCTTGATGATGATCTGCGGGTAAGGACTGGTCTTGAGACATGGTCCGAGACTATTTGCTGACATTCGGTGACACATGGATCTGATACTTGGTGCGCCGCGCC
>Ga0081520_100102_pt1 | contig 64537 bp, 68 predicted proteins | sample HotLakmasection1_FD_70988 | JGI IMG/M metagenome (GOLD analysis project Ga0081520, IMG submission 70988) | Hypersaline microbial mat communities from Hot Lake, Washington, USA - Section #1 (SPADES assembly) (version 2) | ecosystem: Environmental > Aquatic > Non-marine Saline and Alkaline >... | reverse complement strand
GCCCAAAATCCCCCCCCCCAAGCCCGTCAAAAGCAAAAACCGTGCGCAACACCAGACTTTTTCAGCAGCCTGCTAGAGCAGGATCGCCGCCTCAAATGCTTCCAGGTTCACAAAGCCTCACCGCACCGTGATCGCCGGTCCGGAAAAATTCAGGAACCAGCGCTGTCCGGGCTTCTCGCCCGGTCGCATGGCGCGGACCAGAAGCACAGCCTCACCCGGAGCGTCTTCCGGTGCCGAGGTGCCGGCGAGGCCGAGCCGTGTCGATCTTTCCCCGCCGCGCCCGTCACGCCAGACCGCTTCCTCAGGGGTCCAGTCGTGCAGGAGGATGTTGAAGCTCACCCGGTCGCCGGCCATGACCTCCGGCGGCGGGGGCGGAAAGATCTCACCGCCACGCGCCACGAAAAGCTGGGTCACCGCCACCCGGTCGCCGACTCGCACAATGCCGATGGCCATGTCGGTCCAGCGCGGATCTAGGATGTTGCGGCGGTGGCTGGAGCTGTCCATCAGGCCCTGATGCAGGCGCTGCGCCATCCCGGCCGGCTCCCAGTCGCCCGCCGCCAGAGCGAGATTCTCTGCCTGTGACCGGCTCAGCAGGCTGCGGTCGAGCAGGGCGATCCGGTCGGGCGCAGACCGGGCGTCCGGTCCGACATGGTCGAAGAAACCATTGGCCGCCATGTCGAGGCTGTGGAACCGGGCGGGCAGGAGCAGTTCTGCGCGCAGGCCCAGCTCGGTCAGGCCCTCGGCCGCCCGAGCGGCATTCACCATTTCGAGGAATTCCGTTTCCATCTCCCGGAGGATGCGCGCGTTGTCCGGCAGCTCATTCACGCAAAGCGTGGCGAGCGGAACGTATCGCGCCGCGGCCGCAGGGCGGGCGTCCGGGGAGAGGTCACAATGGGCCGCAGCCGGCAGGGCAAGCGCCATCAGCAGGCCGAGACAGGTGAGTGTCTTTCGCATCGGGCGGAGATGGCCGTGGCGGACCTTTCTGTCCACCCCCGATCTCACCCCAGTACGTGCCGGGGCTCTCGAAGCATGCCGGTGGTGCGCAGCCTTTCGAGCACTGGTGCCATCATGCGCGCGATCGCCTCTTCCGACGGCCGCACGCGCCCATAGGCCGGAAGCCCCTCATCGGCGATGACGAGACCGGCGGAGAACTTGGCCGGGAAGGTGTGGCGGTAATGCGCGGGGCGGACGGTGGCGAGATATTGCTGCAGCACGCCTTCCACATCGCGGCCGCGCTCCACCACGTCGCGCCTGATGCGGCGGGCGAGGCGGAGATCGTCCTGTGTCTCGACATAGACCGACAGATCAATCAGCGGCTCAAGCGCCGGAATGGAGAGAACGTGGATGCCCTCCAGGATCAGCACGTCCTTCGGCTCGACGCGGTGCACCGCGCCCGCGACCCGATCATGGCGGTCATAATCATAGACGGGCTGCTCGATGGCCTCGCCGGCCTTCAGCCGCGCAATGTCGGCCGCCATGGCATCGGTGTCCTTCGATTCCGGTGCATCGAAATTGATCCGGCGGGTCAGCGCATTGCGCTCCGCCTCATTGGCCGGATCGCCATAATGCGAGAGTGGCCAGTAATAATTGTCCTCGCGCAGCCTGACCGCACGGTCTGGCCCGATGCTTTCGACAAGGGCATCGGCAAGCGTGGACTTGCCGGACCCGGACCCGCCCGCAATGGCGATGAGGAAAGAAAACACTGTCATGGCTCCGCTTTAGCGAAGCCTGCCGCAAACGAAAAGGACGCCCGGTCCTTTGAACGAGGATGGACCGGGCGTCCTCTGGCCCGGCGGCACGAAAGCTGCCAGGCCGACCTTGTGGGTTCCTTGTCAGTCGCCGACCACCGGCCCTTTCAGAACCAGCACGTCGCGTCCATCCGTGACATGGACGTCGAGAAAGGCGGTCGCAGCCTCGCTGCGCGCACGATCAAGGCGCGTGTTGAGACCGGCGGCGAGACGGTCGCCGCTTTCACGCTCCAGCGCCCAGCGATCGAATCTCAGCCTCGGATCGGCAATTGCAAACTCAAGGTCTGCAGCGCCAGGGGCGCTGACTGAAAGAGGGGCATCAAGCTCGCCATCGACGCGTGCCAGCAGGATGACCGTGTAAAGCAGACCGTCGCTCTCGATGGTCGAAAGACCGAGATGGGTGAATTCCTCGCGAAGCAGATTCTCAGCATTCACCGAGTCGGTGAGGGCCGCATTGTAGGCCGCAACAGCATCGCTGCCGCTCGGCAGGATGGTGATCACGGCACCAGAGGCCGAGATCAGCGCCTGTCGGTCAAGGAGGCGCAGGCGGTATTCATGATCACGGCCTTCAAGGTCGCTCTGAGCGGCATAGCCGCGCACCGCGAGGTCGACAGCATGGATGCCTGAGGCCGAGGAGAAGGCCGGTCGCAGGGTCAGCGGATCAAGCCCGAACTTCTCGCGGCGGCGATTGACGAGTTCGGCGAGATCCCGCGCCACGTCCTCGCGCACCTGCACACCGGCCGGCGGCGAGAGCAGGCATGTGCGCGCCTGCTCCAGCGCGCTTGCGGCATTGGCGGAGAGCCCTGCGGAGAGGTCGCACGGGCCGGATGCGGGCTGTCCCGTGACCCCGGCACTGACGTCGGGAGTGAAGGCGAGCAGGGCGCTGACCGTGCCCGCCAGAGCGGTTCCATGAAGCATTTTCATGCTGCAACTGTCGCTATATGACAGTTTTATGTCAATAGGTTTTGTGAAATATTTGATCCGTATAGGGATGAGTTTCGGCCCCCTTTCAGACCTAGTGCCCAGAAAGTGCTGGAAAAATTGATCGGCCCGAAAGAGAAAGGCCGCCCCTTTTGGGACGGCCTTTGCATCGATTAACGGAATATCCGTATACGGAGCTTTAGGCCTCTTCGGCCTCGGAAACCTCCTCGCCGGTCTCCTGGTCGACATTCTTCATCGAGAGGCGAACCTTGCCGCGTTCGTCGAAGCCCATGAGCTTCACGAACACCTCCTGGCCCTCCTTGACCAGATCCTTGGGATGGCCGACGCGCTCGTTGGACATCTGGGAAACGTGGACGAGACCGTCCTTCGATCCGAAGAAGTTCACGAAGGCGCCGAAATCCTTCACCGACACGACCTTGCCCTTGTAGATCGCGCCGACTTCAGGCTCCGCCGTCAGTTCGTGGATCCATTTGCGCGCCGCCTCGATCGATTCCGCATTGACGGCCGAGATCTTCACCGAGCCATCATCCTCGACGCTGATCTTCGCGCCGGTGGTGTCGACAATCTCGCGGATCGTCTTGCCACCGGAACCGATCACGTCACGGATCTTGTCGACCGGAATGTTCATGACGGTCATCTGCGGCGCATGAGCCGACAGGCCGGAACGCGCGCCGGTAAGCGACTTGTTCATTTCGTCGAGAATGTGCGCGCGACCGCGATGGGCCTGTTCAAGCGCGGTCTTCATGATGTCCTCGGTGATGCCGGCAATCTTGATGTCCATCTGCAGCGATGTGACACCTTCGGTCGTGCCGGCCACCTTGAAGTCCATGTCGCCGAGATGATCCTCGTCGCCAAGGATGTCAGAGAGCACCGCCACACCGTCATTCTCCTTGATCAGGCCCATGGCGATGCCCGAGACCGGTCGCGTGATCGGCACACCGGCATCCATGAGGGCGAGCGACGCACCACACACCGTCGCCATGGAGGAGGAGCCGTTGGATTCAGTGATCTCGGACACCAGGCGGATCGTGTAGGGGAAGGTGTCAGCTTCGGGGAGCACGCATTTCATGGCGCGCCAGGCGAGCTTGCCATGGCCGATCTCGCGGCGGCCTGCCCCACCCATGCGGCCCGTCTCGCCGACCGAATAGGGCGGGAAGTTGTAGTGGAGCAGGAAGCGCTCCTTCTTCGTGCCCTCGAGGCTGTCAATATACTGCTCGTCCTCGGAGGTGCCGAGCGTGGTGACGACAATCGCCTGGGTCTCCCCGCGGGTGAACAGCGCCGAGCCGTGGGTGCGCGGCAGAAGACCGACCTGCGCCTCGATCTGGCGGACATCGTCGAGCTTGCGCCCGTCAATGCGGACGCCGGTGCGTAGGATGTCGCCGCGAACGACGGCCGCCTCGGCTTCCTTGAACACCGATTTGAACACTTTCGCGTCCATGCCCTCAGGCTTGTCCTCGGTCGCGACGAGCGCCTCGGCCGCCTTTTCACGGGCCGCGCCAACAGCTTCGTGGCGGGACTGCTTGTCCTTGATGCGATAGGCCTCCGAAAGGTCTGCGCCGACAATGTCCTGGATTGCCTTCAGCGAAGCCGACGTATCCTCGGCCTGGAAGTCCCAAGGCTCCTTGGCTGCCTTTTCGGCGAGGTCGATGATGGCATCGATCACGGGCTGGAAGGATTTGTGACCCGCCATGACAGCGCCGAGCATGACCTCCTCGGAAAGCTCTTTCGCCTCCGATTCCACCATCATCACGGCGTCCTGCGTGCCCGCGACAACCAGGTCGAGGCGGGTTTCTTCCATGTCTTGCACGGTCGGATTGATGATGTACTCGCCATCCCGGTAGCCAACACGGGCTGCCGCGATCGGGCCCATGAAGGGCAGGCCGGAAAGCGTCAGCGCCGCCGACGCGGCCACCATGCCGAGCACGTCCGGATCATTCTCGCCATCATAGCTCAGCGCAGTGATGATGACCTGCACCTCGTTCTTGAAGCCCTTCACGAAAAGCGGGCGGATCGGCCGGTCGATGAGGCGCGAGGTCAGCGTCTCCTTCTCGGTCGGACGGCCTTCGCGCTTGAAATAGCCGCCGGGAATGCGACCCGCGGCGAAGTATTTTTCCTGATAGTTCACGGTGAGGGGGAAGAAATCCTGATCCGGATTGGCATCCCTGCGGCCCACAACGGTGGCGAGAACGGTCGTCTCGCCATAGGTGGCCATGACAGCGCCATCGGCCTGACGAGCGACATGGCCCGTCTCTAACGTCAACGTGCGGCCGGCCCATTCCAGCGACACGGTTTGAATATCGAACATACGGTTTTCGTCTTTCCTACATACGTAAAACCGCCAGACCCCCATGGCCCGGCGGCTTCTTGTGGCCCGCCTTTAGCGGCGCAGGCCGAGCTCCTGGATCAGCGCCTGATAGCGCTGTTCGTCGCGCGACTTCACATAGTCGAGCAGTTTCCGGCGATTGGCGACCATTTTCAGGAGGCCGCGCCGGGAATGATTGTCTTTCTTGTTGGTCTTGAAATGCTCCGTCAGGTTGGTGATGCGTTCCGTCAGGATCGCGACCTGAACTTCCGGGCTTCCGGTATCGCCCTCGGTCTGGGCGAATTTCTTCATGAGTTCAGCCTTCTTGGCTGGCGTGATCGACATCGGATATCCTTTCGAGATGTGAAGCGGGCAACATGCCCATTGTCTGCGGCCTGCAAGGTGCGCGAACCGGGATGTCGGCCAGCACGCTGGATGCACACGCGCAAAGGGCGCAGAACAAGTCCGGCCTTATGACAGAAGCGGGCCAGGATTGAAAGGGCCAATGCCCACTTCGGTCCCCCGGTTCAGACCTGGAAGACGCGCACTGGCTGGAAGCGACCCGCGCGCACCTCGCCCATGGCAATCGCCGCGCCGCCATGCACAGCGACAGCCAGCCGGGAGAGGTCCAGTTCGCCGATCGCCCCCGCAGCGCGATGGGCGCGGAAATGCTCCACCACATGCGGCAGCAGGACGATGGTGCGGCCCTGGCCGAGATGCCGGGCGCCTTCCCGGTCAATCTCCACAAAGGGCAGGAAGCCGAGCGGTGCCTCAAGCGGGTCAAGCTGGTCCATCAGGCCGGGCACGTCGCCCGCTTCGGACAGGGCCGTCAGCTCATCCAGCGTCACCGCATCGGCCTCGGTGAAATCGCCGACCCGGGTGCGCCGCAGCTGCGTGATATAGCCCTCAGTCCCCAAAGCATGAGCAATGTCGCGCGCCATGGCGCGGACATAGAAGCCCTTGCCGGAGCAAACGCGGAAGACCGCATGGTCGGCGTCCGGCATATCAACGAGTTCTGCCTCGTGCACGGTGACAGCGCGCGCTTCAAGCTCGAACTCCTCACCGTCACGAGCGAGATCATAGGCGCGCTCGCCATCGACCTTGATGGCGGAGAATTTCGGCGGGACCTGCTCGATCTCGCCCTTGAACCGCGAGAGCGTCGCCTCGATCGCGGTGCGGTCCGGGCGCACATCAGAGGTTGCGATCACGACACCCTCGGCATCATAGCTCGCCGTTGCCTTGCCCCATTCGACCGTGAAGACGTACTCCTTGTCAGCCTCCATGGTGAAGGCGACAGTCTTCGTCGCCTCGCCGAAGGCGAGCGGCAGGATGCCGTCGGCCAGTGGATCGAGGGTGCCGCCATGACCAACCTTCTGGGCATTGAGCATGCGCTTGCATATTGCAACGGCCTGTGTGGAGGTCATGTCCACGGGCTTGAACAGGTTGAGCCATCCGTGAACCGGATCGCCCTTCTTCTTGCGCTGTCGTGCCATGATCACCCTTCAGAACAGTGTGGCCGGGGCTCGAACCCGGCACATGCAGTGGAGGGCCGCTCGCTAGGCCGCACCGGCCACGGCGTCAAGACCTGGCTTCGTGCCACGGCCCGACACCTGACTCGGCAACGCCACAACCGGATGGCACGATCCCCCGTGCGAATTCGGCCTGATGGGAGGGTGTGTTGAAACGTCTCGTCTTTCTGGCGGGCACAGTCGGCGTGGTCTTGCTGGCCCTGTGGGCCCTCAACCCGCGGCCCCTGGCTCCGCCGCCATCGCCCGGTGACTGCGTGATGATCGCGGTGGCGAGCAATGACTGGCACACGAATCTTTACCTGCCGGCCGAGGCCTTCCCGGCCGATAGCGGCCTGCGACGGGACTGGCCGGAAGCAGACTGGTTCGTTATCGGCTGGGGCGATGAGGGCTTCTACCTTGAGGGGCCGAGCGTCTCAGGAGCCTTTGCGGCCATGGTGCCGCCTTCTCCCACGGTTCTGCATATCGTTGCGCTTGAGACATCTCCGGAGGCCTATTTCCTCGACCGATCCGTGGCCATAGCGGTGTCCCGCCAGGGCCTCGACGTCATCGCCGCAGACATCATGGGCGAGCTTGCCCGGAGCGAGAGCGGGCAGCCGATACGCCTTGAGGGCGGCTTTCTTCCGGGACAATCCGCCTTCTACCGCGCCACATCCTCCTATCACCTTCTGCGTTCCTGCAATCAGTGGACGGCTGACCGGCTGCGCCGGTCCGGGCTTGCGATCAATTCGCCGGTGTCATCGTTCGCACAGCCATTGGTGTGGCAACTTGATTGGTTCGCGCCGAAATCCTGTCCGCCCGACTGAAGCCGGTTCGCAGCCAAACGCGATCCCTTGCGAACGGATGCTTGCGCAATGAAACACGCCTAGCGGCGGTCTGGCGTGAAACGCACGATCGCCGCTAAAGGCCTCCACGTTTTGACGCGTTTCCGAACGGACCGGTTCCCACTTTGCCCGGAAACGCTTCAATTCCTGCTTCCAACACCATCGCTCACGTTCGCGCCTGTGGCTGGAAAATCGGTGAAGAAGCCTGTCGCCCCGGCCGCAATGGCAGCCAGGATCTCATCCTGCGGCGTGGCCGCCCAGGCGGGTTTGTCATCATCGCGGAAGGTCCATGGATGGACTTCGAGGCCGAGGGCGCGGGCGCGGGCACCATAATCCGTGGCTTCGCCCGTGGCCGGGTCGATCATCAGCGCCTTGTAGGGCCCCACACCGTCAGCATAGGCGGCAAGTTCCTCAAGCGCGATATTGGCCGGCGTGCCGAAGGACCAGTCCGGCGGGAAGACCAGCTGCACAAGCGGCGTGTCAATGCGCCGGTCGAGGCGCTTGAGGATTTCCGGCTCGAAGCTCTGAATGAACACCGGCGCGTCTGCACCTGTGAACCCATAGCGTTCGAGCACCGCGACCAGCGCCTCTTCCATGTCGAGCCCGCGCGCGGCGTGCTCCGCCGGCCATTTCGTCTCCGGATAGAGCCCGATCCTGCGGCCCGTGCGCTCGCTTTCCTGAGCCGCCAGTGCAATGATCTCCTCGAAGGTCGGCACGTCGAACTGCCCGTCAAAAGCCGTCGAACGTCCGGCCCGGACCTGTTTCGCCCGCAATGTCTTCAGTTCGGCAAGTGTGAAGTCCCAGGAAAACCAGTCTTCCAACACCGTGCCGTCGGGCCCCGTGACCCGGATGCGACGCTCGGCGAATTCGGGCCGGTCGGCCACATCGGTGGAATCCGACAGCCAGGGATCGTGGCGCGCCACAAGCACGCCATCACTCGTCATGACAAGGTCCGGCTCAATGAAATCGGCCCCCTGAGCGATGGCGAGACGGTAGGCCTCGAGCGTGTGCTCGGGACGCTCTCCGCTTGCGCCGCGATGGGCGATGAGCAGCACGTCTCCACTCGTTCCGACCTGTGTCATGCGCGGTCCTGCTCCGGCACATGCCGACAGGATAATCGCCAGAATGACAAACCACACACCGCGCATCCACTCCCCCCAATACTTGGAACATTGAAGGAACACACGTCGGCGAGGCTGTCAATCCCATTGGAGAGAAAACTGCGCAGCTAGTCGTCGTCCAGATCGCGGCGGACCTCGGCACTACCCAGCAGAGCATCCATTTCGCGCGCCTCGTCATAGCTTGTATCGGCGTGAAAATGCAATTCCGGCGTGAATTTCATGTCGATTTCGCGCCCGAGGCGACGGCGCAGGAAGCCCGCCGCACGGTTCAGCCCGGCGGCGAGCGCTGCTTCATCGCCCCCGCCAAGCGGCGCGCAGAACACGGTCGCATGCTTCAAATCGGGCGAGCAGCGCACCTCGCCAATCGTCACCGAAACACCCTGAAGCGCCGGATCGCGCAGATCTTCGCGCGCAAGAATATCGACCAGCGCATGACGCACGAGTTCGCCGGCGCGCAGTTGGCGCTGGCTCGGCCCGGCTCCATGATCCTGGCGTCTGTCGTTCAAGCTGCACTTCCTTTCCCGGCAAGCCTCGCAATGTCGGACACAAAGGCGGCGCGCGCAGTCTCGTCGGCGAACCAGCGATGCGGCAGGACCAGGTCCGACCCTCCGACCACGCTCACATGGACATGATGGTGCAGTTCATCAACAGCCCGGATCGCGCTGCCGGCAATCCGTGTTTCGACGCCACCCCGCCGGGCGATCAGGCCGCCATCGCCCACCTCGATCTCAGTGGCGATCTCGGTCTCCCCGTCACGGCCGACCCGGTCGCGCGTCGCCCAGCGCATGAAGATCAGGTACCAGGAAATCCCGGCAAAGGCGGCAATCAGCGAGGAGGCGAGATAGGCCCATTGGACCGGAAGTCCGGCCGATTGGAGCGCGGTTTTCGAGAAAACGGCCATGCCGGCGGAAATGATCGGTGCCGTCACGCCGGCATAATAGACCGTGGTCGGGCCGATCGTCGATGCGCGGCGGGCGTTCAGAACGCGCCGAACCTCCTTTTCCGTGAGCTTTCCGGAGACCTTCATGCCGGCCACGCGCTCAATGCAACCTTGAGGGCGGCGGCATGTCCTCGACAAAGACGTCTCGCGGGCCGGCCTGCGGCATGTTGCGGGTGCGGTCGGAATAGAACTGGCGCGCCGTTTCCAGGAAGAAGGCCCGTTCGCGGCGGTCAGCAAAAGCGGTGTCGGGCACCGCAATGCCCACAAGCCGGTCATGCTCGAAATAGATCAGGCCATTGGCGTCATGCACGCGCTTGACGCCAAACCAGGAGAGAAACTCGTCGCGCGTCTCGGTGCGCAGGAAAACGCCCTCCCGCCCGATCGTGACGGTCGACCAGTCGATGCGGCGATAATCCTTCTCCGCCCGGCGGGCGCGCTGCAGCGCCTCGGCCTGGGTCAGCACCCAGAGCGAACCGCCCGCCACCACAAGCGCCGTGATCGCGACATGCAGGATCCCCAGCCAAGAGGCATCGCCCGACAGAAACTTGGCCGCCAGAAGCGACCCGCCACCAACCAGCAGCACGACCAACGAACGCCAGGCAATGGCCCCATGCGGCCGCGCAAGCGCCGTCACATAGCGGCAGGCCCGCTCAATCGCCTTCAGGCTCCACTGGAAGCGAACTTCAAGGGCGTCAGGCGACGCCCTTTCCCCTTCATTCATCTGCGCCTTCTCCTCGTCCGGCCGGTGACCGGACGTGCGACTGATGTCCTCTCGCCGCTTTCGCGACAGGCCTACCACAAGGCCGGGACGTTTGTTCAGGCTGTCCAGCGTGTGAACACGATCGCGCGATGAACCTCAAGGCCGAAAGGCTGCCGAATGGCAGCTTCCGGTCAGATTTCTGCAGGTCAGCGCGACCCCGGCCCGCCTTCAAGGCCCAATTCCCGTCTCCGTTCAGGCCAGCTTGCGCTGAATTTCCTCGACCTCGAAACACTCGATCCGGTCACCCACGCGCATGTCATCATACTTCTCGAATGCCATGCCGCATTCCATGCCATTGGTGACTTCCGGCACCTCGTCCTTGAAGCGCTTGAGTGTCTTCAGCCTGCCCTCGTGGATCACGACATCGTCGCGCAGAAGACGCACGCCACAGCCGCGTTTCACAACGCCTTCGGTGACGCGGCAGCCGGCCACCTTGCCGACCCTCGTGATGTTGAACACCTCGAGAATTTCGGCATAGCCAATGAAGGTCTCGCGCTTCTCCGGCGCCAGCATGCCCGACAGCGTGTCCTTCACATCATCAAGCAATTCGTAGATGATCGAATAGTACCGGATCTCGACGCCCTCGCGCTCGGCAAGCTCGCGGGCCTGCTTGTTGGCGCGGACATTGAAGGCAAAGATCGGAGCGCCGGAGGACTGCGCCAGCAGGACATCAGATTCCGAAATACCGCCCACCGCGCCATGAATGACACGCGCGCGCACCTCATCGGTCGAGATCTTGTCAAGCGACTGCGAAATCGCCTCGACAGACCCTTGCACGTCACCTTTCAGCACGACCGGCAGTTCCCTCGCCTCGGTGGTGCCGTCCTTCAGTCGGGTCAGCAGCTGTTCAAGCGAGGCACGCGCAGAAGGCGCACCGGCCTTCTCGCGCTTCACGCGGTCGCGGTATTCGGTGATCTCGCGGGCGCGCGCTTCGGAGTCCACCACGACGAACTGGTCACCCGGGTCGGGCGCGCCGTCAAGGCCCAGCACTTCGACCGGCACGGCCGGCCCGGCATCCTTGAGCTGCTGCCCACGCTCATTGACGAGCGCACGCACCTTGCCCCACTGGCTGCCGGCCACGACAATGTCGCCGCGCTTCAGCGTTCCACGCTGGACGAGCACCGTGGCCACCGCGCCGCGGCCCTTGTCGAGCTGGCTTTCAATGACAAGGCCGTCAGCGGGACGGTCCGGATTGGCCTTCAGTTCGAGGATTTCGGCCTGCAGCGTGATCGCCTCGGTCAGCTCATCGAGACCCATCTTCTTCAGTGCGGAGACCTCGACAGCCTGCACCTCGCCACCCATGGCTTCCACCTGGATGTCGTACTGCAGGAGCTGGGTCAGCACCTTTTGCGGCTCCGCATCCGGTCGGTCGATCTTGTTGACCGCCACGATGATCGGCACTCCGGCCGCCTTGGCGTGGCTGATCGCCTCGATGGTCTGCGGCATGACGCCGTCATCGGCCGCCACCACGAGGATGACAATGTCGGTGACATTGGCACCGCGCGAGCGCATGGCCGAAAAGGCGGCGTGACCCGGCGTGTCGAGGAAGGAGATCCTGTCACCGGATGGCAGCTGCACCTGATAGGCTCCGATATGCTGCGTGATGCCGCCGGCTTCGCCCGACACCACGTCGGTCTTGCGCATCGCATCGAGAAGCGAGGTCTTGCCGTGGTCGACATGACCCATGATGGTCACAACCGGCGGGCGTGGCTCGAGATCGTCGGGATTGTCCGCCTCGCCTTCAAGACCGATTTCGACATCCGAGTCCGACACACGCTTCGCGATATGGCCGAATTCCTCGATGATGAGCTCGGCGGTATCGACATCGAGAATGTCATTGGCCCGGACCGGCTCGCCCTGCTGGAACATGAACTTCACCACCGCAGCCACACGTTCTGCCATGCGGTTGGCAAGCTCCTGGACCGTGATCGTCTCCGGCAGCTTCACCTCGCGAGCGGTCTTTTCCGACTGCTGGGAGCCGCCCTGACGGCGCTCACGCTCGCGTTCGCGCGCGCGCTTCACTGAAGCCAGCGAACGTTGACGGCCGCCATCCTCATCGTCGAGGACGGAATTGATGGTCAGCTTGCGGCGCATGCGGGGCTCTGCACGCGGCTTGGACACCGGCACCCGAGCGTCGACATCGGGGCGCTCCTTTGCCTTCTTCACCCGGCCGCCAAGCGCACCGAGTGGCTCCTCGGCCGGCGGCACGTCCGCATCGGCGGTCGCGGGACGTCCAGCACCAGCCTTCCGGGCAGGTTTTTCCGTCTGCGGCTTGTTTCGGGCCTCTTCCTCGGCCTTCTTGCGGGCCTCCTCCTCAGCCTTGCGGCGGGCGTCAGCCTCCTCGCGCTCGCGCGATTCACGCAGCTGACGCTCCTGCTCTTCCCTCAGACGTTCGCGGGCGGCTTCCTGCTTTTTCGCATCGGCCTCGCGTGCCTGTTCGACCTCCCGGCGCTTGCGCAGCACTTCCTGGCGGGCGCGCAGCTCCGCCTCGGTGATGCCGAGCTTGCGCGCAGCCTCCGCGAGCTTGGACTGCACGGTATCACTGGTCGGGCGCGGCCCGCTGGCGGGGCTGTCGGACTTTGCCGCCGCCGCTCCGGGTTTGCCGCTGCTGGTCGGCGTGACGACACGCTTCTTCTTCTTCTCGACGACCACATTCTTCGTGCGCCCATGGCTGAAGCTTTGCCTCACCGTGCCAGAGGACGTCGTACGCGTCGTCGTCAGCGGCTTGCGGCCGCCGGGTTTGTTCGTGTCAGTCTCTTTTGTGTCGCTCATCAACCACCAGTATCAATTGTTCCACACCTGCCCCGGCGGGGGCAGATCCTGACATCACCGTTGTCTCCCGGAGAGCCAAGTCTCTTCTGGACTGTCGCGGAAACCCGTCAGTCGCACATAGTCTCGTGCCCAGAGTTTCGCGAAACGTCCACGCTTCAACAGCGCATGTACCACATCCGCACGCCCGAAGGCCATGCCCAATTCAGCACGGCTCAGCGCACCGGCCACACGCAGCGCATTGTTTCCATATAGGGTTCGCACGCGGGAAAACACCCTCATGCGTCCGTCACCTGCACCATCGGCAGCTTCCAGCAGCCAGCCGGGCAGCTGGCGCTCGATCTCGGCAGCCACCTTGTCGGCACCGCTGACAGCCATGGACGCCTTGCGCGCAAGGCCGATCAGCTCCTGGCAGCGCTTGAGCAGGAGCGCCTCGACCTGGTCGGCAAGGCCCTCTCCGACGCGAACCTGCGCCTTGAGACCGCGCGCAAAACCGCCCTTCCTTATCGCGAGCTCCAGAGCCTTCCGGTTCGCCGTGACCCAGACGCCGCGCCCCGGCAGGCGCTCCAATATGTCGGGCACGAGGTCGCCATCCGGCCCTCGCACGAACCGGATGAGCTCAGACTGCGGACGGCTTTCGCCTGTCGCGACGCAGCGGCGAACCGAATTGGCGTCGGGCTTGCCAGGCTTGCCGTCCGGACCCCCTGAGGGTGCTTCCTGACGGTCTACGTCGACGGCGCGGGGATCATGTCTGGTTCGGGGCGTCGTCATCCTCTTCGCCCTCCATCAGTTCTACCGCAGCGAGCTCCTCCTCGGAGAACTCCATGTCCACTTCGGACAAGTCGCCATCGGCATTCTCAAGATCGTCGAGTTCGCCAAGCGCCAGAAGCGCCCGCTCCTCTTCCGAAAGCTCGAGCTCCTCGCCCAGCGTCTCGGCGGCAAATCGTGCCTCAAGCTCCTCAAGCGCGGCTTCCTCGACCCAGCCCGCCTTCACGCGCGCCCGCATGATCAGGAGTTCCGCCTCGTCACGCGAAACTTCCCCCTTCGGCAGGAGGCCCGCCTGGAAGACCGGCTTGTTGTCGCGGCCCGTCTCGCGCCAGCCGGTCAGGTCATCCGGCACAAGCCCCGCCACGTCATCGACGGTCTTCAGGCCTTCCTCACCAAAGGCGAGCGCCAGGCGCGGCGTGACGCCCTCAATTTCCATGACCTGATCCTCGACACCGAGTTCACGGCGCTTCTCGTCCTGCTCCTGGGCGAGCCGGTCCAGATACTCCCGGGCACGCGACTGGAGTTCCTCGGCGATTTCCTCGTCAAAGCCCTCGATGATGGCAAGATCGTCGGCCGCGACATAAGCGATTTCCTCGACCGTCTCGAAGCCCTCGGATGCCAGAAGCTGGGCGAGCGTCTCGTCGGAATCGAGCGCCTTCATGAACAGGGCGGTGCGCTCGGCGAAATCCTTCTGGTAGCGCTCCGAATCCTGGCTCTCGGTCATCAGGTCGATCTGCCAGCCGGTGAGCTGCGAAGCGAGGCGCACATTCTGCCCGCGCCGGCCAATCGCGAGCGGGAACTGGTCATCGGCGACAACCACCTCCACCCGGTTCTCCTCCTCGTCGAGCACGACCTTGGAGACCTCTGCAGGCTGCAACGCATTCACGATGAAGGTCGCCGCATCCGGGTTCCAGGGGATGATGTCGATCTTCTCGCCGGAGAGTTCCGATACGACCGCCTGCACACGCGCGCCGCGCATGCCGACACAGGCGCCGACCGGATCGATCGAGCTGTCATTCGAAAACACCGCGATCTTGGCGCGCGAACCCGGGTCGCGGGCACAGGAGCGGATCTCGATCACGCCCTCATAGACCTCCGGAACCTCCTGGGCGAAGAGGCGCACCATGAGATCGGGATGGGCACGCGACAGGAAAATCTGCGGGCCCTTGGTCTCGCGCGAGACGCGATAGAGATAGGCCTTCACCCGGTCGCCATTGGCGAAATTTTCGCGCGGGATCGCATCATTGCGCCGGATAATCCCCTCGGCGCGCCCGAGATCGACAATGATGTTGCCATACTCCACCCGCTTGACGAGGCCCGAAAGGATCTCGCCCTCGCGGTCCTTGTATTCCTCATACTGACGGTCGCGCTCGGCATCGCGCACCTTCTGTATGATGACCTGCTTGGCCGTCTGCGCCGCCACACGGCCGAAATCGAAGGCCGGAAGCTCCTCGGTGATCTCATCGCCAAGCGCGAGCGGCGGGTCCATTTTCTGCGCTTGCGACAGCGTGATCTGCGCAGCGGTGTCCTCGAATTCCTCATCAGCAACGACCGTCTGGACGCGCCTGATGGACTGTTCGCCCGTCTGGGGATCGATCTTCACGCGAATGTCGTGCTCCTGGCCATAGCGGCCCTTGGCGGCCTTCTGGATCGCCTCTTCCCAGGCCTCGATCACGATCATCTTGTCGATGCCCTTTTCCTGGGCCACCGCATTGGCGATCTGGATGATTTCCATCCGGTTCGCGGAAACGCCGACATTGCTCATTGCTTTACACCTCCGACCGGACCGTCCGTGTCCGGCACATTTTCATTATCGTCTTCATCTTCGGCCTCGTCCATTTCAAAGCCGGAAATTTCACCATCCTCGCCCGGCTGGGGCGGCAGCGTACCGCCCGCAGCCGCCGCATCGATCAGCTCATCGGTCAGGACCAGGCTCGCCTTCGACAACTCGTCGATGCGGAACGTCAGACCGGTTTCCCCGTCCTCAAGCTCGATCGTCGCCTCGCCGCCGGTCTCAGAAAGGATCACGCCCTGGAAACGCCTGCGGCCATCGACCGGCATTTTCAGCTCGATCTTGACGAGATGCCCTTCCCAGCGACCGAAATCGCCGACCCGGGTCAGCGGCCGGTCAATGCCGGGCGTGGAGACCTCCAGCGTGTAGGCCCCGGAGATCGGATCATTCGCGTCGAGCAGTTCCGACACGCGGCGCGAGGCCGTGGCGCAATCCTCGACATCGGTCGGCGCGCCGCCCTCGCGCTCCACCATCAGCTGAAGCGTCGTCCTGCGCCCGGCCATCACACGCACGCGCACCAGTTCCATGCCGAGATCGCCAAGCGCGGGCTCGATCATCTGGCGGATGCGGCGTTCCTGTTCGGTCTGGGCGACGAGGTCCAAGCGGGCTCCTGTCCCGGCAAGCGGGCAAATGAAAGCGGCGGCCCCGTCCCCGGAACCGCCGCCGATCAGTTTTCGACTTGCCAGATATATGCAGCGTACGTGGCGTGCCGTCAATGGCCGGTGTGGCAAGACTTGAAACAATTCGCCACGAGCGACAGTTCACCTGTATAGGGATATCTGACATGATCGCACTCGGCCTGTTCTTCCTCGTCAATTTTACCGCCGCCAGCAGCGGTGCCATCTTCCGTCCGGGCGAGTGGTATGAGCGCCTGAACAAGCCCGGCTGGACACCGCCCAACTGGGCCTTTCCCGTGGTGTGGACCACGCTCTTCACCATGAATGCGGTGTCCGGCTGGCTGGTCTGGCGCGAGCTTGGCACCGTGCTGGCCGTTCCGCTGATCGTCTATGGCATCAGTCTGGCATTCAATGCGGGCTGGTCAGCGCTCTTTTTCGGACTCAGGCGCATGGATCTGGCGCTCGCCGAGGTCAGCGCACTCTGGCTCTCCATTGCGGCGGTCGCGGTCCTTTTCTGGCCGATCAGCCCGCTCGCGGCACTCCTGCAACTCCCCTACCTAACCTGGGTCAGCGTTGCCACGGCACTCAATCTCCGCATGGTCCAGCTCAATCCGCGCGCGGCGGGATGAGAACTCGGCGCATGAATCTATCCCCCGCCCCCAACCCCTTGCGATAATGCCATGCATGACCCGCGAGGACATCATCCGATTCTACCAGGCCACACCTATCTGGCTGTGGCCGCTTCTGTGGCTGCGCCTGCACTGGCTGCGGGCCTATATGGACCGGCGCATGATGTCTGGCACTGGTGGCCTTGCGCGCATCTTCACCCATGGCCGGGGTGGTCTCCACATCGAATGGATCGTCCGCGAGGAGAACCTGTCCCACAATGCGCTGTCATTTTCCGAGCGCTATCGGGACTGGCAATTCGAAGATCTCGATAGGATGTCACGCCTTTTCGAGGCCAGCTCTGGCTGGACGGTGCGCATGGACGCTTCCCGCGCCGACCTGACTCTGCGCGCGGCCGAAGCCCCTCTCGAACCGGGCTGGCGGTTTCCGTGCCTTCCCGGCTTTCGCACGGGAGACACAAAGCTGAGAGCCATTGCCGGACCGGTCCCCATCGGTGCGGGCAGAACCGTTGGTACAGCCCTGAGCGCGTTCCATAGGCGGCGACTTGCCGAAGGCAAACGCCAGCCGGGGAACAAACAAGAGAACCCCCTGGGCGCGACCCATCGCGGAGCTGGAGGCGAGGCGGGGATCAAAATAAGCAAGCTCCACGCGCGTTGCATTGGCAGCAGCGCGGCGAAGCCTCATGCTGGCTAGGGAACAGATAAGAAAGCTCCGGGCGGAAGCGCTGTGTGGCACCTCCGCCCGGCGCGTATCAGAGAATCTTCAGATCGACCGCCGAGGTCTTGTTACGGCGGGGGTCTGTGTAGAGTTCGTATGAAACGGCCTGCCCGTCGGCGAGCTCGTGCAGCCCGGATTTCTGGACTGCGGAGACGTGCACAAACACGTCAGCGCCGCCCTCATCCGGGGCGATGAACCCGTAACCCTTGGTGGTGTTGAACCATTTCACTTTTCCGGTGGCCATCAGGCCCTCCTCGACTTGCCTTCGATAGAAAGGGCTGCCCGACGGGCACACCCTGGAACGCGGCTGGCGAGGAAGAGGCAGGCACCGTCGGTCAGACGGGTCTTGATGCATTCGTTGACCGACCGTGATCGTGACAGAATACTGCCTTCGACACGGGCTCCGGTCAAATGATTCAGAATTCACGTAACGATAAGTGATGGCGCGGTCGAGCGAGTGCGAAATTCGAAGAAGACCGGGGCGCAGTCGCCAAGCCGCTTGCTCTCATAGCGCGTGGTGACATGGTCCGCAGGCGGCTTGCGCCAGTCATCGGCGCTTTCTGCCAGCCACTCGAACCCGCCATGTGCGGTGAATTTCGCGAGCGCCTCGTCGGCATAGCTCATCACATCGGTGGCAAAGCGCACCGGCGCGCCGGGCTTCAGCGCGCTGTGGAGCGCTCGGAGGAAATCGGGTTGCACGATGCGGCGTTTGTGGTGGCGCTTCTTTGGCCAGGGTTCGGGAAACAGGATGAAGGCGCGCGAAAGGCTCTCCGGCGCGAGCGCCTCGAGGAGGTCACGGGCGTCTCCCGGGTGAAGGCGGACATTGCGGAGACAGTGATCCTCGATTCCGGTCAGCGCCTTGGCAACGCCTTCGAGGAAGGGTTCGCAGCCGATGAAGCCCGTCCGGGGATGCCGTCTTGCCTGCTCGATCAGATGCTCCGCGCCGCCGAAGCCGATTTCGAACCAGACCGGCGGGCAGCCCCCGAACAGGCCGGACGGTTTCAACCTGCCCGCCTCTGGCAACGGGACTGAAAGGCCCGGAAGACGGTGATCGACCAGCCCTTGCTGCCGGGTTGAAAGCGGGCGGCCGAGCATTCGGCCAAAGCTTTTCAGCCGAGGGCGGGGTTCGCCGCCGGATTCATTCGACATCTTCGTCTTGAAAGGCGGCCGCAGCCGAAACCACGGTACCGAGCAGCGAGCGGCGCAGCTTCTGGTCGCGAATGCGGTGGAAGGCGTCAAGCAGTTCCAGCGTGTCGGCGTCGAGCTTCTCGATCACATCCATGGTCAGATCAGAGCCGCCATCCTCGATCCGTCCCTCTCGCTCGGCCAGCTCGGCGAGTTCGGCAATGCCGTCGAAAAAGTAGCTGACCGGCACGTCCATGACCTGGGAGATTTCGAAAAGTCGGCCGGCAGAAACGCGGTTCACCCCACGCTCGTATTTCTGCACCTGTTGAAAGGTCAGACCAAGCTCGTGGCCGAGCTTTTCCTGGCTGAGCTTCAGCGCCCGCCGACGCAATCGCATGCGCCTGCCAACATGGCGATCAACCAGATTTGGGAGTTTGCTCTCATTCATGGGCAGCTTCGCTACACTGTCCCGCGACAAATGGGAAGCACTAACGCCGCCAGCTTATCGCGCCAAGGCCGACAAGCAGCACCAGACTCACCCAGTAAAACACCATTCCGTAGCGTAAATACACCGTAAAGGCGAGTTTCTCGGGCAAAGGTGTGCGTACCATGCTGGCCTGCCAGCCATCGGGGTCGCCCGGCTGGCGGCTGCCCCGCGCGGTCTCGCGCCCATAGGCGTCAACCATTGCGGTGACACCTCGGCTGGCCGCGCGGGCGAGCGGACGCCCGGTCTCGATCGCCCGGAAGCGCGCCTGCGCATAATGCTGCTGAGGCCCGATACCGGTACCAAACCAGCCATCAAGCGAAATGTTCACAAGCCAGTCCGCCTCCGGAGCGGTCTCGCGCGAAATCGCCGGGAACAGCGCCTCATAGCAGACCAGCGGCGAGAAAGCCGGCACGCCCGGCAGGGAGACGAGTTCTGGTCCCGCACCCGGGGTGAAGCCACTGGTCGCCATGTTCTGGAGGGATGTCGGCAAGATGCCCGCGATCCGCTCGCCGAACGGAATGATGTTCACGGCAGCGAGTTCGCCAAGCGGCACGAGCCTGTGCTTCTCGTAAGTGACCCTCGGTCCGAGCGCCGCCGTTCGCCCCTCGAAAACCACCAGCGCATTATAGGCAGGGTCCTCGTAACTCAGGCCATAGATTTCCGAGCCGGTGATCAGGGTCCGCGCACCGAGATGCACCCCAAGGGCATCGAGATAATCCGGCCACTGCGCTATGCCGTAGACCCTGACACTGCCATCGGTCTCGCGAATACCGCGACTGGCAATCGGCGATTCCGGCCAGACGACAATGTCGGAATTGTCGAACTGGGCGTATCCGAGGAGTTCCAGATACCGGCTCAGCTGAGCATCCGATGCCGTCTCATATTTCTGGTCCAGCGGAATGCCGGCATCAATCAGCACCACCTGCTGCTCTGTGAAACTGGTTCGTGCTTCCAGCCTTTGTGCGCCCCAGCTCCAGCCGAGCGAGAGGACGATGGCGGAGAGAAAGAGCGGCATGGCTCGCACCGCGAGGCCTGATGTTGTCCGGTCATCCGACAGGGCGGCCGGAGAGGCGAGGATGAAGACCGTCACCAGGCTCAGCCAGTAGACCCCGCCAAGCGAGGCGAGTTGCGACACCGCCGCTCCGGGCATCCAGGCCGTGCCGGGGAGGTTCCACGGAAAACCTCCGAAGAGATGGCCGCGCACAAGCTCGCCGATCATGAAGAAGACGGTGAACATGAAGACCCGGGAGGGCGAGGACGACCAGAAGGCTCCCGCCCCCAGAATGGCGAGGCCCATGACGCTCGCCAGCAGCGCCGGCAGGAGGATGATCGGTATCCAGATGAACAGTGCATGCGACTGAGCATCCACGAGAAAGGCCGCAGCGATCCAATGCATTCCCGCAAGGTAATGGCCAAAGAAGAAGGCAAAGCTGCGCGCGAAGATCGACCAGCCCCAGCGCAGCTTGCGGCGCCCGCCATCGATGAGCCAGATCAGTCCGGTATACGACACCCCAAGCGCCGCCACGACATGGAAGGGCGCAAATGCCATGTTCCCGATCGCACCGAGCACCGCCGCCACAAACAGCGCCTGCCAGCCCGACAGGGCTGCCAGCCCGTCACGCACGGGGCCGAGCGCGCCCGACCCCTTGGCCGGCCGCGATTTCGACAGACTGAATTCGCTCATTTCGCCTCCGAGGAGTCCTCTCCCGACGCCTTCTCGCCTGATATGGCACGTTTCGCCTCTTCAGGCACCCTCAGGCGCAGCTTTCGGATGCGTCGTCCGTCGGAATCCACAATCTGTATGCCGACCCCGGATGGATGCCTGATCAGCTCCCCTCTCTGCGGCACACGGCCGGCCAGCGCGAAGGCGAGCCCGCCAATGGTGTCGATCTCATCCTCGTAGTCGGGCAGGGTCAGATCGACCTGTGCGACCCTTTCGAAATCCTCGATCTCCACCCGGGCGTCGGCCTCCCAGATGCCCTTTCCGCGTTCGGTCAGGAGCAGACCCACCTCGTCATCATGTTCATCCTCGATATCACCGACAATCTGCTCGACGAGGTCCTCGAGCGTCACGAGTCCGTCAGTGCCGCCATATTCATCGATCACGAGCGCAATGTGCATCCGGCTCGACTGCATGCGCACCAGCAGATCGTGGAGTCTCATGCTCGGCGGCACGAAGAGCAGGTCGCGCTTCATGGTCTCGATGGGCCGGTCGTCATCCTTGGCTTCGCCGGACGCGATGGCGGCAATGACGTCCTTGAGGTGGATGAATCCCACAGGATCGTCGAGATTTTCCCGGTAGACCGGCATGCGCGACACAGTCTTGGCGGAAAAGGCCTCGATCAGGTCCCGGAAAGTGGTGTTGATCTCGACGGCGGCAACTTCGGCGCGCGGCACCATCACGTCACCGACCCGCATGGTCTCGAATTCCGACATGCGCAAACGCATGGCGTGGCCGCGCTCATCGATCGGGGCCTTGTCCTGGTTATGGCCGTTGCCGTTCCCATTGGCGAAGAAGCCCAGCAGGCCCCGTCGCCTTCGCGTTTGTTCACCTTGGCCGTCCTCGGCCGGATCAGTGTCAGATGGCATCGCTGTTCTTCTGTTCGGCAGGGCCGTCATCCCCGGACTGCAAGAAGTATGGGTCCGGTATACCCAGCTTTTCAAGCGCCTGTCGTTCAAGACCTTCCATCAGGGCGGCATCCTCCTCGCTTTCGTGTGTGTGGCCGACGAGATGCAGGAGGCCATGAACCAGCAAATGGGCGACATGATCGGTGAGGGGCTTTCCCATCTCGCCCGCATCCCGGCTGGCGGTCTCATGCCCGATCGCGATGTCGCCGAGATAGGGTCGAGCCTCCGGGCCGGCCTCGAAGGACAGGACATCGGTCGGGCGATCCTTGCCGCGCCATTCGCGATTGAGCTCCTGCATGCGCGCCGCATCGGTGAGCAACAGGCAGGCCTCGCCCTCAAACCCTGTTACGCTGGCCATCGCGTCAGCCGCCGCGCGCAGACGGGCCTCGATCGCCTCGCCACAGGCTTCCCAGCGCGGATCGGCGATGATGATATCGATGTCGAGCGCCATGCCTGTCTCAGCCCGCCTTTGCATCGGCGTCATAAGCCTCGATGATCCGGCTGACGAGTTCATGGCGAACAACGTCCTTGCCGGTCAGCCGGCACTGCCTGACGCCCGGCACATCCTTCAGGATGCGCAGCGCATGAGCGAGGCCGGAGGACTGGTGCGGCGGCAGATCGACCTGCGAGGGATCGCCCGTCACCACCATGCGGGAGTTTCGCCCGAGCCGCGTCAGCAACATCTTCATCTGCATGATGGTGGCGTTCTGCGCCTCGTCGATGACGACAAACGCATTTTTCAGCGTGCGCCCGCGCATGAAGGCGAGCGGCGCGACTTCTATATCACCCTTGGCGCGGCGGCGATCGATCTCGCCCTGTCCCATGAGGTCGCGCAGCGAGTCCCAGACCGGCAGCATGTAGGGATCGACCTTTTCCTCAAGGTCACCCGGCAGGTAGCCGAGCTTTTCACCCGCCTCCACGGCCGGACGGGCCACGATGAGACGCTGGGCCTTTTCCGAAAACATCTCGGAGACTCCGGCCGCCACGGCGAGGAAGGTCTTGCCGGTACCGGCCGGCCCGATGCCGAAGACGAGACCAGCATCGCTGTTCAGCGCCTCGATATAGGCCGACTGCCCGGGCGTCTGGGCGGCCACCGGCTTGCGCATGGCGCGGGCGGCCCGAATGGTTGCGAAGTCACCGCTCGCCCGGTCATTGCGGATCTCGGAGATGGCGCTGCGAAGGGCGTCTTCATCGGCACCATGACCCTCAATCAGCCTCTGCTCGAAGCCGCGCAGCGCGCGCTCGGCCTTGTCCACGCCTTCTGCCAGGCCAAACAGCATGATGCCGCCGCCCTGGCTTTCAGCGCGCAGGCCGAAGGACTCAAAGGCATCCTCGAGGATTTCCAGATGCCGGTGATGCGGTCCGCAAATGTCCATCAGGCGGTCCCTGTCGGCCACGGGATAGGGCCGGGAGACAGGCGCTTCGGGGGAGAGACTCAAGCCGCCACTCCGGCGTTTTCGCGCGACCGCTCGCCACCGAGTGCATTCAGGCTCGCCGATGTGATGGTGACAGGCACGGTTGTTCCGATCAGCTCATCGCTGCCTTCGAAATGGACCGCCTGCAAATAGGGCGAGCGGCCATGCACCTGGCCGGGCTTGCGGCCCTTCCCGGTCACGAGCACCTGCAGCGTTTCGCCGACCTTGGAGGCATTGAAGGCTGTCTGCTGTTCGCGCAACAGGGCCTGCAGGCGCTGCAGGCGTTCATCCTTCACAGCTTCCGGCACCTGGCCCGGCATATCGGCGGCCGGCGTTCCGGGGCGGATGGAATACTTGAAGGAATAGGCGGAGGCGTAATTCACTGCGTGTACCAGTTCCATTGTGTCATTGAAGTCCCGGTCGGTTTCGCCCGGAAAGCCAACGATGAAATCCGAGGCCAGCGCGATATCCGGCTGGACGGCGCGGAATTGGGCGAGGAGCTCGAGATAGTCCTGCGCGGTGTGACCACGGTTCATGAGCTTCAGCACACGGTCCGATCCCGACTGCACAGGCAAATGCAGATAAGGCATCAGGGTTCCGACCTCTCCATGCGCCGCGATGAGGTCGGCCTCCATGTCGCGCGGATGGCTGGTCGTATAGCGGATACGGTCGATCCCGCCGATCATTGAGAGATGGCGGATCAGCCGTCCGAGGCCCCATTCCGCCGCACCGGTTTCGACGCCGGGTTCATTCCGGGGCGGGCGACCATGATAAGCGTTCACATTCTGGCCGAGGAGAACGATCTCCTTCACGCCCTGGCCCGCAAGCTGTCGGGTCTCGGCAACAATGTCGTCGACACGGCGCGACAACTCCGCCCCGCGCGTATAGGGCACCACACAGAAGGTGCAGAACTTGTCGCAGCCCTCCTGCACCGAGACGTAGGCCGAGGGTCCGTCCGCCTCACGCGTCTTCGGCAGGGCATCGAACTTTTCCAGCGTCTCGAAATCGGTCTCCAGCCGCTCGCCGATCTTGCGGTGCACCCGTGCAATCATCTCCGGCAGGCGGTGATAGGCCTGCGGCCCGAGGACCAGGTCGACGGCCGGCTGGCGGCGGATGATTTCCTCACCTTCGGCCTGTGCCACGCAGCCGGCCACCGCGATCACCATGCGCCCGCCGGTCCCGGCCTTCAGCTTCTTCAACTGGCCGAGCTCTGAGAACACCTTCTCCGTGGCCTTCTCGCGGATATGGCAGGTGTTGAGCACGACAAGATCGGCCCCCTCGGCACTGTCCACCGGGGCGTATCCGACAGGCTTCAGAATGTCCTTCATCCTTTCGGAATCATAGACGTTCATCTGGCAGCCATAGGTCTTTATGAAGAGGCGCTTGGGCTCGGTCTGCGTCATTGCCGCTCCTATGCCGTAAAAGCGCATCTGTGGAAAGCCTTGGCCGCGTTTCGGGCGCGCCGTTCAGCCCGTCTGGCAGCGTCTGATTTGATCCGGCCCGGGACGATTGTCGCGCACGAGGCGACTGTGAACAAATTGCAGTTGATATTTCCCTGTGAGCGCGAACCAGCTTGTCGCGCATCACTCGTTGCTGTTACGCAACGTGGCGATCAGGGGTCCGGCTTGGCACGGGATTTGCGAGCCCTCCCTCGTCACAACCACCGTGCGTCCAAAGTCGGGCTCCGGCAACAGGGGAAATGAAATGAAAATGTCCATGAAGGCAGCGCTGGTCGGCCTGCTTTGCTCCAGCATCGTTCCGCTCACGGCGCTCGCCCAGTCGGGCGATGTCCGCGAGCTGACGACCGAGGAACTCAACGAACTGATCGACGCATCGCGCGCCCAGGGCCTCCCGGCTGATCGCAATGCCGACGTCGAGTACATGGGCGGTTCCGACACGGCTGTCGACACCGTGTTCTGCTGCTCGGAAGTGCAGGAAGAATACAGCGAGCAGACCGAAGTCCAGGAAACCACCACCTATCGTGACGTGGTCACCGAGCGTGAGGTGATCCAGCCGATCGAGCGCACGCTGATCCAGCCGGTCGAGCGCCGCATGATCCGCGGTCAGAAGGAAACGGTTACCGACCCGACCCGCTATGAGGAAGAGTATCTTCCGGTCATCGTCGAGGACGCGCCCGTTCCGGAAGTCCGTGAGAACACCGTGGTCGAAGAGACTGTCGAGTACCGCGAAGAGACCACAGAAACCTATTATGACGCCGTGACCGAGCGCGAAGTGATTCAGCCGGTCGAGCGCACCATCGTTGTTCCGGTCGAGCGTCGCATCGTTCGCCCGCGCACCGAGACCATCCGCGCCGAGCCGCGCTATGAGACGATCACCGAGCCGGTCCGCATCGAGGAGGAGCCCGCTCCGGAGGTCGTGGAAACGGTTGTCCCGCAGATCACCGAGAACACGGTCGAAGAATACACCGAAACCTATGTTGACGTGGTCACCGAGCGTGACGTGATCCAGCCGGTCGAGCGCACGATGATCCAGCCGATCGAGCGTCGCCTGATCAACCCGCAGTCGGAAACCATTACCGCCGACACCGAGTACACCGAGGACGTCCTTCCGGTGCGCGTCGAGACCGAGCCGGCTCCGGCCGTCCGCGAGAATGTGACCGAGCAGGTCAGCGAGCGCGTCGTCTACGAGGTCAATGACGTATTCGTCGACCAGGTCACGCGCGAAGTGATCCAGCCGGTCGTGGTCACCCGCGTCCAGCCGGTCGAGTACCGCCGAATTCGTGGCCAGCGTGAAACCGTCACCGCTCCGGTCCAGTACGAGACCGAGTACCTGGAGGGCCGCGTTGAAGAGATGCCCGCTCCTGAGGTGAAGGTGAACTACATCGAGGACCTGCGCACCAACACGGTCGAGGAAGTCAATGAAGTCTATATCGATGCCGTGACCGAGCGCACGATCATCCAGCCGGTCGTTCGCACCCAGGTTCAGCCGATCGAATACCGCCGCGTCCGCGGCCAGACCGAGACGGTCACCGCTCCCGTCCGCTATGAGACGGTTCGCGGCGACATGGTGACCATTGCCGAGCCGACCACCTGCGGTTGCGCGCCGGGATCCGAAGGCAATTCCTCCTCCGGTGGCATTGCCTCCCGTGAGCAGGGCATGGGCTTCGCCGCCCGTGTCGAAGCCGAGAAGACCTATGACGGACGCGAAGTCCTGAGCTGGTAAGAGCGGCAAGAAACCGAAAACCAAGGGCGCGGCCTCATGGGTCGCGCCCTTTTTCTTGTGCGAAAGTCCTTCGGCTCCATTCCGCAGACGTGCTTTACCGCTCCTTAGCGCGAGGCGTCATAAGCAAGCGCGATGGACCTAACCTCTCTTCGACCGCAGATCCGGTGGCTCTCGCCCATTCGCAGGCTCGTGAGCCAGCTGCGCTCAAGCCGTATCATCGCGACATTGGCCGTTATCGTCTTCGCGGGCGGGATCGCGATTTCGCTGCGCGCCAATCCGGACATCTGGAGCGGGATGCGCTTGCAAGCTGCCCTGCCATACCTGCCGCTCGGGTTCGCAGCCATCCTGCTCGGAGGTATCGAGACCCGGTTGCTCGCAAATGCTCTTGGTGGGAACATGGGTCTCCGACAGGGCCTGCGGCTGACTGTTATTGGCTCACTGGCGAATCTGCTGCCGATTCCGGGGGCTGCCATGGTGCGCATCGCCGGCTTGCGCGCTGCCGGGATCAACCTGGGACGTGCGTCCGGGGCGACGCTGGGTGCCGGACTGATCTGGATCGGACTTGCCTGCGGACTTGCCGCAGCCTGCCTGACCGGCGTCTCGCTTTCGGTGAGCCTGCTTGTGGCGGCAGGGGCGACCTGCATCTTCATTGCGGGCCTTGCAGCGACGGCCCGGGCGGGCCTCGACAACAGAGCGACTGCCGGTCTCGTGCTTTTGAAGCTTGTGGGCGTCACCATCGAAGTCGGACGGCATCATTTTGCGCTTCTGGCGCTTGGCTTTTCACCTGTCTGGGCTCAGAGCGCGATTGTCTCCAGTTCAGGCGCGCTCGGTTCAGCCGCTATGATCGCCCCGGGCGGGCTCGGTATCAGGGAAGCCATCGCGGCGCTGCTTGCCCGCGCAAGCGCCTTGCCGACCGAGGCGGGCTTTCTGGCGGCCGCGCTCGACCGCACCTTGCTGACAGCGCTCGTGCTGTTTGTCTTGGGAGTGATCGTGTTCAGCCGCTGGCCGGCGCGGCGGCTTGCGGCTCCCTGAACCGTGCGCCACCTGAAAGGATGGACAGCGTCGCTTCGGTGACCCGATCCCAATTGTATACGTCTGCCGCCTTGGCCTTCGCCGCCGCGACGAACTCGACACGCTCTGCGGGACTCCAGGACATGACCCTCAGCACTTTCGCCCGCCAGGCCACGGCATCGCCGGGCGGCACGAGAAAGCCGGTCTCTCCGTCGATGACGGCGTCAGCAATTCCGTGCAGGTCGGAAGCAAGCACGACGCCGCCAGCCAGTGCAGCTTCGGGAGCGGTGAGTCCGAAGCCCTCAAATCCATCCGCGCCGGTATCGATATTGGGCACGATCACAGCGAGCGCACGGGCACGCAGCCGCGCAAGATCGGCGCCGTGGACCGGGCCAAGGAACTCGACACGGCCGTCCAGGGGGAGCGGCGCTTCGCCATCCTTCGGAACCGAACCCGCGACCTTCAGCGTTACATGCGGTGGCAGGTGCGCCAGCACATTCTCGATGAACCAGTTGCAGCCCTTCTGACGCTTCAGCCGCCCGACGAAAAGCAGGTAGGGCTCCGGCTGTTCAGCGATTTCGATCGCGACCGTCTCTGCCGCGAGCGTCACCACCTGGATGTTGCGGAAACCCCGCGCGGAAAGCTTCGCTGCGGTGGCGCGCGAATTGGCGATCAGCTGGGTCCGCCCCAGACATACGGCGGCGAAGTCCAGATAGCGCGCATACAGCCGCGCCGTCAGCTTGGTGCGGTCTGCATAGGCGATGTCATTGCCATGCACCGCAATGGCCCGGCTGGCTTTTCCATGACGAAGGGCGGCAAGCCAGACCAGCGGCCAGAGCGCGAGGTCGCCGCCCATCACGGCCTCGGCATCCTTCCGGCTGAACAGGATGCGAAAGGCCGCGCCGATGCCAAAGGCCAAGACACTTGGCGCTGACGGCGGCGCGCCGGTCCTGCGGCCAGGCAGGGCAAGGATGCGCAACGTTCCCGCCCGCTGGAAACCCTCGGCCATTTTCATGCTGTAGGTTTCCATGCCGCCCACCGCAGGCGGCCATTTGCGCGTTATGAAAAGAACGTCCATGCGATCTCCGGACCGTGCCCGTCGCAAACCTGCCGGAAGAGGATTAATCGAGTCTTCGGGATTGGCCCCTAGTCTTCAAGTCGAAAGCAAGTGTTGCGTAGACGGGCCCCACCATGACCAGGATCATTGTCCAGATTCCCTGCCTGAACGAGGCCGAGACCCTTCCGCAGACCATTGCCGACATCCCGAGAACAATCGAAGGGGCGAGTTCGGTAGAGATCCTCGTCATCGATGACGGATCCACGGACGGCACTGCGGAGGTTGCCCGCGCCTGCGGGGCCGATCATGTGATCTCAAACCGCGGCAACAAGGGCCTCGCCTTCAGCTTTCAGGCGGGCCTCGACCATGCGCTTTCGCTCGGTGCCGACATCATCGTCAACACCGATGGCGACAACCAGTATTGCGGCACCGACATTGCCGCCCTTGTCGCTCCGATCCTGGCGGGCGAAGCTGATTTTGTCGTCGGCGACCGGGGCACGCAGGAGATTGCGCATTTCTCGCCTGCTAAGAAATTCCTCCAGCGCGCAGGCACGGGCTTTGTCGCCCGGCTTGCGGGCATGCCTGTGGCCGATGCGGTCAGCGGATTTCGCGCCTTCTCGGCGGAAGCCGCGCGCAAGCTGACAGTGCGCTCAACCTTCTCCTATACGACAGAAACCCTCATTCAGGCGGGAAAGAAGAAGCTGACCGTTACCTCGGTGCCCGTGCGCACGAACGCGGTAACGCGGCCCTCGCGCCTTTTCCGTTCAATCCCGCAATTCCTCTTCCGCTCCGGACGGACGATGATCCGCGCCTGGGCGATGTACGAGCCGCTGCGCATCTTTCTTGGTCTCGGACTTGTCCTGATGGCGCTAGGCACGCTGCCGATTCTGCGCTTTGTCTGGAATTATCTCGCCGGTGACGGGACTGGCATGATCCAGTCGCTGGTGCTCGGCTCCGTGCTTCTCATGATGGGCGGGCTGTCAGCCATGTTTGCGCTGATCGCCGATCTGGTCGCGTTCAACCGACAGATTGCCGAGCTGACACTGGAGCGTGTTCGCCGCATGGAGAACCGCCTCGGCCTGCCGCAGCAACGTTTCCCTGAAGCCGAATTGCGTCGCGAACTCGAAACGCTTCGTCAGCGGACAGAGGCGGCGAAAACCGCCTGAAGCATCAGTTCTTCGTGTCACGTCGGACCGGCGCTTCAGATCAGCAGGTCGCGCCCGATCCGGTCGGCGAGCAGACGGCCGTCTGGCGTGAGTGACAGCCTGTCCGCGTCGACGGCCATCAGTCCAAGTCCGATGAAGTCGTGCCATCTCTTTTCTGAAATCGGCCTTCCAAGAGCGGATTCGACGCGTTTCCGCGAGATTCCCTCAATTGTCCGCAAACCCATCAACAGGAGCTCCTCTCCGGCCGCACCGGATGGAAGCGCTTCGCCGGAAGCCGGTCTCCGCATGATGCTTCGCACATAATCCTCAGGCCGGGCAGCGGCGACGGTTTCCAGCCGCCCTCCCCCTCTTGTCAGGCGTCCATGTGCACCGGGACCGACGCCGATCCAGTCGCCACCGCGCCAATAGGTGAGATTGTGGCGCGAACGGAAGTCTTCGCCGCGCGCATGGTTGGACACCTCATAGGCTGGCAGGCCATGCGCAGCGCAGACTTCCTGCGTCAGTTCATAGAGTTCCGCCTGCTCGTCATCCGGCATGGCCACGAGTTCTCCGCGTGCGGCGCGGCGTCCGAACGCGGTCCGGGCCTCGATGGTCAGCTCATAGAGCGAAAGATGCGGCGCGCCGAGGCCGAGCGCCGCTTCCAGCTCACCCTGCCAGTCCCTCACGCTCTGGCCGGGACGCGCATAGATCAGGTCGATGGAGATATTCTCAAAAGCCGCAAGCGCCCGGGCGATCGCCTTGATGCCCTCGCCGGCATTGTGATCGCGGCCGAGGAAACGCAGCGCATCCTCGTGGAGGGATTGCAGGCCGACCGACAGCCGGTTCACTCCGGCGGCTTGCCAGACGGCGGGCTCTGCGCGCAGCACATCATTCGGATTCGCCTCAAGCGTGATTTCGCAATCGGGCGCGAGCCCGAAAGCGGCGTGCGCAGCAGCCAGCAGGCTTGCAATGTCCTCGGCTTCAAGAAGGGAGGGCGTTCCGCCGCCAAGATACACTGAACCGAGCGGCGGATGGTCCGGCAACAGGTGGCGGTGCTCGTGGATATCGGCAATCATCGCGCCGAGAAGCGGCGCATTGTCCCGGTCCTTGGCGGCGTAGACATTGAAGTCGCAATAGGGGCAGATGCGGGCGCAATAAGGCCAGTGAACATAGAGGCCGAAGCCGAATTCCGGTCCGAATGGCGGTTTGTCGCTCAATCTCGAGGCTCGAACAGGGCAGCGGTCAGTTTGCGGAAGGCATCGGCGCGATGACTCATGCCATGCTTCCGGTCCGGGTCCATCTCACCGAAGGTCTCACACTCGCCGTCAGCAACGAACATGGGGTCGTAGCCGAACCCTCGGTCACCGCGCGGTGGAAAGACGATTTGCCCGCGCACCTCGCCCTCGAACACCATCGAGCGGCCATCCGGCCAGGCGAGCGCAAGCGCGCAGACGAAACGCGCGGCGGGATCGGTTGCGCCGACATCCTCCATCGCCTCGCGCACCTTTTCCATCGCGCGGCCAAAATCCCGCGGCTCGCCAGCCCAGACGGCCGAATGAACCCCCGGCATGCCGCCAATCGCGAAGACTTCGAGCCCGGAATCGTCAGACAGCGCCGGCAAGCCGGAGGCCGTCGCCGCAGCGTGCGCCTTGATCAGCGCATTGCCGGTGAAGGTTTGTTCGGTCTCGGCGGGCTCATCAAGTCCCAGCTCTCCGGCCGAAACGACCTCGAAGCCCTTCGGTTCGAGCAGCGCTTTCAACTCCCGAACCTTGCCGCCATTGTGCGTCGCAGCGACGATGCGTCCGGGCTCCAGTCGCTCAATGGCTTCGGACATGCGTTTTCCCCTGCATGATCAGGCTTCCTGTGACACCCATGTCACATTACTGTTTGTCGATATGGGACTTTTTCGCTAAACGGTAAAGCATTCTCGTGTAACGAGTCGCAGGGGCCACACCGGCCCGAAAGGGACAGACAGCCTGACCATGAGCAGCATTGCCAGCCAGCATCCCATCGCCCGGCTCCTGAATGTGGGTGTGCGTGTCGTCCAGATCATGGCCTGGGTCTTCCTGGTTTTCGGTGCCGTGATGCTCGGGCTGGGCATCATCGCCGAAATATCTGGCGGAAGCCTTCAACTGCCCTTCGGACAGGCGCTTGTCGAAGGGGTTTCGCTTGCCAATTTCATTGTGGCCTTTGCCGCCATGGTGGTGATGCTTCCAGGGCTGATCTTCATTTGCGACCAGCTGAAGCACATTCTGACGACGCTGTCTGAAGGTGAGCCGTTTGTTTCGGAGAATGCGCTGCGCCTGAAGCGCATCGCCATCGCTGTTGCGCTCATGGAGATTGCGCGCATGGCCATCGCAGCGACAGCCATGACGCTGCTCGAAAGCGATTCCCATCGCCTGGGTATCAATCTGGCGGCCTGGATCGGGGTGGCGGTCCTGTTCGTTCTCTCCTCTGTCTTCGCGGAGGGCTCACGCCTTCGCGAAGAAGAGAAGATGACCATATAGGAGCATGAATGGCCATCCGCGTGACACTCGACCGGGTTCTTCTTGACCGCCGCATGTCTCTCACCGAATTGTCGGAAAAAGTGGGCGTGACGCTTGCCAATCTGTCGATCCTGAAGACTGGCAAGGCCAAAGCCGTGCGCTTCTCAACGCTCGAGGCCCTGTGCGAGGTGCTTGAGTGCCAGCCCGGCGACCTGCTCGTGTTCGAGGAAGCGGAGGAAGAGGTGAAGGCCGCCGAATAGGCGGGCTCTGCCTCAGTCTGACGGTGTCAGCCGCCTGAGGAAGACATAGAACGCGCCTTCCCCGCCATGTTTCTGATGCGCCGTAGCAAAGCCCGATACATGCTGACGCGCCTGCGGGCTTTCGAGCCAGTCGCGGAAGCGCTGCCGGATCACGCCCTCACCGGAACGGCCCTTGCCCGTGATCACCAGGACGCAACGCGCGCCCGAATGCCGTTCCCGGATGACGAAATCGAGCAGGGTCGATTGTGCCGATGCCTGTGTATGGCCATGCAGGTCGAGCCGGGCATGGATGGGGGCCTGTCCGCGCCGGATGCGCTTTTCCCGACCACGATCGGCTGGCCGTGCGGGCCGGAGATTCTCCTCCTCGAACGGAGCGAGCGGTGCGGGGAGTTTCATCACCCTGCCGCCACGCTTTTGCGGCGCTGCCGATGGCTGAATCAGTTCATTGAATTCGCGGTCGAGCTCGAAGGGCTCGGCGCGCGGCCTGACGCCGCGCCGCGTCACGGCCCGCCAGGCCCGCTGATCAGCCGGTGTCAGCTTGCGCCCCGACATACCCGTCAGCTTCCCGGTGCTTCTGCGAGGATGGACAGAGCCAGTTCCCTTGGCAGCAGCACCCACAGCCGGCCAGGCGTGTTCACGCGCGAGGCCTGGGCACCCGCTTCCGCGCCGGTACCGAAATAGATGTCGCCCCGTACCGGGCCCTGAATCGCGCCGCCTGTGTCCTGCGCCACCATCAGCGCGCGGAAAGGGAGCGGATCGCTTGCCGCGCCGTCGGCATCCGGAAAGGCTGTTTCCACCCACACCGGCAAACCGACCGCATGCAATCGCGTGTCCACGGCAAGCGAACCCCAGGCGGTCAGCGGAACCCCCATCGCACCCTTCGGCCCTTGTGCCGGATCCCCGATCGCCTCGGGCTTGAAGAAAACGTAGCGCGGATTGGCATTCATCGCTTCGCGCAGCGCCTCTGGACGGGCTGACGCCATCCAGGCCTTGATGCCTTTCATGCCCATCTCGCCGCGCGTGATTTCACCACGCGAGAAAAGCCAGTTCGCTATGCCCCGAAATTCATGGGCATTATGGGCGGCAAAAGCAGCGCGGATCACCCGGCCATCCGGAAAGCTGAGCCTGCCGGAACCCTGGATCTGCAGGAAAAAGACGTCTTCCGGGCGGCCAAAGGCGATTGCGGGCAGCCGGTCGGTGTCGATCAGGGCGCGGGGCGGATAGGGGCGCATGGAGCCGTCGGGCAGGCGCTGCAGCGTCCGCCTCGGTCCATCTCGAACCAGATCGGCCGGAACCGCTGGCACTGGCTCGGTGAAGCGACCGTCGGGCCGGCTGCGAACCTCTATTTCCGGCTCGAAATAGCCGGTGAAACGATTGCGATCATCGGGCACGACTTCGAGCGGGAGGAGCGTCTGTGCCAGCAAGGAGACGGCGGAGTCGTAATCCGGTGCCGCAGACAGCCCGTTGCACACACTGGCCCAGTCGCCGATCCGACCGGCATAGGGCGCAGCCTCGCTCACTATTTCATATGGATCACGGGTGGCCCAGTGGCGACAGCTTTCACGCAGCGCGTAGAGACCCGCATCGCCATTGTCACCCGGCCAGCCCGGCAGGCGCGTCAGCGGCGTAACAAAGCCGACCGGAATCGAGCGCTTGAACCGGGCTTCTTCTGGCGCGGGATCGATTTCTGTTTCCGGTGTGGATGCACAGGAGGCCAGCGCGGCAATCGCGCAGGCGATCAGTCCGGCGTGGAGACGGCGGTGAGCTTCCAATTCGGGTCCCCGCTATCGGCCGGTTTCTCGAAGGTCCAGATTTCCTTGGCGATACGGACGCGGTCCCCATCGCCAAGCTCAGCATCGAACAGCACATCGACTGATGCAACATTGCCGCGCAGTTCCGCCTCGTCGATCACGGCCGAGCGCAGGCGAAGGAGCGTCGGCGGCTGCGGACTGTCTTCGGTGCGCGCTGCGACGGCGGCGGACCAGGTCTCATAAACCTCTTCATCGAGCAGAGGTTTCAGCGTGTCGAGATCGCCATCGGCAAAGGCGTTCACGATCATCTCATAGGCGGCCTTCGCGCCTGTCAGGAACTCGCCCGGATCAAAGCTGCGGTCGGCATTGTGGATTTCCTCCAGCCCGCCGGCCGCCGGACCGGTAAAGGTCGGTCTGCCGGCAGCTTCCGGCCGAACCTGCTCGGATGCCGGGCGCGAAGCATCGCCGCCCAGACCGTCGCGTCGCACCGGACTGGGCTCCGCGCGGCCACGAGAGCGGTTTTCCGGCGGGCCATTGTCGCTGCCGAGCGCCGTGTAGAGCCTGCCGAGCACAAAAAGTGCGATGGCGCCGAGAATGAGGAGATCAATCACTGCGTTTTCCGTTGCATTTGCTTCAGGCCTTTGTAATTGGGCGCTTTGGTCGCGAATGGCAAGGCGAGCGACACGCGCTTGTTATGCTTCTGCACCGATGCTACGCGCGGCAAAGCCGTTACCCACCCTGTAGCTTTTTCCGAGCCCCATCATGTCAGACGAAAACATACCGGATCCGACCCAGCCTCACACCAATGCCGCAACCGGTCCGACCATCCGGGTTCTGTCGCAGTACACCAAGGACCTGTCCTTCGAGAACCCGGCCGCCGGAACCGCGGCGATGAGCGAAAGCCCGGGCATCACGATCGGCGTGGACGTCAACGCGCGCGGACATGCCGCAGGGGAAGGTGTCTTCGAAGTGGCCCTGCGCCTGTCAGCCCATGCGAAATCCGAAAACGACCAGCCGCTCTTCGTCTGCGAACTCATCTATGGTGGCATTTTCGAACTGCTGAGCGTGAGCGAGGCCGATGCAGAAGCCCTGTTGCTGATCGAATGCCCGCGCCTGCTCTTCCCTTTTGCGCGGCAGATCATCGCTGCGGTCACCCGCGAGGGCGGCTTCCCGCCCCTGATGGTCGATCCGATCGATTTCATCGGGCTCTACAGGCAGAAGAAGGCACGCGCCGCGAAAGCGGCGGCAGAGGTCGCTGAGGGTGAGGCTCCGTCCTAACCGGCCTTTTGGAGCCAGATTGGGCCGTTTTCGCCGCCAAGTGTCTCGATAAAGGCGCGATGGGCTTCACGCTCTGCCTCGCTCAGCGGAGGGGTGAGCGGCGATGGCCTTTGGCGCGCAGGCTTGCGACGCGCCCCTTCCTCGCCATCCTCGGTCGCGTCAAAACTGAAGGCGCGTGCGCGCCCACCGCGCAGTTCGAGATAGACGTCCGCGAGCAGCTGCGCATCAAGCAGGGCGCCGTGCAGGGTCCGGGCCTCCAGCGAGATATTGAAGCGTTTGCAGAGCGCGTCTAGCGAAGCCGGTGCGCCGGGATAGCGCGCCTTGGCAAGGGCAACAGTGTCCACCCACCGCTCTTCCGGCACGATGTCCAGGCCGAGTCGCGCGAGCTCCATATTGAGAAAGCCCCGGTCGAATTTCGCATTGTGGGCGACAATCACCGCGTCGCCAAAGAATTCCATCAACTCGTCGGCAATCTCGGCGAAAAGCGGCTTCTCGGCGAGCATTTCATCCGTTATCCCGGTCACTTTTGTCGCGCCTTCGCCCATGGCACGTTCGGGATTGATCAGTTTGCGCAGGGTTCGTCCCGTCGGGACATGATTGTGAAGTTCCACGCAACCGATCTCGACAATGCGGTCACCCTTGTCGAAGTCGAATCCCGTGGTCTCGGTGTCGAAAGCGATTTCGCGCATGTCACTCCTGCCGGGCTGCCCGATTCGTCAGAAGATCCACGATGGCAGCCACATGGGCGCGGGTGAAGTCGAAACCGAAGGCTGTCGAGATCACGAAATCGGCTTTCGCACGCTTTTCTGCGTCGGGCACCTGCTTGGCGAGGATCGCATCAAATCGCTCCGGACTCATGCCGGCACGCGACAGGACACGTGCGCGCTGCACCTCAGCCGGTGCGGTCACGACGGCGACATGATCGCATGTACGGTCTCCGCCGGTCTCGTAGAGGAGCGGAATGTCGAGAACCACGAGGCTTGCCTTGTCAGCGATCGCACGGGCGCGGAAATGGCGCTGCGCTTCGGCGGCCAGTGGATGCACGATGGCCTCAAGCGCCGCGAGCGCTTCAGCCTTTCCGATCACCGCCTCGCGCAGAGCTTCGCGGTCGATGACCCCATCGCGGACGACACCCGGAAAGGCCCTTCCGACCGGACCGACCGCTGCGCCGCCGAACGCGTAAAGCCGCGCAACCTCTGCATCGGCGTCATGGACGGGGACACCGGCGTCAGCGAACATGGCGGCTGTGGCGGACTTGCCCATGCCGATCGAGCCTGTCAGGCCGAGCACAATCATGTCGCGCGGCCCTTCACGGCGGCGCAAGCGCGCGCGAGGCCCCGATCGAAATCCGGACGGACGCCGAACCAAACCTCAAAAGCCGCGACGGCCTGTCCGACGAGCATGGGGAGTCCGTCAGAGATGCGCCATCCGGCCTGCCGGGCGGGGCCGAGATTGACCTCCGCGGCCTTGCCATAGCTGATGTCGATCAGCCCCCGGCCACGCCCCTGCGGCCAGTCGAAGCCCTCTCCCGAATGACCGCTTGATACGGTGTTGATGACGAAATCGGCCTTTAAAAGCGCTTCCGGAAGCGATTCCAGTGCCAGCACCTCGCCCTTACCGTCCAGAAGCGTGTCACAAAGCTCTTGTGCCCGTGCGAGGGTGCGATTGATGACGGTGACCCGGCGCGCCTGTTGCCCGAGGATGACGGCAACCGCGCGGGCCGCCCCTCCGGCACCGATCAGAACCACATGCCCTGCTGGTTCGCCCCTAAGGAACCGCTTCAACGCAACGTCGAAGCCCTCGGCGTCGGTATTTCCGGCTTCCCAGCCGCTCGCGCCCAGCGTTAGGATGTTCGCGGCGTTCAGTCGTGCAGCAAGCGGAGACTGGTGAATGGCCGCCCGTCCAGCCAGTTCCTTGTGCGGAGCAGTGACATTGAGGCCGACATAGCCCTCACGGGCAAGGCGCTCCAGCGCCTCGCGAACCGGCGCGATGTCATTACCGCGAGCCGGCACGCGCACCGCTTCATACGTCGCATCGATGCCGTGATCCTGCATCCAGGCGGTGTGTATGAGGGGGGAGAGGGACTGGCTGACCGGGTCGCCAATCACGGCATATTTCGGCTTGCCTACCATGGCAGCGCGCCTCTTGTTCGCAGATAATCGAGCACGGGCAGGAGTGGCAGGCCGAGAATCGCGAAATAGTTCCCCTCAATCGCCGAGAAAAGCCGAATCCCCTCGGCCTCCAGCTTGTACCCCCCGACCGTGGAGAGCACATCCTCGCCGACCGTCTCGAGATAGGCATCGATATCGGCCTCGCCGAGCGCCCGCATGGTCAATTTTGGCCGCTCCAGATGCCGCCAGACGATCTGGCCGTCTTCCGCGATCACCGTGGCGGTTTCCAAATGGTGGAAACGTCCCTGCAGCTCCGACAGCGTGTCTTTCGCCGCTCCGAGACTGGGCGGCTTGTCGAACACAGAACCGGCACAGGACATCATCTGGTCACCGCCTATGACGAGGCCACCTTCGGCCGATGAGACCTTCAGCGCCTTCATCTCGGCAAGTCGCATGGCCTGTTCGTGCGGGGCAATGCTTTCGGCGCGCATCGCGGCCTTCGCCGTCTCTTCATCGACCCGCGACGGGATGAGATCCACCTCGACACCTGCACCACATAGCAGCGCGGCCCGGCTCGCACTTCCCGAAGCCAGAATGATCCGCATCAGCTGTCGCCCCCGCGCCGGGCGAGCTTGTTCAGAATGCTGGCGGCGGTTTCCTCCACCGAACGCCGTGACACATCGATCACGTCCCAGTCATGCTTGGCGTAAAGCCGGTTGGCCCAGGCGATTTCCTCCTTCACCCGGTCCTCGTCGGTATAATCGGTCTCAGTGTCCTCATTGATCGATTTCAGCCGCTGGCGACGGATCTGGATCAGCCGGTCAGCCGATATCTTCAGCCCGACAATCAGCGGACCGTTCTTGAGTTCGAGCAGTTCGTGCGGTGGATCGATCCCTGGCACCAGCGGCACATTGGCGGCCATGATGCCGCGATTGGCAAGATACACGCAGGTTGGCGTCTTTGAGGTCCGGCTGACGCCGACAATCACCACATCAGCCTGCTTCAGGCGCTGATGGCCCTGGCCGTCATCATGGGCAAGGGCGTAGTGGATCGCATCAATGCGTCGGAAATAGGCTGCATCCATTTCATGCTGCGCGGCCACGCGCTCGCTGGAGGCCATGCCGAGATGGCGCGACAGCATGTGCACTGACGGGTCGAGGACCGGCAGGACCGGGATGGAGCGCTCCACGCAGAAATCCTCAAGCCGTCGACGCAGTTCATGGTCCGAGACGGTGAACCAGACCACACCCGGCGCGCCTTCAATCTCGCGCAGCACCTTGTCAAGCTGACGGTCGGAGCGCACCAGATAGTAATTGTGCTCAAGCGGCACGACATTGTCGAACTGGGCCGTGGCGGCTCGCATCACCGCATTCAACGTCTCCCCGGTGGAATCGGAGACAAGGTGTACATTGAAAAAGATGCTCGGGCGCATGCGCTCTCCGCTGGTCAAGCGTCTCATTGGCCAAATGCACGGCTTTCGACAAGCCCTGTGGACGCCTGTGGACGGTTTATGCGTTGAACCTGTCACTCACAGGCTATGCACAGCCCGCCGGTTTGCGCCTTCCGGAGTCCGCTTTTGTTTCCCGTCCGCTGGAAAAGTCTTAACGGAGTGTAAACCGCACCGCATGTATTGGGCGATCTCGTTAATCTCCTGTTAAGGACAGTCCTGTGGAGGGCTTGTGGACAGTTGCGGAATGGTCTTCAAGAGGACTGTTTTCCGCTTTTATCAGCGGAGCCATCATCATCAGTCGTTCGAAATTCTCACTTTAAGGGGTGCCCGTGGCCGGTCTAGCGAAAAAACCCATCCTTCAGGTCCTTGGTGGCGAGGCCTTGCCGACCCCACCGGTATGGCTGATGCGCCAGGCTGGCCGATACCTTCCAGAGTATCGGGAGCTGAGAGCCAGGGCGAAGAATTTCCTCGATTTCTGCTATACGCCCTCACTGGCAACCGAAGTGACACTGCAACCGATCCGGCGCTATGGTTTTGACGGGGCGATCCTGTTCGCCGACATTTTGCTGATCCTCGATGCCATGGGTCTCGATGTGCAGTTCATCACCGGCACGGGTCCGGTGGTCGAGCAGGTCGAGAATGCCGACAAGCTGCGCCAGATCCCGCACGCAACCGTGACCGAGCGGCTGTCGCCGGTCTATGAAACTGTCCGCCGGGTTCGCGCCAGCTTGCCGGACGAGACCACTCTGATCGGTTTTGCGGGCTCGCCCTGGACGGTTGGCCTCTATGCGATTGAGGGCCGGGGTGGCACCGACAAGTCCCTCGCCCGCGGCATGGCCCAGTCCGATCCGGAGCGGATGGCAGACATTCTCGAAGCCATTGGCGATGCGACCGTCGGTTATCTCACTGCACAGGTGGAAGCAGGCGCGGAAGTTCTGATGCTGTTCGACAGTTGGGCGGAAGGGCTCGCCGACGATGTGTTCCGCGAAATCATCATCGCGCCGACCAGGCGACTGGTGACGCAACTGCGCACGGCTGGTGTCGATGTCCCGATCATCGGATTTCCCCGCGGCGCCGGGCCGATGGTGGTTGAGTATGTCAGGGAAACCGGGGTGAACGCGCTGGGACTCGACACCTCAGCCTCACCGGATTTCATCAATGCAAGCCTGCCGGCTGACCTGCCGGTGCAGGGCCATCTCGACCCGCTGCTGCTCGTCAATGGCGGCGATCGCATGGATGCACGGATCAGGGCGATCCGAGAGGCTTATGCCGGACGCCCGCACATCTTCAATCTCGGCCACGGCATCACACCGAATGTGCCGCCGGAAAACGTCGCCCGGCTGCTCAGCGTCCTGAGGGAGACCGCCTGATGCAGGACTGGCTCTTGCAGCATTACGATTCCATCCGTGCCGCGCACATCATCTTCGTCATCGCCTGGATGGCGGCACTCCTGATGATGCCGCGGTTCTACATCTATCAGATGGGCTCGACTGCCGGTGAGCCGCTGTTCGACACGATGAGTTCCGCCACAGATCGCCTGCGCAGGATCATCATGAATCCGGCCATGGCGCTGACCTGGCTGTTTGGCAGCTTGATGCTTGCCGCCAACTGGGACTATCTGATCTCGCAGCCTTGGATTCACGTCAAGCTGACCACCGTGGTGATCCTGTCAGGCATGCATGGCTGGCTGATCGCGCTTGGTCGGAAGTTGAGGGCCGGTGATGCCGGCGTGTCGGAGAAATCGCTTCGGCTCCTCAACGAACTGCCCTTCATCCTGGCCATCATTGCTGTCATCATGGTCGTGGTTCAGCCCTTCGGGAGGTGAGGCGGTTTCGCTCGATACGCGAGGGACATTTCGCTTGACCTGTCGCGCCTGCGGCTTCATAGATTGTTCACGCCGCGACTGTTCTCCACAGATTCGAATCGCGGACATTCGTCGACATTTCAGAAGCCATCGACGTGGAAGCCACCACACCTATGACCGATACCGATATGGAAGCGCAGGGCGCGACCCCCACAGAGCGCGTTGCGCTTGCTGACCTCAAAGCCAAGAGCCCGACCGATCTTGTGTCCTATGCCGAAGGTGTGGGCGTGGAAAACGCCTCTTCCATGCGGACCCAGGAATTGCTGTTTGCAATCCTGAAGGAACTCGCCGAGCAGAATGTCGAGATCATCGGCGAAGGCGTGATGGAGATCCTGCCGGATGGTTTCGGCTTCCTGCGCTCACCGGAATCGAATTATCTTCCCGGTCCCGACGACATTTATGTCAGCCCGCAGCAGATCAAGAAGATGGGCCTGAAGACCGGAGACACGGTCGAGGGCGAGATCCGCGGGCCGCGAGACGGCGAGCGCTATTTCGCGCTGGTCAAGGTGACGCTGATCAATTTCGAGGAAGCGGCCCGCGCCCGCCATAAGGTCCACTTCGACAATCTGACGCCGCTCTATCCCGACAAGCGCCTGCGGATGGAAACCGATGATCCGACGAGGAAGGATCGTTCCGGCCGCGTGATCGACATTGTCGCGCCCATCGGCAAGGGCCAGCGCGCGCTGATCGTCGCCCCGCCGCGCACTGGCAAGACGGTCCTGTTGCAGAACATCGCCGCCTCCATCGAGGCCAATCATCCTGAATGCTATCTTATCGTTCTCCTGATCGATGAGCGCCCTGAAGAAGTCACCGACATGAAGCGCTCTGTGAAGGGCGAGGTTGTGTCCTCGACTTTCGACGAGCCGGCCGCACGCCATGTTGCCGTTGCGGAAATGGTCATCGAGAAGGCCAAGCGCCTGGCTGAGCACGGCCGCGATGTCGTCATCCTGCTCGACTCCATCACCCGACTCGGGCGCGCTTACAACACGACGGTGCCGAGTTCCGGCAAGGTGTTGACCGGCGGTGTGGACGCCAACGCGCTGCAACGTCCCAAGCGTTTCTTCGGCGCGGCGCGCAACCTCGAAGAAGGCGGCTCGCTGACCATCATCGCCACGGCGTTGATCGATACCGGATCGCGCATGGACGAAGTCATCTTCGAGGAATTCAAGGGTACGGGTAACTCGGAAATCGTGCTCGATCGCAAGGTTGCCGACAAGCGCACCTTCCCGGCCATGGACATCATGAAGTCCGGTACGCGCAAGGAAGAACTCATCACCGACAAGAGCCAGCTGCAGAAAATCTACATTCTGCGGCGCATCCTCAATCCGATGGGCACGTCGGACGCCATCGAGTTCCTTCTCGACAAGCTGCGTCAGACCAAGAACAACGACGATTTCTTCCAGTCCATGCAGAACTAGGCCGGCCCGGTGACTGGCGCGCGCGAAGACACCATCGTGGCACTCGCAACGGGACCGGTGCCCTCGGCGCTTGCTCTGATCCGGGTGTCGGGCCTCGCCGCGCGCTCTGCCGTGCGTCACTTGCTGCGTACCGATCTTCCGGCCAAACGCACGGCAAGGCTACGTCGTCTCTTTGATGTGAGTGGTGCGCTGATCGATGAGGGCGTCGTCACCACGTTTCCGGGCCCGGACAGTTTCACCGGAGAGGACCTGGTCGAGGTGACGGTGCATGGCGGGCCTGCAGTGGTAGAGCACCTGATCGACGCACTGACGTGTCAGCCACGCGTGCGCCTGGCGGAGCCGGGAGAGTTCACGCGTCGCGCCTTCGAGGCTGGGCGCCTTGACCTCACCGAAGCCGAAGCGATTGCCGATCTTATCGCCGCCGAAACGCAGAGCCAGAAAGCCCAGGCGCTTGAACAGCTATCCGGGCGTCTGACCCATCATATCAATGATCTGAAGCATGGTCTGATCGAAGCCATGGCAGCAATCGAACTCATGATCGACTTTGCCGATGAGGGTGATGCGCCTGATGACAATCGCGATGTGATTGCCAACAGGCTCGTCATGCTTTCGCAACGCATCCGGCAAATTCTCGACGACAATCGCGCCGGCGAACGCATCCGCGAGGGTGTCCGCATCGCCATTATCGGACCGCCCAATGCCGGCAAGTCCACCCTGCTCAACGCGCTTGCCGGAGAGGACGCCGCCATTGTGTCGATGCTTCCCGGAACGACCCGGGATGTCGTCTCGGTCAGGCTCATTCTTGGCGGCGTCCCGGTGACACTGCTCGACACGGCGGGCTTGCGCGTAACCGAGGATGTGATCGAAGCTGAAGGCGTCACGCGCGCGAGGCGCGCCGCGGAGACCGCTGACCTGAAGCTTCTGATGCTCCCGGCTGACGCGCCGGTATCGGAGGACTTTGAGGAATGGCTGGTCCAGCCTGACGTGGTGGTCTTGCGGTCAAAATCCGATCTCCTGCGCGGCGGCGACATTTCTGGCCTGCGGCTCAGTGTGCAGACCGGAGAGAATTTTGATCGTCTGCGGCAGAGCCTCGACGACCGCGTGCGCGCCCTCGTCTCGTCCCGTGAACCGGCCCTCATCACCCGTCGGCGCCACCGCGAGGCTTTCGAGCTTGCGGTGGCAGCCATTGATCGCGCCATGGCGGGACTTCACTCCGGCCTTGAAATCGCGCTGGTCGCAGAGGACATAAGGGCAGCGGCGCAGCAGATGGAACGCCTGCTCGGCCGGCTGGATGTGGAAGATGTGCTCGGCGCGATCTTCAGCCGCTTCTGCATCGGCAAGTGATGTTCTGGAAACCGGGTCTGTTTCACATGAAACAGGAAGCCGGCTGTGGAGACGGATGTGAGCGCATTCGATGTGATCATTGTAGGCGGCGGTCATGCTGGCTGTGAAGCGGCAGCCGCTTCGGCGCGCGCGGGTGCCTGGACAGCGCTCGTCACCCACAAGCGTGCCACGATTGGCGAGATGTCCTGCAACCCGGCGATTGGCGGTCTCGGCAAGGGACATCTCGTCCGCGAAATCGACGCCCTCGACGGCATCATGGGTCGGCTCGCCGATGCTTCCGGCATTCAGTTTCGCCTCCTCAACCGCTCCAAGGGCGCGGCCGTCCAGGGTCCACGCGCCCAGATCGACCGTGCCCTCTATCGGCGCAACATGCAGGCCGAGATCGCTTCCACTCCGGGTCTGGAAACCATGGAGGGCGCTGTCGAGGATCTGGTCGTCGACAACGGGCGCGTGGCGGGCGTGGTGCTGGCTGACGGATCGGTGATCAGTGCCGGTGCCGTGGTTGTCACCACCGGAACCTTCCTCAAGGGCGTGATCCATCTTGGCTCAGAGCGCACGCCGGCGGGTCGCATCGGCGAGAGGCCGGCCGTAGGCCTCAGCGACCGGCTCTATGGTCTCGGCCTCAAGATGGGGCGACTGAAAACCGGAACACCTCCACGCCTGGACAGCAAGACGATTGACTGGGATCGGCTCGAAATGCAGCCGACAGACGAGGACAAGGTCCCCTTTTCCTTCCTGACCCGCGAGATCGCCCTGCCGCAAGTGTCGTGCGGCATCACCTGGACCAATGCCCGGACCCACAGCATCATTGCGGAGAATATTAACCAGTCCGCGGTCTATTCGGGTTCGATCAGCGGTCGGGGCCCGCGCTATTGTCCCTCGATCGAGGACAAGGTGCACCGTTTCGCCGATCGTGACCGGCACCAGATTTTCCTGGAACCCGAAGGCCTCGACACCGACCTCGTCTATCCAAATGGAATTTCTTCCTCTTTGCCCGCGAGTGTTCAGGAAGAATTTGTCCGAAGCATCGACGGTCTGGAGCAAGTTCTGATCCGACAGCACGGCTATGCGATAGAATATGATTTCGTCGACCCGCGTGAGTTGAGCCTCGGCCTTGAGGTGCGCGCACTGCCAGGCCTCTACCTTGCCGGGCAGATCAATGGCACGACCGGCTATGAGGAAGCCGCCGCGCAGGGCCTCGTTGCCGGGGCCAATGCTGCGCGGATGATTCGCGGATTGGCGCCGATCTCATTCTCCCGGTCAGATTCCTATATCGGCGTCATGATTGATGATCTCGTGTCGCGTGGGGTGACCGAGCCCTATCGCATGTTCACGTCACGCGCGGAGTTCCGCCTCAGCCTGCGCATCGACAATGCCGACCGGAGGCTGACCGACTTCGGACGGGAAACGGGCCTTGTCGGCGAGGGCCGCTGGGCGGCCTGGAATGAGAAACGCGAGCGTCTCGATGTTTCACGTGAAACACTTGCGCGGCTGACAGCGACACCGGCAAAGGCAAACGCCGTCGGAATATCCGTCAATCAGGATGGCCGGCCGCGTGCTGCCTTCGATCTTCTTTCCTATCCGGACGCGGACTGGGACAAACTCGCGCGCATCTGGCCGGAACTTGCCGAGGTGGATGCGGCCACACGCGAACAGATCGCCATTGAGGCGAAGTACCATCAGTACATTGAGCGCCAGGCCGGTGACGCCGTCGCACTCAAGCGGGACGAGAACACCATCATCCCCGCCGGTTTCGACTTCACCTCCGTCGGCAGTCTTTCCAATGAGGTGCGCGAAAAGCTGGTGGCGGCGCGGCCAAAGACACTTGCCCAGGCCGCTCGGATTGAAGGGATCACGCCCGGCGCGCTGACCGCATTGCTCGCGGCACTGAAGAAAGCGCGGGCTGCCGCGCCTCACAAGGATGCCGCAGGTCATGGATGACGCAGACGGGTTCGGGCCCGAAGAAGTCAGGGACGCGACCAGTGTTTCACGTGAAACAATGGACCGCGTTGAGGCGATGATGGCGATCCTGCGGGACTGGTCGAAGCGCATGAATCTTGTCAGCCGCAGCCAGATGGATTGTCTCTGGCGGCGCCATGTCTGGGATTCTCTCGCCCTCATTCCGCATCTGGGGGCGGCGAGGCAGATGCTCGACATCGGATCGGGCTCTGGTTTTCCGGCCGCGCCCCTTGGCTGCTGGATTGCGGAAGACGGTGGTGGGGGGCGGGTCACCATGGTGGAGCGCACGGGAAAGAAGGCGGATTATCTGCGCGCCGTGGCGACAATCGCGCCGGAAGTGTTTCACGTGAAACATTGTGGCGTCGAGGAGGTCCGCGACATCCGGGCCGACTGCGTCACCGCGCGGGCTGTGGCACCGCTGACGCGGCTGATCGAGCTTTCGAGGCCCTGGCTAGAAAACGGTGCGTTCGGGCTCTTTCACAAGGGCCGTAACTATGAGAGTGAGTTGACGGAAGCCGAACGGCATTGGCAATTGGACTCCGAAGTTCTGCCGAATCGAGCCAACAGTGATGGTGTCATCTTGAGGATTGCGCTGGCCGGATGACCGGTTCGGAGCTTGAAGGGATTCCATACCCATGACGAACATGCGCGTTTTCGCCGTAGCCAACCAGAAGGGTGGCGTTGGCAAGACCACCACCAGCATCAATCTCGGCACTGCGCTTGCGGCTGTCGGCCGCCGCGTGCTGATCGTGGATTTCGATGCTCAGGGCAATGCCTCGACCGGCCTTGGCGTGCCGCGGCAGAAGCGAGAGCTGACAAGCTATGACGTCGTTGTCGACCGCGTTCCACTGCGCGAGGCGGCGGTTCAGACCATCGTGCCCCGTCTTCACCTGGTGGCGGGGGACGAGAATCTCGCCGGTGTCGAGACCGAACTGGCTGATGACCCCAAGCGCTCCTTCCGCCTCCGCCATGCGATGCGCGAATTGAAGGAAGGCTCTGCGGGACAGGATGATTATGACTATGTCCTGATCGACTGTCCCCCTTCGCTCTCGGCCCTCACCATCAATGCGATGACGGCGGCCGATGCCCTTCTGGTGCCGTTGCAGTGTGAGTTCCTCGCGCTCGAGGGCCTGTCACAGCTCCTCAAGACGATCGAGCTGGTCCGTGGTGGGCTCAATCCAACGCTCGAGATACAGGGGGTGGTCCTCACCATGTATGATCGCCGCAACAATCTCTCGGACCAGGTCGCCGACGAGGTGCGCGAGTTCTTCGGTGCGAAGGTCTACAACACCGTGATCCCGCGAAATGTGCGCCTGTCGGAAGCGCCTTCCTTTGGCAAGCCGGCGCTGCTTTATGATTATCGCTGCCCTGGCAGCGAGGCATACATCCGGCTCGCCTCCGAAGTCCTTCAGCGCGAAAAGTCACAGGCGGCGGCATGAGCGAGAAATCGGAGAGCAAGGCCAGGCCCAAGCGGCTCGGCAAGGGGCTTTCAGCCCTGATCGGCGATCTTGATGAGACCGAAAGCGTTTCACGTGTGCGCGATGAAGACCTCCCCGGCCCGGTGAATGAAGTGGAGATCCGGCGGCTCAAGCCCAATCCCGGCCAGCCCCGCAAGAGCTTCTCGGAAGCTGAGCTGTCCGAACTCGCCGAATCCATCCGCCAGCGAGGTGTGCTCCAGCCGATCCTCGTGCGCCCCGACCCGAAACGGGAAGGTGATTATCAGATTGTCGCGGGTGAGCGTCGTTTCCGCGCATCGCAGAAGGCGGGCCTTGAAACCGTCCCGGTCATCATTCGCGAGCTTGATGAGCTTGAGGTTCTCGAAATCGCGATCATCGAGAACGTGCAGCGTCAGGACCTGAATCCGATCGAAGAGGCCGAGGCATACGGCCAGCTGATGAAACGGTTCGGGCGCACCCAAGAAGGGCTGGCGGAAAGCGTTGGCAAGTCCCGGGTGCATATCGCCAACACGCTCCGTCTCCTGAAGCTACCGGAGCATTCCCGCGAGCTCTTGCGCGAAGGCAAGGTTTCGGCCGGCCATGCGCGCGCGGCGCTCGGTGCGGAAGATCCTGACAGCGTGCTTGATTCGGTCGTCGCACGAAATCTCAGCGTGCGCGATACCGAACAGCTTGTGCGCAAGTCCGCACCTGAGGCTGGTCGGTCGGCTCGTTCCGGTGAGGCCGACGAGAAAGATGTCGACACGCAGGCGCTGGAGGCCGATCTCGCCCGCAAGCTTGGACTTGGAGTGGATATTCGTCACGGTGCGAAGGGCGGGGAAATCCGCATCAGATACGTCAATCTCGAACAGCTTGACGATCTCTGCGCCCGGCTGTCGCGATCACGCACGGCCTGAAGCGAGTTCGCATCCTACCGGAATCGGTTGCGAGCGGGCACCTTTGCACGAGCGGGGAAGTAAAGCATCGGTCCTGTGTGATACGACAGACCGAGGGTTCGAGGCGCGGCTGGCGATCAGACTTTCGCTGCCGCGCTCAGCTGAACAGTGAGCCGTGAGACAAGGGCCTCGCCGAGATGGCCGGCCGATCGAAGCCGCGCCTCTGCGTCGCTGATGAGTTGCAGGGCGTTCGCCGCGCGGCGCGGTGGCCAGGCCTTGAGTTGACCTTCGAAACTCGTCCACGCCCAGTCAAACACCGGCGGTGAGAGTTGTCGTCCGACCGACTTGCCATACTCGCCGCCAGCGATCCGGCCATGCGCATCGAGCAGGCGCGAAAACTCCCGGTCGAGGGCCCGGATCAGGCCAAAGGGTTGCGTGCCTGAGACGAGCAGACGATCGAGCGCCGCGACGGCCCCGGAGGTGTCGCCAAGGGTGACGGCCTGTGTGAATTCATGCAACGCCGCATCGCTTTCGACCGCAGAGAGCCGTTCGACATCCGCCCGTGTCAGCGGCCGACCGAGGTTGCGCGCATACAGACAGAGCTTCTCGATCTCGGCTTCGGCCAGCAAGCGCTGGCGAGGAAGCGCGGTCGCGAACGCAGCAATGGCATCGTCATCTGCACTCGCGCCCTCCGCGCCGAGTCGCTCCCGCGCCAGTTCGGCAATGTCGCTCACCGACCCCTCCGGCAGGTCGAGCACGACCGCGCTGTCGAGACCTTCGACGAATTTGCGAAGACTGGAAGTCTTCTTCAGTTTTCCCGAAAGGAGCACGAACGGATTGTGATCGGTCCCCGCGCTCTTGCGGGCCAGGGTCAGGCCTTTCTGGATCGCCTGCGACAGCCGTTCATTCGGCAGACGAAAGAAGAGAAGCGGCGACGGCCCGATCAGCGGTCGCGACAGGAGCGCGTCTGAAAGCGCGGCTGCATCCCTGACGGTTTCCTCATCAAGGCGCTGGCGTTCCGGTCTTTCGCCATCAGGCTTCAGGCTCGACAGCAAATCGCCAAGAGCAACATCGCCCATGCCCTCGTCGTCACAAGAGATCAGGAAAAGCCGGTCATGCGCGTCGGGTCGTTTGGCATAATGAACGGCCTTCTGCCCCTGGAGCGAATGGCCCATCGCCGTCAGCCGCCGTTCGCAGAGCCCGCTTTCAGGCGCAGGTCTGTAGCGATCCTCTGTGCGACGAGTTTCGCCGCGCGTTCACGTGATGCAATTTGGGCAGTGATGTCGCCATAGGCTTCACTGGGCACGTTGAAGCTCGATTCCGCCTGCACCTCGCCGTTGATCTCACCGCCATCATAGGTCAGAACATAGTTTGCCTGCGCGCGCAGGTCAGACCGCGAGGCCGCGCCGTCGGGGCGCAAGGGTAGGCGGCTAAGCCTGTCCTTGAGTTCAATGCTCAGCACCGCGCCGTCGGGGATGCCGGGGAGGCCAGCGGCGAGTTCGCGCTGCAACTCCTTGCGCAGTTCGTGACCTGTGCGGCCGGAGATTTCCCCGATTTCGATGGCGCCCGCGCTTATCGGGGTACCGCCGTTGTAGACCGGTGAAAAGCCGCAGGCCGCTGTCAGCGGCAGCGCGAAGATGAGCGGTGCAAGGGCGAGTTTCATATGACGATATTCACAATCCTGCCGGGAACCACAATGACTTTCTTGATGACCGCGTCGCCGATGAATCCGCGGACATCTTCATGCGCGCGGGCCATGGCTTCGACATCATCCTTCGAGGCGTCGGCAGCAACCCGGATCTCGGCCCGTCGCCTGCCGTTAACCTGTACCGGTAACGTAACGAGATTGTCCTTGAGGAGCGCTGGGTCGGAAGCCGGCCAGGCCTGCTCCGAAGCCAGCCCGTCCATGCCGAGGGCTTCCCAGGCGCTTTCGGCCAGATGCGGCATGAAGGGGACGAGGCACAGCGTGAACATCTCGGCACCCTCGCGCAGTGCTTCTGCCCAATCTGCCCCGCTCTGGCCGCGCGCCCTTCCAAGCGCATTCAGCCAGTCATACATGACTGCAATGCCGGAATTGAAGCGGAAGCCATCAATAGACTGGCTGATCGCCTCGGCCGATTTGTGGTTCACGCGCCGCAGTTCCATCGCGCCTTCGCCGAATTCCAAAACGCTGTTTCGCTCAAGCGCGGCGACATCCTGAACGAGGTTCCAGACCCGCTGGACGAATCGCGCCGCGCCTTCAACGCCGGCCTGGGTCCATTCCACATCACGCTCGGGCGGGGAGTCGGACAGGACGAACCAGCGCGCCACGTCGGCGCCGTACTGGTCCAGGATTGCATCACAGTCGACGACATTGCGCTTCGACTTCGACATCTTCTCAACCTGGCCGCGCCTGGCGGGCTCGCCGGTTGCGATCTCGATCAGTGTGCCCTCGCGGGTCTCGACCTCATGAGGGAAGAGCCAGCTTCCGGTCGCCGACTTGTAGGTTTCGTGCGTGACCATGCCCTGCGTGAACAGGCCAGCAAACGGTTCGCGGCCTGTCATCTCGAGCAGGTCGGCGTCTTTCATGGCGCGGATGAAGAAGCGCGCATAGAGCAGGTGGAGCACGGCATGTTCGACGCCACCGATATACTGGTCGACCGGGAGCCAGTAGGTTGCCTCATCCTTGGCCACTGGCGTGTCATCCGACGGACCGGCAAAGCGCGCGAAATACCAGGAGCTATCCATGAATGTGTCCATGGTATCGGTTTCGCGAAGGGCCTTGCCGCCGCATTGCGGGCAATCGACATGCTTCCAGTCCGGATGATGATCGAGCGGATTGCCCGGCTTGTCGAAGCTCACATCGTCGGGCAGGCGCACGGGCAGGTCCGCCACGGGAACCGGCACAGTGCCGCAGCCGTCGCAATGGATCACAGGGATGGGGCAGCCCCAGTAGCGCTGGCGCGAAATGCCCCAGTCGCGCAGGCGAAAATTCACCTTCGCCTCGCCGAGGCCGAGTTTCCTGATGCTTTCAATGGCCGCCGACTTGGCATCCTCAATGGATTTCCCGTCGAGGAACTGCGAATTGAAGATCGTGCCGGGGCCCGTATAGGCTTCATCGGCGATATCGAACGCCTCTGGATCGGCATCTTTCGGCAGAACGACGGGCCGTACAGGCAGGCCATATTTCCGCGCAAAGTCGAGGTCGCGCTGGTCGTGCGCCGGGCAGGCGAAGATCGCGCCCGTGCCATAACCCATGAGCACGAAATTCGCGATCCACACCGGCAGCTTCCAGTCGCTGTCAAACGGGTGAGAAACCGTCAGCCCGGTGTCAAATCCGACCTTCTCGGCCTTTTCGATGGCTTCTTCGGAGGTGCCGAGCGCCGCGCACTGCTTGCGGAACGCTTCCAGATCGGCATTCGTCTCCGCCAGTTCTTTCGTCAACGGATGATCGGGCGACAGCGCCACGAAGCTCGCGCCGTAGAGCGTGTCGGGCCGCGTTGTGAAGACCTCGATACTCCCGGCCTCGATACCGGCCGGCTTGTCGGCCAGCGGGAAGTGCATTTGCAGGCCCTCGGATCGCCCGATCCAGTTCGCCTGCATGGTGCGGACCTTGTCCGGCCAGCGATTGAGCGTCTTCAGGCCGGCAAGCAAATCGTCGCCATATTTCGTGATCGCCATGAACCACTGGACGAGATCGCGCTGTTCCACGGGTGCGCCCGAGCGCCAGCCCTTGCCGTCGACCACCTGCTCATTGGCGAGCACGGTCATGTCGACAGGGTCCCAGTTCACCCGCGATGATTTCCGGTAGACAAGCCCCGCTTCCCAGAGCCTCAGGAATATCTCCTGCTGGCGTGCATAATAGTCCGGATCGCAGGTCGCAAATTCCCGCGACCAGTCGAGCGCGAGCCCGAGCTTGGCAAATTGCGCCTTCATCGCGGCGATGTTCTGATAGGTCCAGTCCTTGGGATTGACGCCGCGTTCGAAGGCCGCATTTTCCGCCGGCAGGCCGAACCCGTCCCATCCCATGGGGTGCAGGACGGCATGTCCCGTGGCGCGCTTGTGCCGGGCGACAGCGTCTCCCATGGCATAATTTCGGACATGGCCCATGTGGAGCTTGCCCGAGGGATAGGGGAACATTTCCAGCACGTAGGCTTTCGGTCTGCCCTCGGCCTCTATCCTGGGCGGCGCACGGAAAAGGTCGCGAGCGGCCCATTCCGCCTGCCAGCGGCTCTCTTCAACAGAAGGATCGTAGCGGTCTGCCAAGGCCCGCATCTCCTGACGGTCTGGATTGTGACTGTGTCGGGAACTAGTCGAGTTCCGACACGCGCAGCTGGCGCGCACGGTTCAGGATCTGGTTCTCGAATTGCGGTCCGGTACCGGGATCGACGGGGCTGTCCACCCACTCGCCGTTCTGCCTGCTCTGGCGCGAGACCTGGACGCTCAGCCCGTCAGCCCGCAAGCGCGTGTCGAGGATGTAGACCGTCGCGCGGATGCGGTCATCCGGCATGTCCTCATAGGTCTTCCAGTCATAATTGATGACGCCACCAAGGGGATCGGCATCCTGCAGCGGCAGGAAACTCATCGTGTCCAGCGAGGCGCGCCACAGATAGGGGTTCACACCGCCGGCGACTTCCTCGACGGCGAGGTTTTCGGCCTTGTTGCCGCCGCCACATGCGACGAGTGCGAGCGATGACATTGAGATCAGCGCGGCCGACACGAACGATTTCACCATGGACTCCCTTCCGGCTTTTGGGGGCCGGCCTTCAATCTGAAAGACGTTGTTACGGATTGGCTGTATAGCATCTGGAGACTGGCCCGCCAGTCCGGATGTGCGCGGGGACGTATAAGAGGTGTTTGTGAGCGTGACCCATTTGAAACGCTGGGCGGTGATTGGCCTGTCATCTTTCGGCGCTGGCGCGACGTCCGCGCAGGAGGCCGAGGCGGACTGGCAGCGCTGGGAATGGAGTGTCGGAGGAGAGGCCAGCGCCGTGATCTCGGCTGGCAGTGATCCGGGCGAGGGCTTGCCGGAGGTCGAAAACATGCTTGCGGAAGTGGCGCTGCAGCTCGATGGATACAGAGTGCTCGCCAATGGCGCGGAAATCGGTGTGCGCGGCGTGATGCGGGCACAGCGCGACCATCCGGCGCGCCCAGGCTTTTCGGGCCGTTTCGGGCAGATGGGCCCGGCGGAGGACGGCCTGTTCTCGGGTTTATCGGGCAACGGCGAACCGCTCGACACCAGTGCGCGCCTGAGCCTGGAGACGGCCTATGTTTATTTTGATGGCGGTTATGGCGAGCTGACCCTCGGGAGGGATGCGGGCGTGGCGGCACGATTCCGCGAAGCCCCGGCTGAAGTGTTCTTCCTTGCCCGCGCAGACGGCCCGCTGCTGGATGCTTCGGGCCTGTCCGTCGCGGCGACGTCTGACAAGGTCTCAGGCCAGTCGGCCAAGGTCAGCTATGCCAGTCCGCGATGGCTCGGCCTGCGGGCGGGTGTCAGCCTGACACCGGATGCCGATGAGCATGACGGGCTCGACCGGACCCTTAATCCTGTCGCTGCCGAACTTGATGGCGCTTATGAGATCGCCGCAAACGTGTCCCGGCGGATCGGGCGTGAGGGGCGGGGGCCACGGATCAGCGCCGGAGCAAGCTTCAGCCAGGCCGGGCGGACGAGCAGCAGGGCCAGCCCCTTTGGCGATGAGGTTTCAACGGGCAGCCTGAGCGTGCTGGCCGAATTCGATAGCGTGTCGGTTGGCGCGTCCTGGCTCGCCAGCGATGACGGCTTCTCATCGGGTGATGGGTATGCGGCCTGGTCGGCGGCGGTGCGCAAGGATTGGGACATCTGGTCGGGATCGGCAGCCATCGCGATTTCAGAACAACGTGGCCTAGACGGGCGCAGCGCCCGGATCGGTGCAGGCCGGGCGATCGGCAAACGCATCGACCTGGCCGTCGGTTGGCGCTATGACGAGCTTGAGCGCACCGGTTTTGGGGCCGCGCGTTCGCACGGCCCTGTGATCGAAATCACACTACGGAATTAAAACGCCACCGCTTTCAGAAACTTAATCTTTGAATAAGGGTTCTGGCCCTTTAGTATGTGGTCATGAACCGCGTGAACCGCATAGCACTGACAGCAGGACTCGTCCTGTTAGGACCGTCGGCCCTGGCCCAGACGGTGGAAGAGCTTGCGGCTGTCGAAATGCCTGTGGAAACGACCGCTGACGCCAAGGGTGAGCCGGAATGGTTCCGCGAGTTTTCCTTTTCGTCCGATGGAGGTTCGGAAACGCTTCTGACGCCTGGTTCGGAAAGGACATGGGGCCTGACTTTCGGATCGGGCGAACGCTGGTCGATCACGGTCGATCGCAAGTCGCGGGACTCCCTGACCGAGGTAAGCCCGCTGCCGCGTGAGGAATTCTCTGCGGGTGCCATGTTTCGCCTGACATCGCGCTTCAGCGTTGGCGGCGAAGTGAAAGTTGGTGCCGACACGCTCGACGTTGAAGAGTTCAAGCTGAGCGGCGAGGACGAGGTTGAGGCCGGCATACGTCTGCGCTCGGCCTTCAAATTCTAGCCTTGGAACACATCGCTCAGCGATGAGACGGCACCAAATCCGGCAAATCCTGCAACTTTGGCCGCGTTTTCGGACGTGATCCCGCCAAGCGCATAGAGTGGAATGTCAGCTGCGCGGGCGAGCTCGCGAAACCGAAGCGCACCCAAGGCGACACCGCTGCTGGGGCTCTGCGATGGAAAGACCGTCGACAGGAGCGCTGCATCAACACCCGCTGATCGCGCTCGCACCAGCGCCGCGCGCGAATGCGCCGCCGTCGTCATGAGTCCGAATCGACCGCGCCATCGCTTCCCCTCGGAAAGCCTTGCCTCCGGCCAGTGAACCCCCTCCGCTCCCACTTCCAGCGCCAGTTCCGGGTCGGCGGCGACGAGACAGACGAGCCCGCGCCGTTTCGTCAGCTTCGCGATGGCAGGCGCGAGACGCACTTGCTCGAGCGCGCCGAAATGGCGCAGAATGACACCGAAGTCTTCCGGAAGATTGCCGATCACCGCCAGCGGATCGGGCGTGCGGAGCGGATCGGTGAGAAACCAGGCCGCTGGCAAGTGTCCCGGCAGGTGACGCCTGCTGCGCCGCGCGGCGGCGCGGAGCTTGCGTTGCGCGGCAAGGCGTTCCAGATCATCGCGCATGACAAACCTCCCAGACAGTGTTGCCGCCCGCCGTGCCGCCCTTCTCGAACGGATTGCCGCGCGCTGCAAGTCGCAGGGCCGCGATCCGGCCAGCGTGAGCCTGACCGCTGTCAGCAAGCGCCAGCCGGACGGCAGGATCGATGAAGCCCTGAACTGCGGCCAGCGTGTTTTCGGCGAAAACCGCGTCCAGGAGGCTCAACAGCACTGGATTTCGCGCCGTGAGCAGTATCCGGACCTCGAACTCCGGCTGATCGGTCCACTTCAGACCAACAAGGCCGGTGAGGCTGTCGCCCTCTTCGATGTGATCGAGGTTCTGGACCGCGAGAAACTCGCGCGCGACTTGCGAAAAGCCATGGACCGGCTCGGCCGGACTCCTGAACTGCTCGTGCAGGTCAACACTGGCGAAGAAGACCAGAAAGCGGGGATCGCACCGGCCGAAGTGGATGGTTTTCTCGCCCGGATCCTTGAGGATTACGCGCTGCAACCGACCGGCCTAATGTGCATCCCGCCCATAAATGAGCCTGCCGGGCCGCATTTCGCGCTGCTGGCGAAAATCGCTGCGCGCAACGGGCTCACAAAACTCTCCATGGGCATGAGCACGGATTTCGAGACCGCCATCGATTTCGGTGCGACGCAGGTGCGGGTCGGCTCGGCGTTATTCGGCGAGCGGGAAACGGATTAGCCGATCTCGATCGCCGCGCCCGGCTCGCTCAGCCGCAGCAATTCGAGCAGGTCCGCGCGCTCAAGCGCCACGCAGCCTTCGGTCGGGGCCCGGTCGGGACGCCTCAGGTGCATGAAGATCGCGCTCCCAAGCCCGGGAGCGGGCGGGTTGTCGTTGTGACCCAGCTCAATGATCAGGTCGTAGACATTGTCCTCGCGCCAGAGAATTTCATGCGAGGCGGTAAAGGGCAGCGTCACCGGGCGGTTATAAAGCGGATGCCCCGGATCGTCGCACCAGCCATCGCGCGGCCTGAGCGGTACGCGCTCCAGCCCTGTCTCCGGAGGCGCTTCCCGGTCGGGGCGATAGAAGACACGCCGCATCGGCCAGCGACCCGCCGGGCTCGCCCCGTCTCCTTCACGCTTCCCGGCTGCAGGGACCACGCCGCCCTTGCCCAGCACGCAGGTCACCGCGCGCCCGTCAGGCAGCTGCAGATGGCCCGATCTGTCGACCTTGAAGAGCTGATCCGTTGCGATCACGGCTGAAGTCTCCCTTTTGTGATCAGTCGCCAGTGTGACGTGACCACAACAGAGCTAGCCAGTCACGTGTTTGCAGTGGATGAAAGACCCCGATTGCAGCGCAGTCACGAATTGTGACAAGCTGGCATACAAGGACGGGCTTCCAGCGCCCGGGAGGACATATTTGCATGAACGGCAAGACCCTTCTTCTCGTCGACGATGATGACGAGTTGCGCGAAGCGCTCGCCGAGCAGTTCCGCCTGCACGAAAACTTCAAGGTGATCGAGGCCCCGAACGCCACGACTGGCCTGAAGCTTGCCATGGAGGAGCGCGTCGACCTGATCCTGCTCGATGTCGACATGCCGGACATGGATGGCCGCGATGCCTGCCGGCTGATGCGCAAGCAGGGTGTTCGCGCACCGGTGATGATGCTGACCGCACAGGACAGCGACGCCGACAGCATTCTGGGCCTCGACAGTGGTGCCAATGATTATGTGACGAAGCCCTTCAAATTCTCGGTTCTTCTGGCTCGCGTGCGCGCGCACCTGCGCAGCTTCGAATCCTCGGAAGACGCGACCTTCCAGCTCGGGCCGTATGAATTCCATCCGGCCATGAAGCTTCTGGTGACCGGCGATGGCCGCAAGCTGCGGCTGACCGAGAAGGAAACCAACATCCTGAAATACCTGCAGCGGGCAGGCGGGCGCCCTGTGCCGCGCGACGAGCTGCTGTCAGAAGTCTGGGGCTACAATGCCGCGGTCACGACGCACACGCTCGAGACCCATGTCTACCGGCTGCGCCAGAAGATCGAACCTGACCCGGCTGAGGCGCGAATTCTCATCACCGAACCTGGTGGCTACCGGCTCCAGTCCTGAGGCAAGCCCTGCGGATTGTGCCGGGCGCAAGACTTTACATCGCTCCTGACCGCGCCAAATGGGTAGGAAAAGGAACGCAAATGAGCCTCTACAGGAAGCCCACCGATCTGCCGCAGACCATACCCGTCTTCCCGCTGACGGGCGCGATCCTGTTTCCGCGCTGGAACCTGCCGCTCAATTTCTTCGAACCGCGCTATCTCAACATGGTCGATGACGTGATGAGAGGTGACCGGCTGATCGGCATGGTGCAACCGCGCGCCGGTGCGATGGACAAGGTCTTGCCGCCTCTGTCGCCGATCGGCTGTGTCGGCCGGGTGACGACTTATGCCGAGACCGAGGATGGTCGCTATCTGGTGACCCTGACGGGGGTCTGCCGTTATCGTGTGCTGGAGGAGCTCGACGTCCAGACGCCCTATCGTCAGGCCCGGGTCGACTATGAGTCTTTCGCCCAGGACCTGCGACCGGTGGATGCCACGCAATTGCCCAGCCGTGAGGCATTGATGCGGGCGCTCTCGGAGTATCTGGAACGCAACAGCCTGAAGGCGGATTGGGGTCAGGTCGATGACACGCCGATGGAGATGCTCGTGAACGCCCTCTGTGCGGGATGCCCCTTCTCGCCGGTGGAAAAGCAGGCGCTGGTCGAGGCGGAGACGCTTAAGGACCGTTCCGAGGCGCTGATCGCGCTTCTTGAAATGGATGTGGCCGGTGACGACGAAGGCTGGATGCAATGAGTGTTTCCGAAAGGCCGGTCGAGGCCCCGTCCGGCGTTGACCCCAAGCTGCTTGAACTCCTGATCTGTCCGGTCTCGCGCAGCATGCTTGTCTACGACCGGGAGGCGGGGGAGTTGGTGTCGAAGAAGGCGGGGCTTGCCTATCCCATTCGCAATGGCGTGCCGATCATGCGGGAATCCGAGGCGCGACTGATCGAGAGCTGACCCACAAGCGGTTGATCGTGCCGCAGGGCCAGAGGCTTGACGGCCGAGAGCGCCGCCGATAACCGGACCGCCAGTCTCGGTCTCGGCAGCCAGTTTCGGTCATCGGAGAGTGCCATGTCAGAAACAGAATACCAGCGCGGCGGAATGGACATTTCCGCCCAGAAGAAGATGTGGGACGGTTTCATGAAATCGTCTGCCATTGGCGGACTTCTGACCGTGCTCCTGGTCGGCTTTCTGACCTTTGTGTTCGCCATGGGAATGCACTGGGCCGTCGCGCTCGGTGTCACTCTGATTGCCGGCCTGTTGATTGGACTGGCCATGAATCTCGGTACGGGCTGGATCATCACCATGGCCGGTTTTGCGGTCCTCGTCGTGATCGTGCGGATCCTGATGGCGTTCTTTGGCGCTCTGACCTGATCGACCGGCGTCAATTCCAACCCATAGCGGCGCTCAGCCGAATGAACTCATCGCGCCGCTGCAGAACTTTGCTTTACGCGTTCCCAGACGGCGAACCGGTTCCGACTTCGCCAGAAAACGCTTCAGCTGCACTTCGAGCAATGAGAAGCGGTGGGGTCGGTCTTCAGACGCTCAAGGCCGACCGGGCTGCCGCAGCTCGCACAATAGCCGTAACTTCCGCGCGCCATCCGGCTGAGGGCTGCATCTATACGGGCCAGCTGCAGTTGCGCTGAGAACTCGTCATGGCCACTGCCGCAGAGCAGGCCGTGCGCGGTACCCGCGCGGCGCAACTCATCAACTTCCTGTTTCAGCACGTCGATCCGGCGACGCATCCTCACACGGGCATTTTCCATGATATGAGCGTGCGGCGGGAAGGCTCATCTGGCAAGAGGTAATCGGGTCTTAAGCGCAGCACGAAACATTTCATCCTTGAAAGCCCCTATCGATATTCGATATGAACGACAGGATTGACCCTCGGAGGAACGCCCTTGACCCCGCATCCACTGTCGCTTGACGGTGCCACCAAACGCTTCGGTGGCTTCGTGGCCGTCGACTCCATGAGTTTCGAGGTGCCGAGAGGCTCGATTGTCGGCTTTCTGGGTCCGAACGGTGCCGGCAAATCGACCAGTCTGCGGATGGCGCTCGGCGTGATTGCGCCCGATGAGGGCGAGGCGCGTCTCTTCGGTGAGCGCCCGAACCTCGAAAACCTGCGGAATGTCGGATTCCTCCCGGAGGAGCGCGGCCTCTACAAGAAGATGAGCCCGCGCGCGACGATCGCCTATTTCGCGCGGCTGAAGGGCATGAGCGCTGGCGCCGCGAATAAAAGGGCGGACGAGCTGCTCGAGGCGGCGGGTCTCGGCATTTTCGCCCGTTCCAGGATTTCCAAGCTTTCGAAGGGCATGGCGCAGAAGGTTCAGATCCTCTCAACCCTCGCGCATCAGCCGGAGCTGCTTGTCCTCGACGAGCCCTTCTCGGGCCTCGACCCGGTCAACCAGACAGCGCTTGAAGACCTGATTGTCGAACAGCACAAGCGGGGTGCAACAATTCTCTTTTCCACCCATGTCATGGAGCATGCCGAGCGGCTCTGCGAGCGGATCATCATGGTGGCGCGCGGAAAGAAGGTGCTTGACGGCACCCTCGAACAGGCGCTCGCCACGCTGGGCCGGGTGGCGCGGATTTCGCTCGCTTCCGAATTCGATCTCGAAGGTGCGCTGAAGCCGAAGGGCTTCGAGGTGCTGCGCGAGGAGGGCGAGGCGCGCTGGTACAAGGTGGCGCTTCCGACCGGCGTTGATGCGCAGGAGGCGCTGCAGGCCGCAATCCAGTCCGGTGCGCCGATTGCCGGCTTCATGCCCGAGCAGGCGCGCCTGCGCGATGTCTTCGTGTCACTTGTGAGCGAGGCCGATGCCGCCGCGCTTGATGCTTCCAATGCTGCCAATCCGGAGCCGGCCCATGCGTAACATCTACCTGATCGCCCGCCGGGACTATCTTGGCTATGTGACGAGCTGGGGCTTCTGGCTCGGTATTCTGCTCCTGCCGCTGATCATTGGCGGATCGGCGGTGCTTCCGACCATGATCCGGGACAATCAGCCGGTCCGGTTCTACACCGTGATCGAGGAGGGCACCGAATATCGTGACCTCATCGCGCAGACGCTCGAGGACCGGCGCATCTCCAGTGTGCAGCGCCAGCTTGAAGGTCTGCTCATCGAACAGCCCGAGGGTTTCAGGCCTGAAAGCGTTGAGGCGTTCAAGCAGGCCGTCATCGGCGGCGCCGACCTTCAGGGCGCGCTGGAGGCGATCGATCCGGGGGTCATGCTCACCATCCCTGACGAGGACTGGGTCTATGTCGAGCCGCCAGTGAGCGATGAAAAAGCACTGTCTCCCTACCTTCTGGGCGAGGCCTTCCTTCCCGGCGAGGGCGAGCGCACGCTCTTTGCTGCTATCGTCGAAAGCGAGTACCCCAATCCGATGACGGGCGAAACCATGCCGGTCCTGCTTTATACCTCCAGCAATGTGACGAATGAGGATCTCGCATCCGCCGTTCGCCTGGCCTCGCGCGAAGCCGGGCGCATCGCGCTTTATGACTCTGTCGGCCTGAGTCAGCGGGAGGTGGAGGCAGCGGCTGATACCTCTGTCCCCGTTCAGAAGGTCAAGGTCGGCGCGACGGGCGAGGCGAGTGCCGTCACCATTGCCGACCGTGCGCCCTTCTTCGCGGCGGTTGCGATCGTTTTCGTGCTCTGGTTCATGGTGTTCTCAATGGTGCAGTACCTGCTCGCCGGTACGATCGAGGAGCGCGGCAACAAGATCTTCGACACGCTGCTGACGAGCGCCAATCTCCGGCAACTGCTCGTGGGAAAGCTGCTGGCCGTGTTTGCCCTGACGCTCACCCTGATGGGCTCGTGGGCGCTCGGAGGGTTCGTGATCTCCGGTGCGCTGAACGCCGAACTTCCCGCCATGGCGAGCCAGGTGATCGGAGCCATCGGGAGTTCCGTGCTCGACCCGGCCATTCTGGTGCCGACCATCATCAGCTTCATACTCGGCTATCTGATCTTCGGCGCGCTTTTCCTCGCGCTCGGTTCGCTCTGCGAGACGGTGCAGGAGAGCCAGACGCTCATTTCGCCGCTGCTCATCGTGCTGATGATCCCGATGTTCATGCTGGTCATGGCGATCGAGAACCCGACCTCGCCGATCCTGGCGGCCCTGTCCTGGGTGCCGTTCCTGACGCCCTTCCTCCTGATCCTGCGGCTGCCGAACGAACTGCCGCTCTGGGAGATCTCCGCGCTGATCGGACTGATGGCACTCACGACCGTGCTGATCCTCTGGGCAGCGATGAAGGTCTACCGGGCCGGTGCGGTTCATGGCGCAGGCGTCGACAGCGTCGGACACTGGCTGAAATCGCTCATTCCGGGTATGGGATCGGCGAAGAAAGCAGACTGAGGACGGCCAAATGGCGGATGCGTCAGTCATCAAGCCGGAGACGGCGACGAGCGAAGCCGAGGGCGGACCGGCGAAGGAAAAGGCCAGCAAGGCGAAGCGCAAGCCGCGCTCGCCCTTGGCGAAGCTCTTCCTCATCAAGCCGTGGGGCTATGTGAAGCTGTTTGCCTATTGTGTGCTTGTGGGCTTCGTGATGCTGGCCATCCGCTTCAATCCCGCCGATCCCGGTTTTGATGCGGGAATGGCGGTGCACGATCTCTGGTCCAACACCATCAGTGCGGCGCGCTGGGCGCTCCTGCATCTCTGGGAACCGGCGCTCGCCGGGGCGACAATTGTCCTCCCGCTCTGGGTGATCTGGAGGCTTGTCACGCTGCCGTTCAGGAAATGAAGTTAACCCGTGCTTAAGATTGTCGCGTCCATCAGTTAACGAGGGTAGACCTTTTTTGCGTTTACCGATTCGCGTTGAAGGCAAGGTGGCGAGCCCATGAACATCTCGATGGATCAGGTACCGATCATTGCCGCCACAGGGGCGTCCGCGCTCGCCATCGCGTCTTTCCTGTGGGCTGCGCGCGTGTCGTCAGGTGCCCGCGGAGCCGCGCGGCAATACCGCGAAAAGATGGGTGCGCTGGAGGAGCAGCTCGCCCGTGCCGACAGTGTTTTCGGGGCCTATGCCGGTGTCGTGCTGATCTGGGAGGACACCGAGTTCGATCCCGAGATCGACGATCTGGGCGGGCCGAGGGTCTACGGCTCGCCACTCGCTTTGGCCGGCCTCCTGCGCTTCACGGACGAGGCGCTTGCCGAAGACCCGGCCATCCGGATTCTCGAGGGTCTCGCCGATCATGAGGCGCGCGACTCTTCCGGACAGGACACGACGCTTCGGGTCCGCCTGCAAGAGCTGCGCAGGAGTGGCTCGCCCTTCTCGCTCACCATTATCGGGCCGAACAATCGCCTGCTCGAGGCCGATGGCCGCACCGCCGGGGCGCGCGCCGTTGTCTGGATCACCGATGCGACGATCAAGAAGCTCGAGGAATCGGCCCAGCGCTCCCGCTTTGTCGAGGCCGAGCGCATCATTGCGGAAAACCCGCAGGCCTTCCTGAACATGATGGAGCGCGCGCCTTTTCCGGCCTGGCAGGTCTCCGGCATGGGCAAGATCACCTGGGCGAACCCGGCCTATCTGAGCGCCGTCGAGGCCAAGGATGTCCGCCACGCCGTCGATCGCCAGATCATGATCTCGCAGGATATTTCCGGTCAGGCCCGTCGGACGATACAGGAGAACAAGGATCTCGACGAGGTCCAGAGCGCCGTGATGGAGGGCGAAAGCCGGTCGCTGCGCGTGTTGACCTTCCCGCTGGCTGGCGGAGCCGGCGCGATGGCCTTCGATGTCACCGAGCAGGATCTCGCCAAGCGCGAACTCAAGCGCCATGTGAAAGCTCATGAGGAGACGCTGAACCACGTCCAGGACGGGATCGCGATCTTCTCGCGCGAGCGCAAGCTCGTCTATCACAACCGTGCTTTCGCGGAAATCTGGGGTCTGGAAGAGAGCTACCTGATCACTCAGCCCTCCCAAGGTCAGATCCTCGACCAGCTGCGCTCCGACCGCAAACTGCCGACCCAGAAGGATTATGCCACTTGGCGCGCTGAAGAGCTTTCGCGCTATCAGGACCTTCCCTCGGCCCATGATCAGGATCACTGGAACCTGCCCGATGGCCGCACCGTTTCCATCACCCGCCAGCGTCACCCGCTGGGCGGTCTCCTGCTCATCTTCCGCGACCTCACTTCCGAGATCGACCTGGAGACCCGCTTCAATGCGCTGAACCGGACCCAGACCGCCGCGCTGAACAATCTGCATGAAGCGGTTGCGGTGTTCAGCCAGTCGGCCAATCTCCAGCTTTCCAATGATGCCTTCAAGCGGCTCTGGCAGCTCGATGATACCCAGGTCGCCAATGCGCCTGACTTCAACGATCTCGTGGAATCGCTCTCGCCGCTTTTCCATGACCGCGAGGTCTGGAAACAGATCCGTGCCCGGATCACCGATCCTTCCCCCGATGCCCGCCAGGAAACGACTGGTGAGATGCAGCGCTCCGATGGCTCGATCCTGACCTATCTGACCCAGCCGCTGCCCGACGGAAACACGCTGATCGCCTTTGCCGACGTGACCGCCACCCGCCGCGTCGAAACTGCCCTTAGGGAGCGCGCCGAAGCCTTCGAGACCGCCGACCGGCTGAAGACCGAATTCGTACGCAATGTCTCCTACCAGTTGCGCTCACCGCTGACGACGATCATGGGCTATGCCGAATTCCTCGAAAGCAAGCGACATGGCGAGCTCAACGAGCGTCAGAACGAGTTCGTCACCTCGATCCTCACCGCGTCTGACCATCTCAACAAGCTGATCGAGAACATTCTCGACCTCGCCCTGATCGAGGCGGGCCGCATGGACCTTGAATTGTCGGATATCGCGATTTCCGGCCTGATCGAGGATTCCGTGGAAATGGTCGTCTCCAAGGCGGCTGACACCCAGATCACCGTGCGATCGGAGCTTGGCGACAATGTCGGCTCCATCCGGGCTGACGAGAAGCGCATCCGCCAGGTGCTGTTCAACCTCGTCTCCAACGCGCTGCGCTTCACCGATCCGGGCGGCGAAGTGGTGATTTCGGCCGAGCGTGCGGGCGACATGGTGCGACTGAAAGTGTCCGATACGGGCCGTGGCATTGATGCTGAATCGCAGGTGGCGAGCTGGGACAGCTTCCATTCCGGCGACAAGCGCGGCGCCGGTCTGGGCCTGTCGCTGGTCAAGCATTTCGTCGAACTGCATGGCGGCGAGGTCATGCTGAAATCGGAACCGGGCAAGGGTTCGGAAGTCATCTGCCTCCTGCCGGCGGTCGCAAGGCCGCGCGTGCCATCACCCGAAATGAATCTCGTCGCCGGGGCCTGACCGGGTCGCGTAAGGCACTTCCGCCCGACGCTTTTTTTGTTCCCCGCTTCGCGATGGGCCGCGCTCAAGGGCTTCTCTTGTTTGTTTCCCGGCTGGCGTTTGCCTTCGGCAAGTCGCCACCGATGTAACGCGCTCAGGGCTGTTCCAGCAGTTCTGTCCGCACCGATGGGGATCGGTCCGGCAAACGCGATGGCTCTCAGATCCGTTTGTCCCCGACACAAGCCGGGAGGTCGCTGAAACGGCTAGCCGGGTTCGGGGTCGAGTTCGGTACCGAAGCCCGCCGCAGCAATCAGATCGCGCAGCGTGTCGCCGCGTGTC